>Ga0208454_1000028_pt1 | contig 113845 bp, 110 predicted proteins | sample EasRivMeERMZT100_FD_187530 | JGI IMG/M metagenome (GOLD analysis project Ga0208454, IMG submission 187530) | Soil microbial communities from meander-bound floodplain in the East River, Colorado, USA - East River MetaG ERMZT100 (SPAdes) (version 2) | ecosystem: Environmental > Terrestrial >...
TCTGTCGGTGCTCAATTATATGGTGACATCCAATCACATTCATCTTTTGCTGAAGGACATCGACGAACATCTGCATCGCTGTCTGGTTTACATAGACTTAAACATGGTGCGTGCAGGTATGGTCAATCACCCCGCTGACTGGGCACACAGCGGCTATCGGGCGATTCAGGAGCCGGCGGAGCGTTATGCGGTTATCGATCTACAAGGGTTAATGGGATTATGTGGTTTTAGCGACGTGCGGAATTTTCAACAAGCACACCGCCAATGGGTAGGGGAAGCGCTTGACGGCGAGATAGCGGTGCGGGACGATCGGTGGTCAGAAGCGATCGTGGTTGGCAGTTTGGCTTTCGTTGACCGGGTGAGGAGCGAGCTTGGGGTCAAAGCGATGCATCGCGAAGTTGTGCAGTTGGGCGGAACATATACACTGCGGGAAGAGAGTGAAGCTTACGGGGGTGATTTTGCCAGCGAAAATGACACGCTAAGGCTGGACAACGCTATCTCGTGGGAAGAGAACATTGAAAGCGCTGAGACATAGCCTGGTCCGACCCGGAGCCCACGAAGCCCTAAATTTTTCTTGACTGAAGTCGTGCAGCTCGACTAGGTTTACGCGCATGGCACGTATTTCCAGAGTGGTAGCGTCTGGGTATCCACATCACGTTACTCAGCACGGCGTACAATCCATTCCCATCTTCCAAACTGACCGCGATCGACAGGCATACCTCCAAAGGGCAAACTGCGAAGATGGTGGAAGCGCGGAACCAGTTTATTTGCTAAGGGGTGTTAGAGGAAGGTTATCTCGCCTCCGAGTTGGCAAGTTTCCTCGGATGCCACCCGTCGAACGTGAGCCGCGCGCTGCAGAAAGATCTGGCGAGTTAGTAGAGTTAGGCAAGGCTGACACAGAAACAGAAACATGACACTGAAACAGAAAACTATCGCCAGGCAGTTGCCGCACTGTGTACCGCTCTGGTGCTTTCAAATCCCCATATTCGCAACTTACGCGTGGCTCCGCGGTTTAGTCCAACCCGTTTTATCCCCCCGTCGCACTGCGGTGATCTTTCCGCAACTTGATTGCTCCCAGGCTTTAGGGATAAAACGCTAAACGTTAGGCGCAAGTTCCACCGGAGTGAAAAGGATGTACGCCAGCAACAGTGGTCATTGGGAAAATAGCGTTTGAATTTCCTATACACTTCCCAATCCTCTTGAGCGGCGACGTTCTCGGGGTGATGAGTTCTTTAGCTTCACGATCTGAACGGAGGCAGTCATGTCCGAGCAAATCCACGACTCTGCCTTTCTCGACGCCGACGCGGGCAAGGCGGAAGCCGTCACCGAAGTCCGGCGTGAAGCAGCTCTGCTCAAGACGGGCGCCTTGCAGAACGCGATTTTCAACAGCGCCAACTTCTCCAGCATCGCCACCGACGAGAAGGGTGTCATTCAATTATTCAATGTCGGTGCGGAGCGCATGCTGGGCTACGCGGCCGCCGATGTGCTGGACAAGATCACCCCAGCCGACATTTCCGATCCGCAGGAAGTGATCGCGCGCGCCAAGGCGTTGAGCCTCGAGCTCGCCACCCCGATTACGCCGGGCTTCGAGGCCTTGGTTTTCAAAGCTTCGCGCGGCATCGAAGACATTTACGAGCTGACTTACATCCGTAAAGATGGCAGCCGCTTTCCGGCCGTCGTGTCGGTCACGGCGCTACGCGACGCGAAAAGCGCCATCATCGGTTACCTGTTGATCGGCACCGATAATACTGCGCGCAAGCAGGTCGAAGCGGACCAGAAGCAGCTCGATCAGCGCCTGCGCGACCAGCAGTTCTACACGCGCTCTCTCATCGAGTCGAACATCGACGCGCTGATGACCACCAATCCGTCCGGCATCATCACCGACGTCAACAAGCAGATGGAGGCGCTCACTGGTTGCACGCGCGACGAATTGATCGGCGCGCCGTTCAAGAACTACTTCACCGATCCGGAGCTGGCCGAGACGGCTATCAAACTGGTGCTGAGCGAAAAGAAGGTCACCAACTACGAACTCACCGCGCGCGCCAGGGACGGCAAGGAAACCGTGGTGTCCTACAACGCGACCACCTTCTACGATCGGGATAGGAGGCTGCAGGGCGTGTTCGCCGCAGCGCGCGACGTCACCGAGCGCAAGCGCTTGGATCAGGTTCTGCAGGAGAAAAATGTCGAATTGGAGAGCGCCAAGTCCGCGGCGGAAAAAGCCAATCTGGCGAAATCGGATTTCCTCGCCCGCATGAGCCACGAGATCCGGACGCCGATGAACGCCATCATCGGCATGGCGGACCTGCTGTGGGAGACCTCGTTGATCTCGGAGCAGCGCGAGTACGTCCGCATCTTCAGGAAGGCGGGGAGCCAGCTCCTGGACCTGATCAACGACATCCTGGACCTTTCCAAGGTGGAGTCCGGCCATCTGGTGCTCGAGAGCATCGACTTCGATCTCGGCGAGGTCCTCGACAAGACGCTCGAGATGATGGCGATTCGCGCCCACGAGAAGGGGCTCGAGCTGGCGCTTCGCATCGCTCCGGAGATCCCCACCGCGCTGGTTGGCGATCCGGCCCGGCTGCGGCAGGTGCTCATCAATCTCATTGGCAACGCCATCAAGTTCACTGAGCAAGGCGAGGTGATCGTGCGGGTCGAGCGTGATCCCGAGGACGCCGCCGCTAGCGCACTGCGGTTCGCGGTCTGCGACACCGGGATTGGAATTCCAGAGGAGACTCGCGAGCTGATCTTCGCCCCCTACTCCCAGGTCGACACCTCCACGACGCGCAAGTTCGGCGGGACCGGCCTCGGGTTGGCCATCTCGCGACGGGTCGTCGAGCTGATGCAGGGGCGGATCTGGGCGGAAAGCAGCATCAAAGCCGGAAGCACGTTCTACTTCACGGCTCGGTTCGCGGTCGGCAGCAAGCCCCCGCTCAGGGTCCCCTCCGGGCCGATGGATCTCAAGGACGTGAAGACCCTGGTCATCGACGACAACACGACGAACCGGCTGATCCTCAGGGAGATGCTCTCGCACTGGGGCGCCGTCGTGACGGAAGCGGCAGGAGGCGAGCAGGGGCTCGCGGAGCTGCTGCGCGCACAGCAGGTAGCTGTCCCTTATGCCCTCGTGTTGCTGGATCGCCGTATGCCCGGAGTCGACGGGTTCCAGGTGGCCGAGCAAATTCATCAGCGTCCTACCATGGCCGGGACGACCATCCTGATGCTCACCTCGGACAACCGGGCCGGGGACGTCGCCCGAGGCCGCGCGCTGGGGGTGGCGGCGTACCTAGTAAAACCGGTGAAGCGCACCGAGCTCCTGGAGGCGATCCAGGAGGCCCGCGCCGGCACGGCCCCTCTAGTGGAGCGGCCCGCAGCGCCACCTGGAGGCGTGCTGGAAGGCGCGCCAGGGCTCCGTATCCTCCTGGCCGAGGATTCCCAAGATAATGTGCTGCTGATCCAGTCTTACCTGAAGGCCACCGGGTGCAGCGTGGACTTGGCCGGCAACGGCGAGATCGCCCTGCGGAAGTTCATCTCCGGCACGTACGACGTCGTGCTCATGGATGTGCAGATGCCGGTCATGGACGGTTACTCCGCCACACGCAAGATCCGCCAGTGGGAAGGTGAGAACCGTGCCAGGCCGGTGCCGATCCTGGCACTGACTGCTCACGCGCTTCCGGAGGAGGTCCGCAAGAGCCTCGACGCTGGCTGCACGGCCCACCTCACCAAACCCATCCGCAAAGCGACGCTCCTGCACACCATCGAAGAGCATACCATGGGACGTGTCCGCGTCCGGGTGGATTCGAGTCTCGCGGAGCTGGTTCCCGGCTTCCTGGAGAACCGACGGAGGGACGTCGAGGCGATAGCTGCAGCGCTTAAACACGCGGATTACGAAAACGTTCGCATGCTGGGCCACAACATGAAGGGATCCGGCGCCGGCTACGGCTTGAACCGGATTACGGAGATCGGCGCATCCTTGGAACAGGCGGCCGGCCGCCGTGAGCCCGAGGAAATTCGCGCGCGGGCCGCGGAGCTCGCCCGGTACCTCGACGGTCTCCACGTGGAGTACGAATAACTGACACTGGAGGGAGTATGCGAGTACGATTCTGGGGTACCCGGGGGTCGATCGCCGCGCCGGGCCCGGGCACCGTCCGTTTCGGCGGCAATACCTCGTGTGTGGGAGTGACGACGAGCGGGGGCGCCTGCTTCATATTTGACTGCGGGACGGGCGCCCGCCCGCTCGGCGCGGAGCTCATGGCGCACACACCCAAGCCCATCTCGGCGACGATCCTGCTCAGCCACACGCACTGGGATCATATCCAGGGCTTTCCCTTCTTCGCCCCGCTCTTCGTTCCCGGGAACCAGATTACGGTCTGCGGTCCAGAAGGGAGCGGACATTCTCTGCGCGAAGTCCTCTCCGGCCAGATGGAGTTCACTTACTTCCCCGTTGAGATCGGCCAGCTTCCGGCCACCATCACCTTCCGAGAACTCGGAGAAGGCACACACGAGATCGGCGGCGCGCGGATCGTTGCGCAGTACCTCCATCATCCGGCAATGACGCTGGGCTACCGCGTCGAGGCCGACGGCGCGGCTGTTGTGTACCTGTGCGACCACGAGCCCTTCTCCGAAACGCTCTGGCACGACCACCCCGCGTCCAGCCATGCCGAGTCCATCGTGCACCAGGGGGACCGGCGCCACGCGCGATTCATGGCCGGCGCCGGTCTGGTGATTCACGATGCGCAGTACACTCCGGAGGAGTACCTATCCAAAAAGAATTGGGGCCACAGCACCTATGAGTATGCCGTGGGGCTGGCCGCCGCGGCGGGGGTGCGTCAACTCGCTCTCACCCACCACGATCCTACCCACGACGACGCTTTCGTCGAGGCGATCGAGAAGCGCGCCTGCGGCTACGCCGAGCAGCTTGGTTACGCTGTCCGGGTCTGCTGCGCCTATGAGGGTCTCGATCTGGCCGTCGAGCCGCACAGCTTCCGGCAACTAGCCAGCACGCCGCTGGCTCCGCACTCGGGTCGGGACATCCTGCGCGGTAGCCACATCCTGGTCGTGGACGACGACCCGGACCTCCGTAACCTCGTGAACAAGGCTCTGAGCCAGGACGGCCACAGCGTAAGCGAAGCTTCCAGCGGCCAGGAGGCACTCGCGTTGATCGACGCGCAGGCACCCGATCTTCTCGTGCTGGACCTGCTGATGCCGGAACAGGGGGGCCTGGAGGTGCTCAAGGTGCTTCGTTCCAGGCCAGCGACGGCGGCGCTGCCAGTCCTCTTGTTGACGGCCCTGGATGACGAGGTCAATACTCGTGCCGGCTTCGATCTCGGAGCAACCGACTACTTGACCAAGCCCTTCTCGATCCCGCAGCTCGCGGCGCGCGCGCGTGCCTGCCTCGCGCGCAGCGGCAGCGGAGTGACCTGACCGGTAGCAAACGCCATGTCAGCCCGCAGACACCACACGGTCGTGGCGGGATAGCGTCCCCTCGTGAGGATTTTCCCTGTTTCCGGTCTCTCCGTATTTGGCTGCAAGCTGACGGTGGAGCGAGGTACGCTGTGGGTACGTCTTCTCCTCCTCCTCGTACGATCTTCACAAGATTCCAACGTGTTTCGCAAGCCGGTCACAGATGACGGTAAATTCCGGGGACACAATACTAAATATTCTTGACTGAAGGCGGACAGCTAGACTAGCTTTGGCGCATGGCGCGCATTTCGAGGGTTGTGGTGTCTGGGTATCCGCATCACGTCACGCAGCGGGGCGTTCGATCCGTCTCCATCTTCCAAACTGAAAGGGATCGCAGAGCTTATCTCGATTTCATGGCCGAAGAGCTAAACCGTTTTGGCGTCGAGGTCCTCGCTTGGTGTTTGCCAGAGCGACGCTTTGGTGAAGAACCAACATCTGCTGGGACTCGTAGTAGACTGGGCAGAATATCTCAAGGGTAATGATGAGTGGGAAACTCAGACGACACTGCTTCGTGGAATTCGCACTGGTCGGCCGGCTGGGAGTGAGCAATTTGTCGAGTTGATGGAAAAATTAACCGGCCGAGACCTGGCGATGCGCAAAACAGGGCGCCCACTTAAACACGCGTCATGAATATTAGTATTGTGTCCCCGGAATTTTCGGAATTTCACACAAGGAGGTGAGCAATATGAACCTGACAAAGAACTTGGGAATGCTCTTGCTGGGCATCTGGCTCATCCTGAATGGGCTAATCGCATTGCTGAGCTTCAGCTTTCAGGGTCTATCCTTGATCATGGCGATCCTCGCCCTTGCGGCCGGTGCTTTGATCTTGGTGGGGCGGTAAGCGAAGCGTATGAAGGTGTGACCTGCGCCCGCCGTTTCGGGCGGAATGCCCAGTGGAGGCTCTCTATCTCTGCTGCGGTGGCCGCAGGCCGCAGCTTATGCGCATTTCAATGGGCGCTTTTCCTTAAGTCGCAGGTAGATGTTGATCGCGAGTAAATCACTTTCTTTGAAGAATGCCAGACTTATTTCGACGTGACGCTGTGACAAAGCCAACCGGACTAATAAGATAAATACTATGTTCCCAATCGGTGATGATAATACCTCTCGCAAAACTGTTCCGCTGGTCACGTATGCCTTGATCGCTCTGAACGTTCTGTTTTTCTTTTTAGAGCAGAGTGGCGGTGACGCTTTTATTGGGAAGTGGGCTTTCGTTCCTCGCCGCTTCCTTGCCAATCCCTTCGGTGGTTTTCTGACGCTCTTCACTTCCATGTTCATGCATGCCGGGTGGGTTCACCTGGGAGGCAACATGCTTTACTTATGGATCTTCGGTGACAATGTGGAAGACCGTTTCGGGCATATCAAGTTCATAATCTTCTACCTACTCAGTGGACTTGCGGCAACTCTTGCGCAGTTGGCGTTTAGCCTCGGATCAAACGTGCCGAATTTGGGAGCATCGGGGGCGATCGCGGGGGTGCTCGGCGCTTACATTTTGCTGTTTCCACAGGGAAAGGTCAGAGTATTGCAGGGCCAACAAGTGATTCAAGTGCCCGCGCTGATAGTCATTGGGATCTGGATCGTTCTGCAGTTTTTTAGCGGCATCGGTTCCATTGGCAACACAGCGCAGACCGGTGGCGTCGCTTACATGGCGCACATCGGCGGATTTCTGGCGGGGTTTGTGTTGACCTTTTTGTTTCGTGGGAGTCGCGGGGCGCAGGCGACGGGCTGAAATCGCTGCGATGGTAGATCATCATTGACGAATAGAGAGCCGTCTGCGTGACGTATATATTGACCATTCTTGCAACGATAGATTTGCTGTACATTTGTAAGTGACGCGCCCAACATTGCATGCAGGTGACGGGGCTACGCCCTGCTAATTCGGGCGCGTCGGAATGACCCGCCTCACGCCAGATGCTGGCGTAGCGAGCATAAGCCGATCTTCGTTAATGAAGAACGCGTACAAACAAGCCATCGTTGGCGTTGCCGTAGTTGCGCTGGCCGCAGCGATAGCCGTCCTGTTCTACGGTTCTCAGCTCGCAGCAATTGGCACGGCTTATGCCGCGAAGATTCTGTGCTCGGGTATCTTTGTGTCACAACGAGACGCCCAGTCGCTTCTTGCTACCGACGTTTCGGCCGACTATCTGTCCTTCTTGCGCCATATAGACGTGCAAGTAGATCGTCGCTCGCGCGAAGTCACGGCGACGTTCTTCGGACTCGCCAAGCGAAAAGCCGTGTATCGAGAAGGTCGCGGCTGCGCCGTTATCCATGGGGAAGCTGCAGAACCACCTACAGCACGGACTGACGGGTCCATAGAGCGCTTGCGCGAGCAGCGAGCGGTGATGGCTGAACTCGATACCGTCGATAGGCTGTCGCCCGAATTAGACCGGAGCCGCTTGGACGCTGCGTTGGAGTGGGCGTTTTTGGAGCCCGACCCGTCTCTTCCACGGCGTACGCGCGCCGTCGTGGTCGTCTACAGGGGTCGTTTGGTCGCCGAACGCTACGCCGATCCGTTCACGAAGGACACGCCACTCAACGGCTGGTCGATGACCAAAAGCGTCGTCAACGCGCTAGTCGGCGTCCTAGTCAAAGCGGGAAAGGTTTCTCTGAGCGACTCAGTGGCGATACCAGAGTGGCGAGGATCGAGCGACCCACGCCGCAAGATCACCCTGGAGCAACTCTTGCGCATGAGCAGCGGGTTGCAGTTTCACGAGGGCTATAGCAACCCCCTTGCGGACGTGACGTACATGCTGCTCGGTGTTCCAGATGTAGCGGCTTATGCCGCTGCCAAGCCCCTCGAAGCAGAGCCTGGTACGCGATGGAGCTATGCGAGCGGAACGACCAACATCATAGCCTACGCGATGCGTCAGATTGTCGGTGATTCAGACTATTTGGAGTTCCCGCGTCGCGCCCTTTTTGACCGGCTCGGCATGACCAGCGCGGTGATGGAAACGGACGCGGCTGGAACCTTCGTGGGATCCTCCTTCATGTACGCGACGGCGCGCCACTGGGCGCGTTTCGGTCTGTTGTATCTTCGCGACGGGGTATGGTCGGGCCAACGCATCCTGCCAGAGGGCTGGGTGGCGTACACGCGGACGCCGGCGCCGAATGCCCCCGATCGGCAGTACGGCGCGCATTTTTGGTTGCGTATTCCCAAGGGATACCGCTGCGGCAACGAGAGCCGCCCGTTGCCCGCAGACGCCTTTCACGCCATCGGACACGAGGGGCAGTTCATCACCATCATCCCTTCTCGGGACCTGGTGCTCGTTCGACTGGGATTGACACGCTATCCTTGCGCTTGGGACCAGCAGATGTTCGTTCATTTGGTGTTGGCAGCCCTGGTGCACGGAAAGCACACTAACCCGGCGCTGCAGGGGGCGTTCCAAGAGACGGCGCGCCCTGAGCGTGGTCGTTGAGCGTGTAGAAAAAGTCAGATTCGGGTTATAGTTCCGAGTATCCAGTGCGTTGCAGGATCAATGCGCACCCCTCAACGGAGATCATCTTCCCTCGATGGCACGGTATAAGACTCACGACGCTCGACAAGTGAAACTGATACCGGTTTCTTTTGCCGATCAGATCCTACCAGGGACTTTCGCGTACGCCCTCAACGAAATAGTCGATCATCTACAACAAACCGATCTAATAGTAGAGCCGGCGTTTGGGAATCGAAAGAACAAGGGAATGGACCGATTTGCACTGCGAGGGAAGAACAAAGTAAACACCCAATGGCAATTGTTCAGTCTGGTGCACAACATCGAGAAGATCGCCTCTGTAGCAGCGGCGTAGAGGAAATCACACGGGAAACTGCCGATTCTCACCCAATGTGCGATGTGGCACAGCTGATGAAACTGAAATGAAGTCGTTCACGCAGATAATCAAGTGCACGATGAAGAACTGTTTTCAAAATCGTGTTTTTCTACAAGCTCGTTAGGCGTCATTCTTAGCGTTAGCGGTCATGAAGCGGGGCTTCGTCCCCACCAATGAAAATGAAGCTGCATACTGCAGACGCTTTCTCTCAGTCCTCAGCCCTTTTTTATAGCAGGCGTCATTCGAGGGTTCGATGGGATTGGGATGCAATAGGTGTATTCAACCACATGCGAGATGAGTTGGTGAGAGGTCCGCATGATAAAAGTATGCATCGAAGTGGAAGCGGGTTCCTGCGAGAAGCATCGGTATAATGAAAAAACCCTGGAGTACGAGGGGACGCGGTGGACCTCTCGACCGTATCCCTATCCGTATGGCTTTGTCCTAGGGACGAGCGCAGCGGATGGGGACAACGTAGATTGCTACCTCATTACCAATGAGCGCCTGACGTCTGGCATGATTGTGGAGTGCGAGCCCATCGGTCTGCTGGAACAAGACGAGGACGGGGAGGTCGATCATAAAGTCTTAGCGGCTATTCCCGGTCAGGATATTGAGGTAGCCCAAGGACTGCTGCAGGAACTGCGGGACTTCATCTACGCTGTTTTCGCTCAGTTTCCAGACGTATGCGTGCGTGTTGGACGCATTCTTCCACCCGAGGCAGCGCTGCAGCACATTCAAGCATGTCGCGATGCATAAGCCCGGCCTCAGTAGCCAGTCGTTCGTATTACGGGAGGCGCTGTCGCATACTCCTTGTTGCTGCGTCTCTCACTCGCAGACGGTCGCCTTCCAAAAGAGGCTTGCCGTAAGTGGCCCGATGGATACTTTTCCTTGTGACGAGATCCGTCGATTCCTCAAATTTGAGGTGCCGACACAGAAAGTACGGTTCGATACGTGTGAGGTGGTTTCGGAGGAAGACTACGACCGAATCCTAATCCGTTACGAGAACGAGGAGGGAGGCCAAATTCCAGCCTTCCTCTTGATGCCGCATGGAGCAGGACCTTTTCCTGCGGTACTGGTACATCACCAGCATAATGGACAGCGGCATCTTGGGAAGAGTGAAGTCTGCGGCTTGGTTGGCGATTCTTTTCAGGCGTTCGGTCCGGCATTGGCCCGCCGGGGCATCATTGTCTTGGCTCCAGATTCAATTTGCTTTGAGGACCGTCGCACGAATTGTTCGGGAATCGAAGCGGATGCGGACGCAGATTGGCTGCAACACTACAATGAAATGTGTTACCGACTCGTCCGGGGTGACACGTTAATGCGGCGAGTGCTTCACGATAGCGCGCTCGGCGTGTCACTGCTGCACAGTCATGCGGCGGTTGATCAAGGCCGGATTGGCGCTTTGGGTCATTCCTATGGCGGGAATATTGTTTTGTTTTTGGCGGCTCTGGATCTGCGGATTGCGTTCAGTTGCTCAAGTGGCGCTGCCTGTACGTATGCAAACAAGATGAAGAGCGGTACAGGTATTGAAATGGCGGAGGTTATACCCGAAATCGTCAATCGCTTTGATATTGCGGACCTCATCAAATGCATTGCGCCGCGTCGCATTCTCGTTGTTTCTGCGAGTGATGACAAGTATTCTAGGGACGCCGACGTGATCGTCGATCACGCTAAGGAATCGTTTGCGAACTTCGGAATGGAGATCCATCTCAAGCACCGGCGTTACAGTGGAGGTCATGCTCTCTGTGGTGACCGGTTTGCCGATATCATCGAATGGATCACCGTTGCCGCCCAATCTGTGTAGGCGCGTGGCCGTGTCGGCTGCATCGTGGAGACGTTCGGCTTCTGTTTTTGCATATTGTGAGTAATCATGGAGGGTTGGTTATGTTGACGCTGACACCAATTGGCACCGTGCGTAACGAAATAAAAACTCCGATAGTCCAAGGCTGGGGCAAAGTTGTATCGGATTTAGTTTTTGACGAACGGTACACTGAAGCCCTTGACGGCCTCGAAGACTATTCTCATGTCGTAGTTATTTTCTGGATGGAACAAGCTGGGCCTCCGAAATCTCTGAAGGGCCATGTGCAGGGTCGCGAGGATTTACCTGTTGCGGGTCTTTTTGCTCGCCGCGGACCGTCCCGTCCGAATCCCATCGGTGTTACCGCCGTACCTCTTCTGCATCGCGAGAAAAACGTCTTGCGGGTTCAAGGGGTGGACGCGATTGATGGCACTCCTCTTGTGGACATCAAACCTTATACGCCGGCCTTCGATAGCGTGGAGAGCCCACGAATCCCCGAATAGTGCAGACGCGTTTACGAGATTGGGACTACTTCTAACGCGGGAGTGAAAAGGGCGAATTGTCGGGATTGTACTTGTTGATTCAGGCTAACTCGGAGTTTCAGACTGATCGCTCATAGCGACGGCTGAGCTTTGCGTTATGCCTCATGGAGAATCTCGGTGAGGAGTGAAGAATGCTGAAGACATATAAAGGCAGTTGCCATTGCGGCGCGATTCGCTTTGAGGCAGACATTGATCTAAGTGCCGCGACATATAGATGCAACTGTTCAATCTGCTCAAGAAACCGATTTTGGCCGGCGGTAGTAAAACCAGAAGCGTTTCGCCTTCTTGCTGGGGAGTCGGAGCTAACCCAATACTTGTTCAACACCAAGCGCAACGAGCACTATTTCTGCAAACACTGCGGCGTGCGCTCTTTTGGCATTGGTAACGCACCGGACGTTAATCGAGTTTATGGGGTTAACTTGGGGTGCTTGGAAGACGTCACACCCGAAGAGCTTGCGGCCGCGCCGATCATTTACGTCGACGGCAAGCACGATAACTGGCATTCGGCACCAGCCATCACAACTTATCTGTAAGGCCTAAGAATTCACTGATGGTGGACGGCCCTGACGGGCCGCCATCTTGCTCAGACATTAGGCGCAGCACAAATGATTGACGTCCGTAGAGCTGATTCCGCTTTCCAACGGCAGATCGTCCTCGTTGTCGTCGTCGGCATGTTTGTCGGAGCTCTATTGATTGTGGGCTTCGAGCAATATCATATCCCATTACGCGACTGGATACTGTCACAGCCAGGAGCATTGGCGGAGCGAGTCAAGCTGGTCTTGCTACTTCTCGCCGCATTCCTAATAGCGCCACTACTTGTGCTCGCGGTTTATCTTTGGTCGCTCGGTGGAAGGGTTCTCCGAGCGCGAGCATTTCCACCCCCAGGACTTCGGGTTATTCGCGATACTCCTGTGATCACCGGCGAGCGGGCAATATTCCGAGGGCGCCTGCTCAAGATGCTGGCGCTTGCGTGCGCTATCGCTTCGGTTGCTTTGGGTCTTTTAGTATGGCGGCTGGCATCGTTGTTGAGTAGCCATGCGCTCTAACCGCGCGTTAGAGAGGGGAGACGTCTTGAAGAGGAGCGACGCTCAACGCGCAACGTTGGGCATCAGAATGAAGCCAGTGATTCAACTTGAGCCCACAGGCTGCGGTATCGCGAGTGTCGCTGCGATAGCGGGCGTTTCGTATTCGCGCGCGAAATCCGTAGCCAACTCGCTTGGCATCTTCGCGGACGATCGAAAGCTGTGGTCGGAGACTGCCTACGTGCGGAAACTGCTTCGCCACTTCGGGCTGAGAGCAAACTCCACCGAGATGCCGTTCCATTCCTGGGAAGCGCTTCCAGATCTCGCACTGCTTTCTATCAAATGGCATCTCGAGAAAGGGCGACCCTTCTGGCATTGGGTAGTGTTCGCCCGAGAGAACGGCCGGTTTTACGTGTTGGATCCAAAGAAGGGTCTCCGGCAGCAGACTCGAACTGACTTCGGGCGCATAAAGCCGAAGTGGTTCATCCGTGTCGCTGATACCCAACCATCCCTTGCAGCGGACGCGCCGCAGGCGGCGCGCCGCTCAAGGGAACGTTAGGCGTCGCTGAATTAATTATGTTTGATGTGAGGAGCAGTCGGGAAAGCGGAATGACGCTACGATTCGTGACGCGTCGAAGAATGTTCGGCGAAATGAGATAAGTGCGTGGAATCGGGGGAAGTTGCCAGCAAAGAAATTTGAGAGAAAAGCAGCGCCCACAGAAGGCGATGAGATCTCGAATATTTTTTTGATCAGTTCAATGGAACAGAGCCAGTTCGATCACCACATGGGTCAGTGGGTTCAGATTCTCCCCGCCCTAGACACCCCGCTAGACGCTTGGAGAAAACAACCGGTTGGCTGGTTTACTATTCTGGCCACGCTGTTAAAACTCAAGCGACGGAGATCGCCACTGAACTTAGACCCGGCGTTGCACGACCGAGTCAAAGCCGTCACCGGAGAGATGGCTGAGGTTTATCTCATCGGAAATGACGAACAACGCGCCAGCATTCGGTCGTTAATAACGCGCATGAGGGGTATCCAATACTTCATGGCAATTCCCGCAAGCCAGATCCGTTCCTCCGCGGATGCCGGTAAGTTCCGGCTCGCCCTGCTCTTTGAGTCGATGGCAGACCTACGAGACGATACCCGAGACGTTATCCTTGCAGTGCACGAGTTGTGCCACGCCGGTCGGCAGGCAGGAATCGATGTCGAACGCTATCGTAACGAAATCGCTGCGCTTTCAAGCGATGTGGATCGTCATGGACTGGGTTCCATGCGGAGCTTGCTGTCAGTAAAGGCGGCCTAGCCACACTGGATCGCCCAACCACTCAATCGTGGGGAATTCCGGCGACACAATACTAATTTTTATTGACTAAAGGCGTGCAACTCGACTAGGTTTTCACGCATGGCACGTATTGCCACAGTGGTAGCGCCCCGGGTATCCAGATCACGTCATTCTGACTTTTACACATGACCCTGAAGGACACGATTCCGTTCGGCTTCGCACTGCCGCATCGATCTCCGGACCCGATCGAAGTCGCGGCGGTGCGCCAGGTTGCCCAGCGCGCCGACGCGCTCGGGTTTCGCGATCTGTGGGTGACCGAAAACACGCTCGACCACGTCCTCTGCCTCGATTCGGTGGTAGCGCTTAGTTACGCGGCGGCGGTCACGACGACGATCCGGCTCGGCGTGTCGGTGATGGTGCTGCCTCTCCACCACCCCGTCCACGTTGCGCATCAGATGGCCACGCTGGACTACCTCAGTAACGGCCGCGCGATTCTCGGCGCTGGTTTGGGTCGGGATAGCCACTACGCGGAGTTCCAGATTCCGCGTGCGCGGCGCGTGCTGCGATTCCGAGAGTGTGTCGACTTGATCAAGGCGCTATGGACCGAGTCCAAGGTCAATTTTCACGGCAGCATCTTTCAGCTCGACGGCGCTACCATGGCACTAAAGCCCGTGCAGCAGCCGCGCCCGCCGATCTGGTTCGGCGGCGAGCATCCAGACGCGATCCGACGTGCCGCGACCATCGCCGATGGGTGGATGGGCTCCGGTAGCTCGAGCACGGCGTCCTTTGCCCGCAACGTCTCGACCCTGAAAGCCGAGCTTGAAAAGGCCGGTCGCGACCCGGCGATGTTCCCGATCTCGAAGCGGGTGTTTCTCTCCGTGCACGCGCGTGCCGACGTCGCGCGCGCCGAGCTTCACCGCTGGTTCAACACCGTCTATCACAAACCTGAGGGGGCCGATGCGTCGGGGATCCATGGAACGCCGGAGCAACTGCGTGCGCGGATCGAAGAACTGGTCACGTCGGGCGCGAACCACTTGCTCCTCAATCCCGTGTGCCGGTACGCCGAGCAGCTGGAAGCACTGGCCGAGGTGGTGGGACTGCGCTAGCCCGGAGCGGAAACGAGGCCATCGAGTCGTTCGGCCGAACTACGGGCCCTCGCTTCCCGATGACCACGTCGTCATGTTACACGTCTCCCGACGCGGGCGGTCCGCCACTAACTGGCGCCGCGAGGATTTACATCGAGGGAGAAGAAAAGGGGACATTCTGACTTTTTAGGCCTAACCTTCTGCTTCAGACCGACGCGGAATACGCGCGGCTGAGCGCGACGTTAGCCCCATCAATCCATCTCGCGAGGTTTCATGTCCGAAAAACCCAATCCAGTCGCCGTCATCGCCGCCGAAGTCCCAGCCCGAAGCAGGCCCTCCGTCTATCCTGAGCCGTTCGCATCGCGCATGGCGGGCAGAGAGAAGCGCCAACTTGGCGATCTATTCGGTCTCAAAAACTTTGGCGTAAACCTCACCCGCCTGCCTCCCAGTGCAGTTTCAGCTCTTCGTCATGCTCATACCCGGCAAGATGAGTTCGTCTATATTCTGCAGGGTCGACCGACGCTACACACCGACGAAGGTCGAACTCAGCTCTCTCCAGGAATGTGTGCGGGCTTCAAGGCAAGCACAGGCAACGGTCACTGCTTGATCAACGAAACTGCCGAGGAGGTCGTGTACCTCGAAGTCGGCGACAGAACGCCGGGAGACGAAGGAAGCTACCCAGATGACGACCTCAAAGCTTTGCTCGTGGAGGGAAAGTGGAAGTTCGTACACAAAGACGGCACGCCGTATGTGTGAGGACTGTGTAAATCGTTGAGCGAGGGCTAACCCTTCCATCGAGCGGACACACAACGGCGAGGCGCAATTGCACGTCCGGAGCAGCTCAACTTATCCCTTTTTTCTTCCTCAAAAGGAGATATTAAGTCATGGATGATTCATTGATACGGACTGCTACCGCAGCCGATGCCGAGCGATGCTTGGCCGTGCTGGCTTTGGCTTTCGCCAGTGATCCGCCTTGCCGTTGGGCATGGCCTGATTCGCAACAGTACTTGGAGGCATTCCCGCGCTTTGCTCGAACCTTCGGCGGCGGCGCCATTGAGTATGGAACGGCCAGCTATTATGAGGGATTTGCCGGCGTGGCGTTGTGGTTGCCGCCGGGTGTAGCGCCGGATGAGGCGTCCCTAGTGAGGGTCATTCAGGATACGGTAGCCGTTGCACGGAGGGACGCGTTATTGTCGATGTTCGAACAAATGGATAACTTTCATCCGCGGGAAGCTCACTGGCATTTACCGCTCATCGGAGTTGATCCAGCGCACCAGGGGAAGGGTATCGGTTCAGCGCTGTTGCGTCACGTTTTGACCGCGTGTGATAGTCAAAAAGTCTTGGCGTACCTGGAAGCGACAAGCTCGCAGAATGTTCCCTTATACGAGCGGCACGGATTTGCGGCGCTCGGCAAAATCCAGGTGATGGATTCGCCTCCGGTTGTGCCGATGTTGCGCAAACCCAGATAACGGATCTCGACTCAGAGCCGACAAACAGAATTGTGCCGAGTCGGAGTTGTGCCGGGTAGACTGGCGCAACATATTGATCCAGCAACATAAGATCGCAGTATAGGCGTAGTTGAGGTGCTTAGAGGAGTCTTTTTGCAGGTAAAACGCGCTCTAGGAGACAAGCGATGCCTCGCGCCAACCGCTATTTTTTGCCCGGTCACGTCTGGCACCTCACTCAGCGCTGCCATCAAAAGAAATTTTTACTGAAGTTTGTGCGCGAGCGCCGCCGTTACCTGCGCTGGGTTTTCGAGGCCAAGAAGCGCTTCGGTCTGTCGGTGCTCAATTATATGGTGACATCCAATCACATTCATCTTTTGCTGAAGGACATCGACGAACATCTGCATCGCTGTCTGGTTTACATAGACTTAAACATGGTGCGTGCAGGTATGGTCAAATCACCCCGCTGACTGGGCACACAGCGGCTATCGGGCGATTCAGGAGCCGGCGGAGCGTTATGCGGTTATCGATCTACAAGGGTTAATGGGATTATGTGGTTTTAGCGACGTGCGGAATTTTCAACAAGCACACCGCCAATGGGTAGGGGAAGCGCTTGACGGCGAGATAGCGGTGCGGGACGATCGGTGGTCAGAAGCGATCGTGGTTGGCAGTTTGGCTTTCGTTGACCGGGTGAGGAGCGAGCTTGGGGTCAAAGCGATGCATCGCGAAGTTGTGCAGTTGGGCGGAACATATACACTGCGGGAAGAGAGTGAAGCTTACGGGGGTGATTTTGCCAGCGAAAATGACACGCTAAGGCTGGACAACGCTATCTCGTGGGAAGAGAACATTGAAAGCGCTGAGACATAGCCTGGTCCGACCCGGAGCCCACGAAGCTACGTACTGGTACCCCCTGGCGTCGTGCACACCTTTGCGAATGCGAGTGACGAGCCCGTGCGTTTCCTGAATATCAATTCTCCCGGTGGATGGGAGAACTATCTGCGCGACCTCGCCGAAGCGATGCGCGCAGGCACGATGCCGGGCGCGCCCGACTTCGCGAAGGTCGTTGCGAAATACGACTTCACGGTGCCTGCTTGAGCGCCCCGTGTACGAGCGCGCCGAACGTCGGCCGGATAACTCGCCGCTGCACCCCGTCGGTCGCTACGCTCGCGCGGGTGAGCGCCAAGCGTCGTTGGGCCGCACCGAGGTTAGATCCATGACAAACGAAATTGACGGCGAAGCGATGTTGGCCGTTGCCATTGAAGAGGCGAGAATAGGCCTGGCCGAAGGTGGGATTCCGATCGGCGCAGCACTCTTTCGCCGAGACGGAGCACTACTCGGGCGAGGGCACAACCGTCGGGTGCAGGAGGACGACCCATCCGTGCACGGAGAGACGGATGCGTTCCGCAAGGCAGGGCGACAGCGCAGCTACCGCGATACGATAATGGTGACGACGCTTGCTCCGTGCTGGTACTGCAGCGGGCTCATCGTACAATTCGGCATCGGCGCGGTGATTATCGGGGAGTCGCGAACCTTTCAAGGAGGTATCGAATGGCTTCGCGAGCGCGGGGTCGACGTCATCGACCTCAAGTCTGAAAAATGCGTGCGAATGCTCACAGAATTCATCGCGGCACATCCTGCTGTGTGGCACGAGGACATAGGCGAGGAATGATCCGCACACAAAACGCTTTCAGCCGGCATGTCCACCACCGCGGCCCAACTAGCGTATGCACCGGAGCCCGGCCAGCGCGGTCCATCAGTACCTTCACCATCGCCGTGCGGACCCGGTGATCCTTTTCGTTGGCCGTCGGAGGGAATGGCGGCAACTTGCCCCCGCGCCGTAGAAGAGGAGGTGACAAATGATCCAGAATCGGGACGTGAATTCTTCGACTAACATTCAAGAAGTCCACCCTGTATTAATCGAAGACTTGGTTGCGGCGAGCCGCTTTCTCGCCAGCGAGGGTGTCCTCGATGCGTTCGGACATGTGAGTGCGCGTCACCCAGGCAATGCAAATCGATACTTGATGTCGTGCAATCTCGCTCCCGAGCTCGTGACAGCGTCCGACATCATGGAATTCGAAGTCGAAACATCAAACGCGGTTGATACCAGTGGACGCCCTGTCTTTCTGGAGAGATTCATCCACGGAGCAATCTACAGAGTCCGTCCGGACGTCCATGCAGTCGTACATAGCCATTCTCCCTCCGTGATTAATCGTTGGTAAACCCCCGGCTTTGCCGGGGGACTCCCAAAGTTTGACTTTTGCATAGGTGGTAAAACAGCGAATAGCAGGAACAAGCCATTTTGCAGCGAAGGCGCTTTGAAGTCATCGGCAATAGCCAGAGGAAATGACATTACAGAATCGATGTTCGCAAAATCTTATCTTTCCCGTTTGCGAAATGGCCCCTTTGAGGGGCCAGCAAACGCCAAGCCTCCGGCTTTGCCGGAGGTACCTGACTCCATTCAGCATCGTGAGTAGTGTTCCGATGCGCGCAGTGTACCACATGAGTGGCTTTCTGCACGCTGGCGTACCGGTCTACGAAATTCGCAACGATGCCGGGTTGTCCGATATGTTGATCCGGAATGTCGAGTTGGGTGATGCGCTCGCGCGCGTCGTTGGCGACAAGGCGGTTGCCCTGCTGCGCGGGCATGGCAATGTTGTGGTGGGTTCTACGATTCCACTCGCGGTGTACCGCGCTATGTACACCGAGACCAACGCGCGACTACAAATGGACGCGCTTTCGCTTGGTGGTCCAGTTGCATACTTGGATCCCGAGGAAGGCAGAAAACATGACTCGCTAATAACTACCCAGGTTCGCCGGCCCTGGGAGCTGTGGAAGAAGAAAGTGATGGGCAAATAGGAATCTCTTGCACGAACAGTAAATTCCGTCGCCCAACAACCGCATACACCGGTCCGCCGCAAGCGGCGCTTGCGGTTGCCTCGGCCCAAGGCCGAGGCGGCCGGTGATCCTGTTCGTTATTCTGCGTAACGAGGGTAGGTAGGAGGGAACAAGCATATTGCGGCATTGCCACACGGAGAGGAACACATGCAAAAGCTATCGTCACTGTTATTCACGACCCTGATCAACAGCAGTATCATAGCGCAGAAGAGCGCCACGCCATGAAGGCAGGAACCCGCCTCATCACGCTCGGGACGTCAGCTGGCCCGCCACCGAGAACCCATCGAGCGCAATCGTCCAATTTGCTGATTGTCAACGGCGCGCTGTACGTTATTGACGCGGGCGACGGCGTCTCACGCCGTCTTGCAAAAGCGGGTATCAACATTCGAGAGATCGGAACTATTTTTATCACACACCATCATGACGATCACACGGCCGGACTTGGTACACTGTTGTCGGTTTCGTGGGATCAAAATCGCACCAAACCGATCCATGTCTATGGACCGCACAGGACAGTAGATCTGGTCACGGCTGCTGTGCAGTATTTCACCATTAGTGCTGAGATCAGGATTGCCGACGGAGGCCGCACCGTACCGATAGCCCAGGTGTTCTTCGGTCATGATATCGGCACCGGGGTGGTTTACCAGGACGCGAATGTCAAGGTGACGGCCGTCGAAAACAGCCATTTTGATTTCCATGACGGCCCGGCTTTCGGCAAGCACAAGTCCTATTCCTATCGTTTTGAAACACCCGATCGCGTGATTGTGTTCACGGGGGATACCGGGCCCAGCGATGCCGTCACTGAACTTGCGAGAGGCGCCGATCTGCTCGTCTCGGAAACCTCTTCGTGCCACGGTCGGATGCAAGAGATGATCAACGACGGTCGCTGGCAAGCCATGACCCCTGCCGAACAGACCGGCATCATGCGCCAGGCGACGCAGGGACATATGACCCTGGACGTTATCGGGAAGATGGCCGCAAGCGCCAACGTCAAGACGGTGGCGCTGTCGCACCTGACGCACAAGTCCGACGGCGATTACACGCCGTGGGCCGAAGAGGTGAAGAAACACTTTTCCGGCCAGGTGCTCATCGCCAAAGATCTGATGGAGTTTTAATCGGTTCAAAGGAAGAAAGAAAACCCAGAGCACAACTTTGCGCTTCAGACCGATCGCTGAAAGACGCGACGGCTGCCCCTGAGTTGCTGTCGCCGGTCCGCAAGCGTTGGCGCTTATCAACCGCCGCGCCGGAGCGCGGCAGAAATCGATGTTAGGTCGATAGATGCGAATTGCACAGGTCCGTAAAGCCACGGTTGAAGATGCTTCCGGAATTGCGTTCGTCCATGTGCGCTCGTGGCAGGTCGCTTATCGGGGGCACATGCCGGATGAGTTTCTTGACGGCCTCGACGTGGAAAAGCGCGCAAAGATGTGGCGTGAGTTGACGCAGAATCCTGACAAGATCATCCTCGTCGCCGAAGATAGGGAAGGGAACATCGTCGCGTTCTCTGCGCTGGGTCCTTCACGCGACGTCGATGCCAATCCGAACACGGCTGAGGTCAGCGCAATTTACGTTCACCCAGAGAAATGGGAAAAAGGAATTGGTGGCGCACTGCTGTCCGCGTCGCTCGACCAAGTTCGGAAGTGCGAGTTTGACCAAGTTACGTTGTGGGTATTGGAAGCAAACCAACGAGCACGCTCTTTTTACGAATCATTCGGATTAATCCAGGACGGCGCCGTGAAGGATGACGACCATTCGAAAGGCTTTGCCGTCCGCGAGGTTCGTTATCGTCTTAACCTGCGAGCGACCTAACACGGCGATTCAGATAAACCGTGCTTCGCAGCTAGCGCTGTGCGGCGCGGGCTATCCAGAAGGAGCTACCGTGATGAACAGTACGGCGAACGACGGGGTTTTCCGGTGCCTCAAGGGTCGGGGTGAAGCATCGCGGGATGAGGAACCAGTCGCGCCCATCGATCCGAGGCACGACTACTACTGGGATTCTGGAGCGCATCCTGACGTAGTGCAGCGGCTTTGGGACCAGCTCGGCAAAGGGTCACCCGTCGAGAGCAGAGCACTCGTGTTCGGCTCGCCTGCTCTCGTCCATCCTGAGTCGGGCTTCGTTCTCGCGTTCGCCTTGGGTACCGAATACGCCATCCGGGTCCCTCGGGAAGTCTGGGCAGATCGACGTCCCGGCGGTCTGAGAACCGTCGCTAAGTGGACCGGTGGCGGCAGTACGGACATCGAGCAGGAATGCGGCAGAGACTGGATTTTTGGCTCTTATGCGGACGTAGAAGTTGAGTGGTGCAAACAGGTGTTTCAAGAGTGCTCGCGTGGCGTTGGATAACCATGCGTTGAAGGCGCTGGCCTTTGCCCGGCGGTTAACGCCAAATCGTTATAGCGCAACAGGAGACAGGTATATTGTGATCGCACATTGTAGTACTAGACGATGATTTCAATCGAACGCTCCGTCATATTTGCCGATCTCAGCGGGTTTACCGCTATGACTGAGACGCATGGTGACGTCGATGCTGTTGCAATTGCTTTGAGGTTCAAGGCACTCGCAGAAGCCGCGCTTACTGACGCCTCTCATATCGTAAAAACGATCGGTGATGCGGTTATGATAGTTGCTCCAGATCCAGTGGCTGCGGCGCAAATAGTAATGCGCTTGGCACAGTCAGTTCGCTCCGAACCACATTTTCCAATTGTCAGAATAGGCATGAATCATGGCCAAGTCGTTGAGTCCAACAACGATTACTTTGGCGCAGCCGTCAATTTGGCGGCACGAGTCGCCGGCTACGCTCGTGCAGGTCAGGTGTTGTGTACAAGTCATGTTGCTGACGTTCTTAGAGCCGAACTTGGACTGGAGCTAACCGACATTGGCCTTGCCCATCTGAAAAACATTGCGTCCCCGGTTCCGCTTTTTGAACTTTGCTTGGCTGCCGGCCCGCTAGAAGCAAATATTGACCCCGTATGTCGTATGCAGGTGACGGACGTAAATGCTGCGTCGCGCGTAGTCCATGATGGTGTACCGTACTATTTTTGCAGCTCACAGTGCGTAACAACATTCTTGGACTCTCCTGAAAAATATGTATTCCGCAAATAGACTGTCGTCACCGTTGCTTACAAAACGGCACCAACCGAACCGGCCCTTGCAGTGCAATCGGTCGGCAGGGGTGTTTCTTCGATGGGCCGGATGGAGTGCAGCTTGAGTTTACCGAGATGAAGGCGTAGGGCTAAAACCACTTAACCAGAAGAGGAAAACACAGTGACGCAATCCAATCCATTACGCGTAGGCCTCATCGGAGCAGGCGGCAGATGGGGGCCGCGGGCGCATGTGCCGGCGCTGAAGGGCGTGTCCGAAGCCGAACTCTATGCTGTGTGCACGGCCCATGCGGATACCGCGCAGGCAGCGGCCGATAAGTTCGCCGTGGAATGCGCGTACGGCAGCGATAAAGCGTTGAACGCCGATAAGCGGGTCGAAGCCGTGGCGGTGGCGGTGCGCGTGCCAGCGCACTATGAGCTTAGCAAAAACGCCATCGAAGCGGGCAAGCACGTCTTCTGCGAATGGCCCCTCGGCGCGAATACCAAAGAGGCCGAAGAACTGGCGACGCTGGCGCGCCAGAAAAACGTGCGCACGATCGTCGGCTTGCAGCGTCGCGCGTCGCCCGCTTATCTGTACATGCGAGAGCTCATCCAGCAAGGTTACGTCGGACAGGTGCTATCGGTGAACATGTTGCTGATGAATAGCGGCGTGTTAACCCGCCCCTCGGATCGCACCTGGCAGCGCGATGTAACCTTGGGCGCCAACACCCTGACGATTACGTTCGGGCACGTGCTTGACGCCATGTGCATGGTGGTCGGCGAGCTGACCGAAGTGGCCGCGATCGTAAGCACGCAGGTGCCGCAGTGGTTCGAGACCGACACGAAGAAATATGTGGACGTCACCTCGCCCGATAACATCGTGGTTCACGGCCGGCTCGAAAGCGGTGCTATCGTCAATGCCTATGTCGCCGTACATCCGTATCACGGCAGCGGCCACCGCTTCGAGATTTACGGCAGGGACGGCACGCTGTCGATGATCGGCGGCGGCGAGGGCGGCGAGGAGCTCCGGCGCAAGATCATGGGGGGGCACAAAGACGACAAGGCGCTGCAAGAGTTGCCCGTGCCGGAGCGATTCAAGTGGGTGCCGGACACCTTGCGCAACGGTCCCGCGTACGACGTGGGCCAGATGTGGGTCAAGTTTGCCGAAGCGATACGCACCGGCTCGAACGATGATTTCAACCTGCCCGACTTCGATCACGCGGTGCGCTGCCATCGAATGCTGGATACCATCGTGCGCGCTTCCCAGACGGGGCAACGGCAGAAAGTTGTGTTGTAGATCGATCGAACGACTCGGCGAGCGGACAGCCGAGGACGAGACGCTTTGACGGGAGATCGACAAGTGGAACAAGAAAATCGAGAAATAAAAGTCTCACCCCTAGCCCCTCACTTAGCCCTTCGCGCACTTCATCTTCCTTGGGCTTCCTAGCATGAGTCGCTTGCGCATACTTCGCGGAATTTCGAATTTGACCGCAAGAACCGGAGTGCGAGAGGCTCGCGTCGTTGCTAGATTCATGGGTAACATGATTGAAAGGAGTGACCATGAGTCTGTCAGCTAAAAATGCGCCGCTTATAACTTCAACGGAAAACGACCCTCGTTGGCGAATGCTGGTCGCCCACGATCCGACTGCGGACGGCAAGTTTTATTACTCGGTCAAAACCACCGGGGTGTACTGCCGGCCGTCGTGCGGGGCGCGGCTTGCGAGAGCGGAGAATCTGCAGTTCCACGCGACTTGCGAGGATGCCGAGCGGGCTGGCTTTCGCCCGTGCAAGCGTTGCAAACCCAACGAGCCTTCGCTGGTTGAACGACATGCGAGGAGCGTCACGGATATTTGCCGGTTGATTGAGAATTCGGAAAACGTTCCGACACTCCAAGCGTTGGCCCAACGCGCGGGACTTAGCCCGTATCACTTCCACCGCGTCTTCAAGTCGATGACGGGTCTTACACCGAAAGGATATGCCGCGGCGCATCGCGCCAAGCGCGTGAGAGATGAGCTGGGCCGGAGTCGGTCGGTCACGGCGGCTATCTACGGGGCGGGATACAATTCGAGCGCGCGCTTCTACGCGCAGTCCGATCAACTGTTGGGTATGACGCCGACAAAGTATCGCGCCGGCGGCGCCGATGCTGCAATACGTTTCGCCATCGGCGCGTGTTCGCTTGGATCGATTCTGGTCGCCGAGACCGAGCGTGGCGTTTGTGCGATTCTTTTAGGCGACGATCCCGGAGCGCTAGTGCGCGAGCTGCAGGATCGATTTCCCCGCGCCACTCTGATCGGTGCCGACGCCGAGTTCGAGCAACTGATCGCCCGTGTCGTCGGCTTTGTCGAATTTCCAGCGCGCGGTCTCGATCTCCCTCTGGATATCCGTGGGACGGCATTTCAGCAGCGCGTCTGGCAAGCGCTGCGCGAGGTCCCAGCCGGATCGACGGTAACTTATACTGAAATTGCACAGCGAATCGGTCTGCCAAGGGCGATAAGAGCGGTCGCGCGAGCATGCGCGGCGAACGCTTTGGCTGTGGCGATTCCTTGCCATCGCGTGGTTCGGACTGACGGCAGCTTGTCCGGCTATCGCTGGGGCGTCGATCGCAAGCGTGCGTTGCTTGCCACGGAAGCGTTGGAGCGGACTCGCGGGTGATTGCGAGGACGAAAAGCAATCGGAATATCTCCCCAAAGGCGCTAAGGCGCGAAGGTAAAAAAGAACATCCGAACTTAGCGCCTTTGCGGAAGGAATCTCCCATTTAATCCAATAATTCCCCGCAGCTTGCTGCGGGCACCAATTAAATGGGGAATCCAAAGGGGGCGAGCATCCCCTTTGGTCGCGTGCGGGGTTAATACCCCGTACGCGAAATGCTCCGTTTATTGGGTGCACAATGGCGAAATATCGAAACGCATTGCCGCAACTTGGCGGGGAGTTTTTTCTTACCGACGGCGGCATAGAAACTACCCTGATTTTCCAAGACGGTCTTGAGCTGCCGGACTTCGCGGCTTTTGACTTGCTGAAGAGCGCTGAGGGAACGACGGCTCTACAAAAATATTTTCGCGCTTACGGCGCCATCGCGCGGCGCTTCAACACGGGGCTGGTGCTCGAAAGCGCGACGTGGCGCGCCAGTTCGGATTGGGCGGCGAGGCTTGGCTATTCGCGCGAGGCGTTGGCTGCGGCAAATCGAAGTGCGATCGATCTCCTTGAGGAGATTCGTGGCGAGTTTGAAACCGATCGCAGCAAGATTGTGATTAGCGGCTGCGTCGGGCCACGGGGCGATGGCTACAGCCCGGCTAGCCTGATGTCGGTGCAAGAGGCGGAAAATTATCACCGAGAGCAGATTGAAATATTCGCCGACAGCGCCGCCGATATGGTCACCGCGATCACGGTGAATTATGTTGAGGAGGCGGTCGGCATCGCGCGAGCGGCAGAGCAGACCGGTATGCCGGTGGCTATTTCATTCACCGTTGAAACCGATGGCGCGTTGCCCACGGGTCAGACGTTGCAGACGGCAATCGAGCAGGTGGATGCGGCAACGTTGTCCTATCCCTGCTACTACATGATCAATTGCGCTCACCCGACTCACTTCGAGCAGGTGCTGGCCAAAGCTCTGCCCTGGGTGGAAAGAATTCGCGGCCTGCGCGCCAACGCTTCGCGCCTAAGCCATGCGGAATTGAACGAGTCAAGCGAGCTTGACGTCGGCGTTCCGGTCGAATTGGGCGCCCAATACGCACAGCTCAAAGCGACCTGTTTGCCGCGACTAAACGTGATGGGCGGTTGCTGCGGCACCGACCATCGCCATGTCGAGGCAATCGCCAAAGCTTGCGCACCACTTTTTCGCAGCGCGACCTGAGATCGCCAGCAATTGACCCACAGGTGTTGGCAATCACTCTTTGGTAAATTGTCATAGACCGATTAATGCGAAACTTCGTATAAAGGCGCGAGACTGAAAATCCGGGGAGTGCACATGACATTTCAAGGTGCTCGTGTACGTCCTATGCGACTAGCGATCGGCTACCTCTGCATCGGGTTTGTTATCTCGCTTTACCAGAACATCTTTGGTGAGTTGACGGCGTTTGCCTGGACCGGTTCTATCAAAGGAAACTTAATACTTCTTTTTTGGTGGTTTATCGTTCCGGCGTTAATTTGGCCTTGGGATTGGTTTTGGGGCTTATTTCATCGGTTCTTTTAACGATCTGACAAGGGTAGTTGCATTGGCACCGAATAGGAAATTCATTGTGAGCCGTAGAGCTAACCGCATGAAGCGACGCAAAATCCCTTAATTAGTCATTTACCTCTGGCCGGATCAACAGGGTACACTTTGTGACGGGTATGTTTTGCTAGAAGGAAATTAAAGGAGGATTCAAATGGCTAAGTACATGATGAGTGCATCATACACGGTTGAAGGCACGAAAGGGTTGATAAAGGACGGTGGTTCCGGACGCCGTACGGCAGTGCAAAAGGCAATCGAGGGTCTGGGCGGCCGCTTGGAGTGCTTTTACTTTGCCCTCGGGGAAGAAGACGCTTTCGCGATCGTCGAGGTTCCCGATGAGGTGACGATTGCCGCGGCAAGCTTGGCGATCAACGCCACCGGTGGGGCGCATGTGGCAACGAAAGTTGTGCTGACACCCGAACAGATCGACGAGGCCGTGAAAAAGTCGGTGCGCTACCGCGCCCCGGGAGCATAGGTGATTCTATGTAAACCCCGCCTCTTGAGGCGGGGACAATTAAATGAGGTTTCCAAAGGGGGCGAGCATCCCTTTGCCAAATTGCAAGTGGCGGCGGGGTTCGAACCCCGCTCACGAATTCAATTGATTGCATCGCGACCCAGCAGAATCCGCTAATTGTTAGCTTGCGACTGATTGTGGAGCGGCAGCTGAGCATGACGCCAAGGAGGTTGCGTCGGGCGCGTAAGTGGCACATGACATTTCATGGTGCTCGTGCACGTCTACGGTTATTCTTCGCCGGGGCAGCTTTGTGCCAGATCGGCTCGCTTGTTTACGCCAATCCCTATCTCGCTAAGCGTGGCGAGCCGGTGGTGAAGGTGCGTATCGGCGCCTGCGCGATCACCGGCGGTTTTATTCATCTCTATGCCGCTCTGGATAGCCGGCTCTTTGACAAGTACGGCATCAACGCCGAGCATATCGTCGTGCGCGGCGGCGCGGTGGCGATGGCGGGGTTGGTGTCGGACGAGATCAGTTTTCTTTACTGCAACGTCGACGCGAACATCGTTCGGATCGGCGCGGGAGCGGATGGCAAACTGGTGGCGTCGCCGCTGATCGGCTTGCCCTACGTCGTGCTGGCGCGAAAGGACATCAAGCGAGCCGCGGATTTAAGAGGCAAGAGCATCGGCGTTACCCGCCCCGGCGATTTTCCCTACCGGCTGGCGAAGGAATTTCTAAAAAAACATAATCTCAGCGAAAAGGAAGTGACCCTTGCCACGGTCGGCGGCACGCCGATGGAGCGTTATACGGCGCTGGTGCAGGATATCTTTCAGGCGACGCTGATTCAACCGCCGCTCGACGCCCGCGGCAAGAAAGACGGCTTCAACGTTATTTATAATCTCAACGATCTTGGTTTGCCGTTTATCTATAGTTCACTCTTCTCCAACTTGAAGACGCTGAAAGAAAGACCGGCGGTGGTGCAAAAGGTCGTCGCCGCGCTGGCGGAATCGGTCCACCTCGTCGAGAAGAATCCCGAGATCGGCATGGCGGCGGTAGGCAAGACTCTGCGCATTAAGGATGTGGACACGCTGCGCTCGGCGTACGAAGCCTACGCGAAGAATCTCATCAACCGGCGCATGATCGTTCCGGCAAAGCTAGTTGCGGAAACCCTGGACAACGCTCGCGAGGAGGGCACGGCAATCCGGCGCAAGGCGAGCGAGATTTTTGATAACGCGTTCGTCGAAAATTTAGAGAAAAGCGGTTTCATGAAAGAGCTGTGGGGAGGGGCGGTGCCGGAGGAAAAAAGAAAATGATAATCTCCTACTCCGGAGTTCGTTTCAACGCAACCACCGGCGAAGCGATTGCTTCGTCTGTGACGCCGTTACAGCTCCTATAGTCATCAATGGCGCGATTTCAAATTCACCCCCAGTTGTTGCTCGACTGTCATTCCATTGGAAACTTTGCCCTGTGCCATCTTTTGCTGCACAAAAATGCCGCCCTGCCCTGGTTCATCTTGGTGCCGGAGACTGACGCGCTCGACCTGCTCGATCTGCCGGAAAAACTGCGCACGATCGCGGTGAATGAGGCGGCGGCGGTTTCCGACTTCGTCAAAGAGATCCTCCATTATCCGAAAACCAACTTCGCCGCCATTGGCAACGTCGTGCCGCAACTGCATCTTCACATCGTCGGTAGAAAACCCGGCGATCCCTGCTGGCCCACGCCGGTGTGGGGCCATCTCACCGATGGGCCGGAATATTCCGCCGCAGAGCTAACGGAAATGACCTCGCTGCTGGTGCGCCACTGCGCGCTGAAATTTCTTAAATAGTGCGGAAAAGAGATTTAACGGCAAAGTACGCAAAGGAAATCAAACGATTCCGAACTTCGTGCTCTTCGTGGCGACAATATTCAAGGTGCAGTGCTGGGGCACCACACGGAAGCCTGAAAAATTTGAATAACGCTCGATGACCGGCGTGATCAACGATTCTAGCGGGTTGCCAGAGCTGGGGTCACATAGGCTTCGACAATCGCCGCCACCAGTAAGAGCGGTACGATGACGGTACCGAAGAATTTGAGCGCGTGGCCAAGCTCTGCACCGATCTTGCTTGGGGACTGAGTGAAAAGTTTGCGCGCAATCGAGGTTCCCATCATGATGCCGATGGCGGTTCCGAGAAAGACTGCCGGGAGTTCAAGAATTCCATGGGGCAGCACGCTCAGCAAAGAGACCCAGAACCCGCGCACCTGGCCGGAGAGACTTAAGACCATGCCCAACACCGCGCCATTGACGATCAGAAAGAACGCCGGAATCACGCCAAACAAAGTGCCGAGTAAAATCACCCCCAGGGTTTTTACCGTATTGTTGACAAAAATGACGGCGGCGAGTTTGAATTTAGGCAAACTGCGAAAGACTTTTATGAAGCCGGCCAGAGAGCTTTCGAAGGTATCGGCCATCTGCGGAAAGCGATTGACGATCATCAGGCCGATTACCAAGCCGACGCCGAACAAGACGATGCTGGTGATCAGATATGGACGGAGCCTGTGCAAGTAAGAACGGATTTCTTCAGCGGGCATGGCGATCACGGCTGGTAATCTAGTCATTGTAACAGAAGGGGCCAGGGGCGTATATCTCGAATCGTGCGCGGCGTTCTCCTGTTGTAATCGGCGCGTTCATGGAGCAAGAGAAACTGTGGGATAAAGCGCCGCGTTTTGGAGGATTGATGAAGATCAAGTCAATTAAATCGCAAGTCGTGCGCCTGCCGCTCGATGAGCCCCTGGCCGACGGGCCGGCCTATAATCGCACCCATAATATCTTTGTGACGGTTAAGATCGAAAGCGCCGACGGCATCGAGGGCATCGGCGCGGCATTTTTTGGCGGCGCGCTGAGCGCTACGCTTAAACACGCGATCGACCAGCTTGGAGAGATGATCGTCGGCGAAGATCCGCTGCGCATCGAAGCGCTCACGCAGAAATTACGCAACGCCGGCGCGAGCGCCGGTCCCGGTGGTATTCTTACGTTGGCGATCGCCGGCATCGATATGGCGCTGTGGGATATTAAAGGCAAATATCTTGGCCAGTCTCTCGGCGCCATGCTCGGTGGCCTGCGTGAGCGCGTGCCGGCCTATGCCAGCGGCGCGCTGGTGCGCGCCTATTCGCTCGATCATTTGCTCAAAGCCTGCCGGACTCTCGTCGAGCGAGGTTTTAAGCAGATGAAAACCCAGATGGCGTTACCTGGCGACGTGACGCCGACACAAGAAGTCGAGCGCGCCCGGCTTACCCGCGAGGCGGTTGGCCCTGATGTTGATTTGATGTGCGACATCAATCAGCGCTGGTCAGTAAATCAGGCGATCGACATCGGCAAGCGCGTCGAGGATGTGCATTTTTTCTGGCTTGAAGATGTCACGGTGCATGACGACTATTCCGGTTTAGCTCGCGTCGCGGATGCGCTGGCCACGCCGTTGGCCAGCGGCGAATGCTTATACGACATCACGCCGTTTCGCCATATGATCGAAGCACACTCAGCCGACATCATCATGATCGACCTGATCCGCGTCGGCGGCATATCCAACTGGATGAAAGTCGCGGCCATGGCTGAGGCGTTCAATCTACCGGTGGTGAGTCATCTTTTGCCCGAGATTCACGTTCATCTTATCTCGGCGATTCCGAATGGCTTGACGGTGGAATACATGCCGTGGTCTTTCCGCCTCTTCGAAGAAGTGCCGGTGCCGGTTAACGGCGAGTTAGTTGTGCCGACGAAGCCTGGACTCGGCCTTGAATTCAGCCGCGAAATCGATCGTTACGTTGTGAGCTAAAATCGAATTGTTTGCGACAAAGGAGGAGGTCCCATGAGCACGGACTGGCGGAGCGACGGCGTCAAAATTATTCCCGGCGATCGGCTCGACACGAATACCCCGCAAACTCCCGGCATGACACGGGCGGCGGCAATCAACCGCGCAATGGCGGGGGCTAACAAACTGTGGGCCGGCACAGTGAACATTCATCCCAACGCCAAGACGGGGCCGCACCACCATGGTGAGTTGGAAAGCATTATTTATATCGTCCGCGGCAAAGCGCGCATGCGCTGGGGCGGGAAGCTGGAGTTTATCGCGGAGGCGGGCCCTGGGGATTTTATCTTCGTGCCGCCGTTTGTGCCGCACCAGGAAATCAATGCCAACCCAAACGAGCCGCTCACCTGCGTCGTAGTGCGTAGTAATCAGGAGCCCGTCGTCGTCAACTTGGATATATCCGCCGTCGAGACGCCGGAAGAAATTCCTTGGATAGATCCGCTTCATGCCAAGGTGTAAAGGAATGTTGTGAATTCAAGCAATACGTTTTTTATTTACACGACCATGCCTAGGTGGCAACCAAAGTTTGTGATCATGGGTCTGGTTTTTGTTTTCGGCGCTCTCGTATCAGGCGCGACGGCGGGGCAAAGCTTTGCAGCCGATCTAACCAAAATCTACGTCGGCTACGGCGGTGTCGCCGGTTACCAGTTACCCGTCTGGGTCAATAAAGAAGCCGAGATCGGCAAGAAATACGGTCTCGACATCGAACCGTTATTGATCAGCGGCGGCGCGCTGGGCATGCAGGCGTTGCTCGCCAACAGCATTCAGATGAGTCATAACTCGGCGTCCGCGGCGATCGGCGCGGCGTTGCGCGGCGCACCGATTACGATAATCGCCACGTCGGAAAACCGCATGTCGGCCGAGATTGTCGCCCGGCCGGAAATCAAAACGCCGCAGCAGTTGATCGGCAAGAAGATCGGCATTCTCCGCTTCGGCGGCTCCAACGATACCGGCATTCAATGGGCGCTGCGCGCCTGGAAGATCGATCCACGTCAGGTGACGATTCTGCAGTCGGGCGCGACCAATGCGCGGCTTTTGGCGCTGACTTTAGGACAGATCGACGCGACGATTCTTTCCTACCCGGAGATTCATCTTGCGCGCAAGCGGGGCATGAACGTGCTCGCCGATATCGGCGAATTCAGCGCTTATCCCAATACTTCGGTAACACTCACGCGCTCTCTGATTGAAAAACAGCGGCCCCTGGCGAAAAACCTCCTCAGATCGGAGATCGAGTCGATTCATTACATGCGTACTAACCGGGAAGGCAGCATCAAGATTCTCAAAAAATTTCTCCGCGTCGACGACATCGAAGCGGCTGAAGCGATTGGCGCGACTTATGATTTTTTCGCGCGCCGCACCGACGCCGTGCCGCGCACCAATTTGGAAGGCTTAAAGAATATCCTCAGGGAAATGAACGCGCCGCAGCGCAGTCCCGCTGAGTTCGTCGACATGAGCCTGCTCGACGAGCTCGAAAAAGAGGGTTTCATGCAAAAATTTCGCTAGGCGTAGACCATAAGGAAAAACTTTAAATTGCCTAAAGCATCACTTTATCACTCATGTACGACTGGGATGCCGCGGTTGCGGCATGGATCTTTGCAAGCCATTTGGCTCAAGCGTGCGCACCGAGGACCGATGGATGCGGTTCAAACGGCGCAATTGGTCGCCGGTCAGGGTTTATTGGGCAGCGCCAACCGCGGCGGATCGCGCCAGGTCACGTTGCTCGAAAGTGAAGTATGGGATGAATTAATGAAAAAACTTCACGGCACGGTGATGTCGGCGGCACGGCGCGCGAATTTATTGCTGAGCGGCGTTTCGCTTATCAACTCGCGCGGGCGAATTCTACGCGTCGGCAGCGCAAGGCTGCAGATTGGCGGCGAGACCAAACCCTGTGAGCGCATGGACGAAGTCCTGCCCGGCCTGCAAGCGGCGCTGTATGCCGATTGGCGCGGCGGCGCCTACGCCAAGGTGCTCTGCGATGGCGAAATCAAAGTCGGCGATGCTGTCGAGTGGGAGATTGCCGGAGCCGTCGAAGAAAGTCCATGCGCCTGAAGAGCGGCATCAAGTTATTGGATGAGCGCGCCAGTTTGGGGCTGCCTGCCAAAAACGCCGATAGCGTCATCTATAATCTCAAGATCTTTCTAAATAAAGGCGATGAAGTCCCCCTCAACCAACGACAAGCGGAATATCTGCCGATGCAAATGATGAGAACGGTCGACGGCTATCGCTTTGTCGATCACAAGACCGTTTTGGGCACTCGTGAGGCTATGGCTGGCGTGGAATATTCGCTCATCGGGATGAAAACGGGTGGATACCGCAAGCTGCGAGTGAGTTCTCACTTAGCCTACCGTGACGAAGGCCTCGGTGATCTCATTCCAGCCAATGCGGTACTCATCATGAAACATTCGCCCTGGTGCCTTCGTTCCTACAGGGTTACACCTCGATCGACAGAGTGTCGTCAGGTTTCCTCGTAGCATGAATAATCCGGGCTAACGATGTGCTTGTGGGACAAGGTGCCGATGGCAAGAGACTGTCGAAGCTCCGCGGCAACGCGTTCATGATCATAAAACCGAAGCCACCAGCGCTTTGATTGACTGGAACGGCAAACGCTACGCTTGGTACCAACAGGGAGAGGAGCCGTGCGACGAGATAATCCGGCCGGCGCGCTCGTCGCGCTGATCTGTCTAACCGTTTTTGCCACCGTGTTTGTAATCTACACGACGCGCTATCTTCCCGATACCGTGGCTACACACTTCGGCGCCGGCAATCAAGCCGACGGCTGGATGAGCCGCAACGGCTACTTGCTTTTCATGCTCGGTTTCATGATTGGCATTTCTTCCTTTGTAAGTTTTGTCGTCGGCACGCTGCCGCGTAAGTTTCCCCACTGGACCAATGTGCCCAACCGCGACTACTGGCTGTCAGCGAAGCGCCGCGAGGAGTCGTTGAATTATTTAAACGCCCACGGCAAGCGGCTCGCCTGCTTGATTGTTATGATGATGCTCGCCATGCATTACATTATTCTCAAAGCCAATCACGTCCAGCCGCCGACCTTGCCGGTATCGACCTTTTCTTCGGTTCTGTTCGGTTTCGTCCTGGCGCTCATCTGGTGGATCGTACGGTTGTATCGGCGCTTCCAACGGAAGGTCTAGCTGTACCGGTCGTGATATTTTTGATCGTTGTCGCGGTAATCTTTATCTATTCGCCGGTAGCGGTTAGGTTGTTGAGCCGTAGCGGCCTGCGCGGACTTTGGCTCGGTTTCGCGGCCGCTTTTTCCTTACTGCTTTCCGTCGCGCTGGTGACTGCTGCCGTCTTTGCGGTTCCGAGTACTTTAAGGCTACTGCTGTTTTTTTCTGGATTCGGCGGTTCAACCTTGTTGTTGACTACATTGCTCCTGCATCTCAGCCATTTGTTTCGATGGAGTCGGAGCGCTCAAGCGCTGGCGGCGTTTGGCGGTAGCATTCTTGGAGCACTGTTGGGAATGCTGTGGGTCGTCTATGGCTTGCGCTCTTGGTGATGCCTTTTGCATATGCTATATGGCCGAACGACAGACTGAACTCTAATTGCGTAACTGTCAAATAAATTTCTTAACTCGATGAACATGAGAGGCTATAACAACAAGAATCGCTGCCCGTGGGTCGATCTCACCAAGCCGGATTACGTCGAGTATCACGACCGAGAGTGGGGCGTGCCGGTACACGACGAGCGAACGATCTTTGAGTTTCTGACATTGGAAGCGGCGCAGGCGGGATTGAGCTGGTACACCGTGTTGCGCAAGCGCGAGGCGTATCGCAAAGCGTTCGCCGGCTTTGATCCAGAGAAAGTCGCGGGTTACGGCAAGCGGCAGATCGAAGCGTTACTCAAGAACCCGGGCATCATTCGCAATCGACTGAAAATCCTCGCCGCGGTGAACAACGCCGGGATGTTTTTGGAAGTGCAGCGGGAATTCGGCAGCTTCGACAAATATATCTGGCGCTTCGTCGATGGCAAGCCGATCGTCAATCGTCTCAAAACACTGAAAGATTATCCGGCGACCAGCCGCGAGTCCGATGCCTTGAGCAAAGATCTCAAACAGCGCGGCTTCAAGTTCGTCGGCTCGACGATCATTTACGCACATATGCAGGCGACCGGGATGATTAACGATCATGTGACGGGATGCTTTCGCCGCCAATCGATTATCGCAGAATTTATCCGACAAGGGCGTGACGTTAAAAAAGTATAAGGGATCGCTTCGACTTTCATGGGTCGGAACCCAAGGGATTAAACAAGCCCGTTGTACATTGAGCTAAGTTCGTCACTCAGTGCCGGATGGCGCGGAGAAATATTCTAGGCGACTCACGGCAACGTCCGAGACAAACATGACCCCTGTGTGGCGGTCAAACAGGGGTTTCAGCCCTGCCAAAATGGGCTCAACTCTTTCCGGCATCACGACGGTCATGAGCATGACGATGCTGTCCATCTCATTGAACATCGGATGGGCGGTGTGAAAACCATGGTGGCCTTTGCCCGATATGTTATGGATGATCGTGTATCCGGTCGCTTTGTTGTCCAGCAAGTCGGTAGCAAATTTTAAGTGCTCTCCCTGGATGATGATCCTGATCTCCTTCATCGGATGAAGCGTAAGGTTGCTCATGGGTACTCCTCCATTCAAGCGCATCTATTCTTATTGGACAGACAGTCGAGTTGTACAGGCTTCCAGCCCAGCTTTGGAATATACCGATAAAAGACTCTTTCCTCGGGTTCGATGGCGATAAGATGGAGCCATTTGTTGTCGTAAAGTTGCTGCAGGTGGCGCTGGTTGCCAATGACTTTGTCGATCTTTTCCCTGGGCGCTTCGATCAGTGTGATTAGCCGCATGGGTTCGTGATAGGGGCGCGGACCGTTCATGACAGTCTGCGCAGCCAGCCCGGTGCGCAGATCGCTCTGGGGCCCGGACATGATCCCCAGGCGCCCCACCACATTGTGGTAAATCTTACTGCCGCTGCCATAGACCTCTTGATCCACCGTGGAAAAGTAATGCTCCATGTTGATCCATTGTCCGACAACTTGCGGCCCGGTCATCACCACCTCGAGCAGCCGGCCATCAGGATCTTCCCGACAGTCGTACGAGTGGAGAAAGACTCTTCCGTCAAGTTGAATGCCGCGGGTCAGGGCGCGGCGCCCGACGATAAAAGCCGCGTTGCCGGACAACCCCCATTCCGGCCGAACCTGGCTCCAATCGGTGCTTCGGCGTCGGACCTCCCGTTTCGCTTTCGAAGCGCGCAGGGCAACGTTGATTTCGGGAAATCGAGCGCAGCGTTCTTGACTCGTGCGCGCCCCGGCTTGCACAAGGTCGCGAACCAGTTGCAGCAAATCCTTACGATGGGTGGGCGGAAGATCTTCAAGATCGAAAAGTTCCACATCATCCGTTGTCGTGTTGTGCAGCCCAGCGATAAAATAAGTATCCTGTGGGATGGCGACGCCGTTCTTGGCCAGTTGTTCCCGCACCAGCGGTCTGTTGGCCATGATGGCCAATACGCGCGCGTTGGGCTTGCCCGAATTGCCACCGCAGGCGCCGCAGTCGAGGGCGGCTTCGAAGGGATTGTTCTCAGAGCTGCTGCCATGGCCGCAGAAGAGCACGAGACGGGCGAAGTTCTGCGTCAGCCCCATCATCCTGAGCGCGGTTTCCACCGTGAAGACCTGCTCGTTGAGGGTGAAGCCGGTGCGTGTGATGCGCTCCATGCGCGCAAAGGTAGCGCCCTGGTTGATACCGTAGTAGCGCCTGAGGTCTTCAACGAAGATCGCTTCCTCCTCGGCGGACAGCGCCGTGGAGCGCGCCTGCGCCGTTGGCTCGCCGGCGCTATGCTCATCCAACGCGCACCGGCGCAGAAACTCCAGCCGTTCCAATGACAGATTGAGATTGCGGTCGCCGAACTTTTCCTGCAGCGCCCGGCGCGTGGTGGCGCGCTGCTCGGCGGCGACCATTTCCTCCACTTCTTCCCGCGACAGTTTGTCCACGGTCAAGGTCGTGGCGATGGGCGGGATAAGCCTCTGCCGGAGCCAATCCAGAGCGCTGCGATACCAGGTGGGGCAAAGAGTCTTGCCGACGAACGGCATACTGTACAACCAACCCAACGACTCCACCATGACATAGGGCGTGAAGACATTTTCCTTTAGATCGTAGAGCAGGGTATGTCCCGCTTCGAGAAGCTTCTCCCTGTGCCAGTGTTGGAAGAGAAACTTGCCGTGATAGGTCCGGGGAATCTCGCGTACTAGATTCTTGCTCTTCATGATCACTGGAAACTGATCGGTTTCATGATGGCTGCCGAGCGCTTGGTGGCGGATGAAGACGGCAAAAAAGCCGGCGAAGCCGAAAGTTTCATAATCGCCGGCAGCTTCCAGATGGCGGCGGAAGGGCTCCGAGCGCACGTCAATGCAAAACACCACTTGGGCTTGGGAACGAATTTTTGTCGCCCCGTCTAGGTCGATTTGTTCGTGAGATTGCTCGGACGAATTTGAAGCCGACAGTAGCCCAGTAAAATTTTTGATGTTGAATCGGAGTTTCCCTAGCAGTTGTTCCTGGTAGCCCGCCTCGAAGGCACTGAGCCATACGGGGCCATGTTCCGATTCAGGAAAGCCATCGAGCCAGTCCAGGAGGATCAACAGATTCTCGGGTGCGGTTAGGGTCAAAAGAGCGGGATCGATGTCCAGCGCTCGCGCGACGGCGACCAATCGCCAGGATGCGCTGAGTGGAACCCGGTCGGCTGTTCGCTGGTCCGGAGGGTTTTGCGGAAGGTGTGCGCGCCTCTTCATCTCGGCTGAGATCGCGGCGAGGTTGCCGTCGATGTTTAGCGCTTCGCGGCAGGCTGTTTGCACCAGTTCGCGCTCGTACCATAGACGGACGGCGAGATATTGCACCAGGTCAGCGGGGTAGGCAAGATGCCATTCATACTCGCTCTGATCCGAGCGCCATTTGATGAAACCGGCCCAACCGGATAGTGCCGTGAGATGAACCGAAAGGTAGTCCTGCCACGCTCCGGAAGGAATACCGAGTGTTCCCAGACTCTCGATCAGCGCATCTTCAGGCTGGGCCGGCAGACGGGCCAATTTCTCTCGGTGGCTTTTGATGCCGTAGGGAGACCATTCCTGCTGCGAAAGAAATTTCCAGGCGGCGTAAAAACCTTTTTCCCGGCCGGGCATGGGCCAAGTAGCGTGACCTTCGTCCAAGAAGGCCTCGCACCACTTTACCAATTCGCGGTCGATCTGCTCGCCAATCTGCGTACCGAGCGTGCGATCGCACCAGCGTGTTAACGTCAAATGGCGTCCGACCTCTTGCCGATCTTCAGGGCCATTCGAATCCCGCCCCGGTTTCAGCGCCGCGGAGAGATGAGTCGCCAGCGCGGCGATCGCCCGCCCGTCCGGATGGCGCTTGAGCTGGGCGTCAAGCGTGTCGTGAGTTGGGGCCGATATTCCTTGAAGCAAATGGACGCGGAGCACGTCCATTTGGCTGACCTCCCGCGTTGCCAATGCGACGCGCTTGTCCTGCGCGCGCGGCCCCAGCGCCAGATCGAGATGACGCGGAAGAATTCGCCCGGATCGGAAGTAGCCGCGAAAGATTTCATTGGACAAATAGCCTTTGCCGCCCAGTAATTGCTGCGCCCGTCCCACGGCTTCCTCAAAATGAAGATCTTCGAGTCCATGCAGCGGATTATGATGAACAAACGTGCGCATGGGCCAGTAATAGGCAATGATCTCACTGGCGAGCCGAATCAGCGCTCTGAGCGCCATCCGTTGAGTCTCGCTATAGGGGGTTGATGCTATTTGTGCCACATCATCTTCTCCAGAACGATCCGATGACTGTTAACGAATAGATCGGATTCGAGCCGTTCGAGCGGCACGGTGCCGAGAACCGCAAGGATCCCCAATAAAAGGGCGAAGGCAGCAAGTTTGCCGGTGCGCAGATCCTCATAGCGAATATCGCTCCGGTGCGGCCCGAAGAGTAGCTGCTGCATCATTCTGAACAAATACCACGACGCCAAAAACCAGGTGAGTAGAATGACCATCAATCCACAAGAAATCGCGCTGGCCGGCTGAAGCAACATCGCCGTGGAGGTGGAAAAGAGACCGAAGGGAGGCAGGCCAACCGCCGCCATGACCAGCAACGATACCACGGTGGCGAAGCGCGGCAGTGGCTGGGCCAATCCATGCATGCGGTCCAGCATCAGGTTCCCGAAGTATCTCGTGACGTGCTGCCATGCCAGGAGCAGGCCGGCGGTGAGCAATGCTACCGTGGCACCATAAGCGATTAACTGAACGGTTGCGTTTCCGATGACGGCAAAACGCCACCAGAAAGCTGAGAATAGAGCAAGACCGGCATAAGCCAAAAGCTGCGGTACTCTAACTTGAGCCAGAGCTTTGAGCGATCCGTAGAGCGCGCCGAACAGCGCCAACAGTCTCACCGCGCGGAGGACCTCTGCTGGCAGATCCGGCAGATGAGCGAACCCGTACAGACCTGCCGCCGGCAGCAGGACGGCGAGGAACACGGCTTGGTATCCTTGCAGACGCGTGAGCGCGGCGAGGTATATTCCGTGCAGCGGAAAAAGCGGCAGCAGAAGCGCAGCGAAAAAAAACAACCCGATCTTTCCCGGCGATAGCTCCGGCGGCAGCTCGGCAAAGGACAGCGCCACGCCGCCGACGATCAAAGCTGCGGTATAAGGAAAGCGTCTGCTCGCGTTCAGTCGATGGATCGCAGCTACAACGCGCCGTCGCAGTCTCATGGACAAGGCATCGAGATAAAGGCGATTCAACAACAACAGGTAGATGTGCACCTGCAGCCTGTCCAGCCATTCCGGCGTGTGAATCACACGCCCGTGGCTTTTCGCGTAGATCAAAAACCAACCCAGGGTGATGATCAGCGCAAACGCCGTCACCAAAAGATCGAACAGCGCGACCGGCAGAGCGCCGGCCTGAAAGTGGGCAGCCACGTCGCCCGGCGCCGAAAACAGATAGCGCGTAAAACTTTCCGCGGCTAACAGATAGGTCACGACGACGAGGAAAAGGGTAAAAAGCATGCTCGCCGCCACCTTCCACGAGGCGACAGCCTGAAGGCGATAAAGCGTTAGTATGGCCTGAGAGGATGTGGCCCAGCCAAAGAAAAGAAAGATCGCTGTTCCCTGAGAATCTCTCAGCGGAATGCTCAGGATGCCATGGGCGGCGAGCAGGATGATCAACGGGAGGATAAGCGTCGTAATAAACCCGGTGAGCCAGGTTACGGTCGAAAACTCAGCGCTCTCTACCGCCTCGTTTTTGGGGGGCAGTCTCGGTTCTTGGCGCGCGGCATGAATCAGATAGCCACAGTTTAAAAATATCGAACCCTTAAACAGACCATGCGCGATCAAATGAAAAATCGCCAGGCCGTAGGCGCCCAGCCCGCATTCCATGATCATAAACCCCATCTGTCCGATGGTGGAGTAACCCAGGGTCTTTTTAATGTCACTCTGGACCAGCATCATGGAAGAACCCAAAAGGGAGGTTAGCATACCGACGGCAAAGACGATGTGGAGGGTAGCCGGGCTTAAATCGTATAGCGGCGCCAAGCGGCTCAAGAGAAAGCCGCCGGCATTGATGATTCCGGCGTGCAGGAGGGCGTGGACCGGCGTCGGCGCGTAGAGGGAATCAGGCAGCCACATGTGCAAGGGAAACTGCGCCGATTTGCTCATGGCGCCGACAAAGATCAGCAGCGTAACCGCGGTGGCGGCGCTGATATCGATCCCAGCGCCGGACCAGAGAGGCAGGATGGTCTTAATCTCAGCGGCGCGAACAAAGAGCTGCTGAAGGTCAAGCGTACCGAAAACGCCGTAGGCCAACACGATGGCAGCGAGAAAGGCCGTATCGCCGGCGCGTTGCATGGCGAAGGTTCTGAAGGCGCCGTAGACCGTGGGCGGGTGTGAATAATTGTACGAAAGCAGCGGCATCAACCAACTCAGCAATTGCCAAAACATAAAGAGCATCAAAATATTGGCGCTCGATACCATGCCAAAAAGCACAAAGGTGGTGACGGCCAGCAGGCTGTGGAATCGTGTGTAGCCGCGTTCCTGTTGCATGTAACGAATGGAAAAGAGATGAATGAGGATGCTGATCGCCGCGATATGCACCAGCATCACAGCCGAAAGCCGATCGATGTACAAACCAAATTGTAAGATGCCGTCGCTCCATGGTGAGAGATAGACGGTCTGCGAGCCCCCGGTGGTGACCTCGTAAAGGGCAACTAGCGAGAGCGCGAAAGCAATCACCTCGGCCACCACGCCGATCCAGCAGACCTTTGGGCCGAGAGCGCGACCGAGAAAACCGATGATTAGACCGGCTGCGAGTGGCGCAACAAGTATTAAGACATAGTTAAGTGGCATCGTCACTGGACCAAAGTTCGTCAATTCATGGTCAAAAAAATACCAGCATCAGTCCCCCTGGATTTCTGCTGGCCGATCCGCCGAAGCGATAAAAAGCCGACTTGTTGATAAGCCGCCATAGCCGGCCCCATGCCTGTTGTTATCTTCGGCAGAGTGTTCTTAAACATAACCCATGGCGTCAGTCAAGGAACAGGTTGAGGTGGAGCATTGCGGGGGAAAGCCACAATGCTAAAAAAAATAGCGAAATGTAGCTCGGGGTACGGCGGATGAAAGTTCTCTGGCTGGCCACCTATTTCACGGCTCTCCTTTGGTCAGTTGTCCAGCCACACGACTATTTTACTTGGATTCTCGAAGCCGCGCCGGCGCTGATCGGCCTCGGCATTCTCGTGGCAAGTTATCAGGCTTTCCCTAACGCCGCTGCTCTACACGCTGATCGTGATCCACCGTTTGATCCTTTTTCTCGGCGCGCACTACAGCTACGCCGAGGTGGACGCCTTCAAATTCATCCGTGAATTCTTCGGCTGGCAGGAAACAACTACGATAAGTTCGGCCACTTCGCCCAAGGGTTTGGCGATCCTGGCGCGGGAAATTTTGCTTCGTAATGGTGTTGTGAACAGGCGCGGCTGGCTTAATCTGTTCGTGATCTCGATATGCTTGGCATTTAGCGCTTTGTAGGAATTGTTCGAATGGGCGTCGCCGTCGCCACCGGCGATTCGGCGAGAAGTTTTCTCGGCATCCAAGGTTCCATGTGGGACACCCAGTCGGATATGGCGATGGCGCTGCTGGGATCCATCATGGCTCCGGCCCTCTTACCAGGCTCCACGATCGACAGCTACGTGGAATACGGTGACGAAGAAACCACACTCAGCAAGCTCACTTCTTAGTTTGTGGGGAATAAAGGCTCGAAGTCCGGCAGGTTGATTGTGAGCGAGCGGGGTCTGTGCAGGTATATTGGAAAAACTGCGAATGAGAACTGATTGACAAGTTGTTAATCGAAAAGATAAAAGTTGCGCAGCTGTGATTTTTGTAATCCGTAATATATTGGTCGGTATACTCACTGGTTAGGCGAAACAGAGGAATTTATGAGACGAAAGGTTTATTGCTTACCTTCATGCTAATGGTGGGGCTCGCACTTGCAGCGATGGTGACGCTAGCCGCGACCGATGTAGCGATCGCACAGGGCGGCAGCATCTATCAGGCAACGCTGGCGGAGCCGAACCAGAAAACTCCGGAGGTCAGCACGGAAGAGGTTCGGCGCATCCAGCCGACGGCAGCGCCCTCGTCCTGGATACCCGGGGCCGCGCGCAATTCGTGGTCGGCCACATTCCGGGCGCGCGGAACGTTGACGCTCCGCCGTCCGAGTCTGTCGCCGCGGTCGAGCGTTTGGTGAGCGGGGACAAGCGCAAGCCGCTGGTGCTCTACTGCAACGGTCCGTTCTGCCAAGCCAGCAGGGAGCTTAGTGAGCAGTTGGTCGGCGCCGGGTTCGCGAACGTACGGCGATACCAACTTGGTATCCCGATTTGGCGTGCACTAGGCAGGCCGACCGAGATCGAGTTGGAAGGGATACTCCGGATCTTCAAGGTGACCAGACGACCGTGTTCTTCGATGCGCGGTCCGCCGAAGAGTTCTCGAAGGGAAGTCTTCCGGGGGCGCACAACGCCCCGGCAGACAAACTCGCGTCGGGCGGGCTACAGAAAGCGGCTGGCGGACTACTGCCAACAACGGACTTTAATACACGCATCGTGCTGTTCGGACGCGACTTTACTCAAGCGCGCACCCTCGCCGACGCATTCAGCAAGAGTCCCTTCCACAATGTCACCTACTTCCCCGGCACCTTCGAGACGCTGAGGGCAGCGATCAAGTAAGAGACTTCGTGAATCGCTTTGTCCAAGAAACGGGGGCCGGTACGTGTCACGCCTAACAACCGCTTCGAGAGGGACGCGGTACAAAACGCCGCGCCCCTCAAGCGGAGCGTTAATTTAGACTCCGACTCTAGTCATTCTTCGGCAAGCTATACGACGTACTGTTAAAACCTCCTCTAAATCAAAACCGATCTTCGCTGACGGCGCAGGTCGTTTGCTAAGAAATATTTCCGATGTCTTCTTACGTTCCGCTTTGGTGCAAGAGTAATTTTTCTTTTCTCGAAGGCGCGAGCCATCCGGACGAGTTGGTGGATGAAGCTTGCCGCCTCGGGTTGCCGGCGCTTGCGCTGACGGATCGGGATGGCGTGTACGGCGTCGTGCGGGCGCATGTGAAGGCGCGCGAGGTTGGCATTAAACTCATCATCGGATCGGAAGTTACTGTGCAAGATGGAGCGACGATTGTGTTGTTGGCGCAGGATCGTGGCGGTTATGCCAATCTTTGCTGGTTGATTACCAAAGGGCGGCTGCGTTCGGAAAAAGGGGAGAGCGCTGTCGGTTGGGACGAAGTTTGCGTGCATGCGCCGGGGCTGATTGCGCTGTGGGGTGGGGTAGAAAACTTGCGCGTAGATTCGATGATTCACCGACAAAGTGAAAAACAATCCGTCATGCCCGCGAAAGCGGGCATCCAGAGAAATGGGGCAACGGTACCTAACCTGGATTCCCGCTTTCGCGGGAAAGACGGAATGGGGAGTCGACTTCGAGCTGAGGGGGAATTGTTGACCGATTTAACCGCTTCGGACGAGGTCGCCGGCGATCTCCGCGATGCATTCGGCGACCGGCTTTACGGTATGATCGCGCGTCATCGTTTTGAAGAAGAAGTCATACAAGTAGCGCGCTTGCGTGAGCTGGCAAGGCGCTTCGCCATTCCGTTGGTCGCGGCGAATGAAGTGCTTTACCACAATCCGTCACGGCGGCGCTTGCAAGATGTCTTGACGGCGATTCGCCATGACGTTCCCGTCGCTTCGTGTGGCCGGAAATTAAAACCCAATGCGGAATACGGTCTTAAACCGCCTTACGCTTTTGCCCGCCTTTTTGCCGACGACCCCGGTGCGATCGAGCGCACCTTGGAAATCTCCGAGCGCTGCAATTTTTCTCTGGATGAAATTCGCTATCGCTACCCGTCAGAAAAATTGCCCGACGGCACGACTTCCGCCGAATGGCTGCGCCAGCAGGTGTTTAACGGCGCGCGTTGGCGCTATGGCGACTCGATTCCTGAGACGGTTACTACGCAGTTGGAAAAAGAGTTGGAAATCATCGAGTCGCTCGACTATCCCGGTTACTTCCTTACCATGTGGGAGATCGTCGAGTTTTGCCGCGCCAACGATATTCTTTGCCAGGGGCGCGGCTCGGCGGCGAACTCCGTCGTCTGTTATTGTCTCGGCGTGACCGCCGTCGATCCGGTGCGCATGGGACTACTCTTCGAGCGGTTTATTTCCAAAGAGCGCGCCGAGCCGCCGGATATCGATCTCGACATCCAGCATGGCCGGCGCGAAGAAGTGATCCAGCATGTTTACCGGAAATACGGCCGCGACCGCGCCGCCATGGTCGCCAATGTTGTCCGCTATCGCTCGCGTTCGGCATTGCGCGATGTCGGCAAAGCGTTGGGACTTTCCGAAACCGCGCTCGATCGGGTCGCGAAGTTTCTATCATCCTATGAAAATGTCCGGCCGGAAGTGCTGGCGCAGATGGGCATCGATCCGACCGGCGGCTTGCACGAGCATCTGCTTCAGCTGTCGAATGAAATTCTCGACTTCCCGCGCCACCTGTCGATCCACCCGGGCGGTTTTTTGCTCGGCCATGAGCCGGTGCATGACATGGTGCCGATCGAGAATGCGACAATGCCGGAGCGCACAGTAATCCAGTGGGACAAGGAAGACGTCGAAGATCTGGGTCTGTTCAAAGTCGATCTGCTCGGTCTCGGCGGGCTCACGCAGCTCGATCTTTGCTTCAAGCTTTTGCGCCAGCAGCGCGGCATCGAATTTTCCATGGCAACGATCCCGCCGAGAGATGAAGCGACCTTCGACATGATTTGCAAGAGCGACACGGTGGGCGTGTTTCAGATCGAAAGCCGCGCCCAGATGGCGATGTTGCCGCGGCTTCGGCCAAGAAATTTTTACGATCTGGTCATCGAGATCAGCATCGTCCGCCCCGGCCCGATCACCGGCGGCATGGTGCACCCGTATCTGCGCCGGCGCCAAGGTAAAGAAACGGTGGAGTATCCGCACCCGTCGCTCAAGCCAGTGCTGAAAAAAACCCTCGGTGTGCCGTTGTTTCAAGAGCAGGTGATGCGCTTGGCGATGATCGCTGCCGATTACACGCCTGGAGAAGCGGATCAGCTGCGCCGCGACATGGCGGCGTGGCACCGCACCGGACGGATGGAACGCCATCGCGAGCGCTTGATCACGCGCATGCAAGCGAAGGGCATCGCCGTAGCATTCGCCGAGCGGGTCTTCGAACAGATTCGCGGCTTTGGCGAGTACGGTTTCCCCGAGAGCCATGCGGCGAGTTTCGCGCTGATCGCTTACGCGACCGCCTGGCTCAAGTGTCATTATCACGCCGAATACACCTGCGCCTTGCTCAACGCCCAGCCGATGGGTTTTTATATGCCGGCGACGATCGTCGAGGACGCCAAGCGGCATCGCGTCGTCGTGCGATCTATCGACGTGCAAGCCAGCGCTTGGGATTGCACGCTTGAGCGCTGCGAGCAGAGCGCGGGCGGTTTCGCCGTGCGCATGGGGCTTCGCTACGTGAAGAGTTTGGGCGAAGGCGAGTGGCAAAGAATCGAGTCGGCGCGCCGAACCAAGCCGTTTGCTTTACTGGAAGATTTTGTCCGGCGCACCGCGCTCGACGAAGGCAGCTTGAGCGCGTTAGCGGAAGCTGGCGCCTTTGAAAGTTTAGGCGTGGCGCGCCGCAACGCCTTATGGGATGTGCGCCGGCTGATCCAGACGCGCAACCAATCGTTGGCGATGTCGGTGCGTGAAGCTAATCCGCGCTTCACGCCCTTGACCGACTTCGAAGAGGTTGGCTGGGATTATCGCCGCACGGCGCACAGCGCGCGGCGTCATCCGCTGGAGCCGATGCGCGCGAGTTTGATTCGCCAAGGCTTACCCGATGCACGCACCGTGGCGTCAATGCGGAACGGTGAAACAATCCGCTACGCCGGTTTAGTCATCTGCCGGCAGCGGCCGGGGACGGCAGGCGGCGTCGTGTTCATGACGCTGGAAGACGAATCCGGCTTCGTCAACGTGGTGATTTGGGAAAGCGTGTTTCAGCGCTATGCGGTGCTGGCGAAAACCGTGAGCTTCCTCGGCATTACCGGCAAGCTACAGGCCGAAGACGGCGTGGTGCATCTAGTGGCGGAAAGATTATGGGAGCCGAGAGTAGAGTTGAAACCCGCGAGCGCGCCCAGCCGAGATTTTCATTAAGAGAATTCAACCCCAAAGGGCCTCGCACGGCAGAGCCGCAACCAAAATTCGGAATATCTCCCGCAAAGGCGCTAAGACGCAAAGCATTTAAGAAAAAAACTCTTTTCCGAACTTAGCGTCTTTGCGCCTTGGCGAGAGTAATATCCGATTCCGATTTTTTACGCCACCGCTTTCGCTGCGCCTTTCTCAATTCTCGCTTTCAGCCGCGGATAAAAGCGTAGCGGGTTGTCCCAGAAGATTTTGCGCTTCAACTCATCGCTGACATCTTTGCGGTTGATTAAGTTCGGAATGTCTTGGCTGAAGTCGCGCTGGTCGCGCTCGTGTGGGTAGTCCGACGCCCAAATGAGCGCGTTGTCATTCGCCACTTGAGCAGCCAGCGGCAGAGCCGACTCTTCGACTTCGACGGCGAAGTAAATATTGCCCTGCTTCACATACTCGCTCGGTTTGAGCTTGCAGCGCGGCGAGTAGTGGCCTTTGCGCTCTTGTTCTTCGTCCATGCGGTCCATCATGTAGGGCACCCAGCCGACGCCGCATTCGATGCAGCCGAATTTGAAATTGGGGTACAGCTCGAAGACACCCTCGAACATCATGGCGACGAACTGGCGAATTTGCGCGAAGGGATGCTCCAGCGTGTGGCCGATGGTGAAGTTATTGACCATGTCGAGGCCGAGTGACGGCATGCTCAAACCGCCGTGCGTCGAAATCGGCACGTCGAGCTTCTGCGCCTCTTCCCAAAGCGGATAAAACTCTGGACCGCTGTAAAGCCTGCCAGCGGGTGCAACCGCCGGTAACACGGCGCCCACCATGCCCAATTCAGTTACGGCACGGCGCAGTTCTTTTACGGCTTCGCTAATGTCTTGGATCGGTAATAGCGCGACGCCAACCAAGCGCGGGCTCACCGCCATGAACTTGTTGTAGAGCCAATCGTTGTAGGCCTTGGCCATGCAGATCGCCCAGTCATGATCTTGGATCGCGCCGTGGGTCAGACCCTGAGTCGGATAAAGGACCGTGAGATCGATCTTGTTGATATCGAGGAACCGCAGCCAATCTTGGGCGTTCGGACCGGTGCCGCCGCCAGCCCAGCCGCCTTTCTTGCGCAGCGAACGGAGAAAACCGTCCATCGTGAGGCCGGGCCAGAAGGAATAGCTCTTGTGCCATTCGAGATCTTTGTAAGGCGGGCCGATGAACTCTTGCAGCTCACTGTCGAGTTCCATCACATGTCCGTCGGCGTCGATGATTCGGTAGTCAGACATAACAGCCTCCAGAGAGAGTTTAGGGTTTCGCGATCAAACCTAGACTCCAAACCAGATTACGTGTTTCTGGTATTTTCTGTAAACAATTCTTCTACGCTCAAATTTCGCCCCAGCATTCCTTGCTGCCCGGCGAACTTGATTAGGTTCTCAACGTCGTTATGGTTTTCCTTTAAGCCTTGGTAGAACGGATCCTTGCCGAAGAATTTGCGCTCTTCTTCGAGATACGACCGGCCCCAGGCGAAGCTCAGCCGATGCGGCTGCTCCATGAACTCATTGTAAGCTTTGCGCGATGCTAAAAGCGCTTCGTACAAACTGGTGGCCACCCACGGAGCGCGGTCGAGGATTTCCTTCTTGATGACGACCGGGTGCATGATCGGAAAAACCTTGGTGCGTTTGTAATACTCGCGCTCTTCTTTTTCGAATTCGGGAAATAGCCGCTCGACGCTTCCATCGCCACGAATCCAACGCTGGGGCAAATCGGGTTCGACTTCAGCATCGACCTTGCCCTCGACCAACAAGTCTTCGAGCTTGCGCTTACCTTCGACGAATTCAATTTTGATATGCGGCGGCAGTTTGAAGCCGACGTGCTCCTTGTTGACGATCACCCAGGTCACTTCGCCGACGCCGAGATCGTAGCTGTTCATCAGCATGCCTTTGGTGACCAGGGCGAGGGTGTTTTCATAACTGCGCAGGCCGATGCGACCGCCTTTCAGATCAGCAGGTTTTTTCACGCCTGAGCCAGCCTTGATGAAGCAAAACTTGTGGCCCCACATGCGGCGGGGAAAGAAGGGAATGGCTTGGAGCCAGGTAATATCCTGGCCGCGCGCAACCAAATAGGACGACATGGAAAACTCACAGGCGTCGTACTCGCCGTAATGGAACATGCGCTCGTGGCGAATGCCGCTTTCGACCGTGATGACGTTAAGATCGATGCCTTCGACTTCGATTTGACCGTCCCGCAGTGGTTGAAGATAGTCGTATTTGTCAAAGGCGATAGTGAGTTTGAGTTTGGCCATGCGCGATTCCTAGCGACCTGAAATTTCCCGAATCATAAAAGTCTAAAGTGCCAGTGTCAACGAGGTTAGCCGTTACGTTGACACACCTGGGAGCCGGTGTTAAGTGAAACTTAAATTAAGCTAAAGGAGAACTTTATGCGTTTTGACGGAAAATCGGTCATCATCACCGGTGGCGGCGGTAAGATCGGCAAGGCCTACGCGATGGGCTTCGCCAAAGAGGGCGCGAAAGTAGCGCTACCGGATATCGCCAGTGCCGATCATGTGGTCAAAGCGATTCAGGACATGGGCGGCACCGCGATCAGCATGGCTTGCGATGTTTCCAATGAGAAGAGCGTCAAGGCGATGGTCGACAACGTGGCCAAACAGTTCGGCAGCGTCGACGTGTTGGTCAACAACGCGGCTTACTTCATGACCGTTAAGAAAAGCGTTTTCTGGGAAATGGAAGTCGATGAGTTCGATAAAGCCATGGCGGTCAACGTGCGTGGCTCGTGGCTCTGCGCCAAGGCGGCGTTCCCATACATGAAGCAGCAGAGCAAGGGCAAGATCATCAATATCTCGTCCGGCACGGCGCTCAACGGCGGGCAGAATTATATTCACTACGTCACTTCGAAGGGCGCACTGATCGCGATGACGCGGGCGATGGCGCGGGAAGTGGGGGACTACGGCATCTGTGTCAACACGGTATCGCCGGGCTTCGTCGTCACCGAAGGACGCCAGGTCGATCCGGCGTTCAATGCCAACCGAGTCGGCAATCGTGCGATCAAGCGCGTCCAAGTCGAGAACGACTTAGTCGGCACAGTGATGTTCCTAGCGTCGCCGGAAAGCGACTTCATGACCGGACAACTACTAAATGTCGACGGCGGCGCGCATTTTGTCGGATAATATAAGTAAGGAGTCAATAGTAAGGAGTAAGTAGTGAGGAGTTAAGTGTTTCCGATTCTCCTTACTCTACTCGTTACTATTCACTGCGAGGAAGTTCAGATGCGTTTCAAAGACAAGTCAGTGATCATCACCGGTGGCGGCGGCAAGATCGCCAAAGCTTACGCGATTGCATTCGCTAATGAGGGCGCGAAGTTGTGTTTACCCGACATCGCCAGCGCCGATCAGATCGTTAAGACGGTAAAAGATATGGGCGGCACAGCAATCAGCATGGCTTGCGACGTGTCCAATGAGAACAGTGTCAAGGCGATGGTGAGCGAGACGGTGAAACAGTTCGGCACCGTCGATATACTTATTAACAATGCGGCCTATTTCATGAGCGTATGGAAGGGGCCGTTCTGGGAAATGACCGTAGAAGAATTCGACAAGGCGATGGCAGTCAACGTGCGCGGCTCGTGGCTCTGCGCCAAAGCGGTAGCGCCGCATATGCAGAAACAAAAAAGCGGCAAGATCATCAACATCTCCTCCAACGTCGCCCTCACCGGCAATCCCAACTACATTCACTACGTCACGTCGAAAGGCGCCCTCATCGCCATGACGCGCGCGATGGCGAAAGAGCTGGGCGACTGGAATATTTGCGTCAACACGGTGACCCCGGGCTTCGTCGTCACCGAAGGCCGCCAGGTCGATCCCGAATACGAAAAAATCCGCGCCCAACAGCGGAGCGTCAAAAGGACGCAGGTTGAGAACGATCTCGTTGGGACGGTGTTATTCCTGTCGTCGAGCGAGAGCGATTTTATGACCGGGCAATTGTTGAACGTCGACGGCGGGTTTCATTTCGTCGGATGAGATATTTCGCCGCGGAGGCGTAGAACTGCTGAGCCGCAACGAACGAAAAGATTCGGACTCGGATATTTAACCGCAAGGGGAGCAAAGAACTCGAAGTAAATCTTAAGCGGAAGTCTGGTGTTGGGCCGTATTGCGATACGCCCTGGCGTGGTGGAGCGGTTATCGCGTGGCGACAAAATTTGCGCAGACTACGCAATTTTTCAACGATAGTAATACACGCCATACAGCATTCACAGAGTCGCTTTTTTGAATCTAATAATTCCCCGCAGCTTGCTGCGGGCACCCTATTGATGGGGAATCCAAAGGGGGCGAGCATCCCCTTTGGTCGCGTGCGGGGTTAATACCCGGTACACGAAATGCCCTGTTTATTATTGTCCGCCGCCTTCTCCCGGCCTCGGTGGTGAATCAGCCGAATCCTCGTCTCCTGTTCCATTTCAATAACCGCGCTGCCAATCGATGACGTTTGCCAAAGGTTGTCCTTCGAGATAACGGCTCAAGTTTTCGCAGAATAACTTCACGCCTTGGTGCTCGGAGACGTCTGTCATCGCGGAGACATGGGGCGTGATGACGACACGCTCATCGTCCCATAGGCGCGTATCAGGTGGGCGCTCGAATTCACCATCGTAGACGTCCAGCGCGACGCCGCGAAGCTTGCCCTCAGCCAAAGCGTGCAGCAGCGCCTCATTGTCGACGATTTCGCCGCGCGCGATATTGACCAAAACCGTGCCCGGTTTCATTGCGGCAAAGGCTTCGCGACCGATCAGATGTGTCGTTTCCTGGGTCCACGGACAGCAAACCGCCACGAATTCACTCTCGCGAAGCAGATTTGGCAATGCGTGCGCGGATTCCAATCGCGCAAAGTGCGGAGGAAGCGCGGCGCCGGGAGCAACGTCGCGGCGCGTGCCGACTAGGCGCATCCCCGCCGCCGCACAAAGCTTAGCGACTTCCCGGCCAATCCCGCCCGCGCCGATAACGCAAACGGTCTTGTCCCGGATGATTATTGGATCGTAAGTGTGGTGATCGAAGCGGTGCCGCCGTTGGTCGCGATAACTCAAGTGCAGGCCGCGAGCAAAGTGGAGGAAGCTTGCCAAGACAAACTCGGCCATGGGGCGTCTGTTCGTCAGCCCGCGGGAAGTCGTTACGATAACATCCGAGCCCCAAAGATCGGTATCGAGGAAATTGCTCGCACCCGCGGGAGTTTCGTGAACCCATTTCAAGCGGGGCGCACGGGCTCTGATATCTTTCACCGGTGGCCATCCCAGTAGCGCGACCTCAGCTGAGGCCAATGCTTGGTTGCGCTGGTCGAGAGTGGTCGTGGGATACTTGCGATCACCGAGATACCGATCCACGGTCCACTGCGGCCAAGAAGCGCGCAGCTCACCATCAAACCATCCCCTGGCATCGACGACTTTGACCCGGCGATCGACATTGGCAATTCGGTCGAGCACCGCGTCGGCCACCTGTGGAATCACCAAAACTTCAACGCGATCCATTGCCAATTCTACCAATTGTCAATTTTATATTCGGGAACGTCGTGCGGCCGACACCGACTGGTATTTATCCATTCGGGCTGGTATCACCGCTTCTTGTACAGTCCGTCAATAAACCCGTTGTCGTCGAACTCCTTGATGATCGACATGTCGGCAAATTCTTCCGGCTTTGCGGCACGAACTTTCGGATCTTTTTCGCCGAGTTCGGCGAGGGCTTCTTTGATCGCATCGAGGGATGGATAAGGTTTCTGCGGTACCAGGCGAGAGAAAAATTGGTAGCTATCTTCCAAGGCGTCGTTATCGTCGGTTTTGACATATTTGCCGATGACCTTTTTGCTGAATTCCTTGTTGGTCTTGTAAAGGTGGATGCCTTCGAGCAGGGCGCGGGTAAATTTGCGCACGGTTTCTCGCTTGTCCTTGATGAACGAAATCCGCGCGGCCACAGGCGTGGTGGGATAGGCACCGCCGAAGTCTTCCGGTTCGGCGATTATGTTCATTTTGAACTTGCGGGCGAGATTGGTCACCGGGGGTTGCGCGACCATACCGTGTATCTGTCCCGATTGAATCGCCGCGAGGCGGGTGGGTTGACCGCCGGGTATTTGCAACACCGCCACGTCGATATCCGGCCTGAGTCCCCATTTGAGTAGAATCTTGCGCGTCGCGTAGTCAGAGTTTGACCCGAAGCGGCTGACGGTAAGTTTTTTCCCTCGGAGGTCTTCCGGCTTTCTGATCTCCGGCGAAACCACCATGCTGTAGGCGAGAATATTGAGTAGCCCGCCGATCAGCGTCACATCGGCGCCGCGCAACCGCGCTACGATGGGAGCATTGCCACCGACCTGCGCAATCGGAACATCGCCGGACATCATTGCTTGCGTAGCCCTAGAACCGCCGTCGAGGTAGATCATTATCACGTCAAGGCCGTTCTTCTCGAACAGACCGGCTTCTTTGGTGATCCAAAACGGCGCTTGCGAACCGGCAATGGCGCTCCATCCGATGGTGAGTTTTTCCAGCGAAGCAGATGCCGTCACGCCAATGCGTGGCCACACGGTGATGAAAATGGCAATTATGGGTAGAGTTGAAAGTATGGTTCTTAATTTCCGCATGTCGTTAAATTATCCCCCGAGTACGATTGGTATTGCTGCGCTCCAGCCATTTGACAAATTTTACCTTGAACTTTGTAACCGGAACGTTGAACAAAATAGTTCACCCCGCCGACTCCCACCTATCCACGTCCACTTCCCAACCTTTGGTCTGGGATAGATCCAGTGCATTGCCCTCAATATCGCGGAAGCGGAACTCGGCGTAGGGGCGCGTCGATGGGCGCGGCGCGATTTTCAAAACGCTGCTGAGCTCGGCCATCGTCGCTTGCATGGTGTTGGTCAGAAAGCCGATGTGATTGATGCCGTATTTGGCTTCGTGGCCTTCGACCAGGCTGTAAAAGGGGTGGATCGCCAGATTGGTTTTGCCGTCGGCGCAGAAGCGATTGCCGAGGCCCTGCTGGCGGCGCTGGTAGCTCGACGGAATTTCCCGCATGCCGAAGACTTGGGTGTAGAAAAGCAGCATCGTCTCCGGATCGAGGGCGTTGTAGGCAATGTGGCGCACGCGTGGAAATGGTTTCTCTTGACTAGCAGGCACTCCGAAATTCGTAGTCGAAACCGTGACGGGACGGCATTCCGGATCGTGTAGACGAATCTCGCCGTGCTGTAGGTCGTTTGCCTCCTGAATGATCATGCCACGCGGATTCAATTTCAAATAGCGGCCTTTCACTTCCTCGAGATCGTCGACCTGCAGGCCGATGTGATGCAGGCCAACTTCCATATTCATCTCGCCCAAGCCGGGCCGCTTCTTAAAGAACGTCAAATTGTAAAAACCGTCGGTGATCGTGATGTCGCCGTCGGCTGTACGGTCCAGTTCTTCGGTGCCAAGAAAGCGCCGGTAAAAGTCGACGAGTTTCGTTGGGTCCTCGGCGAGATAAGCGACGTAGCGAAGTGTGGCCATGGGAACCTCCGGGGAGTAGCGTCATCGAGTAGTGGAGTACTGGAGTGATGGGTAATTTGGAATCCGATCCGAGCCCAATACTCCAACACTCCATTACTCCATCACTCCGATTTTATCTTAGTCTCTTATATTCTGCGTGAACCATTGCAGCGGCAGCGGATGGCCGAGTCCTTTGGCCTTCGCCAGATTGTACGCCGTTCCACCCACCGCCGCGAATTGTAAGCCTTGGGTTCCTTGGTTATTCAAAAAAGAGATTTGCTGGTCATTGGCTCTGCCAACCCAGCGGCCGGCCATGATGTCCGGCACCGTGCCGATGTTGGGGTTGTCGATCTCATGATGCAGCGAAGACGGGATTTTCTTTTTTTCGTCTAGGCTGCCGGCGATGAAACCGAACATGCCGTCGCTTCCGGTTACCACTTCGGCGGCGTTTCGGTCCGCATACAAAGTGGACGTGCCCAGCCGCGCCCGCACGTCGGCGCGCGCCAACACGTCAGGACCGGCTTCGTTGTTGCGCACGTTGTTGATGTGCATACCGGGTTCCAGCCATTCCGCTTTGATCACCGGGATTAGAGAATCGGTCGTCAGCGACACGACATCGGCGCCTTTGAGCGCTTTTTCCGGCGAGTCGACGGCGATCACTTCCATGTCGAGCTTCTCGGTCATCTCGGCGGCGAAGGCCTCGCGATTCTTTTTCGTCGGGCTGAACACGCGCATGACCTCGATGGGCCGCACATGCTTGATCGCTTCTGCATAAGTCCGCGCCATGCCGCCGGAGCCGATCATCGCCATGACTTTGGCATCTTTCCTGGCTAAATATTTAGTGCCGAGGCCGGCGCAGGCGCCGACACGCATATGCTGGAGATAGCCGTCATTCATGATCGCCAGGGGTTCGCCGTTGCGCGTGCTGGTGAGAAAGATCAAGCCACAATAGGTGCCGCGCTCCATGCAGTATTTGTCTTCGACCATGAAGCCGTCCTGATTCTCCCAGGCAAGCATGTCGGATTTCATGCGAATAGCAAACACGCCGAGCTTGCGCGACGCGCCCTCCATGGTGCCCCAGCGATAATAGTGCGGCTCGTGCGGCACGTAGAAGTCAATGCGCGGCCGATATCCCGCTTTCAATTCATTGAGCTCGCGGTAAGCATCTTCCATGGCATCGATGCAGGTCTTCATGTCGAGAACCTGTGCGACATGCTCGTTGGTCAAAAATATCATGTGCAAGACTCCATGTTTCGTTGACAGGCAGTTTACGAGATTGGTATAGCCGGTTCATCGGATTGTGTAAATCCCAACAGTGCGCCGAAGGCATACCGAGGCTCGCCTACTTTGAGCGAGTGGACCGAGCCGGAGTTCGTCAAAAATATGCGCGCTCGGGAAGACGTGGCGCCGGCGGTGATCGAAAAAATATTGTGCGACAATCCCCGGCGACTTTACGGACTAATATGAAAAACCGCAGTTTACTTAAGTACCCTTGTACAGGACTTAAAGAAATAATGGTTCTGCTGTTACTACTTTGGTTTTCGGACGGGGCGCCTGCGCAACCGCTACAAAAGATTGTCGCCGGCTGGAGCTCACCGTCGGGCAACCAGGCCGTGATCTGGGTCGCTAAGGACGCCGCGAGCTTTCAACAATACGGCCTGGATGTGGAGCTTATCTTTGTCGGCGCCGGTTCGAAAATGACGCAAGCGCTGCTTGCCGGCGATATTAAGATTGCCCAGGTGGGCGGTGTGGCGCCAGTGAGCGCCCGTTTGTCGGGAGCGGAAGTGAAGCTCGTTGCCGTGAGCTTCAACACTCTCGCGCTTTCCGTGATGGCGCAGAAAGACATTCGCACGCTCGCGGATCTCAAGGGCAAACGCATCGGGGTCTCACGCTACGGCAGCAATACCGATTTCGGTATTCGCTATCTTCTTCGAAAAAACGGCATGGTGCCGGACAAAGACGTGGCGATTCTGCAATTCGGCGACGCGGTAGCTAGCTTCGCCGCACTGCAAGCCGGGGCTGTGCAGGCGAGCATCCTTTCTTATCCCACAATTTCACTGGCCAAGAAGGCAGGATTCAGGGAAGTCGCCGATATAGCTTCCGACAACAGTTTCGAGTATCCGGGTTCAGGCATCGTGGTCACCGATCGAACTCTGCAAACCCAAGCGGATATGGTTCGCCGCTTTTTGATGGGCTATATCCAAGGCATTCATCGCTTTAAGACCGACGAGCCGTTTACCAAACGGGTGATTGCGCAGCGTTTGCGCATTACCGACCCAGCGGTTGTCGAAGAGGCATATAAATTCGCAGCGCCGAGAATTCCAAGAATGCCGTACCCGACGGTGAACGGCATGCGCATGGCGCTCGACAGTCTTGGCAACGATGCGCGGGTCAAAGGCGCCCGGGCTGAAGATTTCTATGATGATACAATACTGCGCGGCCTTGAGCGCGATGGCTTCGTGCAACAACTCTATCGCTGAGACATGACATGTTGATTCTGCGACCCGACGAAGTGGCCGGCCTGCTCTCGATGGCTGAGGCCGTCGACGCGGTGGAGAACGCATTCGCTGACTGGGGCAAGCATGCCGAGATCAATGACACCCGGCGCCGGCTCCATTTTCGGGACGCACGATTAAACACCATGCCGGCGGCCCTGCCGTCACGTGGCATGATCGGATTGCGCATTCAGAGCGAGATTCTCGCAGTCTGCGGCGGCGTACAAACCTATCCGTCACGGAGCCCATTAATAGACGTGTTGTTCGATGCGACGAACGCCGCCCCAGCGGCGATCATCTTGTCATCGACGCGGCGCGGCTTGACCAAAGAAGGGGTGCCACTTAGGACATCGGATCTAATGACCGCGGCGATCAGCGCCGTTGGCAGCAAATGGATGAGCCGGAGCGATGCCAGTGAAATGCTCCTGCTCGGCTCCGGCAAGCAAGCGCAAAGTCATTTGCTCGCCATGAAGGCGATCCGCCAGTTCAATAGAGTCTCAGTTTACAGCCCGACGCGCGAACACCGTGAACAATTTGCCGCGGAGATGGCGCAGGCGCTGCAACTCGACGTCGTCGCGGTCGACGACGTGAGATCGGCCATGGCGCGCGCGGATATCGTGCTCGCCGCGACCAATACCAATGTGCCGGTGTTTTCAGGCGCATGGCTGCGCGAGGGCATGCATGTGACCTCGATCGTCGGCAGCAACGTCGGCATGGTCGAGGCCGGCGTCATCGCGCACAAGCGGCGCGAGCTGGACGATGAAACATTAAAACGCGCCGCGGTGATCGGCATCGCTTCACGCGAGTTGGCGGTGCAGGATCAGCAGGGAGATATTTACGATCAAGTTCAGGCGGGACAGTTTAGCTGGGCCGCGATCGCCGAGCTGCGGCAAATTGTCGGCGGCGAGAAACCGGGGAGATGCAGTTCAAGTGATATTACGGTGTTCAAGAACAACGGGGGACAGGGCATTGCCGAGCTGGCGATCGCCGATTTGATCCTCGCCAGGGCGCGGGAGCTCAAACTCGGCGTTGAGATAAACTGGACTGAAGGCTATTAAATTCAATGTTAACCCCGCCTCTTAAGGCGGAAACAACCAAATGGGGTTTCCAAAGGGGGCGAGCATCCCCTTTGCAATATTTTATTTGGCGGCGGGGTTAATTCCCCGTCCGCGAAGTGGTTTCGTTTAATGGAGGGATTATGAATAATCTATTCCTGCGTGTCTCTGGACTGTTGCTATTACTCTGTTTTGGTTCAGCATCCGTCGCCTCCGCACAGCTGACCAAGCTGCGCGCCGCCTATTCCGCCGAGAGTTCCTGGTCGCTCGCGACCTGGATCGCTTACGAGGGCGGTTTCTACAAGAAATACGGCTTGGATGTCGATATTGTTTTAATTCGCAGCGCGTCGACGATCACCGCTGCCCTGATCGCCGGCGAAGCGCCGATGATCCAATTGGGCGGCAACGGGACGATCCAAGCCGCGCTGCAGGGAGCCGATACGGTCAACGTTCTCACCTTGGTGCCGATCATCCCGCAGAGTCTGGTGGTGACGCCGGACATCAAGGGGGCCGAGGATTTGAGAGGAAAGCGGTTTGGGGTGAGCCGATTCGGCGCGCTGAGTGATCTAGTCATTCGCCGCTACATCAGAAAGTTCGGCCTGGACCCGGCCAAAGACGTGACCATCGTGCAGATCGGCGGCATTCCGGAACTGGTAACCGCGATGAAGGCGGGAGCGATCTCCGGTGGCTCGATCTCTCCGCCGGCGCTCACGGTGGCTAAAAAAGCCGGCTTCAAAGAGCTGGCCGATTTCGAGAGCCTCGACTACAAATATCCGGCAGTGGCGATCGCTTCGACTAAAGGTTTTATCCAGCGCAATCGGCCGGCGGCGCTGAATTTCATCCGCGGCGAGATCGAGGGCATCCACGCCATTCGAACGCAGAAGAGTTTTGCCGTCAATGTTTTGAAGAAGTATATGCGCATCAACGACGCGGAGATTCTCGAAGACGGTTATCGCTACGCGCTAAAGTTTTTTCAGTCGCGGCCCTATCCAACCCTGGACGAGGTGAGAGCGGTGCTCGACGAATATAAAAGCATGCCCCAAGCCGCCAACGCCAAGCCGGAGCAGTTCATCGATTTGACCCTACTGCAGGAGCTTGAGAGGGAAAAATTCTTTGAGAAACTGAAATAGGAGTAACCGCGGTCGAGCACAGGTTGAACAAGCCAAAGCCTCAATTCCACGCGGGATTATAGATAACCTGATTCTAGGAGCTTGGGAGGGATCGAGATGAAACCGCTATTTTTTCCACTAACAATTCTCACTCTGTTGTCATCGCTTGATTGGCCGCTCTTCGGCGCCGAGACGAAATCTGCCTGGCAGTCAAGCTGGGAAAATACCGTCGCTGCTGCGAAGAAGGAAGGCCGGCTTAATTTTTACGTTGGGCGTTATGGCACCGAGCCGTTGTTGAATGAATTCAGAAAGGAATTTCCAGAGATCAGGCTCGTTACGGTCAATGGCACCGGCAATTCTTTAGGCACGAGAATCATCACGGAGACGCGAGCCGGGCATGTCGTTGCCGATTTGTTCAGCGGTGGCGCGAATACCAACTACGAAGTGCTTTACGAAGGCAAGGCGCTCGATTCGATCAAGTCGCTGCTGATCCTGCCCGAGGTGCTCGACGAGAGTAAGTGGTACGAAGGACGGCATCGCTACACCGACCCCGAACAGCGACATATTTTCGTCTACATCGCTAATCCGTCTTCTTCAGGATTTTATTACAACACGACGCTGGTGAATTCTAACGAGTTCAAATCCTATTGGGACTTGGTCGCACCTAAGTGGAAAGGCAAATTCGTTTCTCAGGAGCCGACGAGCACCGGGCTCGGTGGTGGACTTCAGTTCATGTATTACCATCCCGAGCTCGGGCCGGAGTTTATTAAACGGCTCTTCGGCGACCTACAGCCAACTTTGGGCCGGGACAGGCGGCAAATTACGGACTGGTTGGCGCAAGGAAAATATGCGCTTTGCGTCGGTTGCCGCGAGACCGCGAAGGCAAAGAGCCAGGGACTGTCGGTCGACGAATTCGATGACCTGCAGTGGAAAGAAGGAGCTCAACTGACCACCGGCGGGGGTTCTATGAGTTTCATCAAAGGCGCGCCCAACCCCAACGCAGCCAAAGTCTTTGTCAATTGGTTCCTCTCGCGCCGAGGCCAGATCGCCATGCAAAAATACAATGACCTCTACGGCGAAGATCCGCCCAACTCGCGGCGCATCGACATCCCCAAAGACATGCTCCCGGCGGTCAATCGACTTTACCCGGGAAAAAAATACTTCGACGTCTCCGATCCCAAATACGCCGACATGACGCGGATTTTCAACGTTGTGAAAGAGGCCACAAAGGGGCGGGAGGCGAAGTAGAGAAGTTTTTCGGGTGTCGCGTGCCGGGTTTCGAGCGTGTTGAATGCGGTTCGCTTCGGTCACCGAACCTAGGTGCCTTATTCCCAAAGGTCCGTTTGAAAACAGCTGGCGTGTGGCTATCGTTTATTCAGCGCCGCATAGACCTTCTCCGAAGTGAGCGGGAGATCATACAGCCGCACGCCGACGGCGTCCTGAATCGCATTCGCGATGGCAGGCGCCGTCGGGACGTTGGGAATTTCCGCGATCGCTTTGCCTTGATAGGGGATTGGCCCGGCGGGGGATTCCATCAAGAAAGTTGTTAGCTTTGGCACGTCGGCGACGGTAGCCATCTTGAACTCGCCTAAATTGGCTGTCGCCATCTTGCCGTCGACCAGCGAATTATCTTCCATCAAGGCGAACCCTAGGCCGGTGACAATGCCGCCGTCGATTTGACCTGTGTAGCTTAGGTGATTCAAAACCGTTCCTGAATCGTGCACGGTGGTAAGCTTCTTGACCTTTACCTGGCCGGTGCTGGGATCGACTTCGACCTCGGCGACCTGGGCGGCGAAGGAGGTGATTGGCGCGCGCGCCGGTTCGTAGACGCTCAAATGCGTAAGCGCGCCGTTATTTTGCTTTATGGCGAGGGCCATCAGATCGCTGCACGTCATCGCATTGTGCCCTGACACGATGTAGCGGCCATTTCGCGCAGGTAAATCTTCGGCCTTGCAGCCTAACGCCGTGGCCGCCAGGGCGAGAATTTTTTCTTTGATCTCATTGACCGCTTGATAGGCCGCGGTGCCGACGCTGTTGGTCGATTTGCTGCCACCGGTGCCGGAATCGAACGGCGAGCGGTCGGTGTCCTCGACGCGGACACTGACGCGCCCGCGCGGCAGATCGAGCACCTCGCTGACGATCTGTTGGACAACGGTGTGAATGCCTGGGCCGACGTCGGGAACGCCGAGATGCACCGAGACCTTGCCATTCGCTTCGATCGTGATCGCCGCGCCGGATTTTCCCGCGCCGGATGGCCGCTCGTAGACGGCGACACCGCGGCCGGTGTTTTTCGCTTTCGGTTTCTTCCAGCCGGAAACTTCGAGCGCTTTGTGCAGCGTCTCTTTGACTACGATGCCTTGGAGCTTTTGGCCGAACGGCGTCGGATCACCGGCGTTGAGCAAATTTTTCAGGCGGAACTCCACCGGATCGAGGCCCAGTTCATGGGCGATGATGTCGATCTGCGATTCCACGGCGAAGGTCGTCTGCGGACTACCCGGCGTGCGTGTCTGAGTGCATGGCACCTGGTTGGTATAGGCGCACAGCGTTTCGACCTGGATCGCCGGGATGCGGTAATAACTCGCGGCCCGGCGCGGCCCCTGGACGGTCACTTCCGCGTTTGCTTTGAGCGCCGCATAGCCGCCGCCGCTGAACACCGCGCGCACCGTCATCGCGGTAATCTTTTTGTCCGCGTCGACGCCCGTGCGCAGCGTAATCACCGCGGGATGGCGGTGCGAGATCGCGGTCAACTCTTCAGTATACTGTAAAACCATCCTGACCGGCTTTTTGGTTTTCTGGGCGAGAAAATAGCAGACCGGTGCTTCGACCACCGAAGTCTTGCCGCCAAAATCGCCGCCGACCGGTAGGATGTGCACTTTGACTTTCGCTTCGTCGAGGCCGAGATCGCGGGCGAAGCGAGCGCGCAGCGTGAAGGGCGCTTTGTTCGATGCCCAAATTTCGACGCGACCGTTGTCATGAATTTGCACGGTGCAGGCGTGCGGCTCGATGTAGCCGTGAAAGCCCAGCGGCGTGCGAAAAGTGTGCTCGAAAACCCGCGCGGCTTTTTTAAAGCCGGCGGCGAGATCGCCGTTGGACCACTTGCCGTAGGACTGCACGTTGGGCAAGTCAATCTCCCGTTCCGGCGCATTCTTGTAGGCGGCGGGATTATCGTGCAGCACCGGTGCGCCGGGACGAGTCGCTTCGACCGGGTCAGTCACGTACGGCAACTCTTGATACTGCACGTCGATCAGATTCAACGCCTCTTCAGCGATCTCGTCGGTGTCAGCGGCAACCGCCGCCACCGGTTCGCCGACGTAACGCACCCGATCGGTGGCAAGCAGCGGCATGTCTTTCATGCGCAAGCCAACCATCACGCTCCCTACATCGTCACCGGTAATGACCGCGCGCACGCCGCGCAGTTTTAGCGCTTTGCTGGTATCGATGCTGAGAATCTTCGCGTGCGGCAGCGAGGTCCGGAGAATTTTCGCCGCCAGCGCATTGGGAAAATCAAAGTCCGCTGCGTAGCGCATTTTGCCTGAAACTTTTTCTGCGCCTTCGATTCGCGGCACCGACTTGTTGACGTTTTTGTAAACCATTTAGCTCTCCGTTGTTATTGTCGTCACTGCGGCATCGTCTATGAGAGGCTCGCCGAGGATGGAAGATAGACGATCTAGGATGGCGTGCGCGATTTTCAATCCTTCATCCTCGATCCTCGGCCTTTCTATATCTTGACCTTGGTAAACACTTTCAGCGGGTTCTTCTGCAAAATTTTCAGCTTATCCTCGGCGCTCAAGAAGCCCAGGCTGTCGATCACGGGAATCATATCGTCGGACGCTCGGCCGGTGTCGGGACGCACGGCTCCGCCGGAACCGGGCGATTCTGTGCCGAAGAGGATTTGATCGACGCCCCGTTGTTTGATCCCGGCTTCCAGATAATTCACGTCGTAGACGCAGGAATCGTAAAAAAGGTTCTTGCTGAAATCGCCCTGGCCGACATGATGGTCGGTGGCGATGAAGCGATGGAGTCCGCCGCCGCAGTGGCAGATGACGATTTTCAGTTTCGGAAAGGTCTGGAAAACTTTGCTGTGCATGTAGAGCTGCATGGCGACGAACTCTTCCAGATAATTATTCATCTGATAGTTGGCTGGGATGACTTCCAAGCGTTTGTCGTAGGTCGTTGACGGGTGCACCATGAGCGGCACGTCTAACTGCACGGCCTTGTCGTAGAGCGGATGCCAATATTCTTCGTGCACACCCGGCGTCTGCTTGTCGCCGGCCGGGTCGGGATTTAAATATGCGCCGACGAAGCCAAGCTCTTTGATGCAACGTTCAAATTCAGGCAAGCAGTTGCGCGTGTCTCTTTCTTTCGACTGCGGCAATTGCGCCATGCCGCGGAAGCGGTCGGGATGTAGCTTGCAAATACGGGCGATCACGTCGTTGGTCGTCTTGGCCCAAAAATCTTGCAAGAACGGCCGCATCCAGTGCCACATGGCGATCGGTCGCGGGCCGATCAGCTGGACGTCGATGCCGCGATCGTCCATGAATTTCAAATGGCGTTGCTGCGCCGCTTCAAGCTGGTCATCGCTCATATCCAGTTTTCGGTTGGGCGTATTCTGCGACACGGTCTCGGCCAAGAACTGGCGAAACACGGCGGGCGTGGTCATGTGACCGTGAACATCGACGGTAGTTTGATTGTTGAACATGGGGCCTCCTTAGATTTTTGTCTTAGATAGAAAATTCGAAATCCGAATATCGAAATCCGAAACAAACTAGCATCCAAACAATCGAAACACCAAAAATGTTCAAAACGCGGAATCCGAATCCGAGCCGTTTGAAACATTGGATATTTGGTCCATCAGGTTTGTTTCGGATTTCGTGCTTCGTGCTTTTTGGGAATTTTATTAGTCTTCCTCTGGCGCCGGCACCTGATGTTTTAAATAAATTTCTTTTCTCTCCTTCGCCGACTGAATGATCGCCAGGCAAACCTCCAAGGTCGCCATGCCCCAAGGGCCGGTGTGTCGGATCGGTTTGTCGAGCACCACGGCGTTGTAAAGCTCCATAAGCTCGCCGCGCCGGGAAGGGCCACCGCCGCCGATCAGGGGCACGTCTTTGGTTCCCTCGTCGCTGTGCACGAACAAACCGTACTGCGACTGGCGAATGTCGCCCTTCTCGCAGGTCGCCACGAGAATACCGAGATCGTTGGGCAGCCAGGGCTTCACTTTGCTGCGGTCGCGAATTTCTCGCTCATTGGCGCCGCCGATGCGCATGGCGTCCTTGTCGGCGTTTTCGTCGCGCGTGCCGTCGAGCAAGGCTCTGCGCACTTCAGCACGCTCCGCTTCGGAGTAACGGCTGTTTTGTCCGCCCCAAGGAACTAATTCCGAGGCGAGAAAATAGCCGTAGCCGTTGTGCATCAGTGTCGCCGGCGTGCCGTCTTCGAACTCCATGAAACCGGAATAGTAGCCGGGGATCGGCCGCCCTTTGAACCACTGGCCCGTGGCGCCGCGCACGCTCCGCACCAGCCCGCCGCCGAGCAGCCGCAAAGTGTCGATCTGGTGCGGTCCCTGGCGGTAGGGCACGCCACCGCCTTGATTGATGTCGAGCTCATCGGCGGTGCGCGGCCGGAGCATCCAGTCGGTGTAGGCCCAAACATGCAGCGCGCAGAGCCGCCCCAGCTCACCGGAGCGGATGATTTTGCGCATTGTTCTAATATGCGGCCCGAAGCTCTGCGTGTGGCCACAGAGTAGTTTGATCTTGTTTTTGACCGACGCTTCGATCATTTTTTCCGCTTCGGCTAGTGTAATCGCCATCGGCTTTTCGACCACCACATGTTTGCCGGCGTTGGCGGCGGTGATGGTATGCGCGGCGTGGAATCGATTCGGCGTTGAAACCCACACCGCCTCGACATCCGGGTCGGCACAAAGCTTTTCGACGCTGTCATAAGTCTTCGCGCCGTAGCGCTGGCGAAAGGTGTCCAGCACCCGGGGGTTGACGTCGGCAGCCGCGACCAATTGAAACTCCTCCATCTGTTCCATTGCCGGCAAAATTTCCGAAGCGCCGACGCCGATGCCGACGATACCGAGCTTGAGTTTGCGACCTGAGCTTGCTTCAGCCATGATTTGTCGATGCTTCCTTTCGAAACGCTCTTACTTAACAGGTGGGGGGGCTTGTCTGTCAAGTGGGCGACAGCGAATCTTCGTGTTAGGCGAAGCTTGCCGAACTGGACAACCACAAACTCGTCAAGAACTACGGCCGCGATAGCAAATAATTTCACCTGATGTTTTACAACCGATAAAAACGTTGGTGCGGGATTGTCCGGCAGCAGGCTCGCTTTTGTGCCAAGCAATCTGGTAAATTGCATCCCAGGAGGGATTCCTATGCATCATCGGCAATTCGCCATCATCTGGTTTTTAGTCTGCTTGGTCATCGTCGCCGTACGGGTGGAAGCGCAAACAAAACCGGCTGCAAAATCGATCACGGTCTACCAAGACCCCGGCTGAGGCTGCTGCTCAGGGTGGGTCGGGCACCTACAATCGAACGGTTTCAAGGTCGAAAGGAAAAACGTGATGAGCAGTAGGCTTGTCGATGTGAAGGTCAAGTATAAGGTTCCTGAGAAATTGCGTTCTTGTCACACCGCTTTGATCGATGGCTACGTGATCGAAGGCCATGTGCCGGCGGACTTGATCGACAAATTGCTAAAAGAGAGGCCGGAGATTCTTGGCCTGGCGGTTCCCGGCATGCCCGTCGGCTCGCCGGGGATGGATGGTGGTAAACCGGAGCCGTACAGCGTCATGACTTTCGAAAAGAATGGTAAGACCAGCGTTTATGCGAAGAGGTAAGAAGAGAATGGAGTGTTGGAATAATGGAGTGATGGAGTAATGGACAATCGAAGACTCTCACATGTGATCGCGTTTATTCTTTTGGTGATGTTTGCCGCTTCGCCGTCATTCGGACAGGAGAAGAGAAACATCCGCATGGTCTTCGTCAGTCTCGCGTGGAACAGCGAGATACCGTTTCGCGCGGCGCTGGCGCGTGGCTACTTCAAACAGCAAGGTTTGACGGTTGAACCGATTTTGATTCGCGGCGGGCCGGCGGCGATCGCCGCTTTGGTTTCCGGCGAAGTCGACTTTGCCGCCATCGGCGGAGCGCAAGCGGTATTTCGCAGCCGGGCGCGGGGATTGGACTTATCCATCGTCGGCTGCACTTCGAGCACGACCAATTACATTTTGCTCGGCAACAAACAGACGCGCACGGTGGAGGACCTTCGGGGTAAGATGATCGGGGTGACCGGCGCCGGCACCTACTCGGAATTCGCCATGAAGGCTTTCCTTAAAAAGCACAATATCAATCCGGATAAGGATGTTACGCTGCGCGCGATTGGCGGGACCGTGTTGCGCGCGGCGGCCATCGAAAAGGGGATCATCGCCGCGGCGCCGTTCTCGCCGGAGGACGGTGTTCGTCTGATTAAGGCGGGTTACTCGGTGATCAGCAACTTGAGCGAGTCTTTGGGCATTCCGCAGAATATTATCGTGACACGCAATGAAGTTTTGGAGAAGTATCCTGAAATGAGCAAACGGGTGCTCAAGGCCTACATCCAAGGGATGCAACTGGCGAAGTTCAACAAGAAAGAGGCGATCAAAGCGGGTTACGATTCTGGGCTGACGGGAGATCCGGAGATCGTCAGCGCGGCCTGGGACCTGTATTCTCCCGGTTTGACCGCCGACCTGTCGATCGTGACGGCAGGGCTCCAACAGATGCTCGACGAGGACATTCGCGCCGGACTGGTCGACAAGAGTTTTACTCTGGATCGCGTGACCAATGACCGGATTCTAAAAATCGCCCAGCAAGAGCTTCGCGCCGAAGGCCGGCTCAAGTAAATTATGAACGCCGTGCAATCAAGCACAGAATCGACACCGGAGATTGAGTTGGAACAGGTATCAGTAGAGCGGAACGGAGTACGGGAGAGCTGGAGTATTGGGTGGAGAATTACGAACAAAGGGGCTCACGTACTTCATATCCAATCTGTGCGCTTGCCGCATGGACAGTTCAAGGCCGAGGAGCAGAGTTTCGAACCGGCGCTGGTGTTGAGTTCCGGCCAAGATGCGCGGTTTCAGACCTCGGTCCGATGCGATGAACCCGCGGGACTCGTAACCGAGAACGCTTTTCTCATTTTCCAAGTTATGTGGTTGGGAGAGCCTTGGCGCATTTTTGTTCGGGTTCGAGTGATCGTTGATTCACAAAGGGAGCCCGCAACGGGGGTCGAATTGATCACGACGCAGAAGATTGGCTTTTCTCGTGAGACCCCGTGAGTTGAGAGCAGGCAAAGAAGGATTTATGGCAAAAAACTACCAAGATATTTACGTCCTGCAGCGCATGCGCGGCTGATACAGTAACTGAGGCATGGGCTTCGAAGAGACCACGGGTATGGTCTCTAATTCGCTCAAGATCAGTCAGGAAGAGATTGTCGCTGCGCTCAAGCGTCTGCGCGCCGAGCGTAGCGATGACGATGAGTATAAAAAGCTGCGCAAAGATTTGCCGAAGGGGTGGCCGTGCTAACGCGGTTCAAAGTTCAATTGCAGATTAGTTACGATTAGCGCGAGAGTCTTACCGACGGTTGTCGTAGTTTGAGATCCGCCACGCCACCCCAAAACTCTCGCTTGCCCGTCATCGCCTGCACATGGCCGTCCCATTCTAGCGTGAATGCAGTCAACCCCAGCTTTACCGCGGCGCGAATTTTATTTTGAGTAGCGTCGTCGATCGCAAGCAGCCGAATCGCGTCGATCTGCCGGCTGCCGTGGCCTTCGTCTTGGGCGGCGTGCAGTTGATAGGTGGCCGCGGCGCGCGGCGAGAAAGCGTAGTGGCCGGTCAGCTCGCGATAGACTTTCTCGGAGATCTTCCCCGAACCACCAAGTTGACTTTCGACGAAAGCGAGCATGGCGACGCCTTCGAGGGCCGAGCGGCGTTGGCAGCAGCCGATGATCATCTCGATTGCTGCTAGAGTTCCCGGCGCGGGCTCAGCGTTATCCGCTTGTTCCCGCGCAATGCCGCCTTCTTCGAGAAATTGCAGCATGATGTCGACGTGTGTGCGCTTGCCGCCGAGCTCTTCCATGAAGTTTTCCAGCACCGTTTCCATTACCGTATATTCCTTCGCCGACACCGCATTGATCGCCATATAGCCGAAGAAAATCGGATTGGTGCGCACGCGCAGATAGTGCTGCACTTCGCCGAGAATGATCTGCTCCTTGGTCCAACGGTGCTTGATGATGCCGTCGAACCAAGGATGCTGCTCCATCGGCACTTCGGCGGCGTAACTCCAAAGCTCTTCGATGAACTGATCAGGCTTCATGAGCGAGCATTTATCGCAGCAAACCGCGAATGTCCACCGTTAAAATAAACACTTGAGTGAGGATTACGCCGAGAAGAATTTTGCCGTCCCCGAAAGGATTTGAACCCGTGTTATCGGTGTGAACGACTGGCCGGTGATTTATTGAGGTGATTCGCGATTTCGCGCTCAAGGTCCGTGAGTTCTTCGCACGTTAGCGAACAGATCTCGCGTAGCGCAGCGAGGTGTTTCTGCGCGCTCTTCACGTCACCCTTGAGAAGATAAGCCTCCCCGATGTATTCATGGGCGCCCCGGTGCCGAGAATTTAGCGCGAGCGCGAGATTGTAGTGCTTGAATGCGAGATCGAGCTTTCCTGATTTGCGGTAGGAGTAGCCGAGGTAATTCTGGACATCGGCATTACCGGGGTTGCGTTCTGCGGCCGACGAAAATGACTTAATGGCGGAGGTCCAGTTTTTGGCCTCAAGGGCTTTCCTGCCGGCAACATAATCACGGTCCTGCGCCGAAACTTCAGGGGTCGATTCCGCTGGGTCCGCCAAGCAAGGTGAGCCCGTGCCCAGCGCGATTGCGGCGGCAAGCACGACAATCGCTTGCCACCGCGAATTCGTTCGACTCCATTTACAGCGCTGGCACGCTCCAGTAACGAGACTCATCGCTGTGCCAGGAACACCTTTGCCCGCTCGAGTTCCGGTCGTGTACCGCCTGTTCCGGCGAGCTCGACGAGCCGGGTATAGTTCTGCTTGGCTTTGACGGAGTTTCCGCTCTGCGCCGCCGCCTGTGCGGCACCGGCAAATCCGTGAAAGCGGTTTGGCTCGCGGATCTGCGACGCCTCGAACTCTTTGAGCGCCTCGGCAGGGCGCTTGAGCTCCAGCAGCATTTGTCCCAGAAGTTCACGCGCGGGAGCGAGCCGTCCGGGGGTCACGATATGTTTTTCGTTCTTGTCCTCCATATCCGCCGCGCTGCGCATAAGTTTGACGGCCTCCTCTTTTTTGCCCAACGCGAGAGCTGTCCAAGCGCTGGCCGCAAGCCGGCTTACCTCCACTTCGGTCACCCAGTACTCGTTTTTCGCCGTTTTTAAGGCGTCGCGCAGCCTGGTGAGGTGTCCCACTTCGATTTCGGCTGACGCCGAGTCTCCGCTGCGGGCAGCTCCGAGAGCACGGGCAAAGCGGGTCAATGCCTCGGTGTAATGGAAATCGTTGGCGATTGGCTGCAGCTTCATCGCTCCACTCCAGTCACCGCGCTCAATCGCATAGCGCGCAGGGATCGCTGCGAACGCATAGGGGCCGGCGTTTCGAATGAAGCCGGATACCTGGGCAGCTTCATTCATAACAAGGCGCGCGTCATTGTCACGCGCAAGTTGCAGGTAGGCATAGACCATGTAGTCCAGTGCGTGCATTTGCTCATCCTTGTCGTCGCCCTTTTTGGCGGTGTCCGCCGAGCGCCGGTTGGTTGCCGCTGAATCCGCCCACGCGCCGACCCGGGTAAATATGTGCGACGGCATGTGCAGTGCGTGCGGCGCCGCGGGCGCAATACTCGCGTAACGTCGAGCTGCCGGCAAACCTTTTTCCGCGATGGGCGGAGCGTCGTAGCTATGGATTAGGTAGTGTGCCACGCCTGGGTGGTCAGGGTATTTAGTGAATTGTTTTTCCAAGATCGAGGCGGACTTTAGATAGGTTGCAAAAGTCTGCTCAGCCTGTGACTGCGTGCCGGCCAGATAAAGTGCATAAAAGATTTGCGCTTCGTCGTCATCTGGATAACGGGCGGCAAGCGCCTCATATGCCTTGGCCCGCGACCGTTGGCGGTCGGGTTCAAAGCGATTGCTCCAATCCTCATAGTAGGCGGCGACCGCTTCGATGTAGTCGCGCTCGCGTTGGGTCTTAGCGCCGATTTTGCGGCCCTGCTCAATTGCTTCCCGCGCCTGCGCCGCACCCTTGGGTGAAGAACCCAATCCGGCGAGCGGGTTGGACATGAGTAGGGAGGCGATACCCCAGGCGGCGATTGCGCACGACGGGTCCTGCGCCAGCACGTCGCGAAACATATTATCGCCCGCGCTGTACCAGAAAGAGTGCAGCATCGCCACGCCGCGCTCGAACTGGGCCTGCACCTTGGGATCGCAAGATGTCGGGAAGGCAACCTTACCGAGCCTGTCTTCCTGCGCTAGACAGGGCAGCGTTAACGCGAAGACGATTACAGAAGCAATAAATACGGATTTGCTTTTCATAAGACCTCCGTTTTTGACTTTAGCTTTTATCACCGACTCACAACGAGCATCACGCTTTGATTGCGGTAAACCAACAATGTTCGTGCAACGGATGAAAAGGGCAATCGCCGGGGGGGGAGGGCGAAGTAAAATTGCTCGTCACAAGGAGATCAGGCCACACCCAGCCTGACCCAGCGGACGCAATTATTTCAAATCCAAGTTGATTGTCAAGTACTGATTTCCGAGTTTTAAGTTCGTGAAGAAAATAGGCTGGGGCCCGGCCTTGCTATCAAAATAATATTGGAGATCGCACGGATTAAACAAGGAGAAGTCTCGGTTGCAAGATTTAGATTCGCATCGGCTATTCTGAGGCGTCCTGGAATGACACCTCATAACTTAATCGCGCGCGATCAACGATCAACGCATTGACGCGGTAACCTGAGTTTTTGGGACAAAGCAGCGTGAATGAGTTTGGCGTCCGCGACGGGATTTGAACCCGTTCACGCCGAAAAAACTAAAAGGAGAAAAACGCTAGAAAAGCCGGGCACGCCTGTGGATATGCTTGGCTTTTTTGTTTTGTGCGAAAACCTGGCGGCATCCCAGCAATCCCGGATTTCGCCCAAAATAGCCCAAAAACTGAAATGGATTTCAGTCATCTCAGTTTCGAAAAACCGACGGGATAGAAAAAAGGCCCTTTCAAGCTGCCAGTCCGAGGCAATGTCCTGACGGTCGCGTTTAATGCGGGTGGCGAGATAACCCGTCTCACGTTTGCCAGCAAAGGTAGCGTCACTATCTTTACGCTCTTCCTCTTTTGTTGGTCTGCGAAGTGCTGGCAGCTTTCCCGCCGCCTCAATCGCCTCCGCTGCCAACATCATGTTCGCCGAACCACGCGAGAGATAAAAAATCGCCGCATTGTCGAGCGCCACGAAAGCGATGAGATTTGCAACATGTGCGAGCGGTTGGCGGCAAGCGTAGTTAATCAGAATGGAAATCAAATCCCGGTGTTCGAGCTAAGCAACCACGTTGGCGACGCCTCAGGCAAAGCTCACAGAATTGAGCAGTTGAAGAATACAGTTCAATTGCAGCGTTAACGTTGCGGATCACGTGCGGCTTGAAGCTGTCGCGTGCATCCGGCTGGTTGGGCAAGCCCTTTCCGTAATGCCATTCAGTCAGGAGTGCAGTCTGCTGCAGTCAGCAGGTGCGATCGTGACACCCTCTCATCGCTGTTTGACACCGGTTATCGGCGTGTCAACGGCACCGGCATAAAAGACGACAATTTCCGCGGGAACCTTTCCTTGATTAATCCCATAGTGCGACGTGTTCACCACCTCGACGATGGGATCTCCTGCGTTTAGATGCAGCGTCTTTCCATCTGCGGTCACGACCGTGAGTTGCCCGCTCATCAGCACGCCGGCATTTATCACCGGATGACTGTGAGTGTCGAGACGGACTCCCGCAGGTATGCTGATCCGTCGAATTGTAATCTCGGGCTGACCTTGCGGATACGCACGCAAGAACTCCCCATCCCAGCTCTTGGTAGTCTTAACGAGTTCTTTGACGACTATAGAGGCCTCGTTCGCCTCCTGCCTGATTCGAACCGTCGCACAGCTAGGCTGAAGGAGAAGAATGGCGGAGAGGGTTGCGAAGATTTTAATGGTCTCTTTTATCATCGAATTGCCTTCTCTATTGTCAGATTGTGCATATCGAGGCACATAACGCGACGCCGCAATATTAAGTGTGCTGTCGGCCCTTCAGGCGGAGTATCAGGGAACCCGCAAAGAAAGAGCAAAATCAGCCGCAACATCCGTACCGCTCCGTGTCACTCTCACTTTCCGACAAACTCTGCCCCTACGGCAGTGTATCCAGATATTAGCCCGCAGCCTATTTCGTCCGCTAGACCAGAGTCAATCTCTGTCATCGACGTGAGATTGAATTGATCGACGCGACGGTGTAAACGGAATGGGTTGCAACCCACGCCCGTCCGCAACACAGTCCTGTCACAGGACATACAATTTTTGGGGAAATAAGGAGAAATTACTATGGCGGTGACCGTCAAAAAGATCACGCTTTGGCGAAAAGAGGTTGAGAATCGGGCGGGAATTCTTGCTGGGGCTCTCGCGCCGCTTGCGCACGCTGGGGCAAACATCCACGTTGTGTTGGGATATCGCTATCCTGGTCATGAATCCAAGGGTGCTATCGAGGTTTATCCGGTTACGGGGAGGAAGTCCGCTACTGCGGCCAAGGAAGCGGGTTTCAGCGCGTCAGACATCCCCGCTCTGCTGGTCGAGGGCGATAACCGAGCGGGCCTTGGCTATGCAACCGCGCAGGCCATCGCCAACGCGGGAATCAGCCTTGATTTTCTCGTAGCCCAAGCTGTTGGGAAAAAGTATTCAGCGGTCTTTGGTTTTGAGTCGGACGCAGACGCCGCAAAGTGCGCTGCGATAATCCGAAAGGCAGGGGCCGCAAAGAAAAGATAAGCCATATTTCTTCAATGGCTCTCCGGACAAAGTATCGCGCGTCCCCGGAATTCGTTGGCTGATTTCCTATCGCAGCTTTTGGGAAATTGATTGGAGTGGTAAACCCAGCGGCGTTAATCCCGTTTAATCCCTTAGTGCAAGCATGTCGCACCGATCTTGATTTCCTCGGCTGTTTCTCGTGATCGAAGTACCACAATACTTATGTAGTCGCCGCATTTTGGGCAGGAGCGGTAAAAGGTGCCGGGCAACAAAATAATAATATTGAATTGTTCGACGCCTCAGACAAATCTTTCAAGAATTGGTCGTAGGACAACACCGGTGATTCCTGGCATCGGCGCGTGGTTACTTGATCACTTCTCGCCCTGCATCAGCACGATGGGTGGAATCGTCAGGCCGAGTGCCTTGGCGGTTTTAAGATTAGTCGCCAACTCAAACTTCGTCGGCTGCTCCACGGGAATGTCGGCGGGCTTGGATTTGGGAATGGAGCCTGGGGAATGGGGCCTCGCCCTGCTGTCTAAACAATCTTTGAAATCGCACGAATCAACGGGAAGAGCGTTGACATCTGGAATGACAACCACGCATCAGGATATTGAGACAAACGTTGGCGTCAGCGACGCATCGGGATCAGAAGCCAGTCCGTCACAGGACGAAAGTTGGCAGCCAACCACCGGGAGGCGTGAGATCGATGCGATCACGCTGCGTGGAGGCGCGGCCGGAGAGAAGAAAACACTCGCCGCGATAGGCCCAGACTCGCAGGTCGGTCCATAGGGTGACGTCGCTCCCTGGTCGCGTCACCTTCAACGTCGGCTTAGCGACACTCTTTTGTGCGACGTAAGGTCTGTTTCTTTTTAGGAGTTGGCGCAAGCGCGCGGTGCCTACTTGAGAGCTAGTGAGGATGCCATGGCTGGCGAACCCATGGGTTGGTTTAAAGAAGAACTCGGTTTTCTTAGCCGCTAACTCGCTGAGGTTTTCATCTTGCAGCAGAAAAGTTTCTGGCACGTGCGCGCTCAGCAGCGCTCGCTCTTCTGGGAGAATTCCCAGTTCCCGGTCGGAGTGCGACGAAGAAAGCCATTCGAACAGGCGCTTATCGCTACGCGTGGCGTAGGTAAACGGGTTGGGCGCCACGTAGACCCTGCCGTTTAGGTACCCGGCACGTAACGACGAACACTCATCTCCATCCCAGAAAAAATCAGTGCAGCGGTTAATAATAAAATCGACGCGCCGTCCGTTCCAGAAGAGATCTCTGCCGTCCCAGCGTAGTTGGTCGGGCGAGCCGATTTCGGAATGCCAACCGCGGCGGCGCAACAAATCCCGTAGCAGAATCAATTCCTGGTAAAACTTACCGACACGCAGCATGCCGGTTGTCTCAAGAATGAGAAACAGTCCATCTGGCACGGCGCCGAAAAAATCTTTGGCTTCGCGCTCGATCATTGCGGCGAGTTGCTCCCCAAACGCATCGACACCGGGTGGTGCTTCAATGGCGCTCGCCTGGGCGAGGTCCGAGAGCTTATAGTAAAGATGGTTGATCGCAGCCGCGAACAAGAACCCCGAGCCATTGTCGTTACATTCAATCAGCTGCCAGCCCTGTTCAGGCGAGATATGGAAATCCCAGGCCGTGAAGAAACAAATTTCTGAGCGCGAGGATTGCGCGATCTGCGGCGCCGATCTGGTTGCGGCTTTTTGCCAGCTCACTCTCGTCGTCACGCGGTCAAATAGCCCGATGAAGTTATTAATTTCAAGAAGGGTTTCGCGGCGAATCAATTGAGCGAGAGGGACAACCGAGAACTGTTTGGGAACCTCAGGCAACCCCAGCGAGGTTAGCGCAGCAAAGAATGTTGTTTCATCGAAACTCATCGACCGATTTATCTGACAGCAAGTTTGGAGCCGGTTTGAGTTTACGCCGTTCTCGGTGGCTCGATTCGCGGCAATGTTTAGTGCCCAGTGTTTTTCATCCTGCTCGGTGTTGGCGATAACCAGGTTTAACTTTACGCGCGACTGCCCGTGCAATTCCAGAGGTCCAAGAGAATCGGGAATGGGGCCTGGCTCGATACCTAAGCAAACTTTGAGATCGGACGAAATAAACAGGGCATTTCGCGTACGGGGTATTAACCCCGTGCGCGACCAAAGGGGATGCCCGCCCCCTTTGGATTCCCCATCGATGCGGTGCCCCCAGCAAGCTGCGGGGAATTATTAGATTAAAAAAGTAGAAATTCGGTCACGAGATTTAGTTTCGCGTCAGTCTACTCTGAGGTTGCGTGGAACGACAATTTCATGACTCAATGACGCGTGATCATCGATCATGGCATTCACGCGGTAATCTGTGTTTTCGACACGACGAAGCGTGAATAAGTATGGCGTCCCCGACGGGATTTGAACCCGCTCACGCCTAAAAAACTAAATCGAGAAAAAAGTTAGAAAAGCCGGGCATGTCTACGGATATGCTCGGCTTTTCTGTTTTGTGCGAAACCCCGGGGGCATCCCGATTTTTCCCGGAATTCGCCCAAATCATCCCCAAAACTGAAATGGATTTCAGTCATTTCAGTTTTGAAAAACCGACGGGATAGAAAAAAACGGGGCTGAAAGAGCGGACACTCTTTCAACCCCTGGAGAAAAACCGATGCCTAAGATCGGCCATCCCTTAATCCCTTGTAAGACCAGTCCCGGGCGAAATCAACTTCCCCGCGGCCCGCCTGCCTCCCCCTGTTGGCTGAGTTTTTAACATAAACCCACAACGAGGGAGAAAATCATGAACATAGAGAAACGAGTGATTGAGCTCTTCGAGATGATCGCTCACGGCAATATCCAGATCGCGCTCGACCCGAGCAACGAAGGCGCCGGAATCTCATTGGCGAAAGCTCAGATGATAATTGAACCGCGCCTCACCGACTTAGAAGCAGAGGTCGGAGGCGTACATCGACAGCACGGCATCGACGACAGCCGAATCAACGCGCTGCGAAACGCTGAGAGCGTATCGGCCTATGTGGTCGGGATTCTGAGCGGTCTGGATCTCGCGCAGCGGCCGGATATCGTCGGCAAGTTTGCCAGGATGTACGCGCAAAATGCGCCGCGCTCGATTGACCTGCTGTTTACCCACAACGGCGGCCAGAACGGCCAACGGGTCAATTAGAAAACGGTCTGAAAATAAACGCCAAAACCAAGAGGGGGGAAGAACCATGTCAGACGCAATCGTAAACAGACTCGCATTGATGAAACCGAACGACCGCGAAGACCATAAAAAAACAATGCTAAAGCTTTACACGGCGGCCAAAAAACTAACACCAGCCCAAGCGCAGGCAAAGTTGAAGTGGGACGAGGAATACAAACGTTGGGAGGAAGCCGAAAACTCTTGGGAGATCACACGCGATGAAGCGCGGCACAGAGCCCGCAATGTGCGTGAGATTCTGGAGGACTTCCGCAACCAGCTTGAAGGCGCTTTCTTCGACGTTCCCTGCGGCGACGTACCACGATCACTGGACCGCGAACGTCAGGATGTCGTTCAGCTAGTCGAAAACTTGAACCCGCTCGTAAACGGCTTCTTCAAGATGATCGATGACCTGGCAAATCAGCACGGCTGCGACGAGTTCATAGACTTCAATGCAAAACTCTTCCTGCTGAAAATGGAAGCGGCCGAGACTGGTTTTCAAATCGGCGTGCTCGCCGGCGCTATCTTTGCCGGATGCTCACAGGAACAGATTGACAAGTTCGAGCGTGGGCTGACTTTCGCCATGGCATCGCACCGCCGCATGGTCAAGGACTGAGACCATGGGTAACATCACGAACAAACAGCTCGTGCCCTTCACCGGCTCAAAGCCGCTCGTCCCTGGCAGCAAGGGCGGGCGGCTTGGGTACTGGCGGCAGGAAAGAGCACGCCAAGCGCAGAACGACGAGATCATGGACATGGCGCAGGTTATCCGGCGCCTGTCCCAAGAGCTCGTCGAGCAAATCCTTTTCCTACAGGATCCCAACCGCAAGTCACCCGAACAGACTCGCCGGGCGCTGTCCCGCATGCTCGGTGCGCTCAAACAGGAATCCTCGACACTGTCGCGCCTGTTCCAGATCGAGGACCTTCACCCGGCATTGAAGAAGCTTTTTCTGGATCGAGTAGCCGACCCGCCGCAACCGGAAATCGACGACAATTTGCTTGCGCTCAATATCGATTCCAAATTTAGAATCGATCATCCCAAGCCGCAACCGGAAATCGACGACAATTTGCTTGCGCTCCCAACAGTTCCCGCGCTCAACAAACCCAAACCAACTATCTTTCACCTGCTTACCGATCGGGAGCTCGAATTCGTGACCTACCTGCTTGCCGGTCACACGATCACCGAGGCCGCGGGCAAAATGGGCTGCACGGCGCACACTGGCCACGTGCACCGAAGCAACGTCATCGCCAAAGCCAAGCAGGTGCTTGGTGCGAAAGGAGAAACGGATGACGGAAATTCTTGACCAATGGCGCGAGCACCTACGCGCTAGCAACCGCTCTGAACACACGATCAGAAATTATCTACTCGACGTCCGCCAGTTTTTAGAATGCGCAAAGGAAAAGGGCTTTGACCCCGTAGCGCTCGACCGTACAACCGCGCGCCTGTATCTGGCCTTTCTCGCTCAGAAGTACACGAACAAGGCGACGATCATGCGCAAGCGCGATGCCGTCAAGATGTTTTACAGGTTCATGCTCGGCGACAAACTCATCACGCAAAACCCGTTTGAACTGCTCGACCGCATTAAAGTCCAACAGGAACCACCCCAGTTTCTAAGCCAAGACGACGCGGCAAAACTGCTGGACACCGTCGGCATCAATCCCGCCCTCACTCAAACCATTTACGGACAGTCCAAAAGCGACCGACGCCACGAAGGCGAATTCCTGGCGATCCGCGACAAGGCGCTTTTAGAAACTATCTACGGATGCGGCACCCGCTCCCAGGAAACGGCCAATCTCAATTGGGAAGACATCGATTTTCGGGCGGGCTTCATCCGGGTGAACCAGGGAAAAGGGCGCAAAGATAGGATCGTACCGATCGGCGAAACGGCGGTGACGGCACTTTGGAATTATGGCATCGCGTACCGTCGGCAATTCGAGATGGAACCGAAGGGGAAGACCCCGGTCTTTCAAAGCCGAAGTAAAATGCGAATCACGCCAAGGTCGATTCAACGCGTGGTCAAGCTCCGGCTGGAACTTGCAGGGATCGACACGACGATGTCAACGCATGGGCTTCGCCACAGCTTCGCCACCCACTTGATGCAGAACGGCGCCGGCATCGTCGAGATTGCTGAGTGTCTGGGCCATGTAAACTTGAGCAGCACTCAGAAATACACCCACGTCACGATGGTTGAAGTGCTCGGCAATTATGATAAGGCACACCCGCGGGCTTGAGGGCGCTCGACAATTGGGACAGTTAAGACTCTCTTTAGGTGCTCCCCGATGGACAGAAAGAGTAAAGAGAACAATGAGTTACCACGGTGGGGTGCAAATCTCTAAAAGGGCTAGGTTGACCCTACGGCGCTTAGGCTTCCTTCCACGGACGCAAAATTGAGATAATGGGGGTTTTCACAAATGCCCGCAGGACGACCACCAATCCCGACAAAGCTCCATATTTTGCACGGCAACCCCGGTAAGCGACCGCTGAACGACCGTGAGCCGCAATTTGATCCGCCGGCTGGGCGCTTATCGCCAACCGCCCATTGACTCAGAGGCATAACGTTCGATAAACCGAGGCGAGAGTGTCTTGATGAAATGTGAGGAGTTAGAAACACGGATCGATCAGGCTGCGCGCCGGTTCGCGGAGACGCATGACGAAAAATACAAGCGCTCAATCTCGCGCTTGAGTTTACAACTCGCGGATCTGCGTCACTTGGCGGTGCTCGAAGACGCGCTCGCTCGATGTCGGGATGAGGATATGCGAACCACCAGTGTCTATGCCGCACTTGAGCATTTTTCCAAACGCGTAGTTGTCGGTTGGCCGATTGACCGATTTCGCGAGGCGCTCAATACGGAAAACGAAGAGGGCCGCTGGCAATCCATGAACGCCTCGCGAAACGGGATCCGACTGGCGGTGAATTTATGAATTGGCGGTCGATCTGCGTTGCACTGGTGGCCGCACTTCTCTCGCCGCGGGACACGCGGGCGCAAAGCAAGATTTGGATCGATAATAGCGTTTTTGGCTTAACATCGCATACTACATCTTGTGTAATTCCACAATTCTGCTACTATTAGCGCAAATTTGAGATAAATTCAACGAAACAACGAATCGGCTGTGAATAATCTGTTGATATATTTCTTTATTGTGATAACAATATGATTGTTTGTTGCATTAGAGGCTTCCGATCGGACCGTGGAAGGAAGGAAATCAACGAATGGTATAAGCAGCAAGACTTCGCGGTTAAGGCGAAATTTGACGTGCGGGTAAAATACCTCTCCCAACGAAAGCAAAGTGAATGGGAGATGCCATACTTTCGCATTCTCCACGGCGCATGCAAGGACTTAGGTGAAATAAGATTCTTCTGCAATAAAGTTCAGCATAGAGCTATAGGCTTTTTTAGTGCATCCGCCGAGTTTATAATTTTACTATTTGCTGTGGAGAAAGGTGGCAAGCTTGAACCAAGATCATGTTGCGACACGGCACAAGAGCGAAAGCAACAAGTCTTACGCCATAGGGAAAGGTACTCTCATGAATGGGAGATTGATACTTAAATTAAAAGAAAAGAAATATAGAGATGCTTACGTAGGGGAGCACCTAAGTAATGTAGTATCTTCTCAGATCCACAAATTGCGTACTAGTAGAGCCTTGAGTCAACAGGGTCTAGGCAAAATGATTGGGACTTCTCAAAATGTTATCTCCAGACTGGAAGATCCCGATTATGGGAAGTTTAGTCTTCAGACCCTATTGAAGCTTGCATCCGCTTTTGACGTGGCGCTGACCGTTAAATTTATCGGTTTCGGAAAATTTGTGTCTGAATTTGAGGATATCTCCCCTGATAATATAACCGTTCGTTCTTTTGCAGAAGAAATGTCACATTCAGAAATGCCAGAATTTGGGAAAACCGATCAGAGTTCCGGGTCTACCGTAACTACAATTGCTGACCACACTGTCGCTGGAACTTGGTGATTAATGGCTACCAAGGAAAGAAAAGCAGCAAAGAAAGCACCGGTTCAGAGAGTCCGAGACGAGACGTGCAGATATGTTTATGCGAATGGCGTAACTATTGCCACGACTCCATACGACTTACAATTTATTTTTGGTCACGCAGTCTACGAGGCTGCCAAGGTATTTGTTGTACATGAACATACTGTTGTCATGATGTCGCCCGAACACGCCAAATCTCTGCATCATTTGCTCGATCAACGTCTAAAGCTTTGGGAATCACAATTCGGCGAAATCAAAGTACTGAAAGACACTCTGATTCAAATATCCAAAGAGAAATAGAAATCGTTTCATCGGCAATCTGTTTGTTGCAATCTTTTTTCATCAGCATTTCTAGTTTTGTGAGATCGCTTCTTAGCCGATAGCACCTCGGCGCACGCATGGTTGCCATGTTGCCGATAAACGCGGCCTGACCGCGTGAGCGCGCCCTGCACCGAGAAACAATTTCCTTGCTTTGAGCGGTCAAAACTTTATCATCGTTTCAGATCAACCGATCTTGGGCCTCTAGGGTAGCTCCCGAAAGCCGGTTCTCTCACCGGTTGGGGCCCATTCAAAACTTGAGAGCGCGTGAAGGAGAGATCACGTCATGAAAAAAACCCGCGCCACAAATTCTCGCCGTCCGTCCAATTTGTCGGAGGCTATCAAGACGATTCAGGCACTCACGATAAACGGAGTCTACACAGACTCCGAACGGGAGGAGCTGGCTCGCTCATTCAGGGAGGCTGCCGAGAAGATCATTGTCGATCAGGCAATGAAATTTTTCACCACTAAGGGCTTTGATAAAACACTGCCGAGACATGACGCTGATTTAAACATTTTGGATGGCAGTTACAAAAGGAGCAGTGGTTGGGGCGAAAAATTTCGCGCTCTTGAAGGAATCTCGAAAACTCACCTAGCAGAGCTTCAAAAGGTGATTTTCGTACTATGGGCGATTGGCTCCGACTGTGACCGAATGGAGTTTGATCGGAACGAACTCTTGATCAAGGAGGCTAAGATACTTCGAACAGGGGTCGAATATGTTGCGCAAGAAGCTTTTGCGGGTCACCCCTTTTTAGAGGCGCTGCTCAGTCTCATTATTCGATGGGATGACAACCGTTTCGTGCTTCTTGCACCATATATGGACATGTCCAGAAAAGCGATTCGGAATCAAAAATTGAATAAGGAACGAAATACATGGTCTGATCATCGACTTCTTTACCTGGCTGAGTTGCGTCACAAGTTTCCCGATACAACCGCAAGTGGTTTGTTAAAGAAATGGAAGAATCGTTATGACGAAGAAATCAACAAAGACCCCTCAGTCAAGGCACTCCTGATTCCCCCACCTAAATCACGTACCACGTTAACGAGCTATCTGAAGGTGCTTGAAGCGGATTTCGATGCCCTGCGCCGCGAAATGTCGACATCGAATTCTGCCGTTGTATTCACGAAATGGAAGCATGACAAGATACGTCAGGTATTGAGCCGCTCGAAGCCGCGTCCAATTTCGGCTGTTTGAACACTATTTTCCTCCGTCCCCTTTTCCTCAAGTTTGGATAGGTCCATCTTACGCTCATAGGAGGTTACGCCTATGAGCAAATTAGAAGAAAGCATTCTCACGGTTGGTGAAACGGCGAAGATGCTCGATCGGAGCTCCGAAACTGTTCGCGAATATGAGCGCCGCGGCAAACTTAAGGCGATTAAAACCAGACGCGGCTTTCGCTTGTTTCGCGAGGCCGACGTTGTCGAGTTTCGTCGGAAGCGGGATGAGAAAAGTGAAGTGGCGGCGGCGTGATAAGGCAATGACCGAGCATAAACGACGTGGCCAACGTGGGCCAGCAAAGGCGACAATCGATTTAATTGCCACTTGTAGCAAAATAATTGAACAGGTGCGCCCAATAACGGTTAGGGGTGTTTGCTATCGGCTCTTCGTGGCTGGCTTCATCGATTCGATGGCGGTGAACAACACACAAAAAATTTCTCGCCTATTGGTCCAGGCGCGCGAAGAGGGGCTAATCCCGTGGGAGTGGATCGTTGACGATAGCCGGCGCACCGAACGAACCCCCCACTGGCTTGACCTCAAAGAGTATGCTCGCGTGATTCAGCACTCCTACCGTCGCGACTTTTGGCAGTACCAGCGGATCAAGGCGATTTTGATCAGCGAAAAGGCCACCGTGGCCGGCATCATGCGGCCCATCCTGGAAGAATACGGTGTACCGTTCATGGCGTTGCATGGTTACAACAGCGCGACCAAGGTTTACGAGCTGGCGCAGGAAATTCGGGGCGATGAGCGCACCTACGTTTTTCTCTACGTTGGCGACTACGATTGTAGCGGCATGCACATGAGCGAAATCGACTTGCCGGAGCGGCTTGAACGCTATGGGGCTAGCGATTTCACGCTCACGCGGATTGCGTTGACCCGTGGGGATGTTGTTGACTTGCCGGACTTCGAAGCCAAAAAAACCGACCCACGTTATGGCTGGTACGTCGATCATTATGGTGATCGTGCATGGGAGCTTGACGCAATGGACCCAAATGACCTGCGCGATAGGGTACGGGGCGAGATTGAGCAATACATCGATCAGGAGAGTTGGGAGCGTCACAAACTGACAGAGAAGGCGGAGCAAGAGACGGTGCGCACCATAGCCGAGCGCATGACTGCGTGCTCCGGGGTGAGCTGATGCCAGCTTACAAAAATGGTCCCGCGCCAGACAAAACTCGCCGGCTCATCGAAGTGGCGGATCAGGTCGCCGCGTTCAATTAAGGAGAGTCACAACGTGACGTATCAATACCGAATTTTATCGCAATCTGAGGAAATTCAGTCCGAACGATCGCTCGCCGAATTTGCTGCTCAAGTTTGTTGCCTACAACTCCGAATTGACAAGCCGATGGTTCGTTTTATCGACGAGCGCGCCGACGGCTTCATTAACTTTAAGTCTCGCGTCGATGGTTATTGTCCCCCCCCTGGAAAAGAAATTTTCATTCGGTCCGGGTTATCGCCGGCAGCATTGGTCAACACGGCGGTTCACGAATGCCGTCACGCTTGGCAATGGCAAACCGCGGCATGGCGCAACAAAGATGAGTCATTTTGCGAGGGCGACGCAAAGACGTTCACCCACGAATTTTGGGCGGATCACAGCAGAAGCGGATATCACGCGGAGCTGATGGGCATTCTCGGCGACATCAAGGTCGAATTGGTGAAGTCGAGATTTTCGCACCGGCAAGCAGAGATTCAAAAATTCTGGATCAAGCCAGGGCAGGTCAACTGTTGGCCGCCGAACGTTGAATTTAGTTAAGTTATGAAAGGCGAAAAAATGATTAAACTCCTTGATGGAAAACACCCAGCGCTGCTCGCACTCCACGCTGGTGAGGAGAAACTTCAGGCATTGGTTGCCGAGCGTGTAGATAAGGAAGCGCAGCGCGACCGCGAAACAGAGCGATATCTCACCGCGCGCAGGATGAATCAGGGTGAGCGGCTTGATGCCGAGGTCGATGCCATGCTCGAAATCGCGCCAGCGCAGCAACTGCCTAACGCGCAAAGCATCGAAGAACTAGAGCACGATATTAAGGTACTCACCGTTGCAATTGAGCGGCAAACCGGAATTGTGGACGCCTTGCGGGGCAAATACTCGGTAGCCCTTTGTGAACTCAACCGCGGGGGTTACATCGCAATCGCAAAAAAACTTTCGTCCGGGATTCAGGAAGTCGCCGAAGCGAATGAAACGGAAATTAGGTTCTTTGAGGAGCTAAAAGACGCGGGATGCTGGTCTATCATCTTTCGGGCGATGCGGGTCTACGCGATTGGCGTCGAGTCCGATCCCAGCTCACTCGCCGCCAGACATCGACGGGAATTGCAAACGTATGTACCCGAGGCGCTTTGAGTTCCGAGTGTCACATGAAGGCTTCCCATGGGCGCACGCGATTATCGGCGCGGCGGGAGATGGTTTGAGGGGGTCTTTCTCGTCCCTCTCAAACCAGCGCCTCAGCAAAAGGATGATGAAAAAGATCGGGCTTCTTAAAGGAATGACATGGGAGGGGGGGTGCAAATCTCTAAAAGGGCTAGGTTGACCCTACGGCGCTTAGGCTTCTCTCCACGGACGCAAAATTGAACTTTTGGGGAACATTTTGAAATGAAGGGCCGAAAACCTAAACCTAGAGCGCTCCGATTGCTGAACGGAAATGCTGCAAAGAGGCCGCTAAACGACGCAGAACCGCAACCGGAACCCGGTATTCCGATGGCGCCAGAACATTTAAGCCTGGGAGCAAAAGCCGCTTGGGATTCGATTTCAGTCCAGCTCGACGAAATAGGCGTCTTGACGAAAGTCGACCACCTGGCGCTTGAAGAGCTGTGCGAAAACCGGGCAGAAATTCTCGATCTCCGCAAAGTGATAAAAGACGAGGGACGATTTCAGACCGTCATCACGAAGAACGGCGATCAGCGCAAAATTCATCACCCGGCGTGGACGCAATTGGCCGATGCAGAGAAGCGATATTTTTCCAAACTAGAGAATTTTGGTTTAACGCCAAGCGGGCGAAGCCGAGTACACACGCGCCCGGCCTTCAATCCGATGCTAGATTCATTCGAGGCGTATCGAAAGCAAAAGCCCGGCGTCAAGAGGTTTTTAGCATGATGGACGAGCAAAACTTGAATCTGGATCTTCTTGACACACGGTCCCTCGGTTTGGTCTGGGGCTTGACGGCGGGCAGAGCAAAGGACGGCAACAGAAATTTGCTGCTTTCGCAACTCGGAGCCGTATTCGAGGAAGAGTATCAAGCCCGAACGGGCCAACTCACAACGTCCATGCAACCGATTGAAAGCGTTCGAATCGATTTCGAGGAGTTTGGCAAAGCGGATTTGACGCGAGCGCTTCAACATTTTTTGTGTTTGGCCGCCGCGTTTGGATCTACCGGGAAATTCTCTTCAGTCCAATTTTGCAAAACCATGAGCGAATCAATTTTTAGCGCGCTATCGGCGTATGCGGGCGCCGGACATGCCTAAATGGCGATATCACCGAAAATTCCTTTTCCGGTGAAAACTTTTCTTTCACAATTGGCTTTTAACGTCGGAAGCGAGCTGCGCCAAGAGTTGATTGAGAAAAATCCTTTCACATTATTTTGCAGACGAGCCGGCAAAGACCCGGCGTTTAGGTTGTTTAGCTGAATAAACGAGATCTAGAAAAAAAGAAGCCCCGCGAGGCGCCAACCAACGCGGGGCAAAAGGACCGACAAGGTGCAGTCTTCATATTCCGTTGATTCTGTTTTGTCAAGCAAGCCCCCGCCACGCCTTCGCGCATTCGTTGAGATCGTCGACGGCCAAGTGATGATTTTCCCCATCGCCGATAGCGATGAAGACGAGCGTCGCATCCGCGATGCATTGCGATTCTTGCGGGAAGGTGTCGGCGAGCGATGAGCATCAAAGTCACGTCTTGGGTTTGGGAAGAATCCCGCCGCGCTGGAACCGAACTGTTGACCCTACTGGCGCTCGCCGATTTTGCAAATGATGCCGGTGAATCCTATCCGAGCTTGACGGTGCTAGCCCACAAAGTGAGGCTGAGCGTGCGCCAGGTCTGCCACATTCTGGAAATGCTAGAGCACGCGGGCGAGATCCGCAGGCAACGATCGAGTGGCGGCCGCAATCGGCGGACTCATTACATCATTTCGTCCCGCCTAAACTGTGAAGCTGGTAACAGTGTTACCGGTAACAGTGTTATACAAAACACTGAAGCCCAGCGTCAAGAAACAGTGCTACCCACTTCACACGCACTAAACCGTCATAGAACCGTCAATAAGAAAGAGAGAGCGGAATCGGACAAGCCGATTCCTGGACTTCCTTTGTCGACTGACCAGAACGGGAAGAAATCAAAGAGTGCTCGCTCGGCCCCAAGGATCCCGCCGGAGTTGCAGCCGATCGTTTCCCGTGTCGTTGCAAGAATCAACGAACTCGCTGGCACGGCATACCGGTTTGATTCGAAGATCGTCATGAGCGGGCTTATGGTGCGTCTTGAAGCTGGGGCGACGGAAGCTGACTGCCTAGCCGTGGTTGAAGATCGCTGGCGGGATTGGTGCGGAAACGATGAAATGAGAAAGCACTTCAACCCCGAGACTTTGTTTCGTGAATCTAAGTTTGAGAAATACGTCAATCAGGCGCGAATGCGCGGGAGTAGTGGGCTCACTCACCCCCGAGGCCTTCAAGAGATCCCGCTGCCATGAGCGACGTGACGCACGAAGCGCCGCAAAATGTGGCGGCTGAAAAGTCCGTCCTTGGCGGCCTGCTGGCAGATACCGCATGCATCGGCGAAGTTGCCGAAATTTTGGCGTCAGCGGATTTCTACCTGCCTTCCCACCAAAAGCTTTTCGGGTTCATCATCGGCGAATATCGAGAGCGCCGGATACCGACTGAAGTTGAAGTTGCAGATTTTCTGAAGGCATCGGCGGGCAAGCTGGACATCAACGCCTCGACCGTTTGCGACATGATTGCGGGCGGTCCGCCGTCGAGCGTCATCACCATCCAACACGCGCGGCTCGTCAAAGAAGAGTCGCGTCGCCGGGCGCTACTTGCAAAGCTTCGAGAAGCCGAAACCGCCGTTTGCGAGCGCGAGGCGCCGGCCGAAACCGCGGCGCGTCTAGGTTCGTTCATCGGTCAGCTGGCGGCGCACAACGGGCGGGCTTTTGAGGATGTGCGTGAGGTGTCGACCCGCGTCCTGAAACAAATTGAGCGCACCTGGGCCGCGCGCCGGACCGGAGGAACGATCGCGCCTAACGCGATCGCCACCGGCTTCACCGACATCGACGTGCGAACAGGCGGCCTTTTTCGCCGAAATCTCTCCGTGGTTGCTGGGCGCCCGGGCATGGGCAAGTCCGCCTTTGCCTGCGCCGTGTGCGCGAACGTTGCCCGCGCCGGGGTTGGCGTGGCCTTTATTTCCGCCGAGAGCCCGACGGACTCAATTTTCAAGCGGATGCTAAGCCGGGAAACGAAAATCGAAAATCGGCATTTTCACCTTGGCACGCTGAAAGATTCGGATGCGCCGATGATCGCCGCCGCGGTAGGGCGTTTTTACAAGGATCAGCTTTTCTTCTTGGACATCGAACGGCAATGGCATTCGATTCGCGCCAAGATCGAAAATTTGAAACTTGAGCATCCGGGCCTTGGACTAGTTGCGATTGACTACGCGCAATTGCTCGAAGTCGAGGGCCGCGGCGATCGCGGGCGTCACCTGGAAGTCGGGCAAGTAAGCGCGGAAAGCAAGGCCATGGCGATGGAGCTAAACATCGCCGTTCTCTTGCTCGCTCAAGTCAATCGCGCCGTGGAGACGCGGCAGGACAAGCGGCCAATGCTCGCCGACCTGCGCGAGAGCGGCAACCTAGAGCAAGATGCAGACGTGGTGGCGATGCTTTACCGGCCCAATTATTACAACGAGGACACAGAATTCCCGCGCCGGTGCGAGTTCATCATTCGCAAATCACGCGACGGCGTGATGGGCATGATTCCGCTTCACTTTGACGACGACACTGTATCGTTCAGCGATTGGGTGTAGAGCATGAGCAGCGTTATGGTTACAGAAAATCTCACCGCCGAGACATTTAGTAGGCGTAACGGAGAGAGCGTTACGGATAACAAAAGTGTATCAAGCGACCCACGTATTAGCCGTAACGAAGAGCCGTCCGTCGATGGGTTTGTGGCGATGACGAAACAGATGTTGGAGGCAATGGACCCACGCACAGAGGGGCAACGGCGCGCCGCAAAACTTCAACTTAAATCAGTTGAGAATGCGGCGCTCTGCTTTAAATGCGAGCGCGCTATTGGCCCGACCGAAGCGGTTTACCGCCTGCGCGTCGCGTCGCGTGGTTTTATGGGATGGGGCCGAATCGTTGCCGTTGCCTACGGTGATTGCGGTGCGTTGTTCTCGTTTCGTCGATTCTTTCCTTTCCGTCCCTGCGAGCATTGCAAAAGACAGGTTCGAGTAGAAGCAACTGCACACCGGCTGCTATACGTCGTTTGCTCGAAACAATGTGGTAAGGCGAGTGAGATCCGACGGGCCTCCGAGCGCAGACAACACGAAGCCGCTAGGAAAAGCGCAGCCTGCGCGACCTGCAAACAATCATTCACGCCCAAGCGCGCCGACATGAAACACTGCTCGCCGGCCTGCAAACAAAAATGTTATCGGGATAAAATTCGGCTAAACGCGCGAAAGGCCCAAACAGCCATTTTTGGGAAGCGACCTAGGGGTTAGTATGGGTCAAGTCGAGAAGGTAGCCCAGAATAGTAGTTTGCGACTAGCAGCGGGCATACATAAAGCCTGCGCCAACCCGGTTTGCCAAGGACCGATCGACGATCTGGCGCCGTCCAACACAGGAAAGGCTTGGCGAAGGACCCCTCGAAAGTATTGCTCAAAGCGGTGCAAGCGGGAAGGCTGGATCTTGGCGCAGGCGGCGAAGATTCTTTTTAAGTTGGACCCTGAAGAGTGGTGGAGGATTCTCCGCGCCATCACCAACCACCAGCAGACGGGATCAGGGAAAAAATCGCGTACCGTCCCAGTACAATAAGCGATTGGTACGCGCCGCGCCGCGAATCTATGACTGAAGAATATCTCACCGTCGAGCAGCTCGCGCAGCGCTTAGGCTGGACGCCGAAGACTGTTCAAAACAAGATGAGCGGCAAAGACGCTGTTTTTCAACGTGGGGTTCACTTCGACAGCCCGCCGGGGATGCCGACCTTGTTCCGATGGAGTGCGGTCTTAGCCATCTATCGGTTTGACGGCGAGCGCGCGGTTTCCACGGCCGCGACGGGTGCAAGAGTGCCAGGAGAAAAACGACTTCGTGAAGTGGGCGCTTGACAAATCACTGAATACGGCTGTATGAATAGACGTATGACGAGAAAAGCGAAATTCAATGCCGCCGAGACTGTGAAAGTAACTGCGAACTTTCCTAAAGAGCTTTGGAAAGACCTGAAGCGCCGAGCGCTCGAAGACGATGAGACTGTGACGGATATCCTCGTTAGGTTGGCGCAGCACTACATCGGTCGAAAAGAGCGGCAACTTAAAGGTCGAATGTAATGGCTACAGTGAATCTGACACTCCGTGGGGCGCCGGGGAACATTTCCTTTCGGTCCTTCGCTTCCGCAGCATCAAACGCGGTTGCGATCCTGGAAGATTTGGATTTGGCGATTTCTCACGAACCTAAGGGTAGTTTGGAATGGGTAGTTACAAAATTGGCAACTGGTAGCTTGTCTGTGACGATAGAATCTCGAAGCCTAATCAAAACGAAAAATTTTGGGGCAGAGACCGCCGGCGCCTTTGTCTTCGGCCTGGAGAAAATTGAAAAAGAAGGATCAAGTCCTCCATACCTGTCAGAATTCGGGATCAACAACGCAAAAAAGCTCGCGGCTCTTATAGGTCATAATGGTGTCGCAGGAATTCATGTAAGCGACGAAGAAAAATCAGCAGATATATCTCACGTCGCCTTCGATAACATTCGGAAAATCACCGAAATTCGTGAAGCCGCTATTGGGTCTGTTGAAGGTACGATCGAGACTCTTTCCATCCATGGAAAGCCAAAGTGTATCATCTACCAAAGTCGTACTCGAAAGGCTGTTACCTGCTCATTTGTGCGCGAGGCGTGGTTCGAAAAGATTAAGGACGTCATGGGCAAGCGCGTTATTGTCTCGGGTTCGATTCACTATAACGCCAAAGGGGAGCCGCAACGTGTACAATTGGAAAACATTCGACCAGTTAGAGACCGGGCCGAATTACCGACCATCGAGGAGCTTGGTGGAAGTGATCCGGGTTTTACTGGCGAGTTGAGTACCGAAGATTATATAAAACTAATCCGCAATGCCTGATCCCTATAAAAACCCCTATTTTGATTCCTCCGTTTTCATAGCCTGGATTAAGGGGGAAATCGGCGAAAACGTCGAATACAGAAATGAGGGCGGGAAATCTACCAAGGTCGTGAAGCGAACAAATCGAAAAGCGATCGTTGATCATATTCTCAAGCAAGCCAAAGATGGCAACATTAAAATATATACTTCTTCATTCACACTCTCGGAAGTTCACAAAAAACGTAATCATGAAAAGTTAACCAGCGAGCAGGATGAAAAAATTCTGGCATTTTTCGAAAACGACTTCATCGAGCTTGTCGACGTAGACAGACGTATCGGTGAAGCAGCGAATGGACTTTGTAGAAGTATGGGTTTACTTCCGGCCGATGCCGTTCATTTGGCTTCCGCATTACGGGCAGGATCAGACGTTCTCCTCGCGTGGGATGACCGAGTGACAAACAAATCTCATCCGGATATTCGGATTGAAGAGCCGGAAATAGGCGAGGCAGACTTATTTAATCAAGCATTGGCGGTTGAGATTGTCGAAGAAGAACGAGCCCAGCGACCCGAACCCTCGGAAGGGAAAACGGAAGAGTTTATGCCAGTTCCGGAACTTCCTACGAAGTAACAAATCTAGTGGGCTGTAAAATCTACATCACTAAGAAGGGCTTTCTCGTCTACCGGTTGCACTGGAACAAACAGAGCAGCTGGGAGGGGACGAACCTGCGCGACACCCCGCAGAACCGAAAGCGTGTGGAAGCTGACGCGGATCTGATGGCCCGTGAGATCAAAGCCGGCCGCTTCGACTACGCTCGATGGTTTCCGGCCGGCAACAAGTTGCGCAAGCCGGAAGCCGCGCCGCAGACCTGGACGGTTCGCGAATATTACGAGATTTGGATAAAGCAGCAGCGTCCGCCACTGGTTCGGAAAAGCGCCGAGCGCGACTATCGCTAGCATTTCAACCGTCACATCCTCCCGCGGTTTGGGGAGACCATGATCAGCGAAGTAATGCTGACAACGCGCGCGCTGATGGACTTCCAAATTTATCTGCTCCACGATGCGCCGCGGCTGGAGAAAGGCGCCAAGGGTTTGGCCGTCAAGACGGTCAGAAACATCGTCGACGGCAGTTTCCGCGCCATGGTGCGAGATGCCCGAGACGTTGACGGGATGAAGATCGGCGATCCGTTCGCCGCCATCCAATGGCCGGACAAAGAGACGGAGAGGCGCGACGCCTTTACAAAAGCAGAGCGCGACAAGATCCTGGATTATTTCCGATCGCGTGAGCCTTTCTATTATCCGTTCGTTTTCACAATGTTTTGGACGGGCATGCGGCCGTCGGAATGCACGGCGCTGCGCGTGGGCGATATCGATCTCAAGAACGGCACGATCTCAATCACGAAGTCGCGCCACCTTGGCGAAGAGCGGGCGCCGAAGACCAGCGCCAGTCGGCGGACGATCAATCTTTTGCCGAACGTGGTCACGGTTCTCCAGCAAGCAAAAGAACTCCGGACCACGGAGAGCGACTACTTTTTCAAGAATCGAAAGCGCACACCGATCGATGCCGATCAGTGGCGCAAGGATTACTGGTATACAGCGCTGCGCGCCAAGAGCATCCGAGAGCGGGATTTCTACTGCACACGGCACACGTTCATAAGTCTCGCGCTCACCGCGGGCGAAAACATCAAGGCGATCGCCGAGCAGTGCGGCACGTCGGCGCAGATGATCGAGCAGCACTACGGCCGCTACATGAGCAGCGACTTTGGTCAGCGCTTGATGGCTGAGCTCACCGTGCCAACTGAAACAGAAACTGAAATAAAAACTGAAATTTCAGAGGGCGATTTTGCAAATGCCCAGAATGAAGAAGGAATTTGGCGTCCCCGACGGGATTTGAACCCGTGTTATCGGCGTGAAAGGCCGGTGTCCTGGGCCGAGCTAGACGACGGGGACGTATTGGTGAGCCGTGCTGGATTCGAACCAGCGACCCTCTGCTTAAAAGGCAGATGCTCTACCACCTGAGCTAACGGCTCGCTGCTAGAAAAAAAACGAACTTCTTTAATAACGGGAATATGGCGCCAAGTCAACGAATCGGACGGTCTTGCGCGCGTAGGAGTTACTGATCAGCGCTGTTTAGGATCGAGCAGATCGCGCATGCCATTTCCCAGCGTGTTGAAACTAAGAATCGTCAGAAAAATCGCCGCGGCGGGGAAGGCGATCACGTGCGGATAGCTGCGCATGGCGCGGTAGCCGTCTTGGGCGAGTGTGCCCCAGCTCGTGCCCCAATGGCTGTATGGATCGTTGATGCCGATGCCGATAAAACTGAGAGTCGATTCGGCGAGAATCGCCGAGGGGATGCTGAATGTCATTGTGACGATGATCGGGCCGACGATATTGGGCAGGATATGGCGCAGCAGCACTCTTGATCGAGACGCGCCGAGGGCGACGGCGGCTTCGACGAATAGAAATTCTTTTGCTTGCAAGACTTGGCCACGGGCGATGCGGGCGAAGCGCACCCAGGAGACCAGACCGAGTGCGACGAGCAAGCCGCCGATATGCCGGCCGAACAGCAGCGAGAGCAAAATGAAGATGAGCATGTCGGGCAAGCCGTAAAATATATCGACGACGCGCATCATGAAGTGATCCCAATTGCCGCCTTTAAAGCCGGCGACTAGGCCATAGGCCGTGCCGAGCAACAGCGCGATCAGCGCGGTGCCGAGTCCGACGGCGATCGAAACCCGCGCGCCGAAGAGCACACGGGTGAGGAGATCGCGCCCGAGCCCATCCGTTCCCATCCAATGTGCCCAACTGGGCGCTTCAAGCAAACGTTTCTCTTCCAACCCGCCAACGGCGTAAGGCGAAATCCATGGAGCGAACACCGCCGCAAAGAGCACGACGGCGACGAAGGCCGCGCTGATGCCGATGAATCTATTTGCAGAAGTGAGTTTCGGTTGGTTTTCGCCGTTCATGGTTCAACTCTTCTACTGAGCACGTATGCGCGGGTCGACGTAGCTGTAGAGTAAATCGACCAGCAAATTGGTGCAGACGAGGAGCGCCGTGTAGATGAGAGTTACGCCCATGATCAATGGATAGTCGCGGTCGACGACGGCGGTGATAAAAAAACGTCCCATGCCGGGAATGGCGAAGACGAACTCAACAACGAACGAACCCGTGAGCAACGCAGCGGTCAACGGCCCCATCACAGTCAGCACGGGAATCAGCGAATGGCAAAGCGCATGCTTGGTGACGACCACGAATTCGGTAAGCCCTTTAGCGCGCGCCGTGCGCACGAAATCCTCGCCGAAGGTTTCGATTAATGCCGAACGGAGCAAGGCGGCGAGAAATGCCGCGGGGGCGGCGCCCAAGGTAGCTGTCGGCAAGATCATGCTCGCCCAATCGTCCCACCGGCCGGCTTGCAGCCAGCCTAGCTGGAGCGCGATGGCCCAGATCAGAAAAGCTCCCAGGAGAAAATTGGGCAGCGATATTCCAAGCGTCGCAACCAACATGCAGCAGCGGTCAATTGGAGAGTTACGGTAATAAGCGGCCAGCAGGCCAATGGGGAAGGAGATGGCGAGGGCGAAGAGAATTGCCAGGCCGCCGAGCAAGACCGACGTGGGCAGGGTGTCGGCGATGATTTCGGTTACGCCGCGGTCGAGATATTTGTACGAGGGCCCGAAGTCGCCGCGCGCGATGCCCCCCAGATAGCGCAGGTACTGTTGCCACACCGGTTTGTCGAGGTGATATTTGGCTTCGAGATTGGCAATCACTTCGGGTGGGAGTTTGCGCTCGCTGTCGAAGGGGCCACCGGGCGCGAGACGCAGGAGCAGAAACGTGACGGTAGCGACGACCCAGAGAACCACCAGGCCGTGAATCAGCCGCTTAAATAGCAATGAAACCATCTAAGCACGAATGGAGCATGAGGGTGTTGGAGTAGCCGGTCAAAAATCTTTACTCCATGATTATTCCTATCCGGTCTGCGCCGCCGCAAAGTCCTCCAGCTTTTTTTCCAGCCAACGGGTGTTGACCTTGCCGGCCCGGTACTCGTCATCGGCGATGACGACTTTTAAGAATGGAATCAGCGTGTCTATGCCGCTCACGTGAAAATTTTCCAAAGCCCAGTTGGTTTGATCTGCGGAATCCTGGCGTGTGTTGGCGTGAACGATTAATTTTGCAAGCAGCGAATCGTAATAAGGCGGCACGAAGTAGCCGGCGTAACAGTGCGTGTCCAAACGGATGCCGGGGCCCGTCGGTCCTTGCCAATCAGAGATCAAGCCGGGGCAGGGGCGGAAACCGTGTTGCGGCGACTCGGCGGTGATGCGGCACTCGATGGCGTGACCGTTAAACGTAACGTCCGATTGCTTGAACGGCAGTGGCTCGCCGCGAGCGATGCGTAATTGCTGCGCGACCAAATCGACGCCGGTGATCATCTCGGTCACGGGGTGTTCCACCTGGATGCGCGTGTTCATCTCAAGAAAGTAGTAATCTTGGGTGTCGTTATCGTAAATGAACTCAATGGTGCCCGCGCTCTGATAACCGATGCTGCGCGCTAAAATCGCCGCGGCATGGCAAATTTTGCCGCGAACTTCGGGCGCCACCGCGTAGGCCGGCGCTTCTTCAACAATCTTTTGATGGCGCCGCTGCAGCGAGCAGTCGCGCTCGCCGAGATGGACCACGTTGCCATGCTGATCGCCGAGAATCTGCACTTCGATGTGGCGCGCGTTGCCGACATAGCGTTCCATGTAGAGCGTGTCATTGCCAAACGCGGCGCGTGCCTCCGCAGCAGCCATGCGAAAACTGTCTTCGATTTCGTGCGCGCTCCAAACCAGCTTGATGCCGCGCCCGCCACCGCCGGCGGAAGCTTTGAGCAAAAGCGGAAAGCCAATGTCTTTGGCCAGCTGCGCCGCTTCGTGCGGATTGCGGGCGTGCTCCGAACCGGGAACCAGCGGAACCCCGGCGGCGCGGGCGATTTTGCGCGATTCGAGCTTGTCGCCCATCATCGTGATGTTTTGCGCGGTCGGTCCGACGAAAGTGATTTTATTTTCAACGCAGGCTTCGGCGAGAGCGGCTCGTTCAGAGAGGAAACCATAGCCAGGGTGGATCGCGTCGCAGCCGGTTCCTTGAGCTGCGGCGATGATGTTTTCAATTTTGAGATAGCTGTCGGTCGAGCGCGCCGGTCCGATGCAAACGGCGCGATTAGCTATTCTCGCAGCCATGCTTTCGCGATCGGCGTCCGAGACCGCGGCGACGGTGTCGATGCCGAGACTTTGACACGCGCGAATCACACGGACTGCGATCTCGCCGCGATTGGCGACTAATACCCGGTTGACGCTCATGAATGCTCCGGAATGAAAATGGCAACGGGCCACGCCTATATGACGGGTCTTCAGGCTTTCCTGTGAAGCGCAGAGCGGATATCACACCGCCGAGGCGCAGAGGGCGCGGAGTAAAGAGTTTTTGATTAAGAAATTCTCCAAACTCTGCGAACTCTGTGTCTCTGCGGTAGCTCCTGCTTCACGGTAAACCCGGATTAACATTTTAACAAACGCAATCCGTACCCAGTTGGGTTGAAGTTTACGGTTTGACGATGAACAGCGTTTGGCCGAATTCGACGAAACCGCCGTTGGCTGCGACGACTTCGACGATGGTGCCTTTCACGCCGGCGCGCACACTGTTGAAGACCTTCATGACTTCGATGAGACCGCAGGTGGTGTCTTCAGTGACTTGCTGGCCGACCGTCACAAACGGCGGCGCACCGGGTTCCGGCGCGACGTAGAAGGTGCCGAGCAGGGGCGCCGTGACCGCGAGGTGGCCCGCCGGAATCGGTGCCGCTTTCGGCGCCTGAGCTGCCGTAGCCGCGGGGGCTGGCGCTGGTTTCGCCGCTACGGCGGGCGCCGGTGCTGTAGAGATACCCACAGGTTGCGCTGTGCCAGCGAATGGAATCGGATCGCCCTTGCTGACGGTGATTTTTAGTTCGCCAACTTCGAGCTGAAAATAATCGAACTTCGACTCATCAATCAATTTCAGAATATGCAAGACATCGTCTTCGCTGAGTTCCATCGTCTCTACCTTTCTCTCTGATGTTTACGTGATACCGAATGACCGGTGCCGGCCGGCAACTCATTGGGACTTACATGAATTAGTATCGCATGGCAAATCATCGGCAACGGGTACGGGCAATTTTTCACAAAGCCGAAGAGTTGCCCGTCGGCTAGCTCGCTATTTCCCCGCCGGTTTCACGTTTCGCAGATCCATCCGCGCCATTGAATTGTATTCCAAGCCGGTGAACTTGGGGCTCAAGATCGTCGCTTCGGCTTTCCAGAAAAGCGGCGCTATGGCGGTGTCGGTTTCGGTGAGAATGTTTTGCGCGTCATCGTAAATCTGCGTGCGCTTGGCACCGTCGGCTTCGCGCGCGGCGAGTTCTAGCAGCTGGTCGAATTTGGCGTTCTTCCAGCGACCGTGATTGTTGCCGCTGTTGGAGGTAAACAACTTCATGAAATTATCCGGGTCGGGGTAGTCGGCGCCCCAACCGGCGCGGTGAACCACGAAGGGATCGTTCTGGAGTTTTTTTAGATACACTTTCCACTCCTGATTCTCGATCTTCACGACCACATTAAGATTCTTCTGCCACATGCTTTGAATCGCTTCGGCGATGAGTTTGTGGTCGTCTTGGGTGTTGTAGCCCAAAACGATTGTCGGTAAACCCTTGCCGTCCGGATAACCCGCTTCACTCAACAAGCGGCGCGCTTCGTTGGGATTGAATGCGAGGCCGATCTTCGGATTGTGCGCCAGCATGCCCGGCGGAATCCATGACGTGGCTGGCGTCTGTCCACCTTGAAGAATTTTGGGAAATACCTCGCGATCGATGGCGAGAGCGAAGGCTTTGCGCAGTTTCGGATTGTCGAAGGGCTTACGATCGACGGCAAAACCGTAATATTCGCCGCGTAGCTGCGGCACCAGCTTGTAACCAGGCAACTTCGATAAGCGTGGCTTGTCGAGCGGCGCGATGCTGTGATCGTCGACGAAATCTAAGTTGCCCTGTTCGAACATGGTGATTGCTGTGGTCTTTTCGTTGACCATGTACATGGTCACTTTTTCGATCACCGGCTTGCCGCGGAAATAATTGGCGTTGGCGCTGAGCTCGATTTGGTTTTCATGCTTCCAGGACGCCAAACGAAACGGGCCGTTGGTGACGATCTTTCCCGGTTCGGTCCAGCGCGTGTCGTGTTTCTCGATCACGTCTTGGCGCTGCGGGTATGTGACTTCGAACGTGGTGATCGCGAGGAAGTAAGATGCCGGGTGACGCAAGGTGACGACGAGAGTCTGATCGTTTTCGGCTTTGACGCCGACGGCTGCCGGGTCTTTGAGTTTTCCCTCGGCGTATTCCTGCGCGTTGGCGATATCGAATAATATGTAAGCGTATTGCGACGCCGTCTTAGGATTGAGCAGTCGCTTCCAGGAATATTCGAAGTCCTGAGCGCGGACCTTTTTGCCGTCAGTCCATTGGACGTCATCACGGAGCTGAAAAATAATTTTTTTGCCGCCGTCTTGGAACTCCCATGACTTGGCGATGACCGGAGCGGGCTTTAACTCATTATCGAACTCGGTGAGGCCGACCATGAGATTCGAAATAACGTTGAACGAAACGTGATCGATAGCGATGGACCAATCGAGACTCGGCGGTTCAGTGCCGAGGTTGACTCTGAAATGGTTGTTGGTGTCGTTCTTGCCGGCGGACTTACAGCCGGCTAGTGCGATGAAGACTATCGCGAAAACGGCGAGCAGTAGATGTCGATGGGCACGGTAATTCATTCTTGATTGTGCGTGGTTTAGCCGCTATTAGTAACGCAATACAGTTATTCCTTCAAGAAAGCGCAGATATTTATGGACGCCAAAGACCTATTGATGAGCAGCCTCGTGATCGAAGGACATCGGGATGTTTACGAACAGATCTATCGGAAATCGATCGGCGAAGAAACACCGATTCGCGACGGTGTGGCGCCGCGTTTGATTCGCGACGGCATCAACATGACGGTTTACGCCATCTGCGGCGATTCCTATTCGCATTCGCAAAACACCGGCCGCTATCTTGAAACCGCGCTCGAACAGATCGATCAGTTTCTTGAAGAAGCGCCGCGCTCGGAAGGCATGATTCAGATGGTCAAGACGCGTGGCGATCTGCCGGAGAAGCCGGAGCCCGGCAGCGTAAAGTTTTTGCTCCATTTCGAAGGCTGCATGCCGCTGCGCGGAAGTATCGAGAATCTGCGCAATTTTTACCGGCTAGGCCTACGGTCGATCCAGCCGGTGTGGAATTTTCGCAACGAGCTCGGCGACGGTGTCTGGGAGAACCGTACCGGCGGCGGGCTGACCCATTTCGGCGTACAGGTTATTAAAGAAGCCAATCGTCTGGGCATGGTGGTCGATCTATCGCATATGAACCGCGAAGGGTTTTTTCAGACTTTGGACGTCGCTACGGCGCCATTGCTGGTCAGCCACGCTAATGCTTGCGGCATGCTCAAGAACCCGCGCAATTTGGACGACGAGCAAATCAAAGCGATCGCCAAGCAGGGCGGTTTGGTCGGCATACTCGCTTTGCCGGAACGGGTCGGTGAAGGCGAAGTCAATATTGAAGACATGCTCAAGCATATGGACTACATGATCAAGCTGGTCGGCATCGAGCATCTCGCGCTCGGCATGGACTTCGTCAAATACGACGGCCCGCGCACGCTCAAAGACCGCCATCACCCGCTGCACAAAGACCCTCTGATCAAAGGCTTCGAGGAAATCGAAGACCTGCCCAACTTGATCGACGGCCTACAGCGCCACGGCTATAAGGACGACGAGATCAAGATGATTTTGGGCGGCAATTATTTGCGCGTATTAAAGACGATCTTGCCGGAACAATCGGTTCTCTAGTCCGGGCCGGAATTCGATGACCACGAAGGATACGAAGAGCACGAAGGTTTGAGGGTTCTGCCGGAGTTTCGCTGCTCTTCGACTTGAACAATCTTCCTCTCGTATGATGATCATCGGCAGCAATGTTGCCCGGATTGACGGCATTGAAAAAGTCACCGGTGCCGCTCAATTCACCGGCGATCTTGGTTTTCCCGATCTGCTCGAAGCCAAAATCCTGCGCAGTCCGTTGCCGCACGCGTTGATCGAGTCCATCGACATTGGCAAAGCTGAAGCGCTAGCCGGCGTCGTCGCCGTCCTCACGCGCGAGGATCTTAGGGATATGGATCCCCTCTACGGTAATTGTCTGCGCGACCGAGCCGTGGTCGCGATTGATCGCGTGCGCTTCGTCGGCGAACCGGTAGCCGTGGTTGCAGCTGAACAGCCTTCCATCGCTGAAGAGGCTTTGGCGCTGATCGATGTGCGTTACAAAGAACTACCTTGCGTGAGCGACATCGATGCGGCGATGGCCGAAGGGGCGCCGATATTGCACGAGAATCAACCCGGCAGCGGCGAGTTTCACGATGTCGCGGCTGTCGGCCAACAGTTCGGTGGCAACATTTGCCACCGCGAGTGCTTCGTCAAAGGCGATCCGGACCGAGCGTTCACTGACGCCGATGAAATTATCGAAGAGATTTACAGCTTTCCAATGATCTATCAGTACGCCATGGAGCCGCATAGCGCGGTCGCACGCGTTGCTGCGGATGGCGTCACACTGTGGAGCTCATCGGCGCACCCGTTTCTGGTGCGCTCGGAGTTGGCGTATATGTTCGGCTATCGGCACTCTAAGGTCGAAGTTATCGTGCCTTACGTCGGCGGCGCCTATGGCAGCAAGTCCTATTTCAAAATTGAACCGCTCGCGGTCGCCATCGCGCGCAAGACCGGCGGCCGGCCGGTGCGGCTGGTGCAGAGCGTCGCCGAATCGATGTTGACGACGCGGCGCCACTCGGCGCGGGTTCGTGTGAAGACCGGCGTCAAGCGTGATGGCGCTCTGGTTGCGCGCGAGGCGGAAGTCTTAATGGACACCGGCGCCTACGCCGACAACGGGCCCCGCGTCGCCAAGCGCGTAATAAGCCGGATGATCGGGCCATATAAACTCGATCACTGCAAGGTCGACGTGCTGGCGTTGTATACGAACACGGTGCCGGCGGGCTCGATGCGTTCAATCGGCGGCCCGCAAACGATCTGGGCGTTGGAATCGCATATGGATACCATTGCCACGGCTCTTGGCATTGAGCCTTTGGAATTTCGCCTGCGCCATCTGCTTCGGCGCGGCGAAGTGCTCAAGCCTGGCGCGACTGCGGTCGACGCTGACCTCCGTCAAGGAGTGAAAACCGCCGTGGCTTCATTGAATTGGAAGAAAGGAGCTGTTGGCGTCGCGGTGGGAGTTTCTGATTCCGAAGCGATGCCGGTGTCGATTGCGCTAGTGCGCCTGCTCGCCGATGGCAGCGTGATTCTTCTCGCCGGCACCACTGAAGTCGGCCAAGGCGCGCGCACCATTCTCTGTCAGATCGTCGCGCAAGAATTGTCGATCCCGCTTGAGCAAGTGACCATGCGCGGCACGGATACGCTGGCAACGCCGTTCGATCGCTCTACCGGCGCCAGTCGATCTACGACTGTTATGGGCAGTGCGGTAAAAGCCGCCGCGGAAGACTTGCGCCACCAGTTGATTCAAGCTGCGGCAGAAGCTTTTGACACGAGCGCGCACACGATCAGGTTGACAGACGGCGAGGCATGCTGTGGCGATAAATGCTTAAACTATGGTGAGGTCGTCAGCAAGTTTTTCGGCATGCCCGGTGGCGAGTTGATCGGTCGCGGCACCATGCGTCCCGACGGCGCGCTCGGAAAAACCTTGCCGCTGTTCTGGGAGACCGGCATGGGCGCCGCGGCAATTTCCGTCGACGCTGAGACCGGCGCGATCATTCTCGATCACTACGTCACCGTCGCCGATATCGGCAAAGCGCTTAATCCGCAGCAGGCCGAAGGGCAGGATGAAGGAGCGGCGATCCAGGGACTGGGCAGCGCGTTGTTCGAATCACTCGAATTTGACAACGGCCAACCGCTCAATGCCAATCTGGTCGACTATCGCGTGCCGCGCTTTACCGACTTGCCCAAACAGTTCGATTCTGCGTTAATTGAGAACGGCGACGGCCCCGGGCCTTACGGAGCTAAGGGGATGGGAGAATCGGGCATTGTGCCGGTCGCGCCGGCGGTGGGCAATGCGTTGTTCAACGCCACCGGCGTGCGCATTCGCGAGCTGCCGCTCACGCCGGAACGAGTTTGGCGGGCGCTGAAAAAGCAAAATTAAAAAGTAAAAGTTAAAAAACCGCTTGTAGGCATTTCAACGGTTATCACTTTTGTTGATTGATAATTATAAGGAGAAAAAAATGAAACGCACTCTGGGTTCACTTATCTTGGTTCTATTCTGTCTCCTCAACGTTCCTTCTGGGGCTTCGGCTAAAATCATCGTCGGCTTATCCTCTGTAAACGTGGCGTTCTTGCCCGTATACGTCACCGAGGCGAAAGGGTTTTTCAAAGACGAAGGGTTAGACGTTCTCTTGGTTCTTTTTAATGCCGGCGCGACCAATCTTCAGGCGCTCATCGGCGGCGACATTCAGATCATGGGCAGCGCCTTCGTCGAGACCATCGGCGGGCGCGCCGCGGGTGTCGACATCAAAAACTTTTGGGGCGTCTGCAACATCATGCCGTTTCAGCTTTTCTCGCAGCCGGACTTCAAGTCGATGAAGCAGGCCAAGGGCAAACGCTTTGCGATCAGCCGCTTCGGCTCGCTGACGGATTATTTGACCCGCGCCACGCTGCGCCATTTTGGCGTGGACGCGAAGGAGGTGACCATACTACAAATCGGCAGCACGCCGGCGCGCTTTGCGGCTTTAAGCGCGAAGGGCGTCGATGCTTCCATCGTGTGGTTCCCGGTGACCGAGATCGCGAAAGCTCAGGGCTACAATAAGCTCCTCGACTTGAAAGAAGTTTTCCCGGAATGGCCGTACGAAACCTACGCCGCCAAAGAGTCCTATCTCGCCAAAGAACGAGATCAGGTCAACAAGTTTCTTCGCGCCCATCAAAGAGGCGTACGGTATACCCTTGACAACAAAGCCGATGCGGTGCGCATCATGCAAAAGTACGTCAAGTTGGATCCAGCCTACGCGGCGGCAGGGTATGACGAATATCGCGATTCGTTCCCGCTTGGCGGCCAGATCGCCGAAAAAATAATTCCGACCGTGATCGAAGAAGAATTCCAGACCGGCAGAATAAAAAAGAAGGTGACTTTGGAAGATATGGTCGACCGCTCGTTCATCGTCAAGAAGTAAAATGAATGGGGTGTTGGAGCACGGGAGTTTTGGAGAATTGGCGATAGCGACATCCCTCCATCACTCTACTACTCAAGTACTCTAAACGAATGACTAAGGAGGAGACATGATTATCGATCTCGATTCTCACCTGCGTGAAGGCTACTTTATGGACGAGGTTTACAATTTGCCGGAGCCCTATGCGCGTTTCACGCCGCAAAAGGCTGGCGAGGGCAGAAATCACAACACCAAGTGGGTGCATCAGCTCGATCCTGGCGATCCGCAAGGGCGCGCGGCGCATCGCCATCCTTACATCTACGATCCCAAGGTCAATTGGCGCAACGGCGAGATCGCGGCGCGCCAGATCGCCGGCCATGACATGGAGTTTCGCTTCAATGATCTAAAAAAAGAAGGGATCGAAAAGCAGATTCTTTTTCCCACCGGTATCAATGTCGCGACGGAAAACGTCGGTGGCTTGGGTCTCGCCTGTGCCCAGTCGTACAACAACTGGGTCAAAAAATTGATCAAAGGGCACGAAGACTTTTTCATGCCGGTGGCGATGGCGCCGGCCGGCTGCCCGGAAGAGATGGCCAACGAGCTGCGCCGCTGCGTCAAAGAGTTGGGCTTCAAAGCGACCCATTTAGTTCCCTATATCGGCCGGCGCAATGTCGATCATCCGAGTTTCTATCCCTACTATCAGGCGGCCGAAGAACTGGGCGTGCCGCTGTTCTGCCATCCGAACAGCAACGGCGAGCTCACCGACCGCTTCGATAATTTTTTCAAAACTCACGTCTTAGGCCGGGTGATGAACTGCACGCCGGCGCTGGTGGCGCTGGTGCTCGGCGGCGTGTTCGAAAAGTTCCCCAAGCTCAAAGTGGCGTTCTTCGAGTGCAGCGCCGAGTGGCCGCTCTACTGGATGCACCGCATGGACGACGACTGGGAGTGGGCGAAGGATTTTCCACAGGTCTCGGGCGAACTTAAAATGCCACCGTCGGAGTACGTCAAACGGAACTGTTACGTGACTTGCGAAGCGGACGAGGGCGACATGAGCCAGTCGCTCAAGGAATTCGGCGAAGATCATATTTTGATGGCCACCGACTATCCGCACTTCGATTCGGAGTTCCCGCATACTGTGTCAGGAATTCGCGCACGAACGGATCTGACGGCGAAGCAGAAAGATAAAATTCTCGGCGAGAACGCGGCGAAGCTGTTGAATCTGTAAGCTCGCCGCGCGAATTAGAATTCAACCCAGCGCCTGTGCGGTTATCAATGCCGTCAGGCGCTGGTCTTTGTCGAGTTGTTGACCTGTGGGTTGCGGCCAGGCTCTACTTAATCAGGCCCGCCCTTTTTGCAATCTGTTCCACTGTTCGATGCTCCTCGCGTATTTCCGCGATGAGCTTCTCCGGCGGTTCGTAGTCGACAACCATTCCCAGGTTCGCTAATCGAGCGGCGACTGCCGGGTCCTTCATGACTTTCTCTAGCGCCGCGATGAGTGTTTTTGAAACTTCTGCCGGCACGCCAGCGGGCGCGAATAAAGCGGACCAGACGCCGAGCAAGTTTTGCTTGTGTCCCAACTGCGCCAACGTCGGTATCTGGGGAAATTCAGGCATCTTCGTTGACGCGATGATGCCGCGCATGGTGCCGGCTTTGAGATGCTCGGCGACGACACCTTGAGCGGCGGCAGCGCCTTCGATATGGCCGCCAAGCGCCGCCGTGACCGCCGGACCGGCGCCTTTGAACGGGATCATCGTCATGTCGGCCGTGCTGAGCGAGTTGACGATCTCGACGGTGAAATGGCCGACCGAGCCGGGGCCCACCGTGCCGATGCGAATGTTGCCAGGGCTTCTCTTGCCGTACTCGGTCATCTCGGCAAAATTCTTAAACGGAACGTCCTTGTGCACAGCAAGAATGATCGGCGTGCGCACGGCCATGCCCAGTGGCGTCAAATCTTTGAACGGATCGTACGGAACAGCCTCCGGCGTGAGAATGCGATTGAACACCAGCGATGCGTTGTTGGTAATTAAAATCGTGTACCCATCCTTCGGAGCCTTGACGGCGCTATCGGTGCCGATCGTGCCACCCGCGCCGGGTTTGTTCACGGCCACAACAGGCACCTTGAGCAGCTTGGACAACCCTTCGCCAATCGTGCGGCCCGCCACGTCCGTGGCGTCTCCCGGGGCAAGCGGAATGATTAGATTGATCGGTTGTTTCGGGTAACCTTGGGCTCGCAGCGTGTTTGGGATAAATAAGAATAGCGACAGCGTGGTGATGATTAGCAATTTGCGATTCATAAAAAAATCTCCCTAGCGTCCAAACTCGCCGCCCCATAGCTCTTTGAGAAAGCCGCTCTTGTCCAAATCCTCGGCAAATCGGTTGTCGATCATCTCGCTGGCCTTTCGGCGCACATTAGTCCCCTGTTCGCGCGCAACTTCAATGACCCCTGCGACGCTCGACTCCGGCACCGATAGGCGCCGATTGACCAGCAGCTTTGCATAGGCGTCGTAGGCTGATTGCAGGGCGTCGGCGTCGTTGAGCTTGAGCGCCTTGCTCACCGCCGCCTTGCCCTTGTCCGGATTTCTTTCGACGAACTGAATCGATTCCGCCAACGCAGCGAGCCATTTTTGGACCAGTTGCGGGCGCTCGCGGAGCGACTTGGCGTTGGTGTGGAGTGAGCTATAGACGGCGGGCAAGCCGAGATCGTTGAGCCGATAGGTCACGCTGAAACCATCGCGCCGTCCGCGGACATCCAGTGGCGGAGTGACTAGGGCAGCTTCGGCGAAACCAGAACGCATCGCGTTGAATGGCTCCACTTGACCCGTGCCCCCGACGGTCAGGATCTTCACATCGTTTTCGGTGAGATTAAATTTCTTGAGCAGCGCCCGCGCCAGACGAAAGGTCAGATCGCCGGGCCGTGTCACTGCGATGCTTTTGCCTTTCAGCTCTTCGGGGCGCTTGATGTCTTTGCGCGTGAGCAACACCCAAGGCAAACCGATGAGCGGTGCGGCGATGAGCTTGGCATCGCTACCGGAGGCCATGCCCGGAATCGTCGCGTCGGCGGCGCAGTAGAGAAACTGCACTTCGTCGGCAGCCAACGCCGCGAGCGAAATACCGCTGCCGCGGATGGAAACGAACTCGACCTTCATGCCGTACTTTTCGAATAAAGCATTGTCGAGGGCGGCGTAAAGATGGATGAAGCCGCCGGTGATCGCGCAGGCCGCGACGCGAACGGTCGTTGGCGCCTCTCCCGGCTTGGCTAAATAGGGATTGGCGCGTGCCGAATCGGGCGTCCCCAAGAGGGCGAGGAGGATCATTGTGCTCGCGAAGCGCTTCATCGCTGGCTCCATATGAGACTTTGCGAATACATCCGCCGGCAGGTCGCTGTCAAGTTAGATTTGTTGTAATCGATCGCTCAACCCATGTAGTATCGGTTATTCCGCTCGCCAAGGTCGAAGGAGATTTGTGCCATGAAAAAGCCGATTCTGGGCGCGATGACTGTCGTTCTGGTGGGATTGCTGCTCTCACTCCCGTGCGCCGCGCAAAGTCTCAAAGTGGGCATGACATCGAAGACGCTTTTCTACTTGCCGTTCTATGTCGGTCTAAAAAAGGGATTTTATAATTCGGAGAGCCTGAAGGTAGAGCTAATTCTCATCGGCCGCAGCGACGTCCAGCTGCAAGCGCTGCTCAGCGGCGAAATCAACTTCGGCACGCTCAACGCCGATGGCGTCATCGCCATCAACGAGAAAGGCGCCAATTTGAAGGTCGTCGCCGGCGTTGATAACGCCGCACCGTATTTTCTCGTCGGCGGCAAGCAGTACAAGCGGCTCGATGATTTGCGAGGGACGCGCTTGGGCGTATCCAGTCTGCGCGGCGGCGCGACGTCGATTCTATTGGAATATCTCAAGACCAAGGGGCTGCACTACCCGAAGGATTACGCGATGACGGTGATCTCCGGCGGCACGGTGGCGCGGCTGACCGCATTGGAAACCGGCGCGGTGGCGGGCGCGGTGTTGGGTTTTCCCTATTCCGATATCGCCGTCGATCAAGGATTCACCCGCCTCGGCGATACCATGGAAGTTATCTCGACCTATCAGTTCAACGGCATTACGGTGAATCCTGCGTGGGCGGAAAAGAGCCGCGCGACCGTGGTGCGGTTTTTGAAAGCCCATATCCGTTCGCTGCGCTGGATTCACGAGCAGCCGGATCAAGCGACCGAGTTGTTCATGAGCGAAATGGGCGTCAAACAGCCCTACGCTCGGCGCGGTATCGACTATTTCACGAAGAACAAAGTGTTTCCCATCGACGGGTCGGTGACTCTAGAAGGGCTGAAAGCGAATATTGACGTGCAGTTCAAGGACGGCGTGCTGAAAGAACCCCTGCCTGGGCCTGAGCGGTACGCGGATCAGAGTTACGTTCGACAAGCGCAAAAAGAGCTTGGCCTGTGAAAGGTTCAAGCCGTGTCAATTCTTCCGCCAGCGTCATGATGTTTGACGCCTTAGGAACGATTTGTTATCGGAGGGGAATGATCATCACTGGCAAACTTCTGCTCGCAATCTCGCTGTTGCACGCATCCGCGCTTTACCCGGCTGAGCTCAAGGCTCAAAGCAGACCGCGCATCGTCGTCGGCCACGCCTCCATGAGCTCGGTGGTTTTGACTCTGTGGGCAGCGCAAGACAAAGGTTTTTTTGCCAAGAACAACATCGACGCCCAGTTGGTTTTCATACCAGGCTCGCCGACCTTGGTCGCGTCACTCAATACCGGCGATGTCCATTTTGGCTTTACCGGAGGTACCGCGACCTTGGGCGCGGCGGTCGCCGGACTCGACGTGAGAATGATCGCCGCCTTCGCCAATCGCGTGCAGAGCGAACTGGTGACGCGGCCCGAGATCAAAACCGTGGCGGATCTCAGGGGCAAACGCGTCGGTGTGACCAGCATCGGCGGCACCGGCTGGATGTCGGCGATGCTGGTCCTCGAGCAGATCGGTATCAATCCGGATCGGGATAAAATATCTCTGGCGGCTTTCGGCGACCAACGGGTGATCAGTCAAGCGCTCGAAAGCGGCACGATTCAAGGCGCCTCTCTCGCCGGCGTATTTAGCCGCAAGTTGGCCCGCGCCGGTTACTGGATACCGGGCGAACCCGACAAGATTGCACTCACTGGAACGGGGTTGGTGGTAAAAGCCGATTATCTCCACAATCAATCCTCGATCACCAGAAACGTTCTTCGGAGCCTCGTGGAAGGCCATGCCTATGTTTTGAACCCGGGCAACAAAGCCAGCGTCACGGAGATCCTCTCGAAGCGTTTGGGCTTGACCGATCCGAGCGCCGCCGCCGACGGCTATGAAGATTACGTCAACGGTGTGGTGCGCAAGCCCTACGTCGGTGTCGAGGGTTTGAAGAACATTCAACGTTTCATGAAGCAGCGAAATCCAAAAGTCGCTGAGCTCAATCTCGAAAAATTGATCGACGAGAGTCTGCTGCGCGAGTTTGAGAGAAGCGGTTTCCTCGACCAGCAATTCGGCGTAAAGTCTGGAGTCAAATAATCGGCGAAGTTTAAACAAGGGGGCTTCATTTTTTTCTTTGAAGCAGGGCTTGGAGATTGTACTGCCGAGTCGCCCTTCGACGTCGCTCAGGACAGACTCCGGGCGCGGAGTAAAGAGTTCTTGATTTAGAAATTCTCCTGACTCTGCGAACTCTGTGCCTCTGTGGTGAGTACTTCTTCACGGGAAACCCGGAATTACCAAACAAGGAGGAATTTATGGCAATCGATGGTATGAAGGTGATCGATCTCGACAGTCATTTAGTCGGCGACTTGGAGAGCTGGGATCAGACGGTCGAAGCAAAGTACAAGGAATTTTTACCACGCAAGCTGCCGACTAAAGACAACGAGCGACGCAAAACGCTAGTGGGCAATCAAATCATGATCGGCTCCGAACTGGGCCGGCAGAAGGCGGAAAAGAAAGAGTGGGTGACCCCCGCCGATCTCACGCCTGAGGGACGGGTGCGCAACATGAATCTCGACGGCATCGATGTCGCCGTGCTGTCGCCCAACTCGCCGGCGCTCGACATTCTCTGGTTCGCTGACGATCCGGAACTCGCGGCGGCCTACGCGCGGGCGCAGAACAACTACATGAACTGGTACTCCTCCCAGCAGCCCGGCCGGCTCATGTGGGCCGGCGTGATCCCGCTGCAAGATTCCAAGGAGGCGATCAAGGAACTACACCGTTCACGCGAGCTTGGCAGTAAAGCGCTCAACGTGAAAGCGACGCCGATCCCAGGCAAAGAATGGTGGGACCCGCATTTCGATCCAATCTTCGATGAGCTGGAGAAAACCAACACGCCGATCATTTTTCACGATACCAAGACCGGATCCATGGGACATGACCGCTTCGCTGACAATTTTTTCTTCTCGCACATGGTCGGGCGGACTATCGAGAGTATGGTTTGTCTGATGGTTTATTTGTGCGGCGGCGTGATGGAGAAGCACCCCGATCTGAAAATCATTTGCCTCGAAACCGGCGCATCGCAAATGCCCTGGTGGCTGTCGCGCATGGATGAGCACTGGGAGAAACTGCCGCATTTAGTGCCTTGGCAACGACGCAAGCCAACTGACATCTTCAATCAAAGCGTATTCGTCGGATGTGAGCCCTTCGAAGACGGCTTGTTCGAATGGGCGGTGGAATATCTTGGCGGCGACCGCGTAGTGCTCGCCACCGATTCGCCTCACTGGGATTCGTCAGTGCCAGGACAAGTGACCGGGCCGGTGGCGAATAGCAAAAGGATTTCTCAAGAGAACAAACGCAAAGTGCTCGGCGAGAACGCGATCAATCTGCTCGGATTAGGACTATAACGCGTCGCGGCGTAGACTTGTTTCGCCGGTTGCTCTGATTGCGTGTCGAAGAAAGGAGTCGACGATGGGAAGATACATCATTCTGTCGTTAGTAGTCCTGGGACTATTGCTCCCGGTAAAATCTATCGACGCAGCGTCCGCCCCTTCGAAGAGCGTCATTGCCCATGCCGCGATGAACGCCAGAGTCCTGCCTCTCTGGGCGGCTAAAGAGCAAGGATTATTCTCTAAGTACGGTGTCCCGTCCGAGATGATTTTTATCCGCCAGGCGCCAACGCTAGTCGCCGCATTGACTTCAGGGGATATCCAAGTGGGTTACACAGGCGGAACGGCGGTACTGGGAGCGGCGGCGAGTGGTTCAGATCTAAAAATTTTGGCAGCTTTTACCAACCGGGTTACCTACGACGTCGTGGCGCGGAAAGGAATCAAGAGCCCTGAGGACTTGCGTGGGAAAATCTTCGGCGTCCAAAGTATCGGTGGGACCGTTTGGATGGGAGCGATTCTAGCGCTGGAACATTTCGGACTTGACCCGAACAAAGATAAGATTAGCTTAATTGCTGCCGGTGACCAATCCGTGCTTGCGCAGGCGCTGGTGACAGGAACTATCGATGCAACGGTGCTCGATGGCGTCATGAGCCGCACTCTGCGGGAGAACGGCTACCCGATTCTAGCAGAGCTGAGCAAGTTGAACATTCCGATCTCTAGCGTTGGGATTGTCGCCAAAGGCAGTTTCATCCAAGCCAATCCTCAGACCGTCGAGAATATATTGAAAGCCCTGTTGGAAAGTGAAGCCTTTATCTTTGGCCCATCCAACAAAGGCAGAGTCCTCGCTATTCTAAAACGTTACCTAAGAGTCAACGATCAAGAGGCGGAGGAGGGTTATAAGGATGTCATGAACGGACTGGACCGCAAGCCCCACGCCGGATTAGATGGTCTTAGAAATGTTCAGCGGCTAATGAAATTGCGTAACCCCAATGTCGAGAAGGTGAAAGTTGAAGATCTGGTCGAGGATCGGTTCATGAAAAAGCTCGACCAAAGCGGCTTCATCGACGAGATGTATTCGAAATACGGAGCGAAATAGCGATTCGGGTTCTTTGTTTCTAGTTAACCAGGAACGAAAAACTAGAGACTAGAAAAGCTGATTCGGAGGAATTGAATGTACATCGATGGCGACACTCACTACTGGCCGCTGCGCTTTATCGACAAGGTGAAGCATCCAGGCAAAGGATACCTCGAAGTAGTCGAGGACAAGGGCGACATGGTGCGCTACGGCGAAGTTGTGCCGGGTAGAGTCGCGACTTATTATCGCGACGGCAAAAAAGTCCACTCATTCAAAGAGGGGCGCTGGAGCCTCTCGCTGCGCGCCGAGTTCATGAAGAAAGACGGTTTCGACGTGCAGGTGTTGATTCCGGACAACCGGCCGCTGATTTACGAGTGTGACGCCGAGCTAGGCCGCCAGATGGCGCGGGCTTACAACGATACAGCCGCTCAAGATATACAGGGCGACGACCGCTTTATCGGCTGCGCTTGGATTTATCTGCCGGATATCAAAGAGTCCGTGCGAGAACTGCGCCGCGCGGTGAAAGAACTGGGTCTCAAGGCGGTTAAGTTCAACGGCGGGTGGGGTGATGGCGATCTTGACAGCGAAGTGTTGTTTCCCCTCTATGAAGAGATCGCCGATCTCAACATTCCAATCCTGCTGCATCCGGCCGCGCGCGTGTACGAAGCTCAACACAGCCACCCGTGGCTGGTCGGCAGCGAACGGTTTCAAGGTTACCAGCATTTTCCCACCGCCCTCGGTTTTCCCTTGACCTACATGGTCAGCGCAGCGCGCTTGATCTTCGGCGGCGTGCTCGATCGCTTTCCGACGCTAAAGTTCGGCTTTTTCGAAGGCGGTATCGGCTGGGTGCCTTGGCTGATGCACACGCTCGACGCGCATATGCCGAATGCCGACAGGCTTTCCGTGTCTGTCCAACAATTCTTTGAAGGCAAAAACGCCATCAAACAAATGCCCAGCCAATATTTCGATCAGTTCTACATCGCGTGCGTCTCCTGGGAGTCTTATATCGCCGACACCATCAATGGTTGGCCCAACCACAACATCATCATCGGCAGCGACTTCGACCACGGCGACGCCGTGGCGACCTGGCCGAGGACAGTGGATGTGATCAAGCGGATGTCGACCTTATCAGACGGGGACAAGGAGAAGGTGCTCGGCGGTAATGCCATGAGGTTGTTTGGATTGAATTGAACATCACCTCCTCACGGAGACAGTATGGTAGCCTATGGGGGGCATCGTGACCGCATCCTATATTCCAGATCTGATCAGGTGGTGACTCGTTCTGTTTGAGGTTTAAGGCCGCGCTCGGCGAATAATTCTACTTCCCACCATCTGCCAGTTTATCTCTTCCCGGTAGCGTGCCATACTTGCCCACATTCTGCAGCGATCGGAGATTCGCAGTGGCTCCCCACATTTTAAGAATCGACTGTCCGGACGAGCCAGGGCTTGTCCATAAGATCACCGGCGTGTTGTTTAATGCCGGTTATAACATCCTTAGTAATCAAGAGTTTGTCGATCTCGATGCAAAGCATTTCTTCATGCGGACGGCCTTTGAAGGGCCGGCGGCACCGGACCGGGTGGTTTCTTACTTAGAGCAGATACTGCCGAGAGATTCGGTCGTGAAGCTAGTTGCTTCTGAACGCCAGCCCGTTGTTATCCTAGCGACCACGGAAGCACATTGTTTGGGTGATCTGTTGATTCGCCATTATTCAGGCGAACTGCCTGGACAGATCAAAGCGGTGGTCGCCAACCATGAGACGCTCGGCTCCTTGGTCAAGTCTTTCGGCATTCCATTTCATTACGTCAGCCATAAAGATATCGACAGGGCAGAGCATGAACAGCGGGTCATGGAAGCCGTCGATTCCTACACGCCTGAATACCTGGTACTCGCCAAGTATATGCGCATCCTGACCCCGACGTTTGTCGCCAGGTACCGTAATCGGGTCGTCAACATTCATCATTCTTTCTTGCCGGCATTCATCGGCGCGAAACCGTACCACCAGGCTTATGATCGCGGTGTGAAGATCATCGGCGCTACCGCCCATATCGTGACAGACGATCTCGATACCGGTCCGATTATCGCCCAGAGCACGATCCCGGTGAATCATACTTATACGGCGGCGGCGATGGTCCAGGCGGGCCGGGACGCCGAAAAGATCACCTTGGCGAAAGCGGTGAAATTGATTCTCGAAGAGCGGGTATTCTTGCACGGCAACCGCTCGGTAGTGTTTGAGTAATGCGTGGCCACTGCTGCGGCGGTTGGAAAAGATTCCTCGTCGCTCCATTCGTCGGACTTGCAATTCGAATCCTACATCTCCTCCAGCGCTGCTAAATTGTGGCGTAAGTGACGGCTGTCAATTGACATCCCAAACGCCATCCGATAAATCTTTTTGCATCAAGAACTTCAGAACATTCTCTTAGGAGGCCTACATGGCGAAGGATTTGAGGACTTTTATTGCGGAGTGCCAGCGCGAGTTGCCTGGCGAAGTGATTCACATTTCCAAACAGGTGAATCCGGCAAACTACGATGTCACCGCGATCATCAAACACCTCGGCGCGCAGAAAAAGTTTCCCATCATCATCTTCGACAATCCCTTGAACTTGAACGGTAAAGTCGGCCCGATCAAGCTGACCATGAACTGCGAGATATCGCAGGGCAAAACTCAAATCGCCTTGGGCATGCCGCGGGACGCGACCCGGCCGCAGATGGCGGAAAAATGTTTGGAGATGGAAGAGCATCGGGTACCGCCGACGATCGTCAGCAAGAAGGACGCGCCGATCAAGGAAAACACCATGGTCGGCGACAAGGTCGACCTGTTTCAGATCCCGATCATGCGTCACCACGAGATGGACGGCGGGCCGTATATCGTTTTGTCGACGATCACCAAAGACCGCAAGTCGGGCATCTACAATCTCTCGTATCATCGCATGGAAGTGAAGACGAAAAACTCGACAGCCCTCTATGCGTCGCCACGCCACCTGTGGAAAATCTTCAAAGACTACGAAGAGAACAATATGGAAATGCCCGTCGCCACCGTGCTCGGCCATCATCCGGCTTTTCACATGGGCGCTTGTTATAGCGGGCCGTTTGAAGTCAGTGAGTACGACGTGATCGGCGGCTATCTTGGCGAACCCTTGCGCTTGGTCGCTTCAGAGACATTTGGCGACGATCTGCTTATTCCCGCCGACGCCGAAATCGTGATCGAAGGCGTGTTGCGACCAGGGGGGCGCGTGGTCGAAGGGCCGTTTGGCGAAGCACCGGGCTATCTTGGCCCGCAGCGCTATACGACCTGCGTGCATTACGAAGTGAAGGCGATCAATTATCGTAACGGCGCCATGTATCAGTCGGTGATCACGCCGGAGGGCGACAAGCCCTGGATGGATCTGCCGCGTGAAGGGGCTTATTTGCGCCGTTGCCGTGAAGCGGTGCCAGGAGTCACGGCGGTTTGTAAGCAGGGCCGCCATGCGCACTACAATGTTTTCATCTCGATGAAAAAAATGTCCGAAGGCGATCCTGGCCGCGCCGCCGCGGCCGCGTTGACCTTCGATCACACCAAAAATGTTTTCGTGTTCGACGACGATATCGACGTGTTCAATCCGACCGATATTCTCTGGGCTTTCGCGACTCGCGTGCAGCCGCACCGCCAGGTAAACATTCTGCTGCCGCTGTTCCGCGGTAACTTTTTGGATCCGTCGCTGCTCGATGAGATTAAGACTTCCGGAATGATTGTCGATGCGACGCGACCGTTGGATCGGCCGTTCTCGCCGGTGTCTAAGTGTCCCGACGAAGCGATGGCGCGCATCAAGCTCGAAGAATACGTGCCCGGCGAAGTGTTGCAACATATTCCGATGGACCGAACGACCTATTGGGCGTAAACGTCGACGTATTCACCGCAGAGAACCTAGTGTAGTGTCCCATAATTAACTTGACTTATATCTACGACGAAAGCTATCTTATGCGACATGAAAATAGCGCCTCCCATCCTGTTGTCCCCGG
>Ga0208454_1000029_pt1 | contig 113698 bp, 98 predicted proteins | sample EasRivMeERMZT100_FD_187530 | JGI IMG/M metagenome (GOLD analysis project Ga0208454, IMG submission 187530) | Soil microbial communities from meander-bound floodplain in the East River, Colorado, USA - East River MetaG ERMZT100 (SPAdes) (version 2) | ecosystem: Environmental > Terrestrial > Soil...
TCCATTTGTTCTGTTATACACTGTGTTTCCATAAGGCCGCTCTTCTCCCTTGGCGTAACTGTTTGGTGACACAGCTTTTATGCCATAAAGAGCGGCCTTATGCTTTTCTTATCGTGAGAAATCCGGGCTAAGTTCGGGAATGGACTCACACGATGACCGGCGGCAGGCCCTGGTCGCTCAGATTGTAGCGCAGGAATACGCGGTCATGCGACATAAGTCGAAGTTCTTCAACGCTGGCTTGGGCGACCAGCATTCGGTCGAATGGATCGTGGTGTACCGCCGGCAGACGGCCGGCCGTCAAGGCGTGGTTAAAGCTGATGTGCAACGGGCGAAAGCCGTTACGTGCGATCGCCGGTTCGAGGCCATCCAGTTCGACATCGAGTCGTCCCAAAGCTTCCTTTATGGTGATCTCCCAAAGTGATGCTGAGCTGACGAGCACATCGTTGTCGGGATTGGCGATGATGGCGCAGGCAGACTTGGAGAGCTTACGGTCGTCGGCTAACCACCAAAGCAGGACATGAGTGTCAAGCAGCAGCCGCACGGATTATGACTTTCCCTCGAAAGCATTCAGCAGTTCTTTTGGCAGCGGCGCGTCAAAGTTCTTCTTGATGCGAATCTTGCCGCGCATGCCGCCTGGCCGGCGCACCGCGCCTTTCGTAGTATAGGAAACCAGGCGGGCGACAGGTTTGCCGGCTTTTGCAATTACCACTTCCTCGCCGCCCGCGGCGAGCTCTATCAGTCGGGAAAACTGCGTCTTTGCCTGGTGAATATTGACCTTGGTCATAGTGGACTAAGATTAGTCCAGTGAGCGGGGCTAGTCAATCGCCGCATCGCGCGAGATTATTCGTTTCGGATGCCGGATTATTCTCGCGCAAAGACGCCAAGGCGCAAAGCTGGGAGTCCGATTCGAACCGCCTAAACTCCGACCTTCACCCTCCCGATCTTTCGTGAGCAAGCCATTCCTTGACCTGAAGTCACGACCTGACGTACAAATCAGCTCAGTCCGTTTCGGTTTTTTCACTTCCATGGCCACGACCACAAAAAAAGGCGCGAAAAATCCCAAGGCCAAGCTGCGTGTTGGCGTATCGAAGAAGTCCCAGTCCAAAAAGACCAACTCAAATCAGGCGCTCCAGCGCGAGCTCGCAGAGGCTTTGGAACAGCAAGCCGCCACCAGCGACATCCTGCGCCTGATCGCCCGCTTACCCGCCGACCTTCCGTCCGTGATGGGTTCCATTGCCGAGAATGCTGCACGGCTCTGTGCTGCGACCGACGCGACGATCTGGCGCGTTGATGGCGAAAGATTACAATCAGTAGCGCATCATGGAATCGTGCCGTTGGTGGAACACTATCGGCCGCTCAATCGTCTCTGGCCAGCCGGTCGATCCGTCGTCGACAGAAAAACAATCCACGTCCGTGACGTTACGGTGGAATTCGAAACCGAGTTCCCAGAAGCCAAATCGAGAACGCTTGTCTCGGGTGCCCGGACCGTGCTTGCCACGCCTCTAATGCGAGCAGGCATGCCGATCGGAACGATACACATTCGCCGCACCGAGGTTCGTCCGTTCACGGAACGTCAGATCAATCTGCTTGAAACCTTCGCCGATCAGGCGTTGATCGCGATTGAAAACGCGCGGCTGTTCCAAGATCGCGAAACGCGCAACCGTGATCTCGCGGCGTTGCACGACGTGACTGCCGCCGCCAGCCAATCGCTGGAGATCAAACCGGTCCTGGACGAAGTAGTAAAGAAGATAACGGAGATTTTCGCTTTCGATTCAGTGAGCGTTTTTCTCTTCGATCCAAAGAAAGAAGCCCTGAACCTGATGGCGGCAGCCGGCCTATACCAGATGCAAGCCCTTCCAAGAGCGTTTCGCCGTGGGCAAGGACTGACAGGCAGGGTGGCTGAAACCGGTCATCACTTAATCTTCGAGGATGTCAGATCGGACCCGCAATATCGGCAACTGACCCAAAATAACTCGTTGCAACAGCTCGGCGCCTGTTTCATCGCGATTTTTCCGATCAAATCGAAAGAAAAATTTTTGGGGACGATCAACTGCATCGGAAAAGAGCCGAGGAGGCTCATCGCTGAAGAAGTCCGGCTGATTAGCTCAATGTGCGATCAGATTGGCGTCGCGGTCGAGAACATCAATCTCTTTGAAGAAGTTAAAAATAAGACCACGGAGCTGGAAAAGAGCAACTCAGAACTTCGTGAAGCGTTGGAACAGCAGACTGCCACTGCCGAAATTCTCGGTGTGATCGCCAGCTCGCCCACCGATTTGAGACCGGTGCTCGATACGATGGCAGAAAGTGCCGCACGATTGTGTGAAGCTAGTGATGCGGTGATCTTTCGTAGAGACGGCGACCTCTACCAAGTAGCGGCAGCCTTTGGGGGCATGCCCGTAATGTCGCCTGGATGGAATCCTATCAATCGTGGACGACCCGCGGGTCGGGCGATTCTGGATCGGCAGACGATTCATGTTCATGATCTAGCCGCGGAAATTGATCGCGAGTTTCCCGACGCCGAAGCCATTCAGAGAACGCCTAACACTCGTACGGTTCTTGCTACGCCATTACTCCGCGACGGTGTTGCAATTGGCTGTATCACAATCCGACAACCCGAGGTCCGTCCCTTTAGCGAAAAGCAAATAGCTTTGCTTAAGACCTTCGCCGACCAAGCGGTTATTGCCATCGAGAACGTGCGGCTGTTCCAAGAGCTCAAGGAAGCGTTGGAACAGCAGACGGCGACGAGTGAAATTTTGGGTGTCATCGCCAGCTCACCGACGGATATCCAGCCGGTGCTGGATGCTGTTGCGGCGAACGCGGCGCGGGTATGCGGCGCGGACGACGCGCAAATTCGGCTCGTCGAAGGCGATTTGTTGCCGATGCTTGCGCATTATGGACCGGTGGAGCCGGATGTTTCACCAAGACCGATCAATCGCCGTTCAGTGATTGGGCGCACGGTTGTCGATCGCCAGATCATCCACATCGAAGACTTAATGGCCGTGGTGGCGACCGAATTTCCCGAGGCGGTGGCCAGTACCGAACGAGGCGGTATTCGAACCGTACTTGCCGCCCCGCTGCAACGCGAAGACGTGCCGATCGGGGTCATTTTCATCCGCCGTACGCAGGTTCGTCCTTTTACCGATAAGCAGATCGCGCTGCTAAAAACCTTCGCCGACCAAGCCGTGATCGCCATCGAGAACGTGCGCCTCTTCAAAGAGATCCAGGAACGCAACGCGGAACTGCGCGAGGCTCTGGAGCATCAGACAGCGACCACCGAGGTGCTCGGTATTATCAGCCGCTCGCCCACCGACGTGCAGCCGGTGCTCGACGCCATAGTCGAGAGCGCCGCAAAGGTTTGCGGGATCGACGACGTGATGTTGCGAATGCGCGTTGAAAACAACATGGTTCCGCGGGCCCATGTCGGTCCCGTGCCTGTCTACCGTGGTGATATCGATCTCGAGGAACCGCAGTATCGATGGCTTCGCGAGCATGGAACGCTACACGTCCCTGACGTCCGTGAGCGGCCGGAACTTCAAGTCGGAGTCATCGGAGGCTGGCGTACGCTGTTGTCCGTGCCCCTTCATCAGCAAGGCCAACTGGTCGGCGCGCTGAGCGCGCGTCGAAACGATGTGCGCCCATTTACTCCTGCCCAAATCAAACTCCTCGAAACCTTCGCCGACCAGGCTGTGATCGCCATTGAGAATGTGCGGCTGTTCAACGAACTCAAGGAGTCGTTGGAGCAGCAGACGGCGACGAGCGAGATTCTTGGTGTGATCGCTAACTCGCCGACGGACATCCAGCCGGTTCTTGATGTGGTCGCCGAGAATGCCGCACGACTCTGCGATGCAAGCCATGCCATTATTCACCGGGTAGATGGCGACATTCTTCGACGCGTCGCTGTTTTCGGAGGACTGTCAAGAGGACCCGTGGGAGCAGAAGCGGCTCTGGATCGTGGCAAGCTCTCACACAGAGCGGTGATCGAGCGGCGAACTATCCACCTCCATGATCTCGCTACAGAGATCGAAATAGAGTTCCCCGGCGATGCCGAGGTCGCGCAGCGTGTAGGTGTTCGGACAAATCTGGCCGTGCCACTAATGCGTGAGGATACTGCCATCGGTGTAATTATCATCGCGCGCACCGAAGTGCGGCCCTTCACCGATAAGCAAATCTCCCTTCTCAAAACCTTTGCCGATCAAGCAGTCATTGCTATCGAGAACGTCCGGCTCTTCAAAGAGATCCAAGAGCGCAATTCCGAATTGCGAGAGGCGCTCGAGCATCAGACGGCGACATCCGAGGTGCTCGGCATCATCAGCCGCTCGCCAACGGACGTGCAGCCGGTCCTCGACGCCATCGTCGAGAGCGCGGCAAAGGTTTGTGGCATAGATGACGTGGTGCTGCGGCTGCGTGAGGGGAACTTTATGGTTTTGCGGGCTCACTTTGGGCCTGTACCCATAGCCATTGGCCGCGTCGAGATCAGTACTGATGAGTCGCAATTCGCCTGGATTCGTGAGCACGGCACACTTCACATTCCCGACGCCCGCGCGCAGTGGAATGATTTCCCGACATTGGGTTCTCACAGTGGGTTTGTTACCTTCTTATCTGCTCCTCTTTGCCAACAAGAAAAGGTCATTGGTTCGTTGAACGCAAGGCGCATGGAGGTACGCCCGTTTACTCCGGCGCAGATCAAACTACTGGAAACCTTTGCCGACCAGGCGGTCATCGCCATCGAGAACGTGCGGCTGTTCAATGAACTCAAGGAGTCGTTGGAGCAGCAGACCGCTACCAGTGAGATTCTCGGTGTCATCGCCAGCTCGCCAACGGACATCCAGCCGGTGTTGGATGCTGTCGCTGAGAACGCCGCGCGGCTTTGTGACGCTATCGATGCGCAAATCATTCGGGTCGAAGGGGATTTCGTACGGGCCGTGGCTTCCCACGGATCAATGCCGGCGCGTAGTCGAGACGAGCTAACGCCGATCACGCCTACTCAGGCGCCCACCCGAGCGATCATCGACCGGCAAACCATCCATGTCCACGACATGGCCGTAGATGTTGAAACGAGGTTTTCCGAAAGCAAGCTTGCCCAGCAGCGTTTCGGCACTCGAACCCTTCTTTGCGCGCCTTTGCTGCGTGAGGGAGTACCGCTCGGAGCAATCTTGATTCGCCGCACCGAAGTTCGCCCGTTTTCGGACAAGCAGGTTAAGTTGCTCGAAACTTTCGCCGCGCAGGCGGTAATCGCCATCGAAAACGTGCGGTTGTTCAAGGAATTGCAGGAGCGCAACCGCGACCTTACCGAGGCGTTGGAACAGCAGACGGCGACGAGTGAGATTCTGCGCGTGATCGCGAGCTCGCCGACGGATATCCAACCGGTGTTGGACGTGGTTGCCGAGAGTGCAGCCCGGCTTTGTGAAGCAGCCGACGCCAACATTCACCGGATAGACGGCACTGGTTATCGGCTCGTGGCCTCCCACGGATCTATGCATATCCCCGACCGTGATAAACCTAGACCTCTCATCCGGGGTCTCCCTCCAGGCAGAGCTATGATCGATCGCGAGGTCGTACACATCGATGACATGTTCAGCCCGGAGGCTCAGGCCGAATTTCCCGAAGCCTGGACCTTTACCCAAGCCGCCGGTCTTCGTACTATGTTAGTTGCACCTTTGCTTCGCGAGGGAGTTGCAATCGGCGCCATCTTCATTCGCCGCAACGAAGTCCGTCCTTTCACCGAGAAGCAGATCGGACTCCTCAAAACCTTCGCCGACCAAGCCGTCATCGCGATAGAAAACGTGCGGTTGTTCAACGAGCTCGATACCCGCAACCGTCAGCTTACCGAAGCGCTGGAGCAGCAAACCGCGACGAGCGAGATTCTGCGCGTTATCGCCAGCTCGCCAACAGAAATACAACCCGTATTGGACGTGGTGGCGGAAAATGCGGCGCGGCTCTGCGATTCGAGTGACGCGCAGATTTGGCGGGTCGAAGGCGACATGGCGCGAAAGGCGGCGAGTTATGGTGGAACTTCTCCAGTTCTAGAGGTCGGCGAAGCCCGGCCGATCACCCGCGGCTCCTCAAGCGGGCGCGCGATACTCGACCGGCAAACCATTATCTTTCACGATACGCAGACAGAGCCGGGAGTGGATCAAGCTTTGATCGCGAACTCAGTTCGGATGGGGATTCGGACGGCGCTTGCGGTTCCATTATTGCGCGAGGGCGTTGCCATCGGGGCGATCACAATCCGTCGCACGGAGTTGCGCCCATTCGCAGATGAACAGATCGCGCTGCTTAAAACATTCGCCGATCAAGCCGTTATTGCGATCGAAAACGTCCGGCTGTTCCAGGAACTCACCGAGTCGTTAGAACAGCAAACCGCGACGAGCCAGATCCTTGGCGTCATCGCTAGCTCGCCTACTAACATCCAACCGGTGCTGGACACGATCGCTGAAAATGCCGCGCGACTCTGTGACGCGGACAACGCGCAGATTTTTCGTTCTGACGGCGACCTCATTCGGCTCGCGGCTAATTACGGGGGGACTCCGGCGACTCAGGTAAGACCCATCAGTCGCGGCTCCGTCATGGGTCGAATTTTTGTCGACCGAAAGACTCTCCACATCCATGACTTGGCTACGCTCGTAGACACCGAGTTCCCGGAAGCTAAGGCATCTCTACAACGCTCAGATCAACGGACATATCTTGGGACGCCGCTGCTAAGAGAGGGCGTTTCGTTAGGCGCGATTGGTCTTCGCCGGAAGGGGGTGAGGCCTTTCACCGACCGGCAGGTCAAGCTGCTTGAAACCTTTGCCTCTCAGGCGGTCATCGCGATCGAGAATGTGCGGCTGTTCAACGAACTCGATACTCGCAACCGCCAGCTCACCGAAGCGCTGGAGCAACAGACTGCGACGAGCGAGATTTTGCGTGTTATCGCTAGCTCGCCTACGGACATCCAGCCGGTGTTGGATGTCGTTGCCGAGAATGCCGCGCGGCTTTGTGACGCAACCAATGCAATCATCCACCGTGTTGATGGTAACCTCCTACGCCGAGTCGCCATTTTCGGAGAACTGGCAAGAGGACCAGTTGGAGCAGAAGCTGTCCTCGATCGTGGCAAGCTATCTCATCGAGCTGTGCTCGACCGGCGAATTATCCACATCCATGACCTCGCTACGGAGGTCGAAACTGATTTCCCCGGCGACAATGAAGTCCATCGTCTGGGTATTCGGACGGCGCTGGCCGTCCCGCTTCTGCGCGAAGATATTCCCATAGGGGTAATTATTATTCAGCGTACAGAGGTCCGGCCTTTCACGGATAAGCAGATCGCTCTTCTGAAAACCTTCGCCGACCAAGCCGTCATCGCCATCGAGAACGTCCGGCTGTTCAAAGAATTGCAGGAACGCACACGCGAGCTGACGGAGTCGGTCGAGGAACTGAAAGCGCTCGGCGAAGTCGGGCAAGCGGTGAGTTCCAGTCTCGATCTGGAAACTGTGCTCGAAACCATCGTCGCGCGCGCGGTGGATCTGTCGGGCACCGATTGCGGCGTCATCTATGAATACGACGAGTCCGCCCAAGAGTTTAACTTGCGCGCGAGCCATCACATGGAGGCCGAGGCCGTCGAGGGGCTCAGAGCGGCGCGAATACGGCTGGGTGAAGGCGCCGCAGGCCAGGCGGCGATCACGCGCGCGCCCGTGCAGATCGCAGATACTTTGGAGCAGGGGGAGCGCTCGTCGTCGAGGATAAGACCGCTCCTTACCCGACTCGGTTATCGCTCACTACTGACGGTGCCGTTGTTGCGCGAGCAGCAAATTATGGGAGGTTTGACGGTGTGGCGGCGGCAAGCGGGCGAGTTCGAACCGGAAGTAGTGAACTTGTTGCAAACTTTCGCGACGCAGTCGGCTCTGGCGATACACAATGCGCGGCTGTTCCGCGAGATTGGCGACAAAAACCGGGAGATCGAAGCGGCGAATCAGCACAAGTCGGAATTTCTCGCCAACGTGTCGCACGAGCTGCGCACGCCGCTCAACGCGATCATCGGCTTCTCGGAAGTGCTGCTGGAAAAGTTCTTCGGTGAGCTAAACGAAAAGCAGAACGAATACGTCGACGACATTCTTTCCTCCGGGCGCCACCTGCTCTCGCTGATCAATGACATCCTGGATCTTTCCAAGATCGAGGCCGGGCGCATGGAGCTGGAGTTGACGACGTTTTACCTGCCGGATGCGATCGAGAATGCGCTTACCCTCATTCGCGAGCGAGCCAGCCGGCACGGCATCAAGCTCGACCGCGTCATCGACGACCGGCTCGGCGATTTCCGTGGCGACGAGCGCAAGGTTAAACAAGTTCTCGTCAATTTGCTTTCTAACGCGGTGAAGTTCACCCCTGAAGGCGGACGGATCACGGTCGAGGCGAGATTGGGCGACAGCGCGGTGATCGTTTCAGTCATCGACACGGGCATCGGCATCGCCAAGGACGACCAAGAGCCGATCTTCGAAGAGTTCCGCCAAGCCAGCGGCAACTACGCGCAGAAGCGCGAGGGCACAGGGCTGGGTTTGACATTGACGCGAAGATTCGTCGAAATGCACGGCGGCAAGATCTGGGTGGAGAGCGAAGTGGGCAAAGGAAGTACCTTCACGTTTACTTTGCCGATCGGATAAGAGTTTTCTCTCGCAAAGGCGCGAAGACGCAAAGTTATGACGGAGAATCAAATCGCGACAGTTATCGTCGATGCGGCCCTATCGGTACATCGGGAGCTCGGGCCGGGTTTGCTTGAAAGCGTGTATGAGGTAATTTTGGCCTTTGAAATAGGACAAAGTGGGCTCGCTGTAAAGCGGCAAGTTCCGATATCGATTCACTATAAGCAGATGACGTTCGACGAGGCATTTCGCGCTGACTGAGTGGTCGAAGATAAGGTTGTTATAGAGCTGAAATCTGTCGAGCAAGTCAGCCAAGCTCACAAGAAACAGCTTCTGACATACCTGCGGCTGACGGGTTGCAAGCTAGGATTTCTACTTAACTTTGGCGAAGCGTTGATGAAACGAGGTATAACCCGCACGGTGAATGGAATCGAGGATCCCTAAACTTCGCGCCTTTGCGCCTTTGCGAGAGATAAATCCGATAATCCGAGGCTAATTATGGCAAATGAACTGATACTGATCATTGAAGACAACGAGAAGAACCGCAAGCTTTGCCGCGATGTGCTGCAGGTCAAGGGGTACAAGACCATCGAGAGCGAGACCGCGGAAGAGGGGCTCAAGCTTGCCGAGGGAAATTCTCCGGCGCTGATCCTCATGGACATCCAGCTACCTGGCATGGACGGGATCACGGCGATGAAGCAGTTGAAGGCCGACCCGAATATGAAAAGCATCCCGATCATCGCGATCACGGCGTCGGCCATGACGAATAACAGGACGGCGATGTTGGCCGAAGGATTCGACGGCTACCAGACCAAGCCGATCACCTTGAAGGATTTTTTTAGCGAAGTGGAAAGGGTGCTGGGGACGCGGGGATAGTAAGCAGTGAGTCGTGAGGAGTTAGGTGATCGGACTAAGGTTATCTCGCGCAAAGCTCGCAAAGGACGCCAAGGTAAAATATGAACAAGTGACAAGATGGGGGGCAGGCGGTGGGGCCTTTGCGAGCTTTGCGTCCTTGGCGCGAGGCAATCCAAATGCGGAACCCCTCACTCCTGACTCCTTGCTCCTCACTGATTTTCTACAATGAACACTCCTGCCAAAATTCTCGTCGTCGACGACACGCTGCGAAACGTCAAGCTGCTCGCCGATCTGTTGACCGTAAAAGGGTATTGCGTTGTGACCGCGACTTCGGGTCAAGAAGCGCTGGCTAAGATCGACTCGGAGCCGCCGGATTTGGTTTTATTGGATGTGGTGATGCCCGAGATGAGCGGCTATGAGGTTTGCCAAAAGATTCGCGAGCATCCGGCGACGGCGATGCTTCCGGTGATCATGGTCACGGCGCTCGATCCGAGTGAAGAGCGAGTGAAGGGGATCGAGGCTGGGGCGGATGATTTTCTAACCAAGCCGATCAATCAAGGCGAGTTGCTTGCGCGGGTAAGGTCGCTGCTGCGAATTAAAGAATTGCACGACATGGTGCAATCACAGGCGGCGGAGCTTTCGGATTGGAACAAGAATTTGGAGCTTCGTGTCCAGGAGCAGGTTCAGCAGCTGGATCGATTGGGACGGCTGAAACGATTTTTTTCTCCGCAGCTGGCCGATCTGATCGTTAGCGGCGGCGCCGATGATCCGCTGAAAACGCATCGGTGCGAGTTGACCGTGGTGTTTCTCGACCTGCGCGGTTTCACTGCGTTCGCCGAAACCGCCGAGCCGGAAGAAGTGATGGGCGTGCTGCACGAATATCATGCCGCGATGGGACAATTGATCCTCGAAAACGAGGCCACACTGGAACACTTCGCCGGCGACGGCATGATGATTTTCTTTAACGACCCGGTGCCGGTGCCCAATCCGGTGGAGCGGGCGATTCGCATGACGCTGGCGATGCGCGATCGCGTCGCAGGGCTTAGCGCTAAGTGGCAGAAGCTCGGCTATGAGCTCGGCTTCGGCGTCGGCATCGCACAGGGCTACGCGACCATCGGCGCGATCGGCTTCGAAGGACGCTGGGAATACGGCGCCATCGGCAGCGTGCCCAATCTGGCAGCGCGCCTGTGCGGCGAGGCGAAGCCGGGAGAGATTTTGGTTGCTCAGCGGCTGTTGGCTCATATTGAAGAGTTGGCAGAATGCGAGGCCGTGGGCGAGTTAACGCTCAAAGGCTTTCATCGTCCGGTGCCGGCGTACCGGGTCGTCGGGCTGAAGGGATAGCGAAGTAACGGGTTTCGGAAAAGAATTTTCCCGCAGAGGCGCAAAGACGCCAAGGTTCGGAAAATTTGGTTAATCTAATAATTCCCCGCAGCTTGCTGCGGGCACCCTATTGATGGGGAATCCAAAGGGGGCGAGCATCCCCTTTGGTCGCGTGCGGGGTTAATACCCCGTACGCGAAATGCTCCGTTTATTGGATTTTTCGTATTCCCAAAACTTTGCGCCTTGGCGCCCCTTCGACTTAGCTCAGGACATGCTCTGCGGGAGATAATCCGAATCCGGAAATGATTGGAGAGTGATCAATGAGACCGATTGTTTTCATACTGCTGATGATCCTTAGCGCGCCTATCACGGGTTCGGCGCAGGCGCGGAAACCCATGTCGGTCGCCGAACTGGCCGCGTACAACAAACCCGACCGTGAAAAGATTCTTTACGAAGGCGCTAGGAAAGAAGGCAAGCTGACGTGGTACACTTCGCTCACGGGTGGGCCGAATACGGACATGCCGCGGGTGTTTCTGCAAAAATATCCCGGCGTGGCCGTCGAGGTTTATCGCGGCGACAGCGATGCGCTGATGTCGCGCATCATGCAAGAAGCGCAGGCGAAACGGTACATCGTCGATACCCTTGAGACGACATTTCCGGTGCTCAAAGTGATGCAGGAATTGAAGCTGCTGACACCCTATTTTTCGCCTCATCTCGCGGCTTACCCGGACGAAGTGAAAGAGAAAGCGGACAAAGGTTTGGTCTATTGGTCGACCGACCGGGAGTCCTATATCGGCCTGGCTTACAACACCAATTCGGTGCAGGGCGACGCGATTCCAAAGAGTTTCGACGATTTGCTGAAGCCTGAGTTAAGAGGGAAAATCGGCTTCAACACGACCGACACCGGCGCGCGGGTGATCGGCGCGATGTTGGCGACCAAGGGCGCGGAGTTCGTGCAGAAGCTCAAGGGGCAGCAGATCAGTCTACATCCGGTGTCGGGCCGGGCGATTCTTGACATGGTGATTTCTGGCGAGCTGGGCGTTTCGCCGACGACATTCCTGAGCCATTCCCGCGTGTCGATTTCCAAGGGCGCGCCAATCAAGTGGGCGCCGATGGATCTGGTGCCGACCAACGCCGGCGGTATCGCGTTACCTGCCAACGCGCCGCATCCGCACGCGGCGTTGTTGTTCGGCGACTTCATGCTAAGTCCCGCTGGGCAGAAGTTTTTGAGCAATTACGGTCTCGACAGCGCGCTTAACAAGCCGGCTTTCAAGCGCTACTACGCGGAGGCTGGGATGAACGCGGAGAAGTACGAGAAGGAAAACGAGAAGTGGGAGAAGCTCTTGAGGGAGATCGGCAGGAAGTAATCGGACGATTAGCCGCAAAGAGCGCAAAGGGCGCAAAGTAAGAAGAAGGAAAATTCGGAATTAGATTTTGATTATTCATGGTTCATCCTCGTAATGCTTCCACCGTCGTTCTGCTGCGTCCTGACGATCACGGCAGTTTTGAGATTCTACTAACTCGCCGGCCGCAGGAGATGCGCTTTCTCGGTGGCTTTTATGTTTTTCCCGGCGGCACGGTTCATCGCGATGACTTTGCGCCGAAGACTTTAGAGCGCTGTCGTGCGCTCACTGGCAAGGAAGCGCGAAGAATTCTCGGCAGCCGTCACGAGCCTGACGAGGCGCTCGGACACTGGGTTGCGGTAGTGCGTGAACTCTTTGAGGAAGTCGGCATTCTGCTGTGCGTTACTGAGGGCGGTGATGAATTTCACCCTATCGATGACGCAGTTAGAGAACGCATCGAGCACAAACGCCAAGCGATCGTGAAGAAGCAATTAAACTTCAGCGCATTTTTGGAGTCGGAAAGTCTCTTCTGCGATCTGTCGCGGGCGATTTATTTCGATCACTGGGTGACGCCGGAGATCTATTCGATGCGCTTCGATACGCGCTTCTACGTGGCGGCGTTGCCGTTGAACCAAACTCCGCTCGCACGCTCGGAGGAGGTCACGCATAGCCTCTGGATCAAGCCCGCCGCCGCGCTTTCACGCATGGACCGGCACGATTTTCCGATCCTGCCGCCGACGACTACGGTGCTGCAAAACCTGGCCCGACTCGGCTCGTGGGCGCGGCTACGCGCCGAATTCGACTTGCCTCAGTGAGTCGACAGCGAAGCAATGATTGAGAAATTTTACACCCTTGATAGTTGGCGGTAACGTGTTAAAAGGAGTGCGGAAGCTGTACTAAACTCACAATTCAATAGGAGGAAAGGTTATGGCGACAGTTAAGTTCAAGGATTCGACTCTGACTCTGCTCGGCAATGAAGTGAAGGCGGGTCAAGCTGCGCCGGATTTCAAAGTGCAAAAAAGCGCCGATATGAGCGACTATACATTGGCAAGCGGCGCGGGCAAGACGCGGATTATCGCCACGGTGCCATCGCTCGATACCCCGGTTTGCGATTTGGAAACCAAACGTTTTAATGAAGAGGCGAGCAAACTTTCCGGCGTCGAAGTCGTCTGTATCAGCATGGATCTGCCGTTCGCGCAAAAGCGCTGGTGCGGCGCGGCGAACGTCGACAAAGTCGTTACCGCCAGCGACCACCGAGAGGCTTCGTTCGGCAAGAATTACGGTGTGCTGATCTCCGGCGGCCCGCTCGATCGTGTGCTGGCGCGGGCGGTGTTCGTCGTCGGACCGGATAATAAGCTTAAGCACGTCGAGTATGTCGGCAGCATCGGCGAACATCCCAACTACGACGCTGCGCTGGCCGCCGCGAAGTAAACTTTTAGGAAAAGCCCGCAGTAACAAAAGCAACTGAGCGCGCGCGCCGGCGCGAAAACGGTTCCGGTATTGGTGATCGACGGCAAGCCGATGAGGGGTTCTGAGGAGATCAGCCAATTTCTTGCCGGGAAGTTCATGTAAGTAAACTTGCCTTAACGGCAAGTGAAAAAGGGGCGGAGGTACACTCCGCCCCTTTTTTGTGCTTCGAAATTCGGAAATTTAACCGCAAGGAACCTAGCGCGGCAGAGCCGCAATCGAAACTCGGAATATTTCCCGCAAAGACGCCAAGGCCGCAAAGGTCGGAAAAAATGAACAGAATGGTTTGTAAAATTATCAATCTTTCGATTCCGAACTTGGTGTGCTTTGCGCCCCTTCGACGAGGCTCAGGACATGCTTGGCGGGAGTCAATCCCCAGGTTCGAGCATTCCAGATCACCGGAAAATTTGCGCTAGCCGTGCAAATTTTGAGATATGGCAACGCAAGGTGCGCAAAGTAAGAACAAGATTCGGAAATTGTCGTGATCTTTGTATATTATAGCTGTCGATTTGTGGGACTCGCGCGAAGTTCTCCCTGAGTATAACCGCCGCCGAGTACAAACAATTCGGAAGAGCAACACCGGAGTGACTCCGACAAATCCGATTCCTTTTTGCGTTCTTTGCGTACTTTGCGGTTTACACTCCGAATCCGATGAGAAGAATGATTTCCACTCGTGAACGCGTCGACGACTTGCGTCCCGTGGCGAGCTAGAATATCCAGGCGTCATGGCGTTCACCGTCGCAACGTACAATGTTCTCGCCAACGCTTATATTCAGCGCGCTTGGTATCCGCGCACGCCGGCGCTGGTGCTCGATCCTTCCTGGCGCGTGCCCGCGTTGGTGCAGCATATTTCGCGGCTCGGTGCCGATTTGCTTTGCCTCCAAGAAGTGGAACCGGAAACCTTCATGACCTTGCGCACGACGCTCAGTGAGCGAGGCTACGGCGGCCAATATGCGCGCAAATTTGCGCGCCGGCCCGACGGTGTCGCGATATTCTACCGGCGCGCTGCGTTTGAATTGCTCAGCGTGCGCGTGATCGCCTACGCGGACGGTGCCGCTATGGCACCTGATTCCGGTTATATTGCGATGTTCGCTCGTTTCCATGGTAACGCCGGCACTCTTGGCGTCATCAATACGCACCTCATGTGGGACCCGCCCAGCACGCCGCGCGGGGCATTTACCGGTTTGCGTCAGGCGCAGCAACTTCTAGGCGAATATGAAAATTGCAAATCAGATGCGCGCGGCTGGATCATCGGCGGCGACTTCAATGCGACGCCGGCGAGCGAAATTGTATTGCTGCTCGAAGAGGCGGGGCTTAAGTACACACACCGCAATTTCACCGATGCGTTTACATGCAACGTGGGAGCGAGCGCGCGGATGATCGACTATCTCTTCTTCTCGTCGGCATTACACGCCGATCCAAGCGCGCCGACTCAGATCGATAACCAAACCATTCTGCCGTCGGCAGAGCAGCCTTCGGATCACGTGGCGATCACAGCCAAATTTTCCTGAAACGGTTAAGCCAGTCGATCGAGCTGCCACGCGACGCGGACCGCGTCCTGGATTTGCTTGATGATGACGAAGGCTTCCTTAAGATGCCGAAGCGCTAAGGGCGTTAAATCCGCCAGGGCCACGCTGTGATCGATGGTATTTTTCGATGCCAGAGATTTTAATTGCTGCTCCAGCCGCAGGTGAAAGAGAAACGGGAAGATTTCGCCGAGCGCCGTGGCATCTTCACGGCTCAGCAGCGCGCCGGAATGTTTTGCCACGTTGAGCCGGTCCAGCGTCGAACGCTCACTTGACCCGGCGGCCAGGGCGGCAACGCGCGCGAGCCCGACAACAGGTGCGATGCCGCCTTTCTTGAGGTCCACTCTGCCGTTGTCGCCGCGCAGCCGATGGAAAAAACCCAGGGGCGGGAAAAAATCCAACGCGCCGCGCGCCATGTGTGATAGAAAGAGCTTCTGCGACTTCGCCGACGCGATGATTTTATCGAGGGAGTCTAATTTAAGGGTTCCGGCGATGCTGCGAAAATCGAAAAAGATGGCGGCGTCGAGGAGGGCGTCCGGTTTCGGCAGGCGAATCCATTGGCCGAAAAGTTCTTGCCACGCTGCCAAAGGCTTGCACCATTGGGTCGCCATGAATCCGCCGGCGCAGGGCGGGAAGCCGGCTTGAATCAGCCCGCTGACGACGTGCTTCGCCAGGGCCGAGAAGTAGGAGCGCGCAGCGTCGGACTCATCGGCGTAGATCAGCGCGTTATCCTGATCCGTCAGTAGGGTTTGTTCCAAGCGGCCTTCGGAGCCGAAGACGATCCAAGAGTAAGTCGTTGGCGCGGGGCCGAGTTTTTGCACAGCTAAATTAACGAAGCGTTTAACCAAGGCGTCATTGAGACTCGACACTATCGGGCTGATTTGAATGGCGGCGAGGCCGCCGTCGGAAAGCGCCTTCACCAGATTGGCGATGTCCGTGGCATAATTGGCGGCGTCGGCGGCATCATTCAGGTCGTCAATGACGCCGCGCAAATAGATCGGACTTTTTCCCTGCTGGAGTAACAGATCGGTGGCGCTGACAACGCCGATAATTTTTCCTTCCTCGGTCACAGGCAAGTGATGGATATTCTCCTCGAGCATGAGTCGCAGCGCGGCGAATGTCGGCGCGTCCGCATCGATCGTTTTCACCGGTGTCGTCACCACTCGGATGACCGAAGTCTCCGGTCCCAAACTAGCGGCTAGCACCCGCCCGCGCAGATCGCGGTCGGTAACGATACCCGCCGGGTCAGTGGCGATTAAAATCGAGCCGACGCGCGCTTCTTGCATCGCCCGCGCGGCTTGCGCAACGCTGGCGCCGGAATCAATGAAAAGCGGCGGACGCTTTATCAGATTCTTGACCGGCAAGGCGAGATTCGAATCCGTTAGCGGCAAATTGAAATTCGGCATTAGCGTGAAGGTTGCCCCTTCGGCGAGATCCCAAACCGGATTGCTATCAGTTTATGGCGAGTAGTTCGAGTTGTGCAAATGACGAGTCTATGACGATATTGCGGTCAACAGTCGCTCGGCAAATATGATGAGCAACCATAGGAGTCCGTAAAAGAGGAGCGAGACCGACAGGACCCAATCATCTTTTGCGCCGGGTTTTGTCCACGCCTTAATCGGCCGGGTGAGCGGCGCGGTCACCACGGAAAAAAACCAAAGCAGCTTACTGTTCGGCTTGTGGCTGAGACGGCGAACGGTCCAATGTAGCAAGAGATAAACAACGGCCACGAAGCAGAGGAAGCGCAACAAAAAGAAAAGTTTGAATGTTGGATCGATCAAAGTAGTGGAACGCAGGGCGAGATGACGAATCATCTCGCCCTGACAAAGCCGACAACCTTAGTGCGCGCCCACCGGTAGGTCTCGTCCCAGGGGATCGCCGGTTACGGCTTGACCCGACTTGGGGTAGCGCACGCTGGTGACTAGGTCCTGCACCTGCTGCGGCGGGGCTTCAGTCATCAGCGAGACAATCCAGATGGTGATAAACCCCACCGGTAGTCCGAAAGCGGCTGAAGCGATGGTCTGGGTGCCAAACCAAGAGACGCCGTAGAACCGGCTGCCGATCATGTAGTACGCGGTTACGGCCAAGCCGGCGATCATGCCTACGCATGCTCCTGTCTTGTTCGCCCGTTTCCACCAGATACCCATAACCAGCGCCGGGAAAAACGATGCACCGGCCAAACTGAACGCCCATGCTACCAGCTCGACGATGATGGCGACGCGGAACGTGGCGACCCAGGCAGCGACCAGGGCGGTTACGACGAGCAATATTTTCGTGATGGTCAGTCGCTTGGTCAGCGAGGCCTTGGGGTCGATGACATTGTAGTACAAGTCATGGGAGAAGGCATTGGCGATGGTCAACAGCAGGCCGTCGGCCGTGGACAATGCCGCCGCCAAACCGCCGGCCATTACTAACCCCGTGATCACGAACGGTAGCCCCGCGACCTCAGGCATCGACAGAACCACGAAGTCGGTGGACTTCACGACGAAGTCCGCCCACTGCACGATGCCGTCGCCGTTCTTATCGATTACGTCGAAGAGGCCGGCGGGCTGCCACAGCGTGATCCAGCGCGGCAGGTCCGCGATCTGAGTGCCAACCAATTTTGCGTAAATCACGAACCGGGCGAACGCGGCATACGCCGGCGCGGTAAAATAAAGCAGGAAAATGAAGAAAAGTGACCACGCCACCGACGTTCGTGCCTCGCGCACCGACGGTGTCGTGTAATAGCGTGTGAGGATATGCGGGAGCCCCGCCGTTCCGACCATCAAGCAGAAGGTCAACGCGAGGAAGTTCCACATGCCGACACCGCTTGGCACCGTCAGGTACCGGCCAATTTTAGCGTCGTCGCTTGCCGCGGGCGCCGTCGCCTGCTGGCTGGCCAATTTCGCCGCCGCCTTGAGTTTATCAACCTCTGCGTCGTTGAGGTTTCCCATTTTGATCTTCGCGTTGGCCTCATCGGCGTCCTTTTTCCATAGGGCGCGCGTCTCCTTCTCCTTGGCATCGCGCGTGATCTCGATCGCCTTGGTATTGTTCGTCTGCAAGAGCCTGCCGTAAGTGAGTTCGGGGACAGGAATCGCGAACAGCTGATATGAAAGATAGACCACTGGAACCAGATAGGAAACGATTAAGATGATGTACTGTGCCACCTGGGTCCAAGTGACCGACTTCATACCGCCAAGCACCGAGCAAAAGAGCACGCCGATCAAGCCGACGAAAACTCCGATGCTGAAATCCAAACCGATGAAGCGCGAGACGATGAGTCCAACGCCGGTTACTTGCGCGATCAGATAAGTGAAGGAGCAGGCGATCGCGGCGACGACGCCAATGACGCGCGCGAAATGGCCGCCATAACGAGCGCCAAGAAAGTCCGGAATCGTGTAAGCGCCAAATTGCCGAAGGTAGGGCCCCAAAAATACCGCGAGCAAGAGATAGCCACCGGTCCAACCCATCACATAAGCAAGACCGGCGAATCCTTGAGCGGACAGCGCGCCAGCCATTGAAATGAACGATGCCGCGGACATCCAGTCCGAGCCCGTGGCCATGCCGTTGAACACGGCCGGAACACCGCGACCGGCCACGTAATACTGATCGGGATTCGACGTTCTCGTAATAATGCCGATCACGACGTAGATTCCGAGCGAGAGACCCATGAAAATCCAACCGATCCACTGCGGCGACAGACCAAAGAGCTGCTCGGCGATGCCGATAAGAATAGTGACGCCTAAGAAACAGATCGTGTAGAGACCAAAAATTTTAGCCAGGCTCATGTCTCAGCCCTCCTCTCTGATGCCGTAATTGAGATCGTGCTTATTCATCAGGTAGGCGTAAACCGCGATCTCGATGACGAAAATCGCCAGCGAGCCCTGCGCCGCCATGTAGTATCCGAGGGGAAAGCCGAGAAAGGAAAACTGATTAAGCCAGCCGGCCCAAAGGCCCGAGATCAAATAGGTCACCACGAACCAAATGACGAGTAAGACCGTGGTGAGTGTAACGTTGTAATGCCAATACGACTTCTTTTGCTCTTCCGTGAGATCAGCCATAAGCACCTCCTCGATGCGGTTTGGAATTGGTCACTTCGAGAGAAAAATCCGTCATGCCGAAAGCTTTGCTGACCGAGCGGCGCTGCCGCGTTACTCGAATGCACGCCGCCCGTGGCGGGAATCTCGATCGCTAACCCTGTGGGCATCGCCAGAACGCAACCGCCCGAGGCACAGGGTGTGCCGATATCCGCGGGCTTGTAACAAAAAGGACTACAATGTGTCAAACGGTATTTTCGAAGGTATTTTTTGGGAGGTTGATTGTAAATCGGCTACTGGCATAGATTCGGCAGCAGGATCACGATGAACGGAGTGAGAGAGGAGCACAAGCAAATATGGAAAATCGCCGCTACGATTATTCGTCGATCATTCGACGGCCCAAGATCGAATGGCCCAATCATGGCCGCATCGCTTTATGGGTGGCGCCGAACATCGAATACTTTCACTATAACATGCCGATCCGCGGCTCGGGCAGCAGTCACACCCCCGACGTGCCGGGCTACACGCTGCGCGACTACGGCGCGCGCGTGGGCGTGTATCGCATCATGGATGTGCTCGATAAATACCAGATCCGCGCCAGCGTGCTCTTGAACGCCGAAGTGTGCGAGCACCATCCGCCGATCATCGAAGAAGGCACCAAGCGCAAATGGGAATGGCTCGGCCATGGCATGACCAACAGCGTCTCGATGCTCGACTATGCGCCTGAAGAAGAGCGCGCGATCATTCACAACGTAAAAGAAATTATTACCAAGGCAACCGGCAAGGCGCCGAAAGGTTGGCTGGGTCCGGGTCTCGGTGAGACTTTCAACACGCCGGATCATTTGGCTGCCGAAGGCTTCGAGTATGTTTGCGACTGGGGCAACGACGAACAGCCGACGCCGATGCGGGTCAAGAGCGGCCGCATGGTTGTGGTGCCGTACGAGCTGGGCGTGAACGACATTCGCGTCTTCATTCGCGAGAACCACACGCCGGAGCAGTACTACCGCTTGGTTTGCGATCACTTCGACACGCTTTACAAGGACAGCGCGTCGGGTGGGCGAGTGCTGTGCTTGCCGCTTCATCCGTTCGTGATCGGTATGCCGTTTCGCATTAAATATTTGGAAATGGCGCTCGACTACATGTGTTCGCACGAAGGCGTGTGGCGCACGACGGGCTGGGAAATCGCCGAGTGGTACTTTAAGCGCTATTACAAAGATCCGGGTCGGTTTGCAGGGTAGAGGGTCGAGGATCGAGGATGGCAAATGGCAATCGGCGTGATCGAGTGTTGGAGTAATGGTTGATCCGACCCATCGCTCCACCACTCCGGTAGTCCAACCGATAAAATTAATGTCGGATTCAAACCGGCCGGCGACTATCGCTCACTTACTTCCGCCGTGGGCGTCGCGGTTGATCGCACATCGACCGTTCCCGGTTTCACCGGCGTCGGCGGTTGGGCGGCGAGGGCTTCGCCGCGCGCCATCGCTGCTTGGCGGAAGAGCGATTGAAAAGAGCGTTCGCCTTAGGTGGCGGAGACGATGCGCCGGCGCTATCTGGAGGAGAAGCTGGTATTCACCTAATTTGAGATGACCGGTGGCTTGGTACCTTGCAGATGGTACAGTTGGGTTAGTGAAACTTAACAAAGCCAACGGTAACCAACGGTCATTCGATCATTTTCCCTAGTGGAGTGACGGTTAACGGTGACCTCACATCGCTAAGACCGACCACAAAAACTGCTGAATATGGAGTTGGAAGCTCGACCTAGGACAAGGGCGCAAAGAGTTTTTTTTGTGCTCATGTCGGCACTGGCGTTAACCTCTGCGCTGTTTTCCGCCCAAGGGCTCTACTCGGAACGACAGCGAATTGCTAGCGGCTACGGTGACTATGTCATTTTTTATACCGGCGCGCAGATCGTCAGGGATGGCGCTGCGAGCCAGCTGTACGACTTGAGCCGCCAACAGGAGTATCAAAAAAAATTCGCCGTGCCGATTCGCGTCGGCGCGCTGCCGTTCAATCATCCAGCTTACGAATTGCTTTGGCATATTCCGCTGACCTTCCTAAATTATCCCGGGGCTTATGTCGTTTGGAATATGGTCAACGTCGCACTCTTGCTAGGCTTGGCCCGCTGGTTTGTGGCGCGCCAGCGCGCCGACCTAAAGTTGCTGTACCTGCTCATGATCTTCGGATTCTATCCGGTCCTAGTCGTTTTCCTGCAGGGCCAAGACTCGATTCTGCTGGCGTTCTTGATAGGCGCCTCGTTGATTGCCCTCAAACAACACAAGCAGATTGCCGCTGGCGTGTTGTTGGCTTTGGCATCGTTCAAACCGCAATTTGTGTTACCCATCGCCTTAGCCTGGACCTGCAGGCCTTATCGGAAGGCGGCGGCGGCATGGTTTGTCAGCGCGATCCTGCTGGGAATTCTTAGTGTGTCAATGGTCGGGATACCGGGCACGATGAAATATCTAGAACTAATATCATGGATCGATGAGGCAAATTATACGATCACTCCGGCACTGATGCCGAACCTTCGCGGTTTGCTTCACTCGTTGCTGGCGGCGCAACTTCCGATAGCGGTTTTTTCAATAATCGTGTTACTGAACCTCGGCACGCTCGCAGGTATAGTCTGCCTTTGGCGTCGAGCTTCGATTGAAAACGAGAATGTTTTCGATTTGACCGTTGCCCTGACCCTGACGCTGGCGCTGTTAACGAGTTATCACGCTTACAGCCATGATTTTGCCCTATTGCTGCTGCCTACTTTGATCGTTACACGCTACTTGCTCACCGGCGGCGCCCAAGGCACGGTTCCGATCCTCTTGTTCGCCGTGCTACTAATTCTTTGGATTCCCTTTCCGTTAACTTATGGTCAATTATTACAGAATGAGAAATTAGCTTGGGGCGCGCTCGTGATCATCGCCTTCGCGGCGCTGACGGGATTGCAGCTAAAGTTCTTGCGTTCACCACGCTCAACGTAATCATGACTCGGATCGACTCTTACGCCCATCAAAAAAGTGGTTTAGCAATTGATTCGCATGTCTATTTTTCCCCCACTTCCGCCGTGAGGGAAACCGTTGACCTAACATCTACCGTTCCCGGTTCCACTGGCGTCGGCGCTTGGGCGGCGAGGGCTTCGCCGCGCGCCATCGGTGCCTGGCGGAAGATCGGTTGAAAAGACCGTTCGCCTTCGGTGACGGATGAGATGCGGAGGATTTTTAGGCCGAGGGACGCGGCGATTGCTTCAGCTTTCGCTTTTGCTTTCGCCGACGCTTGCCGGAGTGCATCGAGCCGCGCGGCTTCTTCGTCTTTTAACGTGAATAATAAGCGGTTGATGTTGTTGGCGCCGGCTTGCATCGCGGCGTCGATCAGTTTGCCCACATCATCGAGCTTGGATGTCTTGATACGCACTATATTATTTGCCGTATAGCCGACGATTTCCGGCTTGCCGCCTTGCGGGTAGCGATATTGCGGATTGAGCGAGTAGCCGCTAGTTTTGACTTCGTCGGCTTTGCTCAAGAGTTTTTTCACTTCGGCAAGCACGCGGGCAAGACGCTCGGCGTTTTCTCTCGACGCATCGGGGGCGGTGCGCGCTTGAGTGAAGACGCCGATGTCGATCTGGGCTTGATCCGGTTCCGTGGCGATGGTCGCTTCGCCGTTGACCGTGACCGACGGTGGCCGTGGGCGATCGGCAACCGGCTGTCCGTAAACGGTGGAAACTGATAAAAACAGGGCGGCGACGGTGGGTAACATGATTCGCATGGGAAATTCCTTTCGTTGAAGGATAGAAATCTAAGCTAACGTAAATCGCGGGAGGGTGCCAGGCTCGGCGCTGACCCGCGAGCATTCGTTAAATTGTTGTTGGCCACGCTGAATATAGCGTGGAACCATTAAATCTAATAATTCCCCGCAGCTTGCTGCGGGCACCCTATTGATGGGGAATCCAAAGGGGGCGAGCATCCCCTTTGGTCGCGTGCGGGGTTAATACCCCGTACGCGAAATGCTCCGTTTATTGGGGTTTCCAAAGGGGGTTGAACATTCCCTTTGGTCAAGACCGGGGTTTACACCCCGGTCGCGAAGTGGTTTTGTTTATTGGACGCGTGCAGTATGCAAAGGTTCATCTCGCTGCTACTTTTGTTTGTCGTAGTCTCGACGGCCGGCTGTTCGTTGCAACAGAGCAAGCTCGCCTGGCGGGTCAAAAACCTGGTGCTGACCCAGACTCCAGTAGTGAATCTGTATACACCCGATGAGCGGATCATTCTGCAGCTCCCGACCAAGACGCTCCAACAGATAATGCTCGCGCATTTGCGGATCGGCCGGTCGGCGAAGATACAGACCGAACTCTTCATCTTCGAAGGCGATGAGCCCAATGCTTTCGCAGGTCTCGAAGCTGGCCAAAGGATCATTGGCATCAACCTCGGCATGGTGAAAATGATCGGTGACGACGTCAATGAGTATGCGGCGTTGATCGGTCATGAGGCGGCTCACTGGGCGAAAGGCCATATCGATTCCGCACAGCTGCGGTCGAACACGCTGAACGCTCTCGGCACTCTAGTCGGTAGCGGCTTAGGGATGGCGGGCGTGCCGGCGGCCGGCGTGCTTACCGGACTCGGCGTGGAATTGATCGATTCGTCGTACAGCCGCGATCAGGAGCGTGAGGCCGACGCGCAAAGCGTTGAGTACATGTCAGTAAATGGTTACGAGCCGCGCGCGGCGCTGCGGCTGCACGAAAAAATGAGCAAGGCCGGCGCCGGCTTTCGATTGCCGTTTTTGTCGAGTCACCCGAGCGGTGACGAGCGCATCCAGAACCTCAAGGGGCTGATCGAAATGAAAGAGGCGCAGAGCCGCGGCGCCGTTTCGGAAGCGAGCAAGGCTGAATTTTCGCTACAGCCCTAAGGCGAGAATTGACCTTCGATTGCGAGGGTTGTCGGCTTCCTGCTAAACCCATAGTGTGGAGACAATTGCCGACATCGCTCGAACCACTAAACGCCAGGGCATCTTTTACGGCTGGTATATCGTCGGCGTCGGCTTTCTCGCCAACGTTGCCTCGTCATTCGCGCTGGCGAGCACGATGAGCATATTCTTGAAGCCGCTCACCGCCGATCTTGGCGTATCCCGCGGCGTCTTCTCCTTACTCCGTTCCGGCGAAGGCATCATCGCCGCGTGCATTGCGCCGCTGGTCGGCACGCTGGTCGACCGTTACGGTGGCCGCTGGTTGATGGTGATCGGCACCGGTTTCGTTGCGGTCGGATATTTTCTGCTGAGCCACGTCGATAGTTTCGCGCAGTTTGCCGGAATTCGCCTGACGCTGGTGACCCTCGGCGACTCGATGATGGGCTACATGGTCGTGAACGTCATCATCGCCCAGTGGTTTACCCGCTACCGCGGCCGTGCGCTGGCGATCTCCAGCATGGGTGTCGGTTTCGCGAAAGTCTGCATGCCGGTGGTCGCCGCATCGCTCATCCTCTGGCTTGGCTGGCGTCAGACTTGGCTCGCGTTCGGTTTGATGACGCTCGGCTTGTTGGTTGTGCCGGCGCTGTTAATCATTCGGCGCACGCCGGAAGCGATGGGTTTGTTGCCCGACGGCGTTTTGGCGCCGGTCGCCGATGAGATTGCCAAGCCGAAGAAAACCACGATCGACGCTGCTAAAGCCAGTGTGCAGAATATGACATGGACACGCGGCGCAGCGGCGCGGACGACGGCTTTTTGGTTGCTGGTAGTCACCTTCGGCATCTCCAGCATCGGCGTCACCGGGCTCAATCTGCATGTTTACTCTTACGTCACCGATCTCGGCTACTCGGCCGTGATCGCCGCCACCGTCATGAGCATCATCGCCTCGATGCAATTGGCTTCGCCGCTCGGCTGGGGATTTCTCGCCGAGCGGATCGGCGCGCGCTATGCGGCTACCCTGCGCTTTGTCATCCAAGGCATCGGTTTGGCGGTGGCGATACTGACCGGCAATCTATTTTGCCTCTACGCCGGCTTCTTTCTCTACGGCATCGGCCTCGGCGGCAACATGGTGCTGCCGGATATTCTTTGGGCCGACTATTTTGGCCGGCAGTCGCTCGGCAAAATTCGCGGCATGGGTTTGTTCATCTCGCATTTTCTCGCCGCCATCGGCCCGCCTTTCTTCGGTTTTCTTTTCGACATCACCGGCGGTTATGGGCTGTCGTTCGCGATTTTTGGCGGCGTTTTGGCGATCTCGGCCGTGCTCAGTCTCATGCTCAAGCCGCCGCGGCGAAAACCTTGAACACGATCAAATCGTTCAAGCAGTTCAAGCCGTTCAAATGGTATTTGGATGTTTCAACGGTTTGAACGGAGCGCAGCAGTTGAACGGAGCGTAGCGATTGAACGGTTTGAACCCATTTCTTTAGCAGGTCTTTGCGTTTGGACAGTTCTCTGTTAGGTAGAGTGACAATTCACTGAGGAGGATCGTCTCATGATCATCGATATTCATAATCACATCGTCGCCGGCGAGCAGTTGCAGACCTTTCAAGCGGGCTTGATCAACAGCGCAGGATTTCATCGGCCCCGTGGCACCGTCGTCACCGAGAAAAATATTCAAGAGGCCAAGTGGCATGGACACCGCCATTCCGAAGTGCTTGGCGAAGTCGGCACCGATTTCGCGTTCATCTCGCCGCGGCCCTACACGATGATGCACTCGGCCAAGCCGGAAAAGATCGTTCACTGGTATTGCCAAGCGGTCAACGATGCGCTGGCGTTGCAAGTGAAGTTGGAGCCGAACAAGTTTCGCGCCATCGGCGGCCTGCCGCAAAACGCCGGTGTGCCGGTGACCAATACGTTCGAGGAGATAGACCGCTGCATTAACGATCTGGGCTTTGTCGGTATCATGATCAACCCCGATCCCGGCGAAGGCGACGGCATGACTCCGGCGATGGGAAACGAATACTGGTATCCGCTTTACGAGAAGATGGTGAAGATGGATATCCCCGGCCTGGTGCACGGCGCGAGCTGTAAGAACCCGCGCGAGTCATTTCACGGCCACTTCATCACCGAAGAGAGCATCGCGATTCTCTCCTTGGTCGATTCCAACGTGTTCAAAGATTTTCCCAAACTAAAACTGATCATCTCCCATGGCGGCGGATCGGTGCCCTATCAAGTCGGCCGCTGGCGCTCGCAATTGCGCGGCCCGAACGACACCGAGAATTTCGATCAGCGTCTTAAACAGCTCTACTTCGACAGCGCGTTGTACAATGTCGAGTCCTTAAAGTTGCTTTTCAGAATCTGCGGTCCCGACCGTTGTCTGTTCGGCACCGAACGGCCCGGCGCCGGTTCAAAAACCGATCCGCGCACCGGCAAATGGTACGACGACGTGCGGCCGAACATCGAAACCATCCCGTGGCTCACGGCGGAAGATAAGGCGAGGATCTTCGAGAAGAACGCGCTGCAAGTGTTCAGCAGATTCAAGCAATGAAGAAATGAAGAATGGAGTACTGGAAAAATGGAACGATGGGGTGGAGCCCAATGGTCCACCATTCCAGCACTCCAATATTACATTACTTCAATCTATTGGCACTCCATTGCCGCCGTTTGCTTTTCATCCTCGCTTTAATCCAAATCGCTTTTGGTTTAAGAGGTAGTGAACTGCCAATGAAGGATTCGACTCTGGAGTGAGAAAGATCCCCGCCCTCGAGCTACGCGATGTCTCTTATGTAGCCAACGGCAAAAAAATTCTCGATTCCATCAATTGGACCGTGCAGCCCGGCGAGCATTGGGCGATCCTTGGCCCCAACGGGTCGGGGAAAACCACGCTGCTGCGCATCGCTAGCGGTTATCTTTGGCCCAATGGCGGCGGCGAGGTTTACCGCAAGGGTGAAACGCTGACTTATCTGCCCGAGCTGAGAAAAAGCATCGGCTGGGTGACCGCGTCATTGGTCAATGAAATTCCGTTGCAAGAGCGGGCACTCGACACCGTGGTGTCGGGAAAGTTCGCGCAGATCGGCTACCTCGGCGGCTTTTGGGGTCAGGCGAGCCGCTACGACTACGCGTGCGCGCGGCGTTATTTGAAAGAACTGGGCTGCGAGCATTTGCGCGAGCGGGAGTTTGGCACGCTGTCGCAGGGCGAGCAACAAAAAGTTCTAATCGCGCGGGCCCGCATGACCAAACCCTACTTGATATTTCTCGACGAGCCTTGCGCGGGCATGGATCCTGGCGCGCGGGAAAGTTTCCTGGAGTCGCTGCGCAAACTCGGCGCCGAGAAAAATATTCCCGCGCTGATCTATGTGACGCATCATATCGAGGAGATCTTGCCGCTGTTTGGTAAAACGTTGGTGCTGTGCAACGGTAAGGTGCTGCATTCGGGCAAGACGCGGGACGTGCTTAAGCCGCGCCTGCTGCGCGAGCTGTACCGCGCGCCGTTGTCGCTGCTCAGCCGACAAGGCCGCTTCTGGCCGGTGATCGAATAAGATCGAACCGTTCAAGAGTTCAAGGTTCAAGGGGTCAATTTGTCGGCGATGACCGGTGCGGTTCGTCCATTAACTTTGAACGGCGCGCAACGAGTCGTTCGACTAGATGACTATGGCCACTCCAAATACTGCCGCCAGTTCCGCGGCGCGTAGCCGTTGGTGGTCGCTATCGGTGGCGTCGATCGCCTCACTGATCGTCACCGCGGACTCGGGCCAGCTCAGTATCGCGATGCCGGTGATCATCGCCGAGTTCAACGCCGACTTAACGTTGGCGAGCTGGATTGCGCTTGCCTATGCGTTGATCACGGCATCGCTCTATCTGCCGTGCGGCAGGTTGTCGGATCTGGTCGGCGTTGGCCGATTATTTCTTGCCGGTTTCCTGCTTTACGGCGCGAGCTCGATCGCCGCCGGCTCGGCGCAAAGCAGCGCACAGCTAATTATTTTCCGCGCCCTTCAGGCCGCCGGCAGCGCGCTGATCATGGCCAACAATTTCGCTTTGGTCACGGCGCTGTTTCCACCGGCGGAACGGGGCCGGGCGATGGGCATAGCCGGCGGCGCGATCTCGGCGATCGGCTATACGCTGGGTCCGGTCATCGGCGGGTTGCTGACCCACGGCTTCGGCTGGCGCTCGAATTTTTTTCTCTCCGCGCTGCTCGCCTTCGCCGGGTTTGGCGCCGCGCGTTTTTTGCTGCCGCTGGAAAGTTTTCGCGGGTCGGCCGTAAAGCGCGAACCCTTCGATCTCACCGGCGCGCTCGCTTTCGCCTGGAGCATCTCGCTCCTATTGATCGGGCTCGCCACGGCGCAAAAAGCCGGTTGGCAGAGTTCGCTGGTCAATCTGACATTAACCGGCGGCCTCGTCGCCCTCGGTTTCTTCATTTGGTGGGAAAAGCGCGCGCGCTTTCCGCTGCTCGATCTTGGTCTGTTCCGCATTCCGGCGTTCAGTTTAGGTAACAGCGCGCGCTGGATCAGCTTCGTTACCATGAGCGTGAACAATTTGCTGATGCCGTTCTTTCTCCAAATCGCCAAGGGTTTGGACCCCTTGTACGCTGGTTTTCTGGTCGCGCCGACGCCATTGGCGATGGCGCTGCTGGCGCCGCTGACCGGTTGGATGTCAGAAAGATTTATTCCTGAACGTTTATGCGCCATCGGTCTGGCCGTCACCGGTGTTGCTTTCGTACTGCTGAGTTTTCTTTCGCCGGCTTCGTCTTCGATTGAAATTATTTCGTGGCTCGCTTTGCTAGGCATCGGCATGGGTGTGTTTCAGACGCCCAATAACAACTTGCTCATGACCGCCGTGCCGCGCCAGCGTCTGGGCGTCGGCTCGGCCTTTCTTTCCATCGTGCGCAGCGTCGGTTATTCCACCGGCGCGACACTGACGGCGTCGATCGTCGGCGCACAGTTGGCCGTGACCGGGCAAACCTCACTGCAAATCCTAGTTCAAGAGTTGGCAACGGGAGGAGGTGCGCTGGGCCTGGCGGCCTTCCTGCGCGGCTTTCGGCTCGCGTGCATGGTCGCGGCTGCGCTCTGTTTCCTCGGTGCAGCGATCAGCGCGGTGCGCTATCGTAAGGACGAGTCTTGGTGATCCTCAGACAGAATTAACGTTCCACGACCGGTGTCGAACGCTCCTTTACAAAGCAAAGCAGGGCGATAAAAAGCACCAATAGAATTAGTTCCAAAGTCAGCGGTGCGGCTTTATATTTACTAAAGGCCAGCAAGATGGGAAAGAAGCCGCTCACAACGGTCCAGCCCATGATAGCGACCCAGCGCAGCTGCACTTGCCCGGCCAACGGTCCGTTTTTACCGAGCAAGAGAACGCCGGCAGGCAGGAGCAAGCAGAGGTCGTAGTAAAGCAGGTGCGGCATTGTAAGCGATGAAAGCAGGAGGCCAACGATAAACGTGATACAAAGAGTCATCGACGGGTTTGATTGATCCCTGCCAAGTTTCCAGCAATACCACATGCCGAACATCCAGAGCATCGCAGCGGCGGCATAAAGCGGCAGTTTTACCGATTCCCGCTGGCCGATGGGAAATAAGATCATTAAATTCGCCGGCAGCCCGGTGATGAGATGGCTAGGGATTCCCTGCAGGCCGCTCGAATAGGTCGCGTCGCTCACCCGGTGGCTTAGTAACCACTGAGTTGTTGGACCGATACCGAAAGCAAGAATGGTCGCGGCGATCAGTGCGATAACGCCCATCGCAATGCCGAGAAAAGCGCGATAACGGCGCGTAAGCACAAGCGCGATAGCGACGAAGACGGCCGCGAGAAAAAACTGCGGTTTGAGCAGCAACAGCGACCAAATCAGGCCGCCTGAGAAGAACCATCGATTCGAAACCAGCACAAAGCCGATGCAGAGCGGCAGTAGCCCGAATCCCAAGCCCAGTTGGCCCGCCCATAAAGTCAGAAATATCGGGGCGAATAGAAACGACAGAAAAAACAGATCGTGACTTTTGACTCGCACGAGCCGCGCTAGCAGTCGGCAAGAGCCTGCGAGCGCTAAAACCGAAAGCGCCTGCCAAAAGAAAAGCGACCAGTTCGGATCGATGTAGCTAAACGGCGCAAAAAAACCGGCGACCAGAGGAATGTACATGTAGGCGCCGGTGGATTGCTTCGGTAGGCGCGGTAGCAGCGCGTGGGCAGCTTTGTCGAACGGCGAATCGATGAACGAAAGCGCATCGGGGTTCGGATAAAGTTCGTCGGCGCGGCCGGTGGCAGCGAGGTGGCCGGCGACGTAGAAAGTCATGATGTAATCGGATTCCTGAAATTGGTCACGCTGGGAGAAAAGATTGCTGTCGATCAAAAACATCCCCGAGGCGAGCGCAAAGACGGTGGCGAAAAAAAGCAGCGCACGATAAGGCGTCACAGCAAATCTGCGTTCCGTCATGCCGGATTCTGCGCGCTTTGCTGAATTATGAATTACGGATTAGTGCTCGCCGATGCCGAGGCGGCCGACGAAGGGGAGTTTTAACGCCGGTTTGAAAAAATCAACGCCGAAGGTCAGGCCGAGCAAGTTTAGCTCGAAGCCTTCTTCGCGCGCCATGGTTACGCCGAGGACGCCGAGCATGGAGACTTGATAGCCGGTGCCGCTGGGCGCGCGGTCGAGGATTGAGCCATTGATCGGATAGTCTTTGCCAATCGCCGTTGCCGGAAGGTCCATGCGCAGTTCCGGCACCTGACGGCCGACGTAAGCGATGAACGTGTTGCTATTGGGCCCCGGCCAAAGCGTGTACTCGTCGGGATAGGGGTAGCTGGCAACGGCATCGGAAACTTTTGGAATCGCTTTGGCCGCTTCGTCGCCGCGCAGTTCGGCGATCAGCGTCGGCTCGTTGCCGAACCAGCGGCCGTCGGGAATGCCGGGCGCGGAGAAGACCGCCGGAAGGCCGCGATAGGTGCGCCAGCCGATCACCTGGTGGATGGTATATTCGCTGGCGTTCTCGGATTTCGTCGCGACCCAGGTGTGCACTCCGAAGATGCCACGCCAATTTAGCGCACGGGCAAAATAAACCTGAACGACAGCCTCTGGAGTATTCTCGGCAAGCGGCGCAATGCCGGCGCTGGAGCGGTCAGCGCGGCGAAAATCGCGCCCTAGCGGCGCTTGGCCGGAGAGCACGGTGTACAGCGGTAGCGCGACGAACAGCAACAATAAGATTGTGAGCATGCGTGAATGCATCGTTATTTGACTGTGCCGGATTATAACCAATGGCATGGGCCAATGCCAGTCACAAGCCGCGCGCCGCCGCGATTCGACAATCGTGATTATAAATTGTAGCCTCGGATCCGATTAAGATTGGCGCTTGACGGAGATAACTTAGAGTTATGCCAACAGACTTTCGCATCGGCCATGGCTTCGACGTCCATCGATTGCGCCGCGGCCGGAAGCTCGTCTTGGGCGGCGTGGAGATTCCCCACAGCCGTGGTTTGTTCGGCCATTCCGACGCCGACGCGGTCATTCATGCTCTGATCAATGCGCTTCTCGGCGCCATGGGCGAGGGCGATATCGGTACCCATTTCTCGGATAAAGATCCGCGCTACAAAGGTATCGCCAGCAGTAAGCTGCTCGCCACGGTGTTAGGCATAATGCGGCGCAAACGTTTCAAGCTCGTCAATGCCGATATTACGTTGCTTGCGCAGGAGCCAAAGATGGCGCCGCACTACGCCAAAATGCGAAAGAGCGTCGCCGGCCTATGTAAGATTAGCGCTGAGCGAATTAGCATCAAGGCGACCACTACGGAACGGCTCGGTTGGGTTGGCGCAGGCAAGGGAATGGCCGCCACGGCGCTGGTTTTACTGCGACGATGAGGCGGTTTTGACGGCGAATTGGTTGACAAAAAAGCATTTCTATAATAATCAACAAGCCTAATCTTAAGTGACATCCGATCCTACCAATCTAGCGCCCGAAGCGCGTGAACAAGAGATCGAAAGGGTAGCTCAAGAGCTTGGCCGTCTGATTCAGGGCGCCGACCCTGAGCGGCGCGACGATCTCAAGGAGCTGGCGTTTGCGCTCATCCGCGAGGAGTTCATCCACAAGGCTGAGCCAGCGGCGAGCGGGGTAGGGACGGCACCGGCGCCATTTAATCCGTTGGGCACCGGCGTATTGATATTTTTTCTCGGCTTTGGCTTGTCGTTCATATTTGGACCGGTGGGTTTGCTGTTGATGTTGGGGGGCGTGATTTTTTTTATCTGGGGTGCGCTGATCAGCTGGCTTAAGAAGGCGAAATAAGTATGGCAGAAGCGGAAAAGAAAAAAGGCGGTATCTGGTCAAGGCGAGATTTTTTCACCCGTTTGGGTTGGGGTGGCTTTGGAGTTTTCGGCGGGCTCAGTCTCCTCGGCTTTCTCCGTTCGGCATTTCCCCGAGTGTTGTTCCAACCGCCGTCAACTTTTAAGGCGGGCTTGCCATCCGACTACGCGATCGGCGAAGTCAGCGAGAAGTACAAGCAAGATCAACGCGTCTGGATCGTCCGTGAGGAAACCGGTGTCTATGCGATCTTCGCTAAGTGCACCCATCTGGGCTGTACGCCGCGCTGGCTCGCCGCTGAAAACAAATTCAAATGCCCCTGTCACGGCAGCGGCTTTTTCAAAAGCGGCCTGAACTTCGAAGGCCCGGCACCTCGGCCGCTGGATCGCTTCAAACTCACCGTCGGTGATGACGGGCAGCTGGTGGTCGATAAGAACAAGATATTCCGGGGAACTGCCGGCGCCAACCCGGACGAACAGTATCCTGACAGTATCCTCAAAGCCTAGCGGATAAAATAATGAGCCCATTAGTAAAGATCAAAAACGATATTGTCGAGAGCCAAGTTTGGAAGGCGATCTTCCGTCACGGTTACGATGACACGCCGCGCAACCGGGTGATGATGGTGACTTCCAACGTGTTTCTCCATCTCCATCCGGCCAAAGTGCGCCGCCACGCGGTGCGCATGCGTTTTACCTGGTGCATGGGCGGATTGACGTTTCTGATGTTTCTCATCACCGCGATCACCGGCATCTATTTGATGTTTTACTACCGCCCGGTGGCCGAATACGCCTATGCCGACATGAAGTACCTCGAATTCGACATGCCGTTCGGCATGCTCATGCGCAATATGCACCGCTGGGCGGCGCACGCGATGATCGTGTTCGTCTGGCTGCACATGTTTCGCGTGTTTTTGACCGGTTCTTACAAGCCGCCACGGGAGTTCAACTGGATCGTCGGCGTGTTATTGCTCGTGTTAACACTGCTCTTGAGCTTCACCGGTTATCTCCTGCCGTGGGACCAGCTGGCGATCTGGGCCGTGACCGTCGGTTCCAATATGGCTCGTGCGACGCCGTTGTTGGGCTACGAAGGCCCGTTCGCCGAATTCGTCGGCGCCAACCCAATTTACGATGCCCGTGCGTTTCTCTTCGGCGGCGGCGAGATCGGGCCACACACTTTGCTGCGTTTCTACATTCTCCATTGCATTTTCATTCCGCTGGTTGCCAGCATTTTGATGGCCGTGCATTTTTGGCGCATCCGGCGCGACGGTTTTTCCGGCCCTTCCCTATAAGTTATCCAAAAACGAGGCGAATCCATGGCTGAGGCGGCTCAAGAAAGAAAACTACCGGTCGACGATAAAATTCATACCTGGCCGCACTTGGTGCGCATGGAGTTTCTCGTCGCGCTGTTTGTGATGATCGGTTTGACCCTATGGTCGATCACCATCGATGCGCCGTTGGAAGAGCCGGCGAATCCAACCAAGACACCCAACCCCTCCAAGGCACCCTGGTATTTTCTCGGTTTGCAGGAAATGCTCGTCTACTTCGACCCCTGGCACGCCGGTGTGGTATTGCCGACGTTGATCATTGTCGGACTCATGGTGATTCCTTTCATTGACATCAATCCGAAGGGCAACGGTTATTACTGTTACAAGGATCGAAAGTGGGAGATTTTAACTTTTATCTTCGGCTTCCACGTTCTCTGGGTGGTGATGATCATCATCGGAACGTTTTTCCGCGGTCCGGGCTGGAACTTATTTTGGCCGTGGCAGAGATGGGACTCGCATAAAGTTGTCGCGCTCACCAATGTCGATTTGCCGTATCTACTCGGATTTAGAGATTACTGGCTGTCCGCGGCATTCAGCTTGGTAGCCATCGGCGCATACTTTGTCGGCGGCATGATCTTGTTCTACGTTTTCGTCCTCAAGGTCAAAGGAAAAGACTTTCTCGACCGTTGGGGCATGGTGCGCTTTACCATCGCGGGCTTGCTGATCGTGCTGATGATGTCTCTACCCGCCAAGATGTTTTTGCGGCTCGCCTTTAACATCAAGTACGTATTGGTTACCCCGTGGATCAATATTTAAATGTTTATTTAAATGTTTTACATCGCGAAAATTCTGCAGGCGCTCGGTCTTGCGGATATCGGCTATGCGCTTTTTGTCGGTATCATGAGAAATTCTTCGATGGCTGAAGAGATCGTTTTAACCTTGATCGGTCTCGGGGTTTTTTCTTTGGGCCGCGCGCTTGAGCGCAAGGTAGCGTAAGGGAGTCGGGATGGCGGAACGAGGCGTCGACCAAAAAGAAGAGAAAAAATCCTACGGCAGTGTTTTCGTCCTGGGCGCGGGACTATTGGCGGCGTTGTCCCTTTGGGCATTCTTGGATGACAACATCACGCGCCGTCCGTGGAAAGGCGTGCAGAGCCGCTTCTATCGGTTGGACTACGATCGGGCCGTAGCCGCTTACAATGAAGAGGATAAGAAGCTCCAGGCGGATGAGAATTATCGCGAGCTGGCGAAAAAGCTCGCCAACTTCCAAGCCAGTCTTAGCAGCGGCGACCTAGGCAAAAAACTCAAGGCCTTGGAAAGCGAAGAGGCCCGGGCGACGGTAAAATTCCAAGAAATCGATCAAAAAGTCAAAGACGTCAAGAGCGAGCTGGAAGAAGCGTGGTATGAGCATGATCACGCGGTGCAGCAAAAGCGCAATCCCCAACCTTATCTCGATGCGATCGCCGGTTTGGACAAGAAGAAAGCTCTGTTAGACAAAGAACTGGAACCGGCGGCCGCCAAACGAAATCAGTTAAAAGAAGAAATCAAAAAGATCCAATCCGGCGCCAAGGAATTCGAAAACGAGCTTACCAAAATGGCCGCCGAAAGAGACAAGTGGATCCGGGTGATGGAGAACGTTACGTTCAAGCTCGGGCCGCTCACCTTTCCCAAAATCCCCAAGATTCAGCAGGTGTCGTTGGACGAGTTCGATCGCAATCGATTCGATCAGCCGGTGGCGCGTGTCGACCGTTGCCAAACCTGCCATCTGGCAATCAATCGTCCCGGCTTCGAAAAGGAAGCTAACCCGTTTAAAACTCATCCGCGGCGCGAGGTGCTGCTCGCTGACAGCGCTCACGGGCCCGACAAGTTTGGTTGCACGGGCTGCCACGAGGGCCAGGGCGTCGCCGTGAACAGCGTCAAGCAGGCCCACGGCGAAGTTCATTTGTGGGAGTTCCCACTTTTGCGCGGGAATAAGGCGCAGTCGAGCTGTACTTCCTGCCATGTCGACGTGCAAAAATTTGCCGAGGATGCGCCGCTATTGGCGGAAGGGCAAAGATTATTCGAACAAGTCGGCTGCACCGGTTGTCACTTGGTCAAAGGCTACGAGAATATTCCCAAGATCGCGCCGAGCTTGAGAAAGATCAGCGCCAAGGTCGATCCCGGCTGGATGGTGCGTTGGATTGAAAACCCGCACAAGTTCCGGCCGCGTACGCGCATGCCAAATTTCGACCTGAAGCAAGACGATGCGCTGGCGATTGCCGCTTATATCTGGTCGCAGTCCAAGGAAGAAGCTGACAAGTGGACCCAAGAGCATCCACTACCAGGCGGGTTTCGCGAGGGCGATCCGAACGACATCGCCAAGGGCAAGAAACTCGTCGAAACGGTCGGCTGCAAAGGCTGTCACGGCTTTGCCGAAGGCGAATTCAGCACGCCGCTGGGAAAAGAAAAAGATCTTGTACCTAATCTCAAGGACGTGGCGGCCAAGGTTGTCGGCCCGCAATGGGTCTATCACTGGATCAAAAACCCGCGTGGATTCGTAGCTGACACGCGTATGCCGAGCCTGCGTCTATCTGACGACGAAGCGTCGGCGATCACGAGTTACTTAATGAGTTTGGGCGGCCGCCCCGATCCGGTCGCGGGGATTGAGGAAAAGCTTGCCGACGCCAAGAACATCAAGCGCGGCGAGTCGCTCGTGCGCAAATGGGGCTGCTTCGGCTGTCACGATATCAAAGGCATGGAAAAAGAGTCCCGTGTCGGCGCGGAGCTGACCACCTTCGGCTCGAAGACGGTTGAAGAATTATTTTTCGGTAACCGGACGGATGTCAAACTTACCTGGGATGACTGGACTTATAACAAGTTAAAGACACCCCGCGGCTATGCAACTGAACGCATCGACCAGCTGATGCCGCAATTCAACCTCGCCGACGAAGATATCAAGGCTTTGCGCATGTTGCTCGGCGGATTCCGCGAGCGCAAGGTCGGCCAGCGCTACCAGGCTGACCAAGGTCTGCGGGTTCAGCAGGTGGTCGAGGGCCGGCGCTTGATGCAGCAATATAACTGCGTCGGCTGCCACGAAATAGAAAAGCGCGGCGGCTTCGTGCGTAAATACTACCAAGAAAATATTGCCCTAGCTCCGCCGCCACTCAATGGCGAGGGTGAGAAGGTTCAGTCACAATGGTTTTTTAGCTTCTTGAAAGCGCCGATGACGTTGCGGCCGTGGCTGGATATTCGCATGCCGACCTTCGGCTTCTCGGACGACCACACCACGCAACTAGTCAATTACTTCAATGGATTATCCAAAGTGGAACAGCCGTTTGTCTACGTCGACGATCGTAAGATTCCAGCCGGGCATATCGACGCCGCCAAGATTTTGACATCGAAGGACTATTTCAATTGCTTTAGCTGTCATATGCAAGGCGCCAAGACTCCCGAGGGTCCGAAGGATGGTTGGGCACCAGATTTGACTCTGGCACGCCAACGCTTGAATCCAAACTGGATTATCAAATGGCTGAAAGATCCGCAGAAGGTTCAGCCCGGTACCAAGATGCCGTCATTTTATCCGGGCGGTCCGGATGACGTTCTCGGCGGCAAAGAAGACTTGCAGATCGAAGCGCTGCGCGATTACCTAATGAGTATTGGCCGCGGCGCTGCGCCCGAGGCCGTAGCCGCCGTGCCGGCGCGGTTGGCTAAAGCGAAACCAGCAAAGTGACGGTGAATATTGGAATAACCTGGTCGTCAAACGGGTGACCAGCTAGATCGAAGGAGGAAAGTATGAATAAATTTGGTTCTGTTGTTTTGGTGGCGGCGTTACTGACCGCGCCGGTGAGCGCCATCGCTCAGTACAAAGGCGGCGATGTGAAAGATGGCGGATCAATTTCGGGCACAGTCAAGTTTAAAGGCACGGCGCCGGCCCCGAAGAAGCTCGATGTTGGCAAGGATAAAGAAGTCTGCGACAAGTCGCCGAAGTTCGATCAAACATTGGTCGTGAAGGACGGCAACCTGGCCAATGCCGTGGTGACCATCACGGATATCAAGAGCGGCAAGAAGATTGACGCTAAAAAGGTAACTCTCGATCAACACGGCTGTGAGTATAAACCGCATGTGCTGGCTTTTCCGGCGGGCACTACGGTGGAGATCCTCAATCCCGATGGTATCCTTCATAACGTTCACTCATATAGCAAGATCAACACAGCGTTTAACCAGGCTCAGCCGAAGTTCAAAAAGAGCTTGGAAGTGAAGATTGAAAAAGCCGAAGCGGTTGAAGTGAAGTGCGATGTGCACGGCTGGATGCACGGCTGGCTCGTGGCCACGGCGAACCCCTATGTTGCGGTTACCGACGGATCGGGCAGCTTCAAATTAACCGATGTGCCGGCCGGCAGCTATACCGTCGAAGTGTGGCACGAGAAGCTCGGCAAGAGCACTCAGAAAGTTACCGTGAAGGCGAAGGAAGAAGCCAAAGCGGCCTTTGAACTCGCCGGCAAGTAAGCTGCTGCTGAATTACCACAATCCAAAAGCGGCCCCATTCGGGGCCGCTTTTTTTTGCTCAGTCTGATCTCATAATTCCCCGCAGCTTGCTGCGGGCACCATTTAACCGGGGAATCCAAAGGGGCGAGCATCCCCTTTGGTCCCGTGCGGGGTTAATACGCTATCCGCGAAAGGCCCCGTTTATTGGTATTCGAGCGCCAGCCGCGCCGGGTTGGCGGTCAATCCGGGTTAAGGCGCCGCACTTCTGTTCTTGAAGTAGTTCCACGCCCGCTCCAAATCCACCGGTGGCAACGCTTCGACTTGACGCTGCTTGGATTCGTCGAGCGTCAAAGGCACCGGCTTGCCGATCTGCAGCGCGCCATAAAGGATTTCCGCAGCTTCTTCCAGATAGATCGCCATCATCACGGCCTCGGGAATGGTTCTACCAACCGTCACCTGACCGTTGCCTCTGAGTAGGACCGCCGGCCCGTCGCCCAGCGTTCGCGCGACCTCGGCACCTAGCTTCTGTGTGGTAATCAGATCGGGCGTGCTATAGACCGGCACGCCGCCGGCGAAGAAGCTGCCGTGATTATGCACCGGTTCGAGCCTGCGGTCGGTAACGGAGAAAATATTCGCCACCCGGGCATGGATACGAGTAATGACATTGATGCGCGGTTTCGCCTTCATGATCGCCGTGTGCAGCCATGCTTCGGACGGTGCGGCGTGGCTGCCCTCGACCAATTCACCGTCCAAGTTGATCGTCAAAAGTTCGCTTTCCCGCACCAGTGCGAGGCCGATGCGCGGGGTCAGAAGAAACCGGTCGGTGCCGGGTATGCGCGCGCTGACGTGGCCGAATCCCTCAACCAATTGCTTATACGTGAGGATGCGGCAGGCGCTGATAATGTCTTTTCTAATTTGCTCGAGGGTCTCCATGCGGCTCCTTTAAAAGGGAAATTTTTTGGGCTATATTACATTGTCGCGTTTTCCAGGCCGAGCGAGTCAACCATGAAGATCAAAGTTGAATCTTACGCCGACTCCAAGGGACATGAAAGTCCGACCCGATTCATGCTTGGGACTCGAACCATTCAGGTCGAAGCTTGCGTGGACCGCTGGTACGGCGAGCAAGCATGCTACTTTCGCGTTCTCGGCAGCGATGAGAACTCCTACATTCTCAAGGGGCCGCTTGAAGATGGCAGTTGGGAAATGGTTTCTTTTACCCACAAGGACTCCCGCGGCACCGAGTTAGAGTACGAAGGCAAGAGAGAACTGCAGTAAACCCGCCCCCAGGGCTGTATCTTTGCCGTTTCGTCTGATCTTTTTTCACAATTGGTTTTCGGTTTCTACTAAGCAAGGGTGAGGTAAGCATAATGTCTAATCAGCATTTGGTCGCGGTGGTTGGCGCCGGCCCCGCGGGCATCTACGGAACCAGGAAATTGACCGAGGCGGGCCATCGTGTCGTGCTGATCAACCGCGACATCAAGCCAGGCGGTTTGGCAGAATATGGCATCTTCGTCGACAAAGAAAAGATGAAAACCGGACTGCGCAAACAATTCAAGCGCATTCTCGCCGAGCCCAAAGTTTTTTACTTAGGCCATGTCACCGTGGGCCAAGATCAAGCGCTGTCGCTCAAAGAGCTTCAAGGCATGGGTTTCGGTGCGGTGGTCGTGACTGCCGGAGCGCAGGGCACGAAAAAGCTGGGCATCGAAGGGGAGGAAGCTGTTGGCGTCTATCATGCGAAGGACGTCGTCTATCACTACAATTCTTTGCCGCCGTTCAGCGAGCGCAATTTTGAGATCGGCCGCCGCGTGGCGATCATCGGCATGGGCAACGTCATGGTCGATATCGCCAACTGGCTGCTCAATTTGAAAAAGCTCGACCAGGTGGTCGTAGTGGCGCGCCGCGGACCATTGGAAAAGGCTTACGACGACAGCGAGTTCGAATACATCGACATGTATCTCGACAATGCTGACATGAAACAGGAGATCGAGCGTATCAGCGCATCGCTAGCCGCGGTCGGACAAGACGTCGGCGCGATCACGCAAAAAATGGTCCGACAAGGCGAGCCGCTGGAGGGCCGCCGGCTCACGTTTCGCTATCTCTGCTCGCCGACGAAGGTCATCGCCAACGATCAGGGTCGCGTTGCCGCGCTGGAAGCGGAAGAAAACGAGATGATTCTCCAAGATGGCAAGACCGTCGCCAAGGGCACCGGCAAGACGCGCCGCATCGAAGTCGACTGCGTCATCTACGCCATCGGCGATCAAGTCGACGCCGCGCTCGGTCTGCCGTTTTCACGCGGCGCGTTTGTCACCAATCCGGAAAAACTCCCGGGTGATCCCAATCCCGCCGCTTATCAGCCCTACGATCCCGAAACCAAGAAAGCTCTCGATGGCATCTTCGTTGCCGGCTGGTCGCGTAACGCCAGCGTCGGCTTGGTCGGTGTCGCCAAGCAAGACGCCGAGCGCGGCATGAAAGTCGTCAACGAGTATCTCGCCACAAAAGCAAGTAGCTCGGCCGGAGAGATGGAAGCGAAGATCGAAGCGCTAATGGAGACGCTCAAGAAAAAAGGCGTATCGGTGGTCACCAAAGCCGACGTCGAACTGCTCGAAGGCGCCGAACAAGAAGCTGCCAAAGCGCGCAAGACCTGGGACTTCAAATACACTAGCGATGAGAAGATGTTGGAAGTGATCGCAGCTCGGCGGGCGAGGAAGTAGCCCGGCGCAATTTCTCGAAAATTTGCATTTGCACAGAAGCCGAAGGCCAAAAGCTTTCGGCTTTTGCGTTTCCAGACGATCACAGTGTTCGATAAGCCCAGTCGACGCTAATTTAGCCGGGCATGCGCACCATCAGTTCATAATCCTCCCGCCGTTCACATGTAGCGTCTGTCCCGTTACATGTTTTGCAGCGTCGCTGGCTAGGTAGGCGACGGTTTCGGCGACGTCTTCGACGGCGCCGGGGTGGCCGAGCGGGATGCGTTCGTTAGACGCTTTCCATTCGGCATCGGTATAGTGGCTGCGGACTTTGGCGGTTTCGATGCGTCCTGGGGCGACGGCGTTGACGCGGACGCTGGCGGGCGCGAGCTCGAGGGCGAGGGTGCGGGTGAGACCGAGGATACCGGCTTTTGCCGCGGCGTAGGCGGCGCGATTTTCACCGCCGCTGTAGGCGATGTCGGATGAGATGTTGACAATGGCGCCAGCTTTTTGATTTTTCATCAACACGGTCACGGCGCGGCAGCAAAGGAACGTAGCCGTCAGGTTGGCGTCGATGATCGTCCGCCAGTGATCCAAGGGAAAGTCTTCGAACTTATGGCGAAAAAAGCTGCCGCCGGCGACGTTGACCAACAAATCGATACGGCGATGCTTCGCGATGATCTTGTCGAATGTCGCTTTGACTTCGGCTTCTTGGTCCAAATGGGCGCAATGAAATTCCGGCACAATGTTGCGCTTGGCGAATTCAGCGATAACTTGCTTGCCGGCTTCTTGGTTCATGTCGAGAATGATAATGCGATAGTCATCTTTGGCCAACCGCTCGACAATCGCTGTTCCTATGTTTCCCGCGCCTCCTGTGACGACCGCAATCTTGCTCATGGCGATCTCCTTATATCGTTCATCTGTTGATCCACTATCGCAACCGACCTTGAGTGTCTAGAGTTTTCCCCGAAGATTCTTCAGGCGCCAGAGCGTAAACGCCAGAGTCGTTTTAGCTCTTGCCAAGCCATTGAGCCTCACATAGAATCCGGCCAATTTATTGCCTTGCGAACCAATTTTTGGAGGGAATGCACCATGGCAGATAAGGCGATCGAGGTCTTGCTCGACGAGAAGAGAAATTTTCCGCCACCCAAAGAATTCAAGAAATCAGCCAATCTGAAAAGCGCGAGCATTTTTAATAGCGCGCGCAAAAATCCCCAGGCCTTCTGGGCCAAAGCAGCCAAGGAGCTGCACTGGTTCAAGCCCTGGAAAAAAGTTCACGAGTGGAAATCGCCGTGGGCCAAGTGGTTCATCGGCGGCAAGATCAATGCGTCTTATAATTGCCTAGATCGCCATGTCCACTCCGGGCGCAAGAACAAAGCGGCGATCATTTGGGAGGGCGAGCCGGGCGACGAGCGCGTGCTGACTTATCGCGATGCGTGGCGCGAGGTGAACAAATTCGCCAACGTGCTGAAGAAACTCGGAGTCAGAAAAGGCGATCGGGTCTGTCTCTACATGGGCATGGTGCCGGAGCTGTTGATCGCGATGCACGCGTGCAATCGCATCGGCGCGCCGCACAGCGTTGTGTTCGGCGGCTTCAGTGCCGAAGCGCTGCGTGATCGGATCAACGATGCATCGGCGAAAGTTTTAGTCACTGCTGACGGCGGTTACCGGCGCGGCACCATCGTGCCGTTAAAAAAGAGTGCCGACGATGCCATGACCGATACACCGTCGATCACTCATTGCGTGGTAGTAAAGCGCGTCGGCGCCGAGTCGGGCGCGCAGATGAAAGAAGGGCGCGATCATTGGTGGCACGATCTGATGGCCGATGCGCCGTTGTGGTGTGAGCCGGAAAAGATGGACAGCGAAGACATACTTTTCTTGCTTTATACCAGCGGCACAACCGGAAAACCGAAGGGCATCGTTCATACCACCGGCGGCTACCTCACCGGAGTGACTCTCGCCAACAAGTGGATTTTCGATATGAAAGACGATGACGTCTTCTGGTGCGCCGCCGATATCGGCTGGGTCACCGGCCACACGCATATCGTCTATGGCCCGATGGCCAATGGCGTGACGCAGGTGATTTACGAAGGCACGCCGGATTGGCCGGACAAAGATCGCTTATGGCGCATTATCGAGAAATATGGCGTGACGATCTTTCACACCGCGCCGACGGCGATCCGCACTTTTATGCGTTGGGGCGCGGAGTTTCCCGCCAAGCATAATCTGAAAAGCTTGCGTCTGCTAGGTACCGTCGGCGAGCCAATCAATCCCGAAGCCTGGGTGTGGTATCACAAGTTTATCGGCGGCGGCCGCTGCCCGGTGATGGACACCTGGTGGCAGACCGAGACCGGTCATCCACTGATTACCCCGCTGCCCGGACTCACCACACTGAAACCAGGTTCGGCGACGATGCCGTTCCCCGGCATTGAGGCCGATGTCGTGGATGAAAGCGGCAACTCGGTTCCAAAAGGCGGCGGTGGATATTTGGTCCTCACCAAACCTTGGCCGGCGATGATGCGGACAATCTTCGGCGATCCCGATCGTTTCGTGCAAACCTACTGGAGCCGCTTTCCCGGAAAATATTTCGCCGGCGACGGCTGTAAGCGCGACAAGGACGGTTACTTCTGGTTGCTCGGCCGGGTCGATGACGTGATGAACGTCGCCGGACATCGCATTAGCACCATGGAAGTCGAGAGCGCGCTGGTCGATCACCAAAAGGTCGCCGAGTCCGCGGTCATCGGCAAAGCGCACGAGATCAAAGGCCAGGCGATTTGCGCCTTCGTCTCGTTGAAGGCCGGCATAGACGGCAACAACGCATTGATCGACGAGCTAAAGGCCCATGTGGCCAAGAAGATCGGTCCGATCGCGCGGCCCGACGAAATTCTTTTCGCGGCGGAATTGCCTAAAACCCGGAGCGGAAAAATTATGCGCCGCTTGTTACGCGACATCGCCGACGGGCGGACGATGGGCGACACGACGACGTTGGCCGATCCGACCGTCGTGGCGAAATTGAAAGAACAGTACGAGGAGGAATAATCGAGGCATGAGGTAACAGGCGTTAGGCAATGGGAAGAAATGGGGAATGATTTGATGGTGAGCAATTTGCAGCTTGTTAGTGCGTTTTTAATTCTGATGTTGCCGGCGCTTGCGTTGGGGCAGTCGAAAGAGAGAGTTCGCGTCGCGCTCGGTTCGATCTCCGTTAACACCAGCGTCATTCCGGTTGGGCATCAGTACGGGCTCTATGCCAAGTACGGCGTCGATCTCGAACCCATCTACATGGGCGGCGGGATGAATTCGCTGGCGGCGGTTACTTCCAATTCGGTTCAGTTTCTTTCAGCCGGGTCGACGGCCACGATCAGCGCGCGACTGGGCGGCATGGATATTATCATGCTGACCGTCCAATCGAGCAAGCTTGAGTACAGTATTTTAGCCGCGCCGGAGATCAAGACGCCGCAAGATTTGAAGGGCAAGATCGTCACCGGGACGCGGCCCGGCGCGTCGGCAGACAGCGCGTTGCGCTTAATGCTGCGTAAGTGGGGTTTGGAGCCGGGCAAAGATGTAATTTTTATCTCCGTCGGCGATAGCCAACAGGGACGCATGAATGCGTTGCAGCGCGGCTCGGTGTCGGCGACTGCTCTGACACCGCCGTTCAGCGGCATCGCACGTCAGCTCGGTTTTCGCGAACTGATCGATATGCGAAAAACGGATATCGAGTACGCCGGCTCAGCCATCGCCGGCATGGTGAGCTATATTAAGAGTCACCCGCAGCTGGTCGAGAACTTTCTCAAAGGCTATATCGAGTCGCTGCATTTTTTTCGCAGCCAGAAAGAAAAGACCGTCGCCGGCATCATGAAGTTCATGAAGATGAACGATCGCTCGCGGGCCGAAGAGGGTTATGAGTATTATCTCGATCTGATGCCGGTCATGCCCTATGCGAGCGTCGCCGGCGTCAAGGCGGTCTTGCAGTTTTTGGCCGCTGGACAACCCAAAGCCGCGACGGCGAATCCGGAGGATTTTTACGACATGAGTATTCTTAAAAAGATCGAGGACAGCGGGTTCGCCAAGCCGTTTGCGGTTAGACGCTGAAGTTGGCGAGAGACGAAAGGCGAAAGCAGGAATCGAGGCATAAATCATGGATAAACCCTGCGCAGGAAAAATTGTTCTGGTCGCGCTTTTAGCTAGCCTGATTGGTTCGGCTCTTTCGGCGCAGGCCCAGGATAAGTCTTTGAAGAAGATCGGCTGGGGAGTAACCTCCCTGTCCGCGTCCAATTGGATTCCCTGGGTTGCAAAAGACGCGAAGATTTACGAGAAGAACGGGCTCGACGTCGAGCTGGTTCTGGTCAGGGGGTCGGGGCAAACCTCGGCGGCGATTCTCGGCGGCAGCCTGTTTGCGGCGCCGGTGGCCGTGCCGCAGGTGATGATGGCCAATCTCGGCGGCGCCGATCTGGTCAATATCGCCCACACCGTGCCCGGCGTGCAGAGCAAGCTTCTCGTGGGGCAGCAAATCAGACGCCCCGAAGATATCAAGGGCAAGCGGATCGCGACATCGGCCTTAGGGTCGCTCGGCGATTTTCTCTTTAAGTACATCATTCGGAAAAACGGCATGGACCCGATTCGCGACGTCATCTGGCTTTCGATCGGCACGCCGGGGGAGCGGCTGCAAGCGTTGGCATCGGGGCGGGTGGATGCCGCGGATCTGTCCTATCCCACCGACGCGCAAGGCCTGCATGGGGTATCGGGTTCTCTGGGATGCGCGCAAAGAGGTAGTCTATCCATCCATGTCGGTGGTGACCCGCCGAAAAACCGTTCACGACGATCGCGACACCGTGATGCGCATGCTCAAGTCCCATGTTGAGGGCATCGCCTATTTCAAGACGCACAAAGACTTCAGCATGAAAGTGCTAAGCAAGTATCTGCGAACCAACGATCAGGAGCTGCTGGAGGGTTCGTACGAAATTTTTAGGCAGGACTTCATATCGGTTCCCTATCCAATTATGAAGGGGTTGGAGGCGACCTACGACTACGTCGCGGCGACGCGACCGGAGATCCGCAGCCGAAAGCCTGAAGAATTTATGGACCCGAGTTTGATCGCCGAATTGGACAAGAGCGGCTTCATCAAGAAACTCTACGAGCAGAAATAACCGGGCCGCGAGGCGAAAGGCGCGAAGCGTGAGGAGGATTCGAACATGAAATGGCTCGCGCAGTCGGTCTTCACGGGCTCATTGATTTGTCTCGCGGCTCTCTCTTCGCCGAGCTTCAGCCAAGACAAACCGCTCAAGAAAATTACCTGGGGGCAGACTTCCATTTCTTCGTCCCAGTGGATTCCGTGGATCGCCAAGGATGCCAAGCTCTACGAGAAAAACGGTCTTGACGTGGATATCGTCTACCTGCGCGGCGGTTCGGGCGATACCTCGAAAGCGATTATCGCCGGGAGTATTTTTGCCGCGCCGGTGACCACGGCGACTTTGATGACGGCCAACCTCGGCGGCGCGGACCTCACCACCATCGCTCATACGGTCAAGGCGGTGCAGACCAAACTCATTGCGTGGCCCGAGCTTAAGCGGCCCGAAGATATCAAAGGCAAACGGCTCGCGATGACCGGCTTGGGCTCCCTCGGCGACTTTCTGCATCGCGTCGTGATGAAAAGGTATGGGCTCAATCCCGAGCGCGATGTCGTCTGGCTCACCATCGGCGCGCCGCCGGACCGGATTCAAGCCCTCGAAGCAAAACTGGTAGAAGCGGCCGATCTCTCCTATCCTTTCGATGTTCAGGCCGAGAAGAAAGGCTACCGGGTGCTGTGGGACGCGCGCACCGAAGTGCCGTATCCGTCGATGTCGGTGGTGACCCGCAAGAAGACGGTTCAAGAAGACCGCGACACGGTGATGCGGATGATGCGGGCCCATGTGGAGGGCATTCACTTTCTCAAGACGCAGAAGGAATCGAGCCTAAAGATTCTCGCCAAATATCTCCGCACCACCGATAAGGAACTCATCGAAGGTTCCTACGAAATCTACAAAGAGGACTTTCTGGCGACGCCCTATCCGATCACCCAGGGGTTGGCGACGACTTACGAGTACGTCGCGCTACGCCGCCCGGAGATTTACAATCACAAGCCTGAAGAGTTCACCGACCCGAGCTTTATCGCCGATTTAGACAAGAGCGGCTTCATCAAAAAGCTTTACGAACAGAAATAGGCGCCGAGACGGTCGCGCGTCCTCGTTAGGCTTTTTTCTTGGCGACGATCTTTGCTTGCGCTGCTTCAGCGATCACGCGTTCGCCATCTTCCTGCAACAAGTATCTCTGTTCCACTAAAATTCTCACGGCGCGACTCACTTCCCGCACGTAATCAACGCGAGATTTGTAGCGCTCTTCAAGCGATAAACGCGGATCGCCGGTTTTCTTGCGCTGGGTTGTGGTTTTCGCAAAGGGAATGAAAGAGCCGAGCAGGCCGGCAAGCTCTCCTTCGGCTAAACCCCGCGGACGGAGGTTCCAGCCGGTGTAAGTTCCCATGGGCACTTCGATGGCCGGTAGGCGAATGCCAGCGCTGTCGTTGCCGTCGGCGTCGACCTTGGGCACGAGGATTTCGTACGCTCTGCCAAGAGGTCTCGGTGGGTGGATTTTCATCTTGCCGCGCAGAATGTTTTTACCGTAGTCGAGAAACAGTTGGCGGTTGTGTAGGCCAACGAAGTTTACACCAGGAATCTTCGGGAAACCGTTACGAGTCGCCGGCACCAGTGTGTGATCCTTGACGTTGGGATAGCGGCTCGGCGGCGGCGCAATAACTTTCGTCGCCCACAAATCCATGGCGACCATCAGGGCGCGCAGAACATCACCTGCCGGCAATGGATTGACAAGAAATTGGCTGTCGTCTTTGGCCGGCTCGGAACCGAAGGGACTGTTGTGCTGCGCGCTGGCGATGACATAGATGCGCACGTTTTCGGGAAGTCGCAGATCGTTGCCTTTACCGTCCGTGTGCGCCAGGCAGCCGCGCTTCTGCCAGTATTCGGTCGAAGTTTGCGTGTGAATAACTAGCGGATCGGTCTTGGGCCGTTTGAGAATGCCGTCGCGCCGGCCGGTTTGCGCATCCTTAATTACGTTGTAAGCGTGCGGAAAAAGTTCCGGATCGAGCTGGTTGGTATGTTGCTGCGACGACGTGACCGGGCGGGCAAACTCGTAATTCAAATACAGCCTGCCGCCGCCGGCCACATGCGGCGCGATGGCGTCGAAGACTTTGCGGTGCTTCTCGTCTTCGTTGAAGCCGTGATAGACGAAGTCGCGCAGAAAGCGCCCGCTCTGCGAGCGGCCCCATGCGTAGGCGTGGCTGATGCCGGTGAACTTATTCCCCCTTCTTTTATTCTCCCCCCGTGACGGGGGGAGATACAGCGGGGGGCGCGCGAGTTGGCACCGTCTGAGTTTGAGACCTTGCTTGGTTGAAGCCAAGGGGTTCGGTGTGCCGTTTCGGTCCTTCGACTCGAAGCGTAGGAAAGAAATCAGATCGCGCACGACGGCGAAGCCTAAGCCGAGCACGAGTGGATTCTTCGCCCGGTAGATAAATTCGTAGATATGCCCTGGTTTGAAACCGGAGTGGAGGTAAAGGTCTTTGCCGCTCGGTTTGATCGTCTCTTTGCCGGTGTGTGGATCTTTCGAACAGGAGGCGAAGACCCATTCGGAAAAGGGCACGGGAATTCGCGGTCCGTAGGATGTCTGTCGTACCGTCAGTGACGCGAGCACTTTCTCGCGTGTTGCGGCCTCGTAGCTTTTGACGCGTTCGTCACCGCTGAGCGGCTGTGACTTGACGCCTTTCTCATCGACGACGATCTCGGTGCGGACTTTACTCACGATCGGCTTGCCGTTGTGGGTCGCGACCGGGACGTTGAGCACGAGCCAATTCTTAAGCGGCATCAGATCGCCCTGCCAGCCGCACCAGACGATGGTGTAGCCTTGGCGCATGAGAAATCCGTTGCCGGCGTGTTCGAGCGTGCTCGGGTCGTTCGCTTCCGGCCCGTCGTTGAGAAATCCGAGGATGCGTTTGCCGCCGCGATTGGGCGCGTCGAAAAAAATCCTGCCGTTGCCGCGCGCCATGTCGACCGGCTTCAAGATGCAAAAGTTGCTGGAGTATTCGACCCGACCGCGCTTATGGCGCGGCGCTTTACTCAAATTGACGATGACACGATTGAGGCGATTTTTAGGATCGACTTCGCCGTAAAGCCTACCGACGAACTTTTCGTAGGCGCCGGTAACGGGAAATTCGTGGCCGCCGGCGAAGGGTTCTCTTTTTTGGATGACGAAGCGAGTGATCATAAGAAATACAAAATTAAAAAGTAATAATTAAAAAATGGGGAATAAGAAACTCTTAGTACTCATTGAACATTCTTTGTAGTTCGCGAGGGTCGTTGGTTTTGGTTAGGCCGAGCATAAGGAGAATGCGCGCTTTGTGTGGGACTAGGCTGTCGCCCTGGATGAATGGATCGTTCCAGTCGACTGGGACTCTGCCTTGTCCGCCGCGGTTCGACAGCACCACCGGTATTCCACTGGCGGCGATTTTCTCGATGGCTGGGAGTTGGTCGGCCGATGGGCGGCCGTTGTAAGCGTAGCCGCTGACGACGAGCCCTTTTGCGCCGGCGGCGACACAGGCTTGCGCCGCGGCATCATCTCCGCCGACGTAGGCGGCGATCACGTCGACGCGCGGAAACTCGTTTAGCTCGCCGATGTCGAACTCGGAGCGAAAGGTGTGGCGGCGCGTCGGCGCGTAATAGAAACTCACCTGGTCGTCTTCGATGTCGCCGAGCAGGCCGCGGCCTAATGAGTGAAAGCCGCCGGGGCGTTGATTGGTCTTGACCACCTCGCGCGCTGAGTGAATTTCCTCATGCAGTGTGACGAGGACGCCTTTGCCGCGGGCGTCGGGCGAGAGCACGAGGCGGATGGCGTCGAGCATATTGCGGTCGCCGTCGTTGCCGACTTCGTCGTGTTTTCGCTGCGAGGCGACGACGACGACCGGTTTCTCCGTGCGCACGCACAAGTGGAGAAAGTACGCAGTCTCTTCGGTGGTAAACGTGCCGTGGGTGACGATGATGCCGTCGATTCGCGAATCTTCGGCGGCGGCTCTGGCGGCGCGGGCCACGTCGAGCCAATGGTTTAAGCGCAACTGACCGCTGCGCACGCGAGTGGCTTCGACGACAGCGAAATCCGCCATCGCTTTGGCTTGCGGAATATCTTTCAGCACTTCGTCGATGCCGATGAGGCCGTGGCCTGTGTTGGCGATGGTTCCCCCGGTGGCGATGATTTTGATTAAGGGCATGAGTTTTTTGAGTTCCAATCGTTCAAGTCGTTCAAATCGTTTAGGACATCAGGTCGTTTAACAATATCTCTTAAGTTTCCAAGGTGCTCGGATGAAACATTTCTTCGGGCTCGAACTTCCGCTGCGTGAGGCCTTGGCGAAAGCAGTATTCGAGCAGCCTATCCACTTCCGGTCTGGATTTCTGAAAACCCCACAGATACGGATCGTCCCCGGCAACGGCCTGTTCTTCCTCCCACAAAGCGCGGTACCAGAGTGCGGTCTGGTGCACGCGCTGCCATTGGAGCCATTCATAGCACTTCCTTTTCGATTCCTGCCAGGCGTTAAATAGGCTCATCGCTACCCAGGGATGTTTTTCTAAGACGGAGTTCTTGATCAACAGCGTGTGCATGATCGGAAAGAAGCCCGTGCGCTTAAAATAATCGCGCTCTAGCTCGGCATAGTTGGGAAACAGGAAATCGATGTCAGGATGAACGCGCGGCGCCCAGGTACCGGTGGTGATGGCTGTGTCGATTTTTCCGGTCGTGAGCCAATCGAATTGCTGCTCGCCTTTGGGAATGATCTCGACTTTCAACCACGCCGGTGGTTTCCAGTCGCCGACGACGCTTACCCGATCGGCGACCCAGGTCACGGACTTTGGATCGAGGCGGTACTCGTCTTCGAGCAAGCCGCGTGCCCACACGGCGGTGGTCGTCAGCCAGGTTTGCACGCCGATGCGCTTGCCGCTCAGATCAGCAGGCGAGCGGATGCCGGAGCGTTTGTTGATGTAAATGTAGGAGTGGCGAAACATCCGTTTGACGAAGATTGGGATCGCCGTGTAGCCGAGCGATTTATAATGCAGGTCGGCGATGTAAGTGCCGGTGTAAAATTCGGCGGCGTCGAATTCCCTGGCGTCGATTTTGGTGTGCCGGCCTGGGCTCGGGTTGACGTAGACTTCGAGATCGATGCCTTCGGGTTTGACTGACCCGTCGATCAGCCCCCGCGCGCGGTCGTAGGGACCGCAGGTCATGGTAAGTTTTAACGCCATGCTATTGCACCTTGAACACTCGATTGAACTCTTTGGCAAGCTGCTCGTACTCATCAGAGCTTACGTGCAGGGTGAAGGTTTTTGCGCTCTTCAGACGAGGATTTTTCGCGCTCATGCCGATGCGCCCCGGACTTCTGCCTTTGTCCTGGAGCAATTTTTGGCCTTCCGCCGATAGCATGAAGTCGATAAAAACTTTTGCCGCGTTGGGGCGTGGTGCGTTCTTTAAAAGCGATATCCGATTGGGATCGCCGCCGACCAACGGATTCGGCGCGATCCACTGGAGGGGCGCGCCTTTTTCCGTGTATTCATCGACGCGATGTTGATACAGCGAGACTGCGACGGGAAACTCGCCTGCCGAAACCAACTCGGTGATGAGCGTATAGCCTTTGCGAAAATTAACTTGTTGCTCGGCAAGTCGGCGCCAGTATTCCATCCCTTTGTCTTTTCCCCTGGCTTTGAGCAGGGCGCCGAACAAATAATATTCTTCGGTATCCCAACCGAGTTGGCCTTTCCAGCGCGGCTGGAGCAGATCCTCATAGTTTTTCGGCGCCGCATCGGCGGCAACGAGCTTGGTGTTGTAGCCGATGACGTAGAGCGTTTGGTGCAAGCCGATGCCGAAGCCATCCGGATCGCGCCAATCGGCGGGAAAGTTGGTTGCTTCCTTGGACAGGTAGCGGTCGAGGGCGGACTTTTCTTTCAAGATTCCCGACTGAATGCCGCTGACCGCCACGACATCGCCGAGAAATTTTCCCGCCCGCTGCTCGCTCAACAGACGATTAAGCGTCTTTTCACTGCTGGCCCGGACCGATTCGACTTTAAGCGGCGGAAATTTTCTCTCGAACGCTTTGACGACGTAGTCGGCATCGCTCGGTCCCCATGAAGTGTAAAAGATGACGCGGCCTTCTTGTTTCGCTTTGTCGAAGTCTTGGGCGTGAACGATGCCGCTCAAGACGACAACGATCAGAGCTATCAATGTACTCTGCATGAGTTTCATAAACACCCCGTCACTTGTAGACGCTACTGACAAAACCTTCGCGTTCCAATTCGTCCATGACACTGGTATCGACGAAGTCACGCCAGTCGCGCTGCTCTTTGACCTGCATGAATTCTAAAAACACCGTGGCGTCTTCCGGGCCAGGGTTGGGCACTCTGGGAAAAACTTTCAGCCAGAAATCGTAAGTTTCCGAGAGAATCTTTCCGTCCGTCTCGCGCAAGTTTTTGCCCAGCACTTTCATGCCGAAGTCGCGATCGGTACGGAAACGAGCCAAGCCGGCGACAAAAGCTCTCATGAAATTTTTCACCACGTCGCGCTGTGACTTGATGAAAGATTGGCGCGCGGTGATCTGATTGATCGGATAGTGGATGCCGCTGCCGACAAGATCGTAGAGCGGACGCAAGCCCATTTCTTTTGCTCGCAGCGTAAACGGCGGCAGCAGTAACGTGCCTTGAACCGTTCCCGCTGCCAGTGATGCCAAGCGCGTGCCGAAATCGCCGACTTGCAGCATGGCGACATCTTTGTCGGGGTCGAGTCCCAATTTTCTTAAGGCATATTGCGCGGCGATGTAGCCGGAACCGCCGACCGTGCTGACAGCGAGTTTTTTGCCCTTTAATTCAACTGCGTCGCGAATGTCTTTGCTGACGTAGAGCGTGTAGGGAAACACGCCGACCGTGCGAGCGATGATGACGGTGTCGGCGCCCTTGAGGCGCGCGTTGACTACGGCGGCGCCGCCGGTAGTGCTGATCTGAATGTCACCGCCGATCAGCGCGCGGGTCACCGGCTGGCCACCGGAAAATTGAATCACTTCGAGATTCTTGATGCCGTATTTTTCAAAATAGCGGCCTTCTTTCGCGGACCAAAGCGGCGCTTGAGTGGCGCTGAAGATAGTTCCGGCGCGCAGAGGTTCTTGGGCGGTGAGCGAGGTTGGAGTAAGAAGTAGAGAAGTAACCGCAAAGAGCGCAAATTTCAGCGAGGGGAAATTCACTGCGAAGGACACGAAGAGCACGAAGTTCAAGAAATGATTATTCCGAAACCTTCGCGTCCTTCGTGATCTTCGTGGTGAAAAAAAGCTTTGGCTTAAGGTGTGAGACACAAGAACCTCCTCAGACGGTAGTACAAGAGTCACAATCAGATGCTCATTCATAGATCGTCTCGCGCCATTTCGTGCGGATTTGGTTTTTTAGTTCTTCGCTCGATTCGGCGATCGGTGGGAATTGATGCCTGCGCTCGTAGGGCATGCAGGCGTCGATCAGGCAGCGTGAGCTGTGGCCTTTGTTCTCAGGCGGGATGCAGACGTCTAGCGAACCGCTGGCGGCGCGGCGGATGATTTCGACAGCGGTTTCGGGATCGCAGCGCGTTGACATTGCCCAGAGCACGTCGAATTCACTGGTTGGGTCGATGTCTTCATCAACTACGACGACGAATCTTCCATTATACGCGCCGCCGAGAGATTGCGAGGCAAGAAACAGCGCTTGGCGCGAGTGGCCAGGATAGGCTTGTTTGATCGAGATGACGTTGAACAGACTACCGATGCCCGACTCGAGCGACCAGACGCCTTTGACGTTGGGCAACCCGGCCTTCTCGACGCGGTCCCAAAGCTGCGCGGCGCGGATCATGCCTTTCGATAGCGAATAGTCGGTCGGCGGACGGCCGGGGCGCGCGACGCATAGAATCGGATCGTTACGGTGATAGATCCGTTCGATGCGCAGCACCGGCGTGTCTTCCATGCGCGTACCGTAGTAGCCGAGCCACTCGCCGAACGGGCCGTCGGCTTTGATGTCGCCAGGATGGAGAAATCCCTCGAGGGCGATCTCCGTGTGCGCCGGAAAAGGTAGACCGGTGACTTCGCCTTCGACGAGATCGAAAGGCCGGCCTCTGATACCGCCGCAGTAATCGTACTCGGAATAACCCAGTTCAATCGGATTGCCGGCGGCTAAGAGCAGCAGTGGATCTTGGCCGACACAGAGAACCACGGGGCAAGGCTTTCCCCGCTTGAAATATTTTTCCATGTGCATCCGGCCATGCTTCCCCGCCGACGACATGAACAGGCCGACCGATTTCTCGTCATGCACCATGGCGCGATAGGTGCCGAGGTTTAGCCAGCCTTCATCGGGATCGCGGGTGACGGCGATGCATGCGGTGCCGATGAATCGGCCGCCGTCGAGCTCGTGCACTTTGGGCACGGGAAACTTGAGCACGTCGATTTCAGCGGCGGACAATTTGTTTTCAAACACCGGGCCGGTTTTTACCATGCGCGGCGCGATCGGTTTGAGCGCGTTGAGTTTGTCCTTGAAGCGGCTGACCAGTTTAAGCCCAGTGCTGTCCATCGGCAAACCGGCCATGAGCGCGAGACGGCGGTAAGAGGTTTGTTGGCCAAAAAGAATGCGGTAGCCCTCTGGATAACCTTTGATTTGATCGAACAACAGCGCCGGGATCGTGCCGCTGCGCTCGCGATAAATCAGCTCGGCCATGGTGCCGATTTCTAGATTCCAATCGGCGCCGCTGACGCGCTTGAGCTCGCCCATTTGTTCGACAAGGTCGAGCCACTGCCGCACATCTTCATAGGGACGAGGCAGATTGCTTTCTTCGATCGCTTCACGTTCATGCGGCAGAGCCATTCATTTCTCCTTCGGTTGCTTTAACTGTTCGAGTAATGTTTCCGCCGACATCGGCAATTCCTTCAGCCGCACCCCGGTGGCGCGGGCGATGGCGTTCGCCACCGCCGGAGCGATGCCGAAGACGGACATCTCGCCGACGCCTTTGGCGCCGTAGGGTTCGGAGGCGTAATGTTTTTCGACGATGATCGGCGTTGCGTTGGGAATGTCACGCATGGTCGGAATCTTGTAGTCGGCGAAGCTCGCGTTGGTGATTTTTCCTTGGTCGAATATTAAGTTTTCCGAAAGTGCATAGCCGAGCCCCATCATGATGCCGCCCTGAATTTGGCCGGTGACCGCCATGGGATTGAGCGCTTGGCCGACGTCGTGAGCCGAGGCGACGCGCACGAGTTCGATCACGCCGGTCTCGCGATCGACGGCGACTTCCACGGCCTGTGCGCCGAAGGGCCAACCGGGCGCAGCGGCGCTCTTTGCCGCCGCGGCCGGGTCGCCGGCCCAAACTCGCTGGCTTTCGCTCGCGCCGATGCCGATGATTTCACCCGCTGTGGTTTGCTCCGCCAACCTGGCAAAGCTGATCGCTCGACGGTTCTTGGCAACAATGTTCTTGCCAGCGAGCCGGAGTTCGCTCGGTGTGAGATGCCAAAGACGCGCGGCGGCGTCAAACAGCTGTCGCCCTGCATCGGCGGCGGCGAGCTTCACGGCTGCGCCAACGTAGGGCGTGACGCGGCTCGAATAGGTGCCGTGGTCGAAGGGGGTTCGTTCAGTGTCGGCGATGACGACATTGACGTCGCGGAGCGGTATATTCAATTCCTCGGCGACAATTTGGCCGAGGCTTGTTCCGGTGCCGCCACCGACGTCGGTGGCGCCGATTTGTAATTCCACTTCGCCATGGGCGCCGATGCGCACGCGGGCATTCGACGATGACGCCGAAGTGGTCGGCGATTTGTGCAGCAATGCGATGCCGAAGGCGTGGTTTTCCGGTGCACGCATTTGCCAGCGCTTTAATTGAGCGGCGACTTTGATCAAACATTCGCGCAGGGCGATATGAAGGGCGCGGTCGCCGACCGGCGTTTCGTCGCCGGTGTCGAGACAGTTCTTTATACGAATCTCCACCGGATCGATGCCGAGTTTCTCGGCGATGATATCCATCTGCGATTCGCCGGCCCAGACCGCTTCAGGAATGCCCAGGCCGCGAAACGGACAGCCACGCAGTTTATTCGTGTAGACCAACGTCGAGGTGACGCGGATGTTAGGAATGCGATAGGGCCCGACGCCGTCTTTAAGCGCGCGATTGCTGCCCGGCAATCCTTCTGCGTAGGCGCCGGTGTCCCAGGTGAATTCCATCGCGCGCGCGGTGATCGTGCCATCGCGTTTCACCCCGGTGCGCACGCGCACGGTGGCCGGCACGGAGCCAGCGGCCGCGGCGAACTCTTCGGCGCGGCTGTTGACGAGCCGCACCGTTTTTTTCGTTTTCAACGCCAGCGCCGCGGCATAGGGTTCGAGCCGCATGGCGTTTTTGCCGCCGAAGCCGGCGCCGATTTTCGTGCCGATCACGCGAATCTTACCTTCGGCGAGATCGAATAGCTCGGCTAAACCCGAGCGCACGAGAAAAACTTTTTGCGTGCTGGTCCACACCGTGAGTTGCTCGCCGTTCCATTGGGCGACGACGGCGTGGGGCTCGAGCGAGCAATGCTGCACTTGCTGCGCGCGAAACGTGTCCTCGAAGATTTCATCGGCTGCGGCGAAGCCTTCATCGATGTCGCCTTTGGTGAAGAGCGCCTGATGGGCGATGTTCGTGCCGGGAATCGGATGCCAGTCGCGCGCCAAGACGCTATTCATTCGATAGGATTGCAGCTGATCGTGGACCAGCGGCGCATTCTCGCGAAGCGCTTCGTCGGTCGTCAGCGCCGCGGGTAATTCGTCGAAATCACAATCGATCAAAGCCACCGCTTGCTCGGCGATTTGCTCGTCATCGGCGCCGACCGCGGCGATGACATCGCCGATGTAGCGCACTTTGTCTGCGGCAAAGATCTGCTCGTCTTGGAGCGAAAAGCCGAAACGCTTGGCGGGCACGTCGTCAGCCGTGAGCACCGCGGCGACTCCCGCGAGAGCCCGAGCGCGGCTGGCGTCGACACGACGAATTCTTGCGTGTGGCAACGGGCTGCGCAGCAACTTGACGTGCAGCGTCCCGGGCAAGACCACGTCCACGGTGTATTGGGCGCTGCCCGAGACGATCTCTGCACCGTCGAGGCGCGGCTCCGGCTTGCCGATAACTTTGAATTGTTTCACGAGGCTGACGGTTGTTTCGGTGGCGCGTAGAGTTGCAGCAGATTGCCATCGGGATCGAAGAAGTAAAAACCTCGTCCGGTCGGGCGATCGACGGTGGGGATGTCGTAGACTTTCACACCCCAGTCTTTCATTTTTTTCGCCGCGAGCTCGAAGTCTTCCGGCGAGACGGTAAAAGCCTGATGCGTCGCGCCGTCTTCTTTCAGCGCGTCTTTTTCCATCGGTTTCGGGCGCTGAAAAAGCACGACCATGGAATCGCCGGAGCGCAGATCGGCACGGTTCAAATGATCGCCCATGTCATCCTTGTTCAGCTTGGCAATGGTCATGCCCAATATCTCGGTGTAGAACTTGACCGCGCGCTCGACATCGTTGACCGGGATACCCAGATGATAGACGCCTTTGGTAGTAATCATGAATCCTCCCTAAGAATACTCATGCCCATTACCACCTGAGGATTCTGTCCGTCAACCGGCGGGGGAAGTTGGATCGATGGAGTGTTGGGTTGGCACCTCCAAGCCATTGCTCGAAATCCGCCTTGACTCGCTGTGGGGTTTCAACTAGAGCTCAGCGAAAGATTCCCCTCGCGCTGAGGAACGTATGATAAGTCAATCAATCGTCTTCGTGGTGGCAATTTTGTTCGCGCTCGCAAATTGCGATACCGCAGCGGCCGCCGAAGCAAGGCGGCCGGCGGAATGGGATAAAATTGTCGAGGCGGCAAAGAAAGAAGGGAAGATAGTCATCGCGATCCCGCCGGTAAACGAACTGCGCAGAGAGATGGACAATGTCTTAAAGCAGAAGTTCGGCATCGACGCCGAACTGTTAGCGGCGCCGGGACCGAAAAATGCCAGCCGGATTTCAGCTGAGAAAAAAGCCGGTGTGAACTATTTCGACGCGATCATTTGCGGCACGGGCACGGCGTCGGGATTGACCCATGACGGCATGCTCGAGCCGATGGAGAGCTTTTGGATTCTCCAGGAGGTGCGGGATCCCAAGCAATGGTTTGGCGGACATGTTTGGGAAGATAACGTGAGCACCCACCGTTTTCTCTACTCCTTTCTCGCCGACGTGAGCACGCAAAACGCTTGGTTCAATTCGACACTGGCCAAGGCAGAGGACTTTCGAAGCTTCGACGATTACTTGCAGCCCAGGTGGCAGGGCAAGATCGGCTTTAGTGATCCGCGCGTGCCGAGCTCCGGGCAAGGCATCTGGTCATTCATGTGGGAGATCAAAGGCGAAAAATTCTTGAAAAAATTAGTTCAGCAGGAGCTTTTCTTGACGCGCGACCTACGCCAGCTCGCTGACGCGTTGGCTAAAGGGAAAGTCGCCGTGGCGTTTGGGTTAGGCCGGAGTCCGGTCGACCCATTCGTCGCCGCGGGTTTGCCGCTCAAGCCGGTGCCGCCGCCCAAGGAGGGTTTGCCGGCGAGCAACGGCTTCGGCGTGCTCGGTGTGATCAAAAATCCACCCCATCCGAACGCGACGAAAATATTCGTCAACTGGTTTCTCGGTAAGGAAGGGCAAGAATGGTATGGCAAGATATTGGAGAACGGCACGCGCCGTCTCGACGTCGAAACCAGGTGGTTGAAAGATCTCGGCATCAACGCGGCGAAGGACGCGATCACGGTGCAAGAGTATCATCGCATCCGCAATCATCTGGAAGACAAGTACACCAAAGTGAGATTGCCGTCGGGGAAGTTTGCCGAAACGATCCTGAAATAGCTGAAGGAGTCAAACCTGAGAAGAGGCATAACCACAAAGGGCACATAGGTCACAAAGTAAAAAATTTGGATTCGAACAACTAGCCGCAAAGAGCGCAAAGGGCGCAAAAAAGAATAAGGGCGGGTTTGAAACCTGCCCTCTTGGCATTGCCAACGGTTTCGCTTGCAAGCCTCACCTTGACACCCTGTCACCTTTCATTTACTGCTCTCCGAGAGAACCGAGGAACGAGAAAGTTATGATCAAGGAGTTACGCGTAGTGATTTTCGCGATGGTGTTTGCGCTTTCTGCCAGCCATTTGAGCATTGCCGCCGAAGCCAAGCGGCCAGCGGAGTGGGATAAGGCTGTCGAGGAAGCGAAGAAGGAAGGCAAAATCGTGCTCGCCATTCCGCCTGCGACCGAACTCAGAACCGCGCTGGAGCCGCTGTTGAAGCAAAGGTTCGGCGTTGAAGCCGAACTTGTTTCAGCGCCGGGACCGAAGAACGCGAGCCGAATCGCCGCGGAGAAAAAATAGCCGGCGTGAACTATTTTGACGCGATCATCTGCGGCACGGGCACGGCGGCGGGTCTTACCCATGATGGGATGCTCGAGCCGATGGAATCGTTGTGGATTCTTCCCGAGGTGAAAGATGCCAAGCAATGGTGGGGCGGCCATATCTGGGAAGACAACCTCAGCACGCATAAGTTTCTTTATTCCTTTCTCGCCGACGTGAGCACGCATAGCACCTGGTACAATACGTCGCTGGCCAAGCCGCAAGAGCTGCGCAGCTTTGACGATTATCTGAATGCCAAGTGGAAGGGCCGCATCGGTTTTAGCGATCCGCGCGTGCCGAGCTCGGGGCAGTCTATCTGGTCGTTCATGTGGGAGCATCGCGGCGAAGAATTTTTAAAAAAACTAGTTCAGCAAGAACTTTTCCTGACGCGCGATCTGCGCCAACTGGCGGACGCGGTAGCGAAGGGCAAAGTGGTGCTCGCATTCGGCCTGGGCCGGAGCCAGACCGAGCCATTTATCAAAGCCGGTCTACCGCTCAAGCCGGCGCCGGTAACTAAAGAAGGCTTGCCGGCGAGCAACGGCTTCGGCGTGCTCGGCGTGATCAAAGATCCACCGCACCCCAATGCCGCAAGAGTATTCGTTAACTGGTTTCTGAGCCGCGAAGGTCAGGAATGGTATTCGAAAGTGATGTTGAACGGCACGCGCCGGCTCGATGTCAATACCAAGTGGTTGAAGGACAGCGGCATCGCGGCGGCTAAAGACGCGCTGACCGTGCAGGAATATCACCGCGTGCGCAATCATTTGGAAGACAAGTACACCAAGGTCAGAGTGCCTGCGGGAAAATTTGCCGAGACGATTTTGCAGTAGCGGTTTCGGATTTTCTCGCGCAAAGAACCCAAAGGGCGCAAAGTTTAAGAAGATCAAGGGATGTGTATGTTGCGCTGCAAATTAATCGCTGGGCTATTGCTGCTGTCGCTCTGCGCTCACATCAGCGAGCTTTATTCGGCTTCCGCTCCCCTCACCAAGATTCGCGTTGGCTATCCGTCGCAGAGCGCGAGCATGTATCCGCTGTTCGCCACTAAAGAAGCGGGTTTGTTCGAAAAGCACGGTCTCGATGCCGAGCTGATTTACATTCAGGGCGTTCAGATGGCGCAGGTGCATGTTGCCGGCGGGCTGGATTTCACCGGCACTTCAGGGATCGTCGCTTTGCAATCCTCTGTGAGCGGCGCGGATATTGTTTTGCTGACCAATTCCATCGATACCCATTTGATGAAAATCATCGTTCACCCGAGCATCACGAGCCCCGCGGGACTCAAAGGCAAGTCGTTGGCCGTGACGCGCTTCGGTTCTTTGACCGACTTGGCGGTAAGACCCGTGCTGGAACAGTGGACGCTTGAGCCGAATAAAGATGTTACGCTCACGCAGATCGGCCGGCTGTCGGACATGGTGCCGGCGGTGCTGCAAAAAAGAGTCGACGGCGGCGTGTTTTCTTTTCCGTCGTCGCTCTTCGCGGAAAAAGCGGGCTTGAAGCCGCTCTACGATCTCGCCGATTCCGGCATCGAAGTGCCGACGACGACGATCGCGGTCAGCCGCAGCTACGCCAAGGCGAACCGCGACATCGTGCTGCGCTACGTCCGAGCTTATGTCGAGGGCACGCACCGATTGCTCACTGACCGCGAGCTGGGCATTCGTGCGTTACGGCGCTACGGCGGCGTGCAGGACATTGAGCTACTGGAGGCGACCTACGATTTGTTCGCCAAGAAGTACATCAAGAAAGTTCCGACCTTGACGGAGACGGCGGTGCAAAACGCTTTGAAGCTATTGGCGGAGGGCAATCCCAAGGCGAAGAATCGCCGTCCGGAAGAGTTCATGGACACAAGTTTCATGGACGAGTTGGAGAAAAGCGGCTTCATCAGAAAGCTGTGGCAATAAGAATTCACAGTTGGTAAATACCGACAGACTCTATCGGCATTAGATCACGAAATTGGACTTGGAGGTGCAGCGATGAAACTTGCGCGAATTCTTTGCATGACGTTCCTCGGTATGATCTCGCTTACTGCACTGTTGCGCGCGGCTACGGTTGACGACATCATGCTTTACAACAAGCCGGATCGACAAAAGATTCTGGTCGACGGCGCGCGCAAGGAAGGCAAGATCACTTGGTATACCTCGCTGATCGTCGATCAAGTGGTGCGGCCGGTGAAAGAAGCCTTCGAGAAAAAATATCCGTTCGTTCAGATCGAACACTTTCGCGGCAACTCGGAACGTATAGTGCAAAAAATGTTCGCCGAGTATCAAGGCAAGCGCTACGAAGTCGACATCGTCGACGGCACGGTGACCGCGCCCATGGTCAAAAAAGGCGGCTACTTGCAGCGCTTCTACTCGCCCCATCTCGCCGACTATCCCGTCGAGCTTAAAGATCCGCAGGGTTATTGGGGCGTGAGCAACGTCTACTATTTTGCCGTCGGCTATAACACGCGCATGGTGAAGCCCAACGAAGTTCCCAAGAGCTACGAAGATCTGCTCAATCCGCGTTGGAAAGGGCAGATGATGTGGTCGACCAGCCGAGGCTCGGGGGCGCCGATGATGATCGGCAATCTCTTTCAGTCCATGGGACAGGAGGCGGGAAAGGCTTATCTGCAAAAATTGAAAGCGCAGAACGTCGCCAAGACCACGGCGAGTAACCGGCAATTACTGGACTTGGTCATCGCCGGCGAGTATCCGCTGGGGCTGCATATTTTTCACCATCACGCCCATATCAGCCGGACCGCCGGCGCGCCGGTGGATTGGGCGCCGATCGAACCGCTGTCGGCGACGATCAACACGATCTCGCCGGTGACCAGGTCGCCGCATCCGCACTCGGCGATGCTGTTGCTCGATTTCATTCTGTCCGAAGAAGGACAGAAGGTAATTCAAGGGGTCAATTACTTGCCGTCCCATCCGAAAATCCCGGCCAAGCAAGTCGATCTCAAGCCGGGCGGCGGCAAGTTCAAGCGCGCGCTCTATTTCACGCCGGACTCGCAGGTGAACGAAGGCGACGCTTGGGTAGATTACTTCGAGAAGAATTTTTTGAAATAGATTCGTTCATTCTCAACTGTGGCTTTTTAATTACCGCGTCCCGGGGCTCGGCGGCGGCGAAGGGCTGCATTGACAAGGCGAGGCGACTCGGAATAGCGTCGCCTCAGAACCGGGTTAACCCCTACGTGGAGGAGTCTATCGCATGACGATGCCCAATCAGCGCTCAGGCTTGGCTGGATGTTTGTTCGTCTTCTTGTTTGCCGTGATCGCGATGGCGCCCCCAAGCGCGGCGGCGACGGTGGAGGAGATCGCCCTGATGAACCGCGCCGATCGGCAAAAGATTCTCGTCGAGGGCGCCAAGAAAGAAGGAAAGGTTTCCTGGTATACCACTTTAATCGTCGATCAGGTGGTGCGGCCGGTTAAAGAAGCTTTCGAGAAAGAATATCCGTTCATCCAAATGGAATATTTTCGCGGCAACTCCGAGCGTCTCGTGCAAAAAATGATGGCGGAGTACCAAGCCAAACGGTACGACGTCGATATCATCGACGGTACGGTATCGCCGACCATGGTGCGGCGAGCGGGCTTCTTACAACGCTTCTATTCCCCTATATTGGCGGAGTATCCGGCCGATCTCAAAGATCCGCAAGGTTTTTGGGGCACGACCAATCTTTACTTTTTCGCCACCGGATACAACACGCGCATGGTCAAGGCTGCGGAGGTTCCGAAAACTTACGAAGATCTGCTCAACCCGCGTTGGAAAGGACAGATGATGTGGTCGACCAGCCGCGGCTCCGGAGCGCCGATCTTCGTTGGCACGATACTTAATGCTATGGGGATGGAAGCGGGCAAAGCTTATCTGCAAAAACTAAAATCGCAGAATATCGCCAAAAGCACGGCGAGCAATCGGCAGGTCTTAGACTTGACGATCGCCGGTGAGTATCCGCTGGCGCTGCAGATGTTCAACCACCACGCGTTCATCAGCAAGTCCGCCGGCGCCCCGGTGGATTGGCAGCCCCATGAGCCGGTGACCGCGACCATTCACACCGTCGCGTTGGCAAAAAGCTCGCCCCACCCGCATGCGGCCATGCTCTTGCTCGATTTCGTCATGTCGGAAAAAGGACAGAGGGTTTACCAGCAGGCTAACTATTTGCCGTCTCACCCGAAAGTTCCGGCGAAGCAAGCCGATCTCAAGCCCGGCGCCCGGTTTAAGCGCGCTTATTACATCAACCCCGATGCGCAATATGATAAGGGCAATGAATGGGTGGATTATTTCAATAGCGTATTTTTAAAGTAATGGCAGCTGAACGTGGCAAAGCAAGAATCAACCGAGACACTTGAACTGGCGCTAAAGGCCAGGACATCCGGCAGGAGTGTTTCCGTAGGCCTGGCGTCGCGCTTCGATGTGGCGAGCGTGGTAATGATCGCGGTTTCCGTCATCACGGCGTACCTCGTTCTCCCGCCGCTTTACTCGGTCATTCAAACCAGCCTGTATACCACCAAGCTTACTGGCGAGATCGATCAGTTTACCTTGCGCTACTATGAAGACCTGCTGCGCGAGCTGCAGATCATCGGGCCGTTTCTCAATACTTTCTACTTTTCCATGGGCAGCGCGCTGTGCGCCACGGCGCTCGGCGGATCAATCGCCTGGCTCGTCGTCCGGACGGACAGCCCGTTGCGCGGCTTGGGTTACTTCACGGCGTTCGCTTCCTTCGGCACACCCTTTATTCTCTACACCATCGGTTGGCTGTTGCTGCTCGGCAAGGCCGGACCGATCAACTACTGGCTCAAGGTCTTGCTCGAACAAACTGGACCGGTGATCAACGTTTATTCCATGTTCGGCATGATTCTGATCGAGTCGCTCTTGTGGTCGCCATTTGTTTTTCTCATGCTCGCGGCGGCGTTCCGCTCCATGGACCCGTCCCTCGAAGAAGCTTCGGCTGCTTGCGGCGCGCGGGTTTGGCAAACCATGCGGCGGATTTCCTTGCGCCTCATGCTGCCGGCATTTTTTTCCGTCATGCTTTTGATCTTCATTCGCACCTTCGAGTCGTTCGAAATTCCGGCCTTGGTCGGACTGCCGGGCGATATCCGCGTGCTGACGACTTCGATCTATCTCGACGCGCAAAAACTACCGCCGAGATATGGTAGCGCGGGTGCGTTTTCCGTGCTGCTGATGGTGGTGGTGGCGGCGACGCTCTATTATTACTTTCGCATGACCCGCGAGGGCGACCGCTATCACACGGTGACGGGCAAGGGTTACCGTCCGACGCTGATCAGACTCGGCCGCTGGCGCTACGTCGCCGGATCGGCGCTAGTCGCCTATTCGATCGTTCTGCTGGTCCTGCCGTTCTTGATTATCCTCTGGGCATCGCTGTTACCGTTCTACATGCAGCCGTCGCTTGAAGGTCTGGCGAAATTCACCATCAAGAATTACGTTACGGCGCTGCACTTTCCCAAGCTCATCGACGCGATAAAAAATAGCGTGCTGCTCGGTCTGGGTAGCGCGAGCTTCGTGATGGTGCTGACCCTGCTCGCCTCTTGGTTACTCGTGCGCACCAAGATTCGCGGCCGCTGGGTGCTCGATCTTCTGACGACGCTGCCGCTGCTGTTTCCCGGCATCGTCATGGGCTTGGCGATCCTGCGCTTTTATCTTTTCGTGCCGATCCCTGTCTACGGCACGCTGTGGATTCTCTTGATCGCTTTCGTGACCCGCTACATTCCTTACGGTATCCGCTACACACACTCCGGTTTGCTCCAGTTGCACAAGGAATTGGAGGAAGCGTCCTATGTGTCGGGCGCATCCTGGTTCGGCTCCATGCGCCGCATCATATTGCCGCTGATCACGCCGTCGTTTCTTGGCGGCTGGATTTTTATCTTCCTCCTCTCCGCCAAAGAGCTTTCCATGTCGGTTCTGCTGGTCAGCCCGCAGACGCCGGTGGTCTCGGTGGCGATCTTCGAACTCTGGGAAAACGCCCAAGTTGGCGAGCTCGCCGCCTTCGGCGTGATCTGGACCGTGATCCTGGTCACGGTTGCAATAGCCTACTACGCCTTCGCGCGCCGGTACGGTGTGCAGCACAATTGACGCGACGTATCCGCCGTCGATGGACTATTATGTTCGAGACGCGGTGCCCGAGGATTCGATCGGGCAGATCGTTTGGCCGTATCGGCGCGTCCGCTGCTCTAGGAGTTTAGTAATGGCTGAATGCCAACTCCAAGCGGCTCGCTCACAGACTCGGCGTCGTGTCTGGTGTCAACTCGTCTTGGCGATGAGTTGGTTTGTTAGCAGTCTTGTCGCAAACGAGCTTATTGCTGGCGAAGCTGCTTCATCACCGCACAAAGGAGTCAGAGATTTTGCCGCTTATTGGGCGTCAGCTCAGTTGCTTTTATCGGCGCAGAATCCGTACTCCCCCGCTGACCTGTTCAACATTCAAAAAAACTTGGGGTTGCAGGAGGCTTCGCCTCTGGTCATGTGGAATCCGCCTTGGACCTTCGCCGTGACTTTGCCTTTTGGCCTGCTCGATTTCGCTACCGGTCAATTTCTTTGGCTCTTGCTGCAGGTTTTTCTTTTACTCGTTTCCGCACAGCTGCTTTGGAGTATTTACGGTGAACCGGCCGGACGCTCTCGGTTAGCGTGGTTATTGACCGTGACATTTGTTCCATCGGTGTTCGTGCTGGTGATCGGCCAGATCGCGCCGCTGGTGCTCGCCGGTTTCGCTGGGTTTCTCTATTTCGAGCGGCGCGGCATGAAGTTCGCCGCCGGCGCGCTGCTCGCGCTAACATTGGTGAAGCCGCATTTTGTCTATTTGTTTTGGATTGTGTTTGTGCCCTGGATTTGGCAACGACGGCAATGGAGCTTGCTGTTGGGCACCGCGGTCGCAGGGGCCGCTGCTGCGGTTCTGCCGCTCTTTTTCAACCCGTCGGTGTATCATCAATACGTGGATCTGTTTCGCCCGACGGCCTTGCAGTTGCCGCTGGAACTTCCCGCGCCGACGCTGCGCAATGCGGCCAATCTGCTGCTGCAACTGGATCTGGGTGTGTGGCAATTGCTGCCGTCTTTGCTCGCCGCGCTATGGATTCTATTCTATTGGTGGCGGCACCGGGCGGATTGGCACTGGTCGGAAAAATTACCGCTTGTCTTAATCGTCTCATTGACCACCAGCGCCTACACTTGGACATTCGATCAAGTGGTTTTTTTGCCGGCGCTAATTCAAGGAGCGAGTTGGCTGGTTCGCCGACGTTTGCCGTGGTATCGGTCGATCGCCGCGTTACTCTACATCGCCATCGATCTCGCGCACCTTGTGCTTAGATTTTTCGTCGCCGAGGAGCTTTGGTATTTTTGGCTGGCGCCAGCGCTACTCATCGCTTACCTCGTTTACCGTTGGGAAGCGGAAGGCGACAACCCGACATCATCATGACTTTTTCGCGATGGGGATTTTCAAATCCAAGGATTCTAATCTCTACTTGCGTGACGGCTTACCGTATTATAAGACCGCTTGGCTGCGGCTCGCGCGGCACGCCAATACATTTGAAGTTGACCACGCCGATTTCGGCGCAGGGTGCCGGTGCAATTTCAGGAGGCATGATGAATGGCATCAAGCGGTATGGGACGTTGATTCTGTCGGCTGGGCTTTCAATGGTTCTCTGCTGGCGTGTGGCGTACGCGCAACAGCAGACTCTTGCGTTTAGCTCGGTGGATTCGCCCAATGCCAACTGGTATATCGCCAAGGACCGGCAGCTCTACAAGAAATACGGTCTCGACGTCGAGCTGATTTACATTCCATCATCGACAACGACGATTTCTGCAGTGGTCGCCGGTTCGGTTGCCGTCGGCAACATTTCCGGCGGGGCGACCGCGAATGCCGCCGTCGGTGGGGCAGGCGTGGTTGTCGTGGGCTGCTTCATCAATACCTTGCCCTACGAACTGGTCGTTCATGAGTCGATCCGATCGGCGCAGCAGCTCAAGGGCAAGAGCATTGGCATCAGCCGCGTGGGCAGTTCCTCCGACGTGGCGGCGCGGGTGTTTCTCAAGGAATTGAAGCTGGAGCCGGACAAAGACGTGGCGATCTTGCAGGTCGGCGGCTCGACCGAAAGGGCGGCGGCCTTTCGCACCGGACGCATCGTCGCGTTTCCGGCGCCTCCGGGCGTGATTCATCTCACCCATGGGATGCCGCACCGGATTCTCGCCAGTACGGCTGATTTCCCCAAAGGTTTTCCGTTTCCCTACGTCTGTCCGACGGCGTCGAAAAGTTATCTGAAAAGCAACCGCGACTCGATGAAACGCTTACTGATGGCACTGATTGAAGCGACGCATTTTTTCAAGACGCGCAAAGAGGACAGCAAAAAAATCATGGCCAAATACACGCGCCATAATAACGAAGCGTTCTTAGAAAGCGCCTACCAGAGCAGCAACAAGCTTTTCGAGCAGGTGCCGCTGGTCAACCGCGAGGGCATGGACGTGCAAGTGAAAGAGGCGGCGGCGCGCAAACCCGGCAGCACGTTGAAAGTCGACGATATCGTCGACGATAGCTTGGTGTTGGAATTGGAGAAGGACGGGTTTATCAATCGCATCTACAAGCCATGACCTTGGGGATAATTGCCTTGCGCGTCAAATCGCGTCATAGGAAAATAGGCGCGATCGGCCGGGAGGGTCGGAGCGCATGGATCAAAGGTACTTTTATGGTTTGCTGTTTGTCTTCGCTGGAATTCTCGTTCGCATCGCCATGCACTTTGTCGACAAAAATCGCATTAAAGATGAAGTCGAAACGAAGCTCGGCCGGGTGGTGTCGATTACCTGGAATCCGTTTGGGCGCGGCTGGTTCTTTGAAAGGGGCGAGCGCCATTACGATGTAACCTACGTCGATCGTTCCGGCGCGACGATCTCGACGAGTTGCAAGACGAGTTATTATACCGGGGTTTATTGGGCCGACGGACCGCGCCTCGCCGAACCGCCGCCGCGCATCATATCGCGTCATCTTTGCGGCAAGTGCGGCTACGCTCTCAACGTCGAATGGCGCGCTTGTCCCAACTGCGGGAGAGCCACTGAGTTGGCGTGAACTTGGTACAAAGTTCCGCTTCTCCTGGTCATCGATGGGCTGCACATTCCGTTTGGCTAGATTCGCGCTCCCGCTCATTCTGTTCACCGCCGCTGTTTTCGGTTGCGGCACGCCGCGCGTAGGCACCGAGCCGTTCGCTTCGGCGCGCCAAGTTTTCCTCGTGCGCCATACCGAGCGCGAATGGCAAAGCGAAGATCCACCGCTCACGCCGCAAGGTGAAGCGCGCGCCCAGGCACTGGCGGCGGCGCTGCGCGATGCTGGCATCACGGCGATCATCACCACGCAGTGGCGGCGCACGCGCGACACGGCGAAGCCGCTGGCGGCGATTTTACGGATCACCCCTGAGGTGGTGCCGGTTTATGAGGGAAAAGCGCTCGAGAATAGTCAAGCCGTGGCCGCGGCCGTGCGCCGCCATAAGGATGAAGTTGTCTTGGTAGTCGGTCACATCACGGTGACGGGTGTGATCGCCGCGCTGGGCGGGCCGCGTCTGCCGACGATCTGTGACAATGTTTTTTCCGATCTGTTCCAATTCACTCCGGTCGCGGGCGAAGCGGGACTGGTGCACCTGCACTACGGCGCGGCCGAAGACATTTCACCGAACTGCCGCCTGACGGCGCCGGCCCGCCGCGTTCGTGAATAGTTCACGCGTCTGAACGATAATAAATAAACGAAACCACTTCCCGGGCCGGGTGAAATGGAGATAAATCGTCATAATCTCTAACTCGTGTGAGCGCAGGCTCACGCCGTTGGTCTGGCTTCGATCTCGCTGGCGGGGGCAATTCTTGACCGCCACCCATAGATCACCAAGCCGACGCCGATTCCTCCTAAGCCAACCCATTTAGTCGAATCATTGGCCAGCGCGATGCTGATCAGACAGAGAGCTACCGGCGGGATGCTGATGGCGATCGCGCCGGGGAGGCCGAAAGGCACCCGATAGGGGCGCGCCATTGCCGGCCGGCGGATACGCAGCCAAATCAGCGCGGCGAATTCGAGAATCAACGCGGCAGCATAAAGAAACATGTCGACCTCGATGAGCTCCTGGAAAGAAAATGGAATCAGCGCAGCGATGCCTACGCTGTTGATCAAGATCGCTTTCCACGGCGTGGTATACTTCGAATGACGTGCCGCAAACGCGCGTGGCAGCATCTCCCGTTGTCCCATGGCGAAAGGTACGCGAGCAGAGGTGCAGACTAATGCGTTCAACATGCCCGCCGCGCTGATCAAACCCGCCAACGTGAGCCACGTGCCGAGCCAGGAGCCGCCGGCTATTGCAGCGACTTTGGGAAAATCGCCTTCTTTCCACGACGCCGAATTTGGGTCGATGCCGACACCGACGGCGACGGGCAAAAGGTAGACCGCCGTGACTAACAGTACGGCAAAAATCATCGCGCGCGGATAGGTGCGGCTCGGATTCTCAACTTCACCGGCGCAACAGCCGGCGTTGTCCCAACCCGAGGTATTCCAAAGCAGGGTGCTGAGCAGCAACGGCCAGCTGATACTGTCGCTAGGTTGCAACCATTTTGCCGGATCGATTTGCGGCGCGCCAAGCACGACCATGACGGCGAAGGGCGCGAGCACGAGCAGTGTGAATATCACTGAGCTCACGCCGACCAGCCGGGTGCCGCGAATATTGAGCCATGTGACCGCGGCGATCAGCGCGGCGCCGATGAGCCAACGCTCGGTTGGCGTCATGTCGCCGCGCAGGTAGGCCAGGTAGTCGACGAACATCACCGGATAGAGCGCATTGTCGGCGAAGCTACAGAGCCAGCTCAGCCAGCCCTCTTGAAAGCCCCAGAATCTGCCAAAGGCTTTTTCCACCCAGATGACGTAGCCGCCGTCTTCGGGCATCGCCGTCGATAACTCGGCGGTCATCAGCGCAGTGGGAAAACTCCAGAGCCATGGCAGGATCAAAATTCCCAGGAGAACGACGAGCGGCCCTGCGGCACCGACCGCATCTTCCAGGCCGTAGGCGCCGCCGGCGACGCAGAAAAAAGTCAGCGCCACCAAGGTGCGGAGATTGAGGCCACGTTGGGGAGAAGCAGTACTGGATGCAATGTTTAGTGGTGCTTGAGTCGGCACGGGATTGATGTTTGAGCGCGGATTACCGCTTGTTCACAACATATAGATGGGCCACGACCGTTGTCAATTCGATATTGACCACGATGCTTGCAGCGTGGAACCCTTACATGGGGTTCCAAACGCGGTGAGCATCTCCTTTGGTATATTTGGTTCTTAAGGCTTCCGTGTGAATCACCGCGGAGGCGCGGAGGACGCCGAGAAAAGAAATTTTTTAATCTAATAATTCCCCGCAGCTTGCTGCGGGCACCAATTAAATGGGGAATCCAAAGGCGGCAAGCATCCCCTTGGGTCGCGTGCGGGGTTAATACCCCGTACGCGAAATGCTCCGTTTATTTGGAAATTACTCCGAACTCTGCGAACTCTGTGCCTCTGTGGTGAATACGCCTTTACAGGAAACCCAGAAGTGCCGTATATTTTTTTGCGCCGTGTCCCCGACTGAGGCGCGATTGGCTTTGTCGGCGCGGCGCAAAGCTGGTAAAGTGAAAATTCAGCAGTGTTTCCATTCCCTCAACTGCGATGCCATGAGTCCAGCCGCTCCAACTAAACGGCGCTCGATGCAACAGATGAAAAGCCAGGTGGTCGACCAGGTTTTAGAGCAAGAGATCGGCGAGCTTACCGCCTCGAAACGGTTGATTCACTCTTCGCTCAAGATCGCGGTGATGGTGGCGCAGGATTTTTTTCAGCATCTGATCAAGCTACAGGCGCTGGCGTTGTCGTTCAAGACGCTGCTTTCGCTGGCGCCGTTGCTAGCCGTGATATTTTCGCTGCTCAAGGCATTCGGCGTGCACAATCGCATGGAACCGGCGCTCGCCGAAGCGCTCGAGCCGCTCGGCGACAAAGGCCGGGAAATCACCGCCAATCTGATCGGCTTCGTCGACAAGATGAGCGCCGGCGCGCTCGGCAGTATCGGTTTGATCGCGTTGTTTCTCACCGTCTTGTCGCTCATGGGCACCATCGAAGAGGCGTTCAATCACATCTGGCGAGTCAAATCGCCGCGCCGGCTGGCGCGTCGCTTCAGCGATTATCTGAGCGCGATCCTGGTCGGCCCGGTGTTGGTGTTCGCCGCAGTGACGATCACTGCGACGTTACAAAACAACGCGGTGGTGCGCTCGCTGTCATCCCTGCAAGCGCTGGGCACGGTGATCTTGGCGCTGTTACAATTGTTGCCCTATCTGACGCTGTGGGGCGCCTTCACCTTCGTTTATTTCTTCATTCCCAATACCCGCGTCAAACTTCACTCCGCCCTGATCGGCGGATTGGTGGCCGCGCTGCTCTGGCAAACCGTCGGTTGGGCCTTCACCGTTTTCGTGGCGTCGTCGACGCAGTACTATGCGATCTATTCAAGCTTCGCGGTCTTGCTGTTGTTCCTGATTTGGCTGCACGTCGGTTGGATCATCGTTCTGCTCGGCGCCGAGGTCGCCTACGCGCACCAGCATATTCATTTTTTCCAAGGCGACCGCCAGCTGCTGGCCCAGAGTCCCGCTGGCCGGGAAAAATTGGCGCTACACGCCATGCTTCTCGTCGGGCGTAATTTTTACCATGGAATCGACCCGAAGACCGTGACCACCCTCGCCGCCGAGCTGCAGATACCGGCGGGGCTGGTCAAAGAATTCATGGAAATGTTCGCCGAGACCCGGCTGGTCTTGCCGGTTGCCGACGGTGAAACCTTTGTGCTGGGACGGGATCCGGAAACCATCAGCGTCAAAGAGATTCTCGACTGCGTGCGTAACTCGGGCAAGAAAATCAAAATCACCGACGACCGCGTTGACGCGGACAATCAAATCAATACTTTGCTGCAAGAGATCGACGAATCAATCACTAAAGCGTTGGCTGGAAAAAGCCTTCAGGCAGTGATATTCAGCCTGCCGGCGCCGGCGGTGCGGGAATAACGGCGTGTCGCATTACGGCGTTGACGCGATTCGTTAGAGTCGCTTCGCTATTTCAGTAAAATCGCTATCCTGACGGCGTTGTGTTTAGTTAGCAATAGAAGCTGCGTCAGAGTCTCCTAGCTCTATCCGCAATCTCGCTGATTATTTTTTCTGCTGCGCTTTCTCCAAGGCGATTGCGAGCAGGCCGGTCGGTTGCGGTGCGCGGTTTGGCGGGCGTTTCGATTCTGGCGGCTGTTTGTCTCTCTGACTGCGCGCAGCGTTGGGATTAGATTCCACGCGAGCGTCGCTTGGGCGCGGCGCACTTTCTGGTGCGTCGTCAAGGCGCATGGTTAGCGAAATCCGCTGGCGCTTCATGTCGACGTCCATCACTCGGACTTTGACGATCTGGCCGGGCTTGACGATCTCGTGGGGATCTTTGACGAACTTATTCGCCAGTGCGGAAACATGGACGAGGCCGTCCTGGTGCACGCCGATGTCGACGAACGCGCCGAAGGCGGCGACGTTGGTGACGACGCCTTCGAGAATCATGCCGGGCTGCAAGTCTGAAATCGCTTCAACACCTTCTTGAAAGGTCGCGGTTTTGAATTCCGGGCGCGGATCGCGGCCAGGCTTTTCCAATTCCGCGAGGATATCTTTTACCGTCGGCACGCCGAATTTTTCGTCAGTGAATTGTGCGGGCGCGAGTCCTTTTAATAGCGCGGCTTGTGCCATCACTTCGCCGATGCCTTTGCCACACTGCGCCAAGATTCGTTCGACCACCGGATAGGCTTCCGGGTGCACCGCCGAGCGGTCGAGCGGATTATCGCCGTCGTTGACGCGCAGAAAGCCGGCCGCTTGCTCGAAGGTCTTGTCGCCCAGGCGCGGAACTTTGGTGAGAGACTTGCGATTGCGAAAGGGTCCGTTGCTGTCGCGAAATTCAACAATGTTTTTGGCGAGCAGGCTGTTCAACCCCGACACCCGGGTGAGCAGTGGCGCCGATGCCGTGTTGACATCGACGCCGACCGCGTTGACGCAATCTTCAACGGTAGCGTCGAGGTTGCGCGCCAGCGCGCGCTGATTGACATCGTGTTGATATTGACCGACGCCGATCGCTTTGGGCTCGATCTTCACCAACTCGGCCAACGGGTCTTGCAAACGCCGCGCGATCGACACGGCGCCACGTAGGCTGACATCGAGTTCGGGAAATTCGGCGGCGGCGAATGCCGAGGCTGAATAGACCGAGGCGCCGGCTTCGCTGACGACAATTTTATTAACCTTGCGTTCCGGCATTTTGGCGGCGATCAATTTAATGACTTCCGCGGCGAGCTTATCGGTCTCGCGGCTGGCGGTACCGTTGCCGATGGAAATCAATTCAACGTTGTGCTGCACCGTCATGCGCGCCAGGGTGGCGATCGAGCCGTCCCAATCGTTGCGCGGTTGGTGCGGGTAGATGGTCGCGGTCTCCAGGAGTTTTCCCGTGGCATCGACCACGGCGACTTTACAACCGGTGCGTATGCCGGGGTCGAGACCGAGCACCGCCTTCGGTCCGGCCGGCGCGGCAAGCAGCAACTCGCGCAGGTTGCGGCCGAAGATTTTTATCGCTTCGGTTTCCGCGGCTTCGCGCAACTGCATCAACAGTTCAGTGCCGAAATGCGGGTGCGCTCTGACACGCCAAGTCCAATTGCAAACATCGGCCAACCACTTGTCGGCGCGGCGGCCACGATCTTCGATGCGGAAACGGCCTGCGATCATCGCCACGCAGGGGTGAGGCAGCGCGGCTTCCTGTTTTTCGTCAAGTCTCAGATCGATCGACAACACGCCTGCGCTTTGGCCGCGGAACAAAGCCAACGCCCGGTGGGAAGGGATGGTGCGAATCGTTTCAGAGTACGCGTAGTAATCGCGAAACTTTTCATCTTCGGCGGATTCCTTGCCTTTCATCACCTTGGAGGTGACGACGCCCTGCTCCCACATGCGGGCGCGTAGTTTCGCCAGCAACTCGGCGGTCTCGGCGAAACGCTCGGACAAAATATCGCGCGCGCCATCGAGCGCCATCTTGACATCGGCCACGCCATTTTCCGCCGCCGACTTGTCGTTGACATACTTCGTCGCTTCCTGCTCTGGGTCGAGGTTCGGATCGCCCAGCAGTGCGTCGGCCAAGGGCTCAAGTCCGGCTTCGCGGGCGCTTTGCGCTTTGGTGCGGCGCTTGGGTTTGTACGGCAGGTAAATATCTTCCAGCGCTTGCTTGGTAACGGCGCCTTCGACAGCGGCGCGCAATGCGTCGGTGAGCTTGCCCTGTTCTTCGATGGACGCTAAGATCGTCGAGCGACGTTCTTCCAACTCGCGCAAATAGAGCAGCCGCTCCTCCAGATTGCGCAGCTGCGTGTCGTCCAGATTGCCGGTCACTTCTTTGCGATAGCGCGCGATAAACGGCACGGTCGCCCCGTCATCGAGCAGCGCCACGGCGGCCGTGACTTGATGGACGCCGACGCGCAGTTCGCTGGCGATCAGTTGAGTAATTTTGCTTTGTCCGGTCGCTGAAATGTTCTGACTCATGGGTGAAACCTTCTAGGATGAACGAATCGATTGACTATACGCAAGGTTGTGTCGGGTGTGAAGCAAAGATTCTGCTAAAACAATTCTCGCACTGCTTCGACCCTTCGAGGGGCCTCAGGGCAGGCTCCCTCGACAGCCTTTAGTCCCTAGCTTGTCGAGGGATCAGCACGAACGGAAAATTCTTTAAATCTAATAATATCCCGCAGCTTGCTGCGGGCACCGCATTGATGGGGAATCCAAAGGGGGCGGGCATCCCCTTTGGTCGCGCACGGGGTTGATTCCCCGTGCGCGAAATGCCCTGTTTATTAATCAATTCCCTCCCCGTTCGCCCTGAGCCCTGTCGAAGGGTGAACGCGAGTTTTTCAGCAGAATCAAGCAAAGTGATTAGAACCACGCGTGACCAGGATTGCCAGTCCGATTTGCGCCGCAGTCTTACGCGCAGGGGATGGAGCCTGGTCAAAATGCCGCGCCCGCTTAGCGGCCGCGAAATAATCCTTTGAAGAACGAGCCGATGCTTTTCTCGGCGCTCTTCGGTACGCCGGACTCGACTAATTTTTCGCTATTCAAATTCACCGCGGGATTCTCCAATGGGCCGCTGACTTTGAGCGGCACGACGACGCGCCCTTGGCTGTCTTTGAAGAATGCGGTCGCTCGACCGCGCCCGGCGCGCGCCGAGGCTTGCGCTGAGAGTGTGGTGCGGAGTTCCATGCTCAATGTCGGCTGTTCCAGCGTCAGGGTGCCGCTGCCGTCGACTTCCATTTGCGGATTGATCAAAAAGATCCTGGAAAAATCGGCGAGGCCATCGCGTACGGTGAATTCCGCTTCGAGCCGCTTAAATGTGGTTACCTCGCGGCGCTCATCCTTCGATAGACCGATCATGCCAGTGACGCGCTGAATTTTTTTGATCAGGTTGACGTTGGTCAGCTCGCCGTCGCGGGCCGCCAGTTTGCCGTTACCTTGCAAACGGCGGGTGATCGAACCGCCACCGAGCGGCAGCCGGAGATCCACCGTGCCGCTCAAGTGGCCCTTGAGCGCGCGCGTGCTTTGGACTCTCACATCCTTGAACAGTCCGCGCACCTGAGTGACCAGACTGTTCGATGGTCCAATGACGCTCATGTAGAGCGACATGGGGCCGGCAAGCTCGAGGTCGCGCGGCGCCAGACCGAAGATCGCCAGGATTGGCAACACCGATTTGACCTCGACACTGTCGCTGTTGAGGCTCAAGCTGAGCCGCGGTGTGGTCGCCAGATTGCTCACATGCCCTTGCACGGGAAACGTCAGATCCGACACTTTCAAACGGTTGTTTTTGAGCTCGAGGAGCGCCTTTTCTTCTTGATAGTTGAGCTGGCCCTCCAGCGAAATGGTTTTGAGGCCGGGATAATCGAATGCGAGCCGAAACGGGAAGGGGTCCGCGCCGGTGAATTCTTGCAGCGTTAAGTCGATGCCTTTGATATTGACCGGGGCCAGTCCCGTGGTGATCACATTGAGCTCGCCATCTTGAACCCGCACCCGATTGGGAATCGCCAAATGGCTGGCGGCGGCGTCGGCCGGTTTAACGGTCTCGGTTTTCTTTCTGATCTCGCGCCGGACCATGCCGGGGGTTTTTTTGCTGCCGATGTCGGAATAGTTGAAGGAGCCGTCCGGTTGCTTGAGCAAATTGAAAATCGGTTTGTCGAGCACCAGCTCGGTGATTTCGAAGCGGCCGCGCAGCAGCGGCAGGAATCTGAGCTTCAAGCGAATTTGCCGCGCCGAGAAGAAAGTATTGTCGGCGAAGGCGGCGCTATCGGAGACGGTTAATTTCGACAAGCGAATCGCCGGCGTTGGCACCAGACTCAGATGAACCTCGTCGACATCGATGCGGCGGTTGAGGGCCTCTTCCAGCAACGGCAGATAGGTGCGTTTGAATAATCCCAGGTCAACGAAGTGCGGCGTGACCAGCATCAGCGCGAGCAAGAAACCGAGGACACCCAAACCGATCCAGGCGGCTTTCTTAGCGAACCGGCGGCGCGGCGCGGCGCTTACGGTCGGTGGTGAGACAACTTCCGGCATGGCATCGGCTAACAATTAAACGAAGTCACTTCGCGGGCGGGGATTTAAGCCCGTCGCCAATTAAAATTTCGCAAAGGGGATGCTCGCCCGCTTTGGAAGCCCCATCATTTTGTGCCCGCATCAGGAGGCGGGTCCACATAGAATAAAGCAATATACGTAAACGCCGCCGCTTTCCAATGTAAATGAAACCACTTGGCGGCGGAGATCTAACCCCGCCGCCAAATAAACGGAGCATGTCGCGTACGGGGTATTAACCCCGCACGCGACCCAAGGGGATGCTCGCCCCCTTTGGATTCCCCATTTAATTGGCGCCCGCAGCAAGCTGCGGGGAATGATTAGATTAAAATATCGCAAAGGGGATGCTTGCTCCCTTTGGAAACCGCATTTAACGGTTTCACGCTGAAATCAGCGTGGTCAACGACAAGTCACGCTAACGGTAGCCAGGGCGGAAACTATTTGTTAGCATGCCGAGCGTAAAGGCATCGACTTGGAACTGGCACTGGAAATTTTTCCTCAAGTTCTGCTTGACGGCATCGTTCTCGGCTTCATGTATGCTCTGATCGCCTTGGGCTACACGATGGTCTACGGCGTTTTGGAGTTCATCAACTTCGCCCATAGCGAGATTTTTGTCCTGGGCGCGTTCGTGGGCGTTGAAGTCTTGCTCTTGCTCGAAAGCGCCGGTCAACTGGCGACATTACATCCCGCGGCGATTCTCTTGCTGGTGATCGTCACCGGCATGGTCATCAGCGGCCTGGCGGCGATGGCGTTGGAGCGGATCGCCTACCGTCCGCTGATGGGCGGGCCGCGACTGGTGGCGTTGATTTCCGCCATCGGCGCGTCCTTTTTTCTCCAAGACGCGTTGCGGCTGTTCGAAAGCTTGTGGCGCAACACCTTTTATCTCAATTACCCGAGCCTGGAGTTTCTCGATAAAAATATTCCCATCACGACGGCGCTGGTCATCCCGGTGAAATCGCTGCTGGTGATCATCACCGCGCTGTTGACCCTAGTCGGGCTGCACATCTTCGTCAATAAGACCAAGATGGGCACGGGGATTCGCGCCGTGGCGCAAGATCCCGATACGGCGTCGCTGATGGGCGTGCCGGTCAATAGAGTAATCGCATTGACTTTTTTCGTCGGCGGCGCGCTGGGCGGTTTGGCCGGTGTGTTGTTCGGCATTCACTACAGCCTGGTCAATCCCTATAGCGGCTTTATCCCCGGCATGAAAGCGTTTACCGCGGCGGTGCTCGGCGGCATCGGCAACATTCCCGGCGCCATGGTGGGCGGCATGCTGCTCGGTTTGCTGGAAGCCTTTGCGGCGTCTTATCTCTCGCTCCTGACCGACGGCGCTTTTGGCGCGGAGTATAAAGATGTCGTGGCGTTTTTGGTGCTGATCCTGATTCTGATCTTTCGCCCAAAGGGGTTGCTCGGTGAAACCGTGCGGGAGAGCAAAGCATGAGCCAGCCGCTGGCGGTCATCGGCTTGTCTGTTTACATCATCGCGAGCTGTGCGCTCGCTTATCTCTTTCCCCAATCGGTGCTCGCTTTTTTGCTGGTCGAATCTTCCTTGCTGTTGCTTTACTACGCCCAGGTCAGCGGTAGAACCAAGATCATTCTCGGCGCGACGGTGCTATTGCTGCTGTTGCCGGCGCTCGGCACGCTGAATGCCTATTATTTAGAAATCGCCGTGCAGATCGGCATCTTCGTCGCGTTGGCGCTTGGGCTCAATATCGTCGTCGGCTTCGTCGGTTTGCTCAATCTCGGCTTCGTCGCCTTCTTCGCCATCGGCGCCTATCTCTGGGCGATTTTCGGCTCGCCGCACGCCAACCAATTCATTCCCGGCGGGCTGTTCCCGCTCTCGCCCAATTGGTTTTTCGTCTTTCTGATTCTCAGCGTCGTCGTCGGCGCGTTGACCGGCGCTTTGCTTGGCTTGCCGGTGCTGCGTTTGCGCGGCGATTATCTCGCCATCGTCACGCTCGGATTCGCCGAAGTGGTGCGCGCTCTGGTCAATAACCTTGATAAGCCGGTCAATCTCACCAACGGACCGAGAGGCATCGCGCCGATCGGCAAGCCGCCGCTGTTCTTCAAGCCGCTGCTGGAATACTTCGGCCTGGAGATCGCCGACGCGGCGCTCTACCCGATGTACTTCTATTTTCTCGTGCTGTTGATTGTGTTCCTGATTATTTTGGTCACCCAACGGCTGGAAAACTCCCGTGTCGGGCGGGCCTGGAAAGCGATCCGCGAAGACGAAATCGCCGCCATCGCCATGGGCGTGCCGGTGGTACGCATGAAGTTACTCGGCTTCGCCGTCGGCGCCTCCTTCGCCAGCGCAGTGGGAGTTTTATTCGCCGCCAAGCAAGTGTTCATCAATCCCGAGAGTTTTACATTCATGGAATCCATCGGCGTGCTCGCCATGGTCATCCTCGGCGGCATGGGCTCGGTCCCCGGGGCGATCCTCGGCGCCACCGGCGTGACCATTCTCAATTTGCAATTACTCAAAGGCCTGTCGCTTTGGCTCAACGGTTTGCGCCAATCGGGCGCAGTGCTGTCTTTGCCTCTGCTTGGCGATTTGCCGCTGGCCAATCTGCCGGCACAGTTCGAGCCGGCGAAGTACGAGCGCATGGTGTTCGGCTTGATTCTAATACTCATGATGATCTTTCGTCCGCAGGGAGTTTTGCCGCCGAAACAGGAGCCGAGGAAGTGACTGGGTATTTATGAATTTCGGAATCGGAAAAGAAGTGACTCCCGCAAAGGCGCGAAGACGCAAAGTTAAGAGAAACAAGATTCCGAACCTTGGCGTCTTTGCGCCTTTGCGGGAAATATCTTCTTCCGACCTCCCATTACCTGAAGCAGCGTAGGAATTGACAATGGCCTTGCTTGAACTCCGCGATATTTCCAAACGCTTTGGCGGCCTGCAGGCGCTGGCGCGGGTGAGCATGGAACTGGAAGAGGGGATGATCGCCTCGCTGATCGGTCCCAATGGGGCCGGCAAAACGACGCTGTTCAACACCTTGACCGGTCTTTACCGGCCGGATGGCGGCGAGATTCGCTTTCAAGAGCGCTCGCTGCTCGGCATGACACCGGACCGGATCACCGGCGCCGGCATCAGCCGGACCTTTCAGAACATTCGTTTGTTCGGTCATATGACCGTGCTCGAGAATGTTTTGGTCGGCATGCATTCGCGTTTGCACACGGGGCTGGCCGATATTCTGCTGGCTTCGAAGGGCTTCCACAGTAGTGAAAAGGACGCGCGGCGCAAGGCGATGGCGCTGATCGAGCTCACCGGCTTGAGCGGCCGTGAAAACGAATGGGCGCATCAACTATCCTACGGCGAGCAGCGCCGTCTTGAGATCGCCCGCGCCTTGGCGGCGGAGCCGCAACTGTTGTTGCTCGATGAGCCGAGCGCGGGTATGAACAGCAGCGAAGCGCAGGCGTTGATGGCGCTGTTTAAGGAACTGATCGGCAAATACGTCAAAGCGATTCTCCTGATCGAACATAACATGCGCGTGGTGATGGGCATCTCCGATCGCGTGCACGTGCTCGACTACGGCGAGAAGATCGCCGAGGGTGATCCCGACCAAGTGCGCCAAGACCCCAAGGTCATCGAAGCTTATTTGGGCAGTGGATCGTGGGTGGTCAATGCTCAAAGTTAGCGGCATCCACGTCTACTACGACACGATTCATGCCCTCAAAGGCGTGTCCTTCGCCGTCGAGCGCGGCGAGTTGGTCACGCTCCTCGGCGCCAACGGCGCGGGCAAAACCACCACGCTGAAAACGCTCTCCGGCCTGTTGCGGCCGCGCGCCGGCTCGGTGGAACTTGAAGGCGCGGCGTTAGAAAAAGTTGAAGCCCATGAAATCGTCCGGCGCGGCGTCGCCCATGTGCCCGAGGGCAGAAAAGTTTTTCCGCGCTTCACGGTGTTGGAAAATTTACACATCGGCGGCTACAGCCGTGCGCAGCGCGCGCTGGCTCCAGAGCTGGATTTCGTCTTTCAAATGTTTCCGCGCTTGCAAGAACGGCAGAAGCAATACGCTGGCACGCTCTCGGGCGGCGAGCAACAAATGCTCGCCATCGGCCGGGCGCTGATGGCGAAACCCAAATTATTGCTTCTCGACGAACCTTCTATGGGATTGGCGCCCAAGATCGTCGAGCAGATCCTCGAAAATATCCGGGCGATCAACCAAGCTGGGGTGACCGTCTTGCTGGTCGAACAAAACGCCGCCATGGCGCTGGCGATCTCGCACCGTGGTTATGTGCTCGAGACCGGCGCGGTAATTCTGGAGGGCAGCGCTAGCGAGTTGGCAGGGAACGATTTGGTTCGGCAGGCCTATCTGGGCGGGTGACGTTTGTGGGAGAGAGCGGATTCGGATGATCAACCGCATAGAGCCTAGCAAGGCAAAGCCGCAACCGAAACTCGGAATATCTCCCGCAAAGACGCCAAGGCCGCAAAGGTCGGAAAAATAAAAGGATGGTTTGTAAAATTAGTATCTTCCGATTCCGAACTTGGCGTCTTTTGCACCTTGGCGGGAGTCAATCCCCATGTTTGAGTATTCCGGATCACCGGAAAATTTGCGCAAGCCGCGCAAATTTTGAGAGATTGCAATGCAAAGGGCGCAAAGTAAGATATTCGGATTGCTTTCTGCTCGTTCCGCTCGGTCATCGATGAATACGAATTTTCTTCGTGTTCTTTAAACCTACTCAATTAACCGTTAGACTCAACGAGAGTGCAATATCAAACTCGTCAGATGATCTTCGGCGGTGGTAACGTGACGCCGGCGGTCAAGTATTTGCTGATCTTCAATGTCGGCGTATTCATCCTTCAAACGGTGATCGGCGCGTCATTGGAACAGCAGCTGACGTACTATTTCGGCCTGGTGCCGCCGCTGGTTTTGCAGAATCTCTATCTGTGGCAGCTGTTCACCTATCAGTTTTTGCACGGCGGGCTGTTTCATTTGCTCTTCAACATGCTCGCGGTATGGATGTTTGGCTGCGATTTGGAGCGGCGCTGGGGCAGCAATTTTTTTCTGCGTTATTATTTTGTCACGGCCATCGGTGGCGGCTTTCTCAACACGGTGTTTTTGCCCACACAAATGGTCCCGAGCATCGGCGCGTCGGCCGGCGTCTTCGGAATACTGCTCGCCTACGGATTGATCTATCCCAATCGGATTGTCTATTTTTATTTTCTCTTTCCGATCAAGATGAAACACTTCGTCTGGATCATCGGCGCCATCGCGCTCTACTCTTCGATTACGTCAGGCCAGAGCGGCATCGCCCACCTGGCCCATCTCGGCGGCATGATTTTCGGTTACCTTTATCTCCGCACCGGCAATCCCTGGGATCGCATCAAAGACTACCTCGACCGCCGCCGCCTCAATCGCTTAAAAAAACGCTTCCACATCGTCCCCGGCGGCAAAGACGACGACAACGGGCCGACGGTGCATTGAGATGAGCCGCCGCGGGATTCGAAAAGTTCCTTCCTAGATCTTTTCCCACGAGATCAAAAACACGCCGAGGATCACCAGCAGGATCGCGGCGATTTTGCGCTGGGTGATTTTTTCCACGTCTTTTAGCAAAAGCGCGGACAGCGGCAAAATAAAGAGCGACGAGCCGTTGATGAGCGGTGATATCAGCGACACCCGTTCCATGCTCAGCGCAGTGTAGGCGAAGGCGTAGGAAAGAAAATTCATGAAGCCGGCGGCGGCGAACAATTGGAAGCCCTTGCGCGCGGTTACTTGCAGCGGCTTTTTTTCTTCAAACAGGAGATAGAGCACCGACATGGTGATGAACGAAGTCGTCGCGGCGATGGTGGCGCCCAACAGCGGCGAGGCGATTTTCAGCAAACCGAAACGGACCATGTTGTCGCGCGCGGCAAATAAAAACGCCGCGGTGAGCGGAAACAGGAGGTCGCGAGTGCGCCAGGTCTTGGTTGCACCCTTCCACGTGAGCGCGATGATGCCGGCGACGATGGACAGGGTGCCGAGAATATTGGTCACGGCTGGTTGTTCGTGGAGAAATAACACAGCGAAGACAGTAGCAAAGAGCGGTGTGCCGTTAGTGAGGCAAGATGTGATCGATGCGCCGAGCCGCTCCATGCCTTTGAACATAAAAAAACGCGCAACGCCGGGCACGAAGATACCGACTAGAACAAAGATGAGATTGGCCGGAGACCACAGTTCGATGCGGTCGGAGAGTATGAGCACGGAAAGCCAGAGAAACAGCGCGTTGACGCCGAGATTGGTTAACAGACCGCGAAAATAGTCGATCGCCAAGACCCCTCTGTTGATGAGGATCATGGAGAGCGCGAAGCAAAAGGAAGCGCAGAGTCCGAGGAGTATGGCCAGCATGACGATTCTATGTAAACCCCGCCTCTTGAGGCGGGTGCAATTAAATGGGGTTTCCAAAGGGGGCGAGCATCCCCTTTGGCCGCGAGCGGGGTTTAAACCCCGCTCGCGAATTCAATTGATTAGCCAGTGACCTTACTCCGTGGCTGACGGCGGTTCAATTGGAGCTGTCCTGATCAGCCGCCATTGCTCAGATAACAATAAATCTCGATTTCAAACGTCAAATGAGAGAGAAGTTGGGCACCCATAGAGATGAAGGCAATGCTGCGAAATCTCACCGTCGTTCTAGCATTCATCCTGTTGTTTTCTGGCCTCGCTTTGGCAGGGGAGCGACATGGGGCGCCGCGATCCAGGATTGGTTTCGCAAGCGGCATACCCTTGGAGCGTCGCTACTATTACCCCTTCACCTCTTATTACACTCCTTACCAGACGCCGGTGTTGGTTATTTCGCCCTACGGCCCGTCGTATTACTTGCCGCCCGCGGTCGTGGTGACATCGCCATATTTTTGTGTTTTCCATAACGACGGTTTCGTCAGCCGAATTGGCTTGCTCGATCACATGGCGGGCACGCACAAGATCCCGCTCGACGCGGCGGCAACGATTTGCCCCGACCGCGTGGGCAGCTGCGTTTTTCCTTCTTACTGATCAGCGCGGGTTTGGCGTGCGCGCGCGCCGCGGTGCTTCTTCCTCGATCATTTGGTTTGAGATATAGGTCTAATAGGACAAAAATGCCGAATACTCTTCGAAATACTTCTATGAACAGCGTTGTGACCAAGCTCTCTACGGTGATCGACGCCGCGCGAATTTTCACCGACGCGGCCCAGCTGGACGAATTAGCCTGGGATGCGTTGAGCGAAGGACGCATTCATCCGCGGCACCAGCCGGAATTGGCCGCGCCGCTGTGCGCGGTGACACCGATTTCGGCTGATGAAGTGCAACGGGTGGTGCGCTTGGCGAATGCGGAAAAGGTGCCGCTTGTGGCATTTGGCGGTGGCTCGGGTCTCATGGGCGGCGCGCTGTCAGTCCGGCCTAACATTGTGCTCGATTTGCGCCGGATGAATCGTATTCTTGAGATCGAAAGCGAAGCGCGCTTTGCCCGCGCGCAAGCTGGCGTTGTTTTGGAATCGTTGGACCAGGAACTAAACCAAGCCGGCTATATCTTGGGCCACGATCCCTGGACCGTGCCGGTGGCGACGGTCGGCGGGGCAATCTCGACCAATAGCGTTGGCTACCGCGCGGGGATTTACGGCTCCATGGGCGAGCAGGTTTTGGGATTGGAGGCGGTCTTGCCCACCGGTGAGACTTTGCGCACCCGCGCGGTGGCGAAACATTCCGCCGGTATTCAACTTAATTCCCTGCTGATTGGCGGCGAAGGCTGCTTCGGCATCATCACCGAAGCGACAATACGAATATTTCCCAAACCAGAGGCGCAGTTGCTTAGCGGCTACCTGTTCGCCTCGTTTGAGGCCGGCTACCGGACGATTCAAAAAATGTTTCAGCAGCGGCTGCGGCCGGCGATGCTCGACTTCGGCGACGACGAAGAAAAGCACGAAGCCGGCGCCGTGCTTTATCTGCTCTTCGAAGGCAATGCCACCTTGGTGGCGACGGAAGAAAAATTAGCAGCCGCGATATGCCTAGCAGATGGCGCCGAGGAATTGCCGCGCCAGGACGCCGAACAGTTTTGGCGCGGCCGACATGAAGTTGCCCGGCGCTTCGCGCAGAATCGCCGCCAGCGGCGCGAGCGCGGTCGCGACGGCGTCTATCGCGATTGGATTCACGTTGCCTTACCGAGCTCTCAAGTATTGCCTTTCCGGCGTGCCGCGCAGCAGGTGGTCAAGCACCACGGTGTGCGCGTGCAGGAGAGCGGTCTGTGGGTCAACCCAGAGCTGTTCTCGATGCGCTTGGGCAGCGAAGATGGCAGCACGCCCAACGCGCAACTGGCTCTCGAAGAAGCGATCGAAGAGCTGCTCCGGCTGGTACAAAAGATGGGCGGCTCGATGGAATACACCCACGGCGTCGGCGTGAAACTGGCACCGCTGATGGTTGAAGAGCACGGCTACGGCTTAGAGATTATGCGCCAAATTAAGAAAACTCTCGATCCCAACAATATCTTAAACCCCGGCAAGATGGGGCTTTAGTTCCACGGGATTGGGCGGCTCGCCGCCTTTTTGAAATCCTAAAAAAAATTCTACTTTGCGAGCAGCGCGGTCAGCTAAAATTGACACGGCTCTACACATTGCTTAGCTGGCCTGCGAGCGCTACAATTTTTGGGTTAGTTCACTCACGACCGGCTTATGAGAAAATACTTAGGCTCGACTCTCATCGTAGTTTTTATCGTCGGTTGCGCCACCGCGCCTTATACCGGCCGCAGTCAATTGATTTTTGTCTCGGAAGGTCGAGAAGCGTCGCTCGGCGACGATGCCTATCGGCAGATTCTCCGCGACAGCGTCATCACGCGCGACGCCATCGCCGAACGAATCGTTCGTAGAGTGGGCGAGCGAATCGCGCGGGTTGCCGAGAAACCCGAATACAAATGGGAGTTTACCACGATCAACGATCCCGACACCGCCAACGCCTTCGCGGTTCCCGGCGGCAAGGTCGCGGTTTACACCGGAATATTTGGACCGGCGCGGGATGAAACGGGTTTGGCCGTGGTGCTGGGGCACGAAGTGGCGCATGCGCTGGCGCGTCATCCGGCGGAACGCATGAGTCAAGGGCTGCTGTTTCAATTGGGCGGCGCCGGTCTTAGCGTGCTGATGGGCAGCAATCCGGCGATGGCTAACCAAGTGTTGCAGGCTTTCGGCGTCGTGGTCGCGTTGCCATTTAGCCGCTCTCAAGAAACCGAGGCGGACCGGATCGGTCTGATTCTCATGGCCAAGGCCGGCTACGATCCGCGTGTCGCCACCGAGCTTTGGGAGCGCATGGAAAAGAAAGATGGTGGCAAAGGAGCGCCGCCGGAATTTCTCTCGACCCACCCGAGCTACGAGACGCGCATCCAACAGCTGCGTTCCTTCATTCCGGAAGCGCTGACTTATTACCAGGTAAGCGGCGTGCGCACGGAACTGTTACCGTCGGCAGAGTCGCTCGATAGCGCGGCGGCAAAGTCGGAGCGCGAGCTATTAAAGCGAGTCGCGGCGGTCAATCGCTTCGTCGAAGAGCACAACGGTGAGCGTGTCGTTGTCGAAGCATTGGCCAACGAGCTGCGCGTCAATCCACAAATTATCGTTCAAGAGCGCCAGCAGCTCCGCATGGGCTACGGCCAATACGCGGCGCTGCGCGGAGTCGCTTATCTCGGCCGCAGCCCGCTCAATCGGATCGCCGATGATTACCAACGAGGCCGCTCTTGGTCAGAGATCAGCGCCAACAATGGCAGCCGGATCAACGAGTTGACCAACTGGTTCGGCGGGCTGATTCGGACCACCAACAACGTCGGGCGGCAGCTAAAAGGCCAGCAACTGCGGCCGAGTACCCGTCCGCGCCCATGACCGATTGCGGATCTCACTTCGGCCAATGTGGAATCGATTGCTGGCTTAAAAGATAATGAGGTCGAACGGCGCAGCGTGCTTTGACTTCGGCAGGGATTCCATATAAATAATGCGCCAGGGGTTGTCTTTTCGGGTGCGTAAAAACAGAATTACAAAATCCATCACGACCAGCATTCCAGCTCTAGAAATGCACCCAACCGGGTGCATTTTTTTTATTTAATGGGGGGGTTAGAAGTTGCATGCGCAAATAGAGATTCTAGCGTCACTGCAAACCGTCGATCGCGAGATCAAGGAGCAAACCAACATTAAACAGGGTCTGCTCGGTGATCTCGATACCAAGGAAAAAGAGATTCAAGCGAAGCGACGTGAAATCGATGGCTTGACTGCGGTGTACTCGGAATTGGAAAAGCTTCGTGTGGCGAAGGACCGGGTGTTCCAAGACGAAGGCAAGAAGGCGATGGACAAACGGATGCGCATGAACCGCATCAAGAACGTCAAGGAGCTTCAAGCCGTGCAGCGTGAGATCGATTCGATGCGGCAGGCGAACAGTGATCTGGAAGAAGAACTGATCAAGATCATGCAGCAAATGGACGGGATCAAGGCAAAGATGCAGGCCAAGGAAGCGGAAATGGTGGCGCTGCACGAGGAGTGGCAGAAGCAACAGCAAGCGCTAGGAACCCAGATTACCGGCATCGAGCAAGCCGTTACGGAAGCGGCACGCCGACGGCAAAGTATCGCGGCTCAGATCACCGGCGATTTGATCTCGCGCTACGAGCTCATTTTTAACCGTCGCGGCGGCACTGCGGTGGTGGAGGTCAGCGGAGGGATCTGCCAGGGCTGCTATATGAATATACCGCCGCAGTTGAGCAATGAAATCATCCGAAGCGACAAAGTTCATCTCTGCCCAAGTTGCCAACGGATTATTTATATCAAGCCGGTGTCGCAATAATCGACCAACCTTCGATCAAGAGCATCTTTCGGCGAGGCTGCTTGATCATTCCCGTTAGCATTGCCCGAGCACAAACGATTTTCTCTGGAGTCAATGACCGGTGACCGGCGTCGCGCATCACCGAATTAAAAATTGAACCCAATGTCGGATGAACAGGCCGAGTGGCTGCTAATGGTTGACGGGGCGGCACGAGGGAATCCGGGCGACGCCGGATGCGGTGCGGCAATCTGCGACGAGAGTGGCGCGGTGGTTAAAGAACTCAGTCGCTATCTCGGCCGCACGACCAATAATGTTGCGGAGTATGAAGGCTTGCTGATGGGTTTGGAAGCCCTGATTCAACTCGGCCGGAAAAAAATTCGCGTGCAGAGCGATTCTCAATTGTTGGTGCGCCAGTTAAATGGTGAGTATCGGGTTAAAGACGAAAAACTCAAGGTGCTTTACCAGCGCGCGATAGCTTTGTTGCGCCAATTCGACTCCTATCGTATCTTGCACGTCTACCGCGAGATGAACAAGATTGCCGACCGGTTGGCCAATCGCGGCATTGATGAAGCCAGCCGTCAATAAACAGCGGGCTAAAGTGGATTAAGCGATCGCTCTCGCGTTTCGGCGCGGGGGAGGAAAGTCCGGACTCCACAGGACAGGGTGGCCGTTAACGGCGGCCCCGAGTGATCGGGGGAAAGTACCACAGAAAACACACCGCCTGCCGCTTCGGCGGCCGGTAAGGTTGAAATGGCGAGGTAAGAGCTCACCGGTTCGCCAGTGATGGTGAACGCATGGCAAACCCCACCTGGAGCAAGGCCAAATAGGAGGGTTGGGTGGTCCGCTCAAAGCCCTCGGGTATGGTCGCTCGATTCCTCGAGCAATCGAGGAACAAGATGAATGATCGCTGTGGTTGGTGTTAATAACCACAACAGAATCCGGCTTACCGATCCACTTTAGCCTGTATGCTTTGATCCTTTCGTCGGTTCTCAACATGACCGAGTCTGGCAGTAGCTCGTTTCGGTCTTCATATTTTCTCGCCCTAATCGAAGCCACTTCACGGCCGGGGCATTGCCCCCGGCGCTGACTTCACCCGGATTCTGCAGTTGAAAGTGAAACAGCAAGCGCGGCGCGATCCTTCCGTAACGAAGACTAAGGGGTCTCTGCCCTCAGTGGGCAACGATCGGCGGCGCTTCGCGATTTTTCCGCGAATAAAATTTCCGGCGTGCCAAAGGCGGAGAAAGACCTTGCAATTGTACACTTTGGTGTCTTGAGGTCTCCAGGATTGCACGTCGCTCGGCGGGCGTCGCAGCGTCAATTGCGCTATCCGGGTTTAGTGATGCAACGCTGAATTCAGCGGGGTAAGCAAGACATTCCAACAATTTTTGATTTCGGCCACTTTTGATCGAATTGTTCCTTTCTGCCGATTAAGTCCAAGCCTTTGAACTGTGTGATTTCACCAAAAACTCCCAGGCTCGAACGCGGGTACCAGTGTTAGCCCCAAGAAATCAAAAAAACCTCGTAATTCCGAATCATTTTTGTTGACAGGTGGTATGGAGAAAGTTATAAGTGGCGCTTAGTGGGAAAAGGTGGGACAGCATAATCAAAAGTGGGACGGATGATTCTCAGAAACCATGTTTCGTGGAAGCTTTGAACATACTCTTGATAACAAGGGGCGGTTAAGTATTCCGGCCAAGTTTCGTGATGTACTGGTCGGTAAAGGCGATGACCGCATCGTCATGACCAATTTCGTCATCGACGGCCAGCGCTGCCTGGATGTCTATCCGATCGATGCCTGGCTGAGATTTGAAGAAGATATTCGCAATAAACCACGATTCGATCCGCGCATGGTCCGGTTTCAAAATTATTACCTTGGTTCCGCCTGTGAGTGCAGTCTCGATACCCACGGACGGATTTTGATTCCGCCGGTACTGAGAAAATATGCCGATCTTAAACGGGACATTGTGCTGGTTTCGGCATTGGAGAAATTTCGCGTTTGGGATCAAGAGGCGTGGAAGAAGATCTTCGTCGAGGCTGAGGACAAGCTGATGCAGGATCCAGATTTCCTCGGCGATTTGGGTCTCTAGAGGAGCGGACTTGCGGCGGCGTGAGTTGGCGAAAGGAGCATTTGCATGTTAGCGCGCAAAGCGATTCAAGATATCTCGGTGATCGATATCGCCGGCGATATCGATTTTCGTGAGATGATACGGATCAAAGACACCATCGGGTCGTTGATCGAAAAGGAGCGCATCAAAGTCGTTCTCAATCTCAGGTCGGTGGATCATATTAATTACCTGAGTATCGGCGTTCTGCTGGAGCGATTGAAGCTGCTGCGCAATCTAAACGGCGATCTCAAGCTGGCGGGAATGAGCCCATTTCTGCGCGATATTTTTAAGGTCGTCGGCATGGATCGTTTCTTCGAGGACTACACCTCGTTGGAAGACGCCATCGAAAGTTTCGACGACGATTGGGAGGGTGACGGTACCAGTCACTGAGTGGTGTTTGCCCATGTCTCCGTGCTGGCGCGGGAGGTAGCCGAGTTTTTAAATCCCGGACCGGGAAAACGGTTTCTCGATGGCACGGTGGGCGGCGGCGGTCACAGCGAAGCGCTTTTGCTGGCCAGCGGTCCCGATGGTCAGGTGATCGGCTTGGACCGAGATGAGGAAGCGCTCACCGCGTCCAGGAAGCGGTTGCAACGATTTGAATCACGCTTCGTGGCGCGTCAAGCGAGCTTTGCCGATGCGCCAGACATTCTTGCCGGGATCGGTTGGCACGCAGTCGACGGAGTGATCTTGGATTTAGGCATTTCATCCCATCAGATCGATTCTCCTGAGCGGGGTTTTAGCTTTCGCACTCCAGCAAGGCTCGATATGCGGATGGACCGGCGCCAGGAGTTGGATGCCGAGCGGATGGTTAACCGATTGGCCGAAGCGGAACTGGAAAAAATATTTCGCGCTTTTGGCGAAGAGCCCCAAGCGCGGCGCATCGCCCGCGCGATCGTTGCTGAGCGCAAGATTAAACCGATTGAAACGACCGAAGCGCTGGCTGAACTTGTCGCGCGGGTTAAGCCTGGCCGGCAGCGCGATCATCACCCTGCGACGCAGGTTTTCCAGGCGCTACGCATCGCGGTCAATGGGGAGTTGGCTGAGCTCGAGCGGTTCTTGGAAAACGGTTATGAAATTTTGCGGCCACAGGGACGAATGGCGGTTATTTCTTTTCATTCGTTAGAAGATCGCTTGGTGAAGAGGGCCTTTCGTAAATGGAGCCGGTCTTGTCTTTGCCCGCCACGGGCGATTCTGTGCCGTTGTGGTTGGAGCCAGAAGGTAAAGCCGCTGACCAAGAAGCCGGTGTCGCCGTCGGTGCTGGAAATCGAAACCAATCCGCGGGCGCGCTCGGCGAAGCTACGCGTCGTGGAACGAATTTAAGAAATTTAAGAAGGTGTTATGGCAACCGCCGTGAGCGTACCAGCGCGTAAGGTCGCAACCGTCAAGCGTGAACGCGCGGTGCGCTCAACGGCGTCACGCTGGCGTCTGTTCCTGGGGATTTTCCTCGGGCTCGCTTTGATCGGCGCCGTCTTGGTGCATGTCTGGTTACGCCTGCAAGTGGTGCGCATGGGTTATGTGCTCTCGACCACGAGCAAGCTGCAAACTCGCCTGGAACAAGAAAATCGCGAATTGAAAGTTGAACTCGCCACCTTGACTTCGCCGGATCGGCTCGAAGCGTTGGCGCGCCAACGCCTGGGGCTTATCGCGCCGGAGAAGGGCCAGATCGTCGTATTGCCATGAGACGTTCCTCCCAGCGCAACCATCGTCGCCTATGGGTCGCCAAGGGTTTATTCTTGGCGCTCTTTTTGGCAGTTGGCGGAAGGGCTTTTCAGCTGCAGGTTTTGCAGGGCGATAAGCTCATGCGGCTGGGCCAACGGCAGCATCTGAAAGAATGGATCGTGCTGCCCAAACGCGGTGCGTTAATCGACCGCGCTGGCGAGCCCTTGGCCCTGAGCATGGAGTCCCAGTCTGTTTACATCCGGCCCCATCGAATTCAAGAAGCCGACAAAGTGAGCCATCACCTGGCGGAGATACTCCGCCTGCGCGCGGCGGAAGTGCGTCAGAAGATCGCATCCGAGAAGCCATTCGTCTGGATCAAGCGGCAGGTCTCCTCGCCCGAGGCGGAAAAGATTCAGGCGCTCAACTTGGATGGTATCGGCATGTACTACGAGCCCAATCGCCACTATCCCCAGGGCCAGTTAGCCGGCCAGTTGATCGGCTTTGTCGGCCGGGATTCCGAAGGGCTGGAAGGGCTGGAGCTCAAGTACAACGATTATATCCGTGGTGAGACCGGTTCGTCGGTGACCGAGCGCGACGCGCTTGGCCGGCGGGTGTTAGTCGAGGGCATTGGTGGATTACAGATTCCGCCCGGCAGCGACATTCACCTGACGCTGGATACGTCGATCCAGCATATGGCCGAAAAAGAATTGGAGGCGTCGGTGCTAAAATACCGCGCCAAGGCCGGTGTCGCCATCGTCGTCGAGCCGCGCACCGGAGAGGTGCTGGCTTTGGCGAACTATCCTTCCTTCGACCCCAACAACTACACCAAGCTTACCGCCGAGCAGAGAAGGAACCGTGCGGTCACCGACAGTTTCGAACCGGGATCGACTTTCAAAACCATTCTCGCCGCGGCGGCGTTGGACGAAGAAATCGTCGGCAAAGAGGATCTCTTCTATTGTGAAATGGGTAAGTATCCCTTTGCCGGTAAAATTATTCACGATACCCATCCATACGGCTGGCTGTCCTTTGCCAAGATTCTCCAGGTGTCGAGCAATATCGGTTTCACCAAGATCGCCGAGAAGGTCAAGAAAGAGCGTTATTTCAAGTACATTGAAAAATTTGGCTTCGGCAAAGTGACGGGGATCGATGTGCCGGGAGAGGTGCCAGGACTGGTACGTAGACCCGAGGGATGGTCGGGCATCGATTTGGCAACTCATGCCTTTGGCCAAGGGATCTCGACGACGCCGTTGCAGATGGTGATGGCTTACGCGGCGATCGCCAACGGCGGCTTTCTCATGCGCCCCTATGTCACCCGGCGCGTGCTGAGTCCGCGCGGTGAAGTGTTGCTGGAAAATCAACCCCAGGTCGTGCGCCGGGTCATCTCGGAAAAAAATTCTAAATTGCTGGCAGCGATGCTGCGCGATGTCACCAACGAGGGTGGCACTGGCACCATGGCCAACATCGAAGGCTTCGAAGTGGCCGGTAAAACCGGCACGGCGCAAAAAGCCGATACCATCCATGGCGGCTATTCGAAAAAGCGCGTCGGTTCGTTCGTTGGTTTCGTTCCGGCCAACGATCCACGGCTGGTGGCTTTGGTGCTGATCGACGAGCCTGAAGCGCAAGTTTACGGCGGCGTGGTCGCCGCCCCGGTGTTTCGCAACATCGCCCAAGGAGCTTTGCGCCGTTTGGCCGTGGCGCCGGAAAAGGCCACCCCGGTGTCGGCGACGGCGAAACAAATGGATTCCACAACGCCGCGCATGGTCAAGCGCATCGAAGCGCATGCTCCGTCGCACATCGATGCCGATGCGGTGCCAAGTTTTATCGGTCTGAGTTTTCGCGGAGCCTTGGAGAAAGCGCAGACGTTGAAAGTCAAAGTCCGCTTGCAGGGCAACGGGTACGTAGTCAAACAAGCGCCGGCGGCTGGCGGCCGCTGGACCGACGAGCAAACCGTAGTGCTCAATCTGCAAGGCTGATGGCGATGCGGCTCAAGGAGTTTGTCAAGCTGGCGGAGGTAGAAGAGGCCGAGGGCGATCTCGATCAAGAAGTGAGCGGTCTCTCCTATGATTCGCGCAAGGTCAGCGCTGGGCAAGTGTTCTTCGCGGTTGCCGGCGAGAAATCCGACGGCCATGACTTCATCGCGGATACGATAAAGCGCGGCGCCAGCGCGTTTGTCTATTCGAGAAAGGGCGAGTGGGCGCGCTCGGTGGCATCGGTGCGGGTGAAAGATGTTCGCCGCGCCATGGGTTTGTGGGCGGCGCATTACTATCGCCGTCCGAGCCAGAATTTAAAACTGATTGGCGTGACCGGCACCAACGGTAAGACCACGCTTACCTATCTGCTCGAGTCGATGCTGAAAGCCGCGGCGCTGGAGCCGGGGGTGATCGGGACGATCAATTATCGCTATCGAAATCTTGCCGTGCCGTCCCATCACACCACACCGGAATCGCTCGATCTCGAACAAATGTTGGCCGAGATGGCGGCGGCTGGGGTTCGATCTGTGGCGATGGAAGTTTCATCCCACGCCTTGGCTCAGGAACGGGTGCGCGGCTTGGAATTCGACGTCGGCGTGTTTACCAACCTGTCGCGCGATCATCTCGACTATCACCGCGACATGGACGAATATTTTGCCGCGAAGAGCAGGCTATTTACGGACTATCTCAGCGTCAGTCCCAAGCCAGACAAAGCGGCAGTGGTTTATGGTGAGGATCCGCGCGGCGGCACTTTGAGCGCAATGGCACGGGATCATGGATTGGACGTTTGGACCTATGGTGAAGGGCAAGCTTGGGACGTACACCCGGTGATGGTTGAGAAAGACGTGGCTGGGTTGCGGGGCAAGATCGAGGCGAAGGGGCGGACCGTCGAGTTCGACTCATCACTGATCGGCTCGGCCAACTTGCAAAACATTCTCGGCTCGGCCGCTGCCGGCTTTGCACTCGGACTCGACTCTGAGAGCGTGGCCAAAGGCATCAGCCAACTCAGAGTTGTTCCTGGACGAGTCGAGAGGGTCGACAACCCATTGGATATCACGATCCTGGTCGATTACGCCCATACGCCGGATGCTCTGGAAAAAGTACTGAGCGCGGTGCGGCCGCTGACCCACGGCAAGCTGATCGCAGTTTTTGGTTGTGGCGGCGATCGCGACCGAGGCAAGCGTCCGGTGATGGGCGAAATCGCCGCACGCTTAAGCGATCTCGTGGTGGTCACTTCGGATAATCCGCGCAGCGAAGAGCCGTTGGCGATTCTCCGCGAGATCGAAGCGGGTGTTCAGAAGACTGGGTTGGCGAAGATTCGGGTTTCGCGTTTCGAGTCTCAGGGTGCGGAAGCGACAGTTGAACGTGGCTACTGCTTGGAAGTCGATCGGCGCGCGGCGATTCGAATCGCTTTGGGTTGGGCGCGGCCGGGCGATCTGGTCTTGATCGCCGGCAAGGGGCATGAGGATTACCAAATTCTCGGCGCTAACAAGACTCATTTCGACGATCGGGAGGTGGCCCACGACGCAATCGTCGCGCGGGCCGGCGCGTAGGCGAACGGGGAATGGGGTGGAGTCTGGCACAAATCCTCGCGGCGACCGGCGGCAAGCGCGGGCGCGCCGGCAAGCGGTCGCGCTATGGCGCGGTGGTGACCGACTCCGCCAAGGCAAAGAAAGGTTCGGTCTTTGTCGCGCTCAAGGGTGAACGGCTCGACGGCCATCGCTTTGTCGGGGATGCGGTGCGGCGTGGCGCCGACTGCGTGATCGCTCATCGCGCGCTGGCGCGCTCGGCGCTCGGCGACGCCACGGTGGTCCGAGTCGCCGACACTTTGCAGGCGCTCGGTGGTTTGGCGCATTTTCGCCGTGAACAGTTGGCGCCCAAGGTGTTGGCGATTACCGGCTCCAACGGCAAGACGACAACCAAGGAAATGCTCGCGGCAATTCTCGAAGAGGCTTCGCTCGACGGTCAACCGTTGCGCGGAAAAGTTCTGAAGACGGAAGGAAATTTTAACAATTTGGTCGGCCTGCCATTGACGCTCTTGCGCCTACGAAAACAGGACAAAGTCGCGGTGGTCGAGCTTGGCACCAATCATCCCGGTGAGATTCAGCGCTTGGCCAAGATCGCCGACGCCGATTTGGCGATTATTACTTCAGTTGCGGCGGCGCATCTCGAAGGGTTGCGCAGCTTGGCCGGCGTAGCGCGGGAAAAGGGCGCCCTCTATCAAAACCTGCGCGCCGGCGGCGCCATCGCGGTTAACCTGGACGATCCTTGGGTTAGCCGTTTGGGCGCGCGCTTCAAGGGCGAGAAATTCACCTATGGTGTGCGGGGCCAGCTACGGGCGCAAAATGTAACGCTGCGAAGCGCCAGGGGGGTCGCATTCACATTGCGTGCAGGCAAGCGGCGCTGCCAGGTGCGTTTGAACTATCTCGGTCAACATAACGTCGCCAATGCGCTCGGCGCGGCGGCGTTGGCATTGGCCGCCGGCGCCAGCCTCGCCGCGGTGCGCCGGGGCTTGGCCAAAGCCAAGCCCTACGCCATGCGCATGCAGATCGACCGCTGGCGCGGCATCGGTATAATCAACGATGCCTACAACGCTAATCCAGCCTCGATGCAAGCGGCGCTCAGGACCTTGGCTGAGATTCCCTCGCACGGCAAGAAATTGGCTGTGCTTGGCGACATGTTTGAACTGGGCCGTCATAGCCGGCGGCAGCACCGGGAATTGGGCAAGACGGCAGCAAAGGTGAAGCTGGATCAGCTCTATTTACTCGGTCGGCAAGCAAGTGTCGTGCGCCGAGGCGCGCTCAGCTCCGGCATGGCCGCGGCGAACATTATTATCGGCAAAAATCATCGCGACATTGCCATACAGCTACGCGCGCGAGTGCAGGCCGGCGACTGGCTGCTGATCAAGGGATCGCGCGGTATGAAGATGGAAAAAGTTTTGGACGAGCTAACCGGCGGGAAGGCGTAGGAGACCGGCGTTGCTGTACTATCTGTCCTCGCTACTGTCGACAACTCACTCGGGCTTCAACGTCTTTCGCTATATTACGTTTCGCGCGGCGATGGCGGCTCTGCTCTCTTTTGTGATCTCATTTTTGCTCGGACCGTGGTTGATTCGCGTGTTGACCGACAAGCAGATCGGCCAGCAGATCCGCGATGACGGCCCCGCCTCTCATGCGGTCAAAGCGGGCACGCCCACCATGGGCGGCGTGCTGATTCTGGTGGCGTTTGTGATTTCCACGCTGATGTTGGCAGACGTCGCCAATAGCTATGTGCTGCTTGCGCTGCTGGCGACCGTTGGCAGTGGCGCGGTCGGTTTCGCCGACGATTATTTGAAGCTCACCCGCAAGAATAGCAAAGGACTACCGCCGCGGGGAAAATTGCTTGGCCAATTCGCGGTTGCCTTCGTGGTCGCGGTGGCGCTCTATAATTTGCCCAGGTTCAGCACCGAGATCGCCTTTCCCTTCGTCAAGACGCTCCGGCTCCATCTCGACCTATTCTACATCCCGTTCGCTATGCTGGTCATCGTTGGCGCGTCCAACGCGGTCAATCTCACCGATGGTCTCGACGGCCTCGCCATTGGCCCGGTGATGGTCGCGGCGGCGGCCTATGCGATCATCGCTTACGCGACCGGCCATTTGAAATTCGCCGAGTACTTGCAGATACCCTACGTCGCCGGCGTCGGCGAGCTGACGGTTTTTTGCGCCGCGGTGGTGGCCGCGGGGCTGGGATTTCTTTGGTACAACGCTTATCCGGCGCAGATGTTCATGGGCGACGTCGGCTCGCTGTCCTTGGGCGCCGCTTTGGGTATCGTTGCGGTGATGACCAAAAATGAAATTGTCCTGGTGATCATCGGCGGAGTTTTCGTCATCGAAGCCTTGTCCGTGATCTTTCAGGTGGCTTCCTACAAGATGCGCCGGAAGCGAGTTTTTCTGATGGCGCCGATACATCATCACTATGAGCTTAAGGGCTGGAAGGAGCCGCAGATCATCGTGCGTTTTTGGATCCTCTCGATCATTTTCGCGGTGATCGGTTTGAGCACCTTAAAGCTCAGATGACTATGACAAGGTTCGATGGATTTGACCGGCAAAAAAGTTTTGGTCATCGGTCTGGCGCGCACCGGCAGGGAGTGCGCGCGCTTCCTGGCGCGACGAGGAGCGAGCGTGTCGATTAGCGATTTACGCGGCGCGGCGGAGCTCAAGGCGGAGATGGATGCACTGGTTGGCTTACCGATTCGCTACCATTTAGGCGGTGAGCAAATGGACTGGCTCGACGGTGTCGACAGCGTCATTCCCAGCCCCGGCGTGCCGATGGAAAATTCTTTGCTCAAGGAAGCGGTGGCGCGGCACATCCCAGTATTGAGCGAGATCGAGCTGGCGTACCGATTTTTTCACGCGCCGCTGATCGCCATCACGGGCACCAACGGCAAGAGCACGACGACGACGTTGACCGGCGCAATGCTCAAAGCCGATGGCCGGAGAACTTTTCTCGGCGGCAATCTCGGTGCGCCGTTTATCGGCGCGGTTTCAGGGGACTGGGATTGGGGCGTGGTCGAGATCAGCAGTTTTCAACTGGAATGGATCGAGCGCTTCAAGCCGCGCATCGCGCTCCATCTCAACGTTACCGAGGATCATTTGGACCGCTATCCAAGCTTCGCCGATTATTGCGCCGCCAAGGAACGTATCTTCGCGGCGCAGGAGAAGAACGATTTCGCGATCCTCAACCGCGACGATCCGCTGGTGTGGCGGCTCAGCCAGCGTCTCGAGGCGCAAGTGGTTTCTTTCGGTTTCGCCGAGGTCGCGGCCGGCGTATTCGCCAGCGGCGATGAGATCGTCTGGCGCGGCGGCGCCGACGAGGAACGGTTTTCGCTTGGGAAAGTGAAGATTCAGGGCGTTCATAATGTAGAGAACCTAATGGCCGCCATAGCGGCCGCCAAGTGCGCTGGTGTTTCGCGCCGAGCGGTTGAAAACACGCTCGAAGAATTCCCCGGCCTCGAACACCGTCTTGAGTTCGTGCGCGAGAAAGACGGCGTTCGCTACTACAACGATTCTAAAGGCACCAACGTCGGCGCGGTGGTCAAATCGCTGGCGAGTTTCTCGGCCCCGGTGATTTTGCTCGCCGGCGGCGTCGATAAAGGCGGCGACTACGCGCCGTTGGCTGATGGCGTCAAACAGAAAGTTCGCCGCCTGGTGCTTTTCGGCGCAGCGAAAGAAGTCATTGCCACGGCATTGGGACAGCTCACCGAGACCGTCATCGTTGACGATATTCACGCGGCGGTGCGCGATGCCGCGGCTCATGCCCGGCCGGGCGATATCGTTTTGTTGTCGCCGGCCTGTTCGAGCTTCGATCAATTTAACAACTACGCCGAGCGCGGCCGAGTCTTCAAGCAGTTGGTGCACGCGTTATGAGAGACAGTCTGGCGGTCGATAAATGGATGCTGGTCGCGGTCGCCCTGCTGTTGGCGCTGGGTATGACGATGGTATTGAGTACCAGCTATCTCTATTCCCAAGAGCGCTACGCCGACGGTACTTATTTTTTCCGCAAGCAGATGATCTCCATGGGCGTGGGCGCGGTGCTGTTGATCGTTTGCTCCCTGGTGCCGCCGGCTTTTTTTCGCCGATTCGCTTATCCGTTACTGGGCGTTACTTTCATCATTCTGATTTTGGTTTTGATTCCCGGCGTCGGCGCCGCCCGCGGCGGCGCGCGGCGCTGGATCATGCTCGCCGGTTTCGCATTTCAGCCCTCCGAATTGGCCAAGCTGGCGATGATCGTTTATCTGGCTCATTCCATGGCGAAAAAAGAGCCGATGATACGAACTTTTTCCGTCGGCGTGATGCCCCACCTGATCGTCGCCGGCGCGTTCGCCGGTGTGCTCTTGCTCGAACCGGACTTTGGCAGCGTGTTGATTCTGACCATGCTGCTTTATTTCATGCTCTTCATCGGCGGCGCGCGGGTGCATCATTTGCTGGCCACCGGGCTGATGGCGCTGCCCCTGTTGGTCTACGTGATGATGAAGGCGGAATACCGTCTGCGCCGGCTGATGAGCTTCTTGGACCCCTGGAGCGATGCGGCCGGCAGCGGCTTCCATGTGATTCAATCCCTGATCGCTTTTGGCTCGGGACAGCTGACCGGACGGGGCTTGGGCGAGAGCCGGCAGAAGCTATTTTATTTGCCGGAGGCTCATACCGATTTCGTCTACTCGGTGATCGGCGAGGAGCTGGGTTTGCTCGGCGCGCTTTTGGTGTTGGCGCTGTTCGGCGTGATTATCCTGCGCGGTTTCCGCCTCACCGCCAAGATCGAAGAGCCCTTCGATCAATACTTGGCTTTTGGCATTACCGTGCTGCTCGGTTTGCAGGCGTTGATTCACATGGGAGTGGTCATGGGGCTGATGCCGACCAAGGGATTGGTTTTGCCGTTCATTAGCTACGGCGGCTCGGCGATGGTGCTCAACTTGATGGAGGCGGGAATACTGCTCGGTCTCTCGCGCCGGAGACTGTAGCGATGCGGGTGATTTTCGCCGGCGGGGGAACCGGTGGCCATCTGTTCCCTGGACTGGCGGTGGCGCGGGAATTTCAACGGCGCGACGGGCGAGTAGAAATTCTCTTCGTCGGAACTGAACAGGGAATCGAGTTTCGCGTGTTGCCCAAGGAACAATTCAAACTGGAAACGCTGACGGTGAAAGGGATCAAAGGGCGCGGCTTGCGCGGCTGGCTCGACGCGCTCTATGGCGTGCCGGCGAGTCTGTTGCGCTCGCTGAAAATCATCCGCCAGTTTCGTCCTGACTGCGTCATCGGTTTGGGCGGCTACGCCTCGGGGCCTTTGCTCTTGGCGGCTAAATTGAAAAACGTTCGCTGCGCGATCATGGAGCAAAATCTGCGGCCCGGGTTCACCAACAAGCTGCTGGCGCGCTGGGCGGATTGCGTCTTCACGGCTTATCCAGAGAGCGCTGAGTATTTTCCCGGGTCGCGGGTGGTCGAGAGCGGCAATCCGGTGCGCTGGCGCGAATTGCCGAAAATTAGCCGCGGTGAAAAATTCTCGCTGCTGATTTTCGGCGGCAGCGCCGGCGCGCGGCGGATTAATTATGCCGTGATCGACGCGCTCAAACAGTTGACCGACTTGCAGGCGGGCTTATCGATCACCCATCAAACCGGCCAGGCAGATTATGCGGTGATCAAGGAAGCCTACATGAGTTTGCCGTTTGCCGCCGAGGTGACGCCGTTCATCGACCGGATGGACGAAGCTTACGCGCGCGCCGACCTGGTGCTGTGCCGCGCCGGCGCGACCACGGTGGCGGAGCTCACGGTGTTCGGCAAGGCGGCGATCCTGGTGCCGTTTCCCTATGCGATTTACGACCATCAGCGCGCCAACGCGCAGGCGTTGCAAGAGCGCGGCGCCGCCGAGATGATTTTAGATCAAGAATTAACCGGTGCGCGATTGGCTGAACGCATTCGGGGTTATTTTTCGGATCGGGCGCGACTCGAACGAATGGCCGCGGCGGCGCACGCGCTGGGCCGGCCCGACGCGGCGGCGCTCATCGTCGATCAGTGTTACGCCCTGGCGCGGGCTTAGTGTTGCGGCCATGTCTGAAGTTTCATGTTGCACAAGAAACATAAAATTCATTTCGTCGGGATCGGCGGCATCGGCATGAGCGGCATCGCCGAGGTGTTGGTGAACTTGGGTTACGCGGTGAGCGGTTCCGACCTGCAGGAAAGCGACTCGACGCGCCGGCTTCGTTCGCTGGGCGCGGTGGTTTTCGTCGGCCACCAGGAGGAAAATCTCGCCGGCGATCCGTCGGTGGTGGTGATCTCCACGGCGGTGAAATACTCCAACCCCGAAGTGCTCGAAGCGCGCCGGCGCCATATCCCGGTGATTCCGCGCGCCGAAATGCTCGCCGAGCTGATGCGCATGAAATATGGCGTCGCGGTCGCCGGCAGCCATGGCAAGACGACGACGACGTCGATGATCGCCGCGGTGCTGAGCGCGGCGGGGCTAGACCCGACGATGGTGATCGGCGGCCGGGTGCATATGTTGGGCACCAACGCCAAGATGGGCGCGGGCGAGTTGCTGGTCGCCGAGGCGGACGAGAGCGACGGCAGCTTTCTGATGCTTTCGCCGGTGATCACGGTGGTGACCAACATCGACAAAGAGCACATGGATTTTCATCAGACCATGGAGCGGCTGAACGAAAGCTTTCTCACCTTCATCAACAAGGTGCCGTTTTACGGCCTCGCCGTGCTGTGCATCGACGACGCCAACGTGCATGGCCTGTTGCCCAAGGTGCGCAAGCGCTCCACCACCTATGGGCTGTCCGCGGAAGCGGAGTTTTCGGCGCAGGATTTGAAGATGAGTCCAGCCGGCGTGGAGTTCACCGCGCTCCGGCATGGCAAGCGGCTAGGTAAATTGCATCTGCGCTCGCCGGGCCGGCATAGCGCTACCAACGCCATGGCCGCCGTGGCGGTTGCTTGTGAATTGGAAATCCCGTTCGCCCAAGTGGCCGAAGCCCTGGGCGCGTTCACCGGCATTCACCGGCGCTTCGAGATCAAGGGTGAGCCCAACGGCATTCTCATCATCGACGACTACGGCCATCATCCGGCGGAGATTCGCGCCACCATCGGCGCCATTCGCGATAGTTGGAAGCGGCCGTTGACGGTGATCTTTCAGCCGCACCGCTACACCCGCACGCGCGATTTGTTCGACGAGTTTCTCACCGCCTTCGAAGGCGCCGACCGGTTGGTGCTGACGGACATCTATCCGGCCGGCGAAGATCCGATCGCCGGTGCCAGCGGCGAAGCGCTCTATCAAGCGATCAAACGCCAAGGCCATTTGGAGGTGGAGTTTGTCGCCGATAAAAATCAAATCGTCGAGCGGGTGACCGCCCAATTATGTCCCGGCGATGTCGCGTTGACGCTTGGGGCTGGGGATATTTATAAAATTGGCGATCAATTGGTTGAAGCGCTGCGATGAGAAGAAGGAACTTGGAGTGATGTTAGCGATGGCTGTAGCAGAGGATGATTCGCCGCTGGTGCGAGAGCTTCGGTCGCTGCCGGGCTTGCGGCTGAAGCTCGCCGAGCCGTTGGCGCGTTTTACTTCGATGAAGATCGGCGGGCCGGCGGATTATTTCATCGACGTGGAAGACGGCGCGGCGTTGGCGGCGGTCTTGCCTTTACTGCGGCGCCACGACACGCCGGTCTGTCTGTTAGGCAATGGCACCAACGTGTTGGTGAGCGACCGCGGCGTGCGCGGCGCGGTGCTGCATTTGGGCGGCGAGTTCAAAAAAGTCGTCTGGCACGATGAAGGCGACTCCGTCCGGGTCGCGGTCGGCGCCGCCTATGCGGTGACCCAACTGGTTCGCGAGGCGGTGCGCAAAGGTTACGCCGGTTTGGAGTTCGCCGAAGGAATTCCCGGCAGCGTCGGCGGCGCGTTGGTGATGAACGCCGGCGCCTATGGTTCGGAATTCGAAAAAGTCGTCGAGCAAGTTGAAGCCGTAAACGCGGCCGGAGAGCCAATTCTATTTGCCCGCGCTGAAATGACTTTTACTTATCGGGATTCCCATCTACCAGCCGGCATAGTGGTTACTCGCGTCGCCATACGTCTACAAAAAGCCGAGGCGGTGGCAGTGAGTTCGAAGCTGCGTGAGCTGGTGGGCAAGCGCAAGAGCAGTCAGCCCTCGGGCAATCCCAATTCCGGCTCGATGTTTCGTAATCCGCCGGGAGATTTTGCCGGCCGGTTGATCGAGGCCGCCGGACTCAAGGGCAAGCGCGTCGGCCAGGCGCAGATCGCCGAGCGCCACGGCAACTTCATCGTCAATCTGGGCGGCGCCAAGGCGGATGACGTGCGCCAGCTGATGGAGTTGGCACGCAGCGAAGTGCAACGGCAGTTCGGCGTGGAATTAATTCCCGAGGTGAAACTGTTGGGCGAGTGGCAAGAATAAGAATTAACCACAAAGGGCAAAAAGATCACAAAGTAGAAGATTCGGATGCGGAATGTTAACCGATTGGGACGCAAAGTACGCAAAGCCAGATCGGATTTTTCACCACGAAGGACACGAAGAGCACGAAGGTATTATTTGGGCGGACGGTAATACGGCACGATGCAGCTAAAAGTTTACCGTAAGGACAATCGCAAGAAAGATATCGGCCGCTGGCGCCGTTATCTCATCCGTTTCGGGGCGTTGGCCGGTTTTGTCGTCCTTGGCGTGATGCTTTACCGGTTGAGCGGGCCGGTGCTGATCGCCGCTGCGTCGTTACGCGATTTTGTCGTCGAGAGTCCCTATTTTTCGGTGCGCGAGATTCAAGTACGTGGCGGCGAAAAGGTCAGTGGCAACGAGATCGTCACCATCGCCGGACTGAGCAAAGGCATGAATATCTGGAAAATCGATCCGGCCGGCATTGAACGGAAGATCGCCAAGCATCCTTGGGTGCGCCGGGTGTTGGTGCACCGGGAATTTCCCCGCCGCATCACCATCGATGTCGAGGAACGCACGCCGCGGGCGATCGTCGCGATCCGCAAACTCTATTACATCGATGCCGACGGGGTCATTTTCAAGGAAGTTCAAGCCGGCGATAAGATGAATTATCCGATGCTGACCGGACTCAGCATGGAACAGCTCACGGCGCCGGACCCAACGCTCCGCAAGCGCATTCAAGAAGCGATGCGTCTCGGCGAGCTGATGGCGCAGCGCTCCCATGCGTTGTCGGAAATTCATTTCGATCAGCCCGGCCAGTTGGTCGTTTACACCGCGCATCAGCCCATGGCGCTGCGCATGGGTTGGGGCGATTGGGAGGATAAGTTGGCGCGCCTCGAGCGCTTATTGGCGCTCTGGAAAGGCAACGAAGCGCGCTTGGCGTCGTTGGACGTTAGTTTTCGCGATCAAATCGTGGCGCGTTTGCGCCGGGCGGAGAATTAAAGGCGGAGGCAGCGGTTAGCTAGCGAAGGTTATGGCGAAGAAAAATAGCATCGTAGTCGGTTTGGACATCGGCACCTCGAAGGTTTGCGCCATCGTCGGCGAGATGACCGAGCATGGCGTCGAGATCATCGGCCTGGGCTCGCACGCGTCGCAGGGACTGCGCAAGGGCGTGGTGATCAACATCGAGGCGACGGTTAACTCGGTTAAGAAGGCGGTTGAAGAAGCGGCGTTGATGGCGGGCTGTGAGATTCACACCGTCTTCACTAGCATCTCAGGCGGCCATATCAAGGCGTTCAATAGCCACGGCATCGTCGCCGTGAAGAATCACGAAGTCGCCCAGCGCGATTTGGAGCGCGTCATCGACGCGGCCAAGGCCGTCGCCATCCCGATGGACCGCGAGGTGCTGCATGTCTTGCCGCAAGACTACATCATCGATGAACAGGACGGCATCAAAGAGCCGCTGGGCATGTCCGGCGTCCGGCTTGAAGCCAAGGTTCACATCGTCACCGGCGCGGTGACTTCGGCGCAGAACATCGTCAAATGTTGCAATCGAACGGGACTGAACGTCGCCGAAATCGTCTTAGCGCCGCTGGCCGCGGCGGAAGCGGTCTTGACCGATGAAGAACGGGAGCTCGGCGTCGTGCTCGTCGACATGGGCGGCGGTACCACGGACATCGCCCTCTATCATGACGGCACCTTGAAGCACACCGCGGTGCTCGGCATCGGCGGCAATCACGTCACCAACGATATCGCCGCCGGCCTGCGCACTCCGTTTAACGACGCCGAGCGCATCAAGCAGCGTTACGGTTTTGCCAAGGCGAGGATGGTCACCGATGACGAACGAGTCGAGGTGCCGAGCGTGGCGGGCAAAGGCGCAACGACCGTGTCGCGGCAGATTCTCTGCGAGATCATCGAGCCGCGGCTCGATGAGATCTTCGAATTGGTTCAACGGGAAGTCGCCAAGTCCGGTTACGAAGGCTCGCTCGCTTCCGGCGTGGTGATTACCGGCGGATCCATGCTGCTGCCGGGCGCCGTCGAGATGGCCGAGCGCTCGTTTGGCTTGCCGGTGCGGCTCGGCGTGCCGGCCCATGTGGGTGGGCTGGTGGACGTCATCGACACTCCGGCTTACGCCGCCGCCGTCGGCTTGGTGCTGCATGGCATGAAGCGCCAGGAGCGCGCGGTATTTCGTCCGCGCGACGATAAAATTATCACCAAGGTGAAACATCGGATGTCGGATTGGCTCAGTGAGTTTTTTTAAAGCGAAATTTAAACGTTTTCGGGAGGAGGAACAATTATGTTTGAGATAGTGGAGCAAAGTAACAGCGTCAGCGCACGCATCAAGGTGATCGGCATCGGTGGTGGTGGCGGCAACGCGGTCAACACCATGATCGGCGGCAAACTTTCCGGCGTCGATTTCATGGTCGCAAATACCGACGCGCAGTCGCTGGAAGCGAGCCTGGCGCCGGTGCGGATTCAACTCGGCGGTATGGTGACCAAAGGATTGGGCGCCGGCGCCAATCCGGAGATCGGCCGGCGCGCGGCGTTGGAAGATCAAGAAAAGATTCGCGATTTTCTCGAAGGCTCCGACATGATCTTCATCACCGCGGGGATGGGCGGCGGCACAGGCACCGGCGGCGCGCCGGTGATCGCCCGGGTCGCCCGCGAAGTGGGCGCGCTGACGGTGGGCGTGGTGACCAAGCCGTTTATCTTCGAAGGCAAGAAGCGCATGCGCCAAGCCGACGACGGCATCGAAGAGCTGAAGCAAAGCGTTGATACGCTGATCGTGATTCCGAACCAGCGCTTGCTCAGCATCGCCGCGAAAACCACGACGATGCTCGAAGCCTTTCACAAGGCCGACGACGTCTTGTTGCAAGCGGTGCGCGGGATTTCCGATCTGATCATCACCCCCGGCTTGATCAATCTTGATTTCGCCGACGTGCGCACGGTGATGGCCGAGATGGGCCTGGCGCTGATGGGCGCGGCGTCCGCCTCGGGCGAGAACCGCGCCATCGAAGCGGCCCAAAAAGCGATTTCAAGCCCGTTGCTTGAAGACATCTCGATACAAGGCGCGCGCGGCGTGCTGATCAACATCACCGGCGGTCCGGACATGTGCCTGCACGAAGTCAACGAGGCGGCGTCGATGATCCAAGAGGAAGCCCATGAAGACGCCAATATTATTTTCGGCGCGGTGATCGACGAGAGCATCACCGATGAGATCCGCATCACCGTCATCGCCACCGGCTTCGGCGAAATGAAAGAAGAGAAAAAGCCGGCGCCAACGCCGCTGCTCTCGAATATCGCCAACATCGCCAACGCGGCGCCGAAGAATAAAAAGGTCGTCCATCTGGGCACCATCGTCGACGATCTCGACTCGCCGACCTGGCAGCGCAAAAAGCAGGGCAGCGACGAGGTCGAAACGGTGACATTGAGTAAGAATAGTTTTCAGTTCAACGCCAATCAGGAAGACGACGACAAGTACGATATCCCGACGTTTCTGAGACGGCAGATGGACTGATTCTATGTTAACTCGCCTCTTGAGGCGGGAACAACTCAATGGGGTTTCCAAAGGCGTGAGCACCCCCCTTTGCGATATTTTAATCAGCGGCGGAGTTAAATCCCCGCCCGCGAAGTCGCTTCGTTTAAGTCCCTTTGGAAGCCGAATGGTGCGAGCGGCTACAATGACTTAATCGGCGCTATTTCGAAGTTCTTAAGCGCTTCTCCGCGCGGTGTCTCTGGATGGCGAGCTCGATGAGCCGGTCGATGAGCTTCGAGTAGGAGATGCCAGTGGCTTCCCACATTTTCGGGTACATGCTGATCTTGGTGAAGCCGGGTATGGTGTTGATCTCGTTCACCACCACTCGGCCGTTGGCTCGCAAGAAGAAGTCAACTCGCGCCATGCCTTGGCAGCAGAGCGCTCGGTAGGCGTGCAGCGCGATTTCGCGCACTTTTTTGACGATCGCCTGCGGTAGTTTGGCGGGAATCTCTAGACGCGCCCCTTTGTCGTCGATGTACTTGGCATCGTAGGAGTAAAAATCGCGATTGACGACGATCTCGCCGGGTAGCGAGGCGATCGGCTGGTCGTTGCCGAGCACCGAGCATTCGATCTCACGGCCCGCGATGAATTCCTCGATGACGATCTTATGGTCGTAGCGAAAAGCTTCTTTGACGGCGGCCTCGAATTCCGCCGGCTTGACCACCTTGCTAATGCCCACCGACGAGCCGAGATTGGCCGGTTTGACGAACAGCGGCATGCCGAGAGTTTTTTTCACTTTGGCGAAGCTGAACTTGTCCGAACGGTTGAAAGCCAAAAATTTACCGATCGGAACTTTAGCGTCGCGCAGCAACCGCTTCATCACGTCTTTGTCCATGCCGACCGCGGAACCGAGCACGCCGGCGCCGACAAACGGTACATTGGCAAGCTTGAGCAATCCTTGAATCGTGCCGTCCTCGCCGAACGGACCATGCAAAATCGGGAAGACCACGTCAATTGAACCCAGGGAACCGAATCCGCCAATGCCAGCGCCGCTTGAGCGCACCATCGGCGTGGCGGTATCCCCGGGAAGTACCGCCGTGGCGTTCTTAGCGTCTGGGAATTCCACCTTCGATTCAGTTGTGCCATACAGCAGGCGCGCGCCTTCGTCCAAATGCCAGCGGCCTTGTTTGTCGATACCGATGGCAACCACTTCATACTTGTTCTTGTCCATCGCCTCGACAATGTTGCGAGCGGAAATCAGGGAAATTTCATGCTCGGCGGATTTGCCGCCGAAGAGGATGGCGACGCGGAGTTTTTTGTTCATGAGTCAGTGAATCGCGGATCGGGTCGAGGATAGAAGATAGAGGATCGAGGATCGCGGGGAGGGGATCGATCTTCGATCCTCCATCCGCGACCCTCGAGCTGGACCCGTTCGCCTGGTTGATTCGATTTATGATTTCTTAGGCGCAGCGGCTGGAGCCTGCTGCTCGATCACCTTCACGACTTTGCCGGGATAAGATTGCTTGTCGAATTGCAAGACAAAGTATTTGGCCTTCTTTGGATCGCCTTTGTTGTCGAATTCAATCGCACCGGTGACGCCCTTGAAACCTTTGATATTTCGCACGGCGGTGGACACTTCGGTGCGCGTCGGTTTCTTGCCTGGGTTGGCCTTCAACCATCCTTCCATCGCTTTGATGCCGACCAGCGTGGCGTCGTAGCCATACATGCCGAAGGATTCAATGTCTTTGCCGAAGCGCTGCTTAAACTTTTTCGCGAAGGCGGCGGTTTCGGGATACGCGTCCGGCGGTCCGGCGACGCTCGTGTAATAGCTTCCCACCGCCGAGGCGCCGGCGATCTTGACCATCTCAGCCGAGTCCAAGCCGTCGGGCCCCATGAATTTCGCGTTGACGCCCTTCTCGCGCAGTTGCTTGAGCAGCAAGCCGCCTTGATGATAGATGCCGCCGAAGTAAACCAGCGCCGGATTTTTCGCTTTGAGCGGGTTGATCATCGGCGAGAAGTTGGCGCGTTCTTCGGTTCCGTCATAGCCCATGACGTTGATGCCAAGCTTCTTCGCTTCGTTGCGGAAGTTGTCCGCCACCCCTTGGCCGTAGAGCGTCTTGTCATGGATGATATACACTGATTTCGCTTTCAGCTCTTGAGCGGCAAAGCGCGCGCCCACCGGGCCCTGCACGTCGTCACGGCCGCAGACGCGGTTGACGTTCGGATAGCCGCGGTCGGTGATTTCGGTCGCGGTGTTGGCCGGCGAGACCATCGCCAGCATGGCGTCTTTGTAGACTTCGGATGACGGCAGCGCGACGCCGGAATTAAAATGGCCGACGATCACCAGGACATCGGGGTCGGCGACCATGTTGCGCGCGTTGGCGACGCCGACTTCCGGTTTCGCCTGGTCATCTTGCGGCACCAGCTCCAAATCGTAGCCGAGCGCTTTGAACGCTTTCACCGCTTCCTCGACCGCGAGCTGCGCACCAAGCTTGATATGTTCGCCAAGCGCGGCCTGCTCACCGGAAAGCGGCGCCTGCACGGCAATCTTGATCTTACCTTTCTGCGCCCAGGACGTGGCCGGCAAAGCGGCGATCACGGCCAATAGAAATGCCCACGACAAGTGTTTCAACACGGTAAATGTCTCCTTGGCTTGGAATAGCGTTACGATAACAAATCGTCAGCCAGCGCGCTATAGATTTCATGTAATCCCGCCTCCTGAGGCGGGCACAATTTTTTGGGGTTTCCAAAGGGGGCGAGCATCCCCTTGGGTCGCGAGCGGGGTTCAAACCCTGCTCGCGAATTAAATAGATTTCATGTTAGCCGCGCCTGTTGACACGGGGATATTTCGTTACGAGTTTATGATTACCTGAGCGCTCTGTTATCCGCCGGTCACACCCGCTGCAATACCGCCAAAGGTGAGCGCGCGCGGATCGAGTAAACGGTCGAGATCCACACGCGAAAGGGATGTTTTCTCCGCCGCAACGTCTTTAATGCGGCGCCCTTCCGCGTAGGCTTGTTTGGCAATCTCCGCCGCCGCGTCATAGCCAATGATTGGATTGAGCGCAGTCACTAAGACGGGATTTTTTTCGACCCGCGCGGCAATTTGCTCCCGGTTCACGGTAAAGCCGTGCACCGACTTGTCCGCCAGCAGCCTGCTTACGTTGGCTAGAATGTGCAGGCTTTGCAGCAAATTATGGGCGATCACCGGCAACATCGTTAAAAGCTCGAAGTTGCCGTGACTCGCCGCCACCGTGATCGCCGCATCGTTGCCGATCACCTGGGCGGCGACCATCATGACCGACTCTGGAATCACGGGGTTGATCTTGCCTGGCATGATCGAGCTGCCGGGTTGCAGCGCTGGCAACATGATCTCGGCGACTCCTGCTTGTGGTCCGGAATTCATCCAGCGCAGATCGTTGGCGATTTTCATTAGCGCTAGCGCCAACGCTTTCAACTGACCGCTCAGTTCGACGGCGGTATCCTGCGCCGATTGTGCCGCGAAGTGATTTGCGCTCTCGACAACGGCGAAACCGGTCATGAGCGAAATGCGCGCAGCCACGCGGGCACCAAACTCAGGATGCGCATTGATGCCAGTGCCGACCGCCGTGCCGCCGAGCGCAAGCTCGCGCAATCGCGCCTGAGTCGCGGTTAAGCGATCCATCGACTGACGGATCTGCGCCGCCCAACCGCCGATCTCTTGGCCGAGCCGTATCGGCATGGCGTCCATCAGATGGGTGCGCCCGGTTTTCACCACGTCGTCATTGTCACGCGCTTTGCGCAACAACTCATCGTGTAGATGATTAAGCGAAGGCAGAAGTTTTTCCTGCAATTCGATCGTCGCGGCGATGTGGATCGCCGCAGGAATCACATCGTTCGATGACTGGCACAAGTTGACGTGATCATTGGGATGAATGCTTTTTCCACCGGCGATTTGTTGGGCGCGCGCGGCGATCACCTCGTTGGCGTTCATGTTGGTCGAGGTGCCCGAGCCGGTTTGAAAAATGTCGACGGGAAAATGCCCGTCATGCCGTCCGTCGGCCACTTCCGCCGCCGCTTGCTCAAGCGCGGACGCCAACGCCGAATCGAGCAGCCCCAGCTCCGCATTGACCGCCGCCGCGGCCGACTTGATGATTCCGAGTGCGCGTATGAACGAGCGTCCAAAGCGCAGCCCGCTTACCGGAAAATTTTCGATCGCTCGCTGAGTTTGCGCCATATAAAGCGCGTTTACCGGCACTCGCACTTCACCGAGGCTGTCCTTTTCGATCCGATCGGATTCGTTTTGCATTAGCGTTGCTCCCCTCTCAATTATTCCTGCGCGTCCCAATCGCTCCTACGCATCATACCACACGGAATGCCGCCACCGTGTCCACGGTGGCGGTTTCGGAAATGAAACATCGGGGGGTTGGCGCGCTGCAGGAGCGGCAACTTCTAAACCTCGTCGACCTGGGCTCGAGGGCCGAGGTCGGAAATCAATTGAATTCGCGAGCGGGGTTTGAACCCCGCTCGCGACCAAAGGGGATGCTCGCCCCCTTTGGAAACCCCATTTAATTGCGCCCGCCTCAAGAGGCGGGGTTTAATTAGAATCAGATCGGCGCTTCTTGAGCTAGCAGGCTTAAAGTTTTTTTCTGCGATTGGCGCAACAATTCGACTTTGCAGCTCGAGCCGATGCGCGCGCCGGTGAGCAGACGGTGCAGATCGTCGACGCTGCGTACCGGGTGATCGTCAAGCGCGACGATAACGTCGCCTTCGCTCAGTTCGGCGCGCTTAGCCGGACTGCTCGGTTCCACCGAGATCACCAGCACGGCGGTTTCGTGTTTCAGTTGCTGCGCCCGGACAACGGCGCGCGGAATCTCGACGTTCTGGCCGCTGACACCGAGATAAGCGCGGCGCATCCGGCCATTCTGAATCAGTTGGCCGGCGACGAATTTCGCCGTGTTGATCGCCACCGCGAAACAAAGTCCCTGAGCCGGCAGGATGACGGCGGTGTTGACGCCGATCACTTCGCCGTTGGAATTGACCAAGGGGCCGCCGGAGTTGCCCGGATTGAGCGCGGCGTCGGTTTGAATCACGTTGTCGATCAGCCGCCCCGAAGAGGAGCGGAGCGAGCGTCCCAGCGCGCTGACCACGCCGGCGGTCACGCTGTACTGAAAGCCGTACGGGTTGCCGATGGCGATGGCGAGCTGGCCGACGCGAATTCTTTCCGAATCCCCTAACGGCGCAGTGGTCAAACCGGCCGCGGATATCCGAATCACGGCGAGGTCGGTGCTGGGGTCGTCGCCGACGATGCTTGCGCTCAAACGACGGCCGTCGCTCAGCGTCACATTTAATTTGCTGGCGTCGTGGACGACATGGCTATTGGTTAAGATAAGTCCGTCCGGCGTGAAGATGAATCCAGAGCCGCTGCCGCGCATTTCCCCCGGGCCACGGCTCGGCGGATTCCACCCCGCGCTTGGGACTTTACTGACTTCGATAAATGCCACCGACGGGCTGATGGCGTCTGCGGATTGCACGACGGCTCGTGAGTAAGCGTCGAGCAGACCGAGATCGCGGTCGGCGTGAGTTGGGGCGGCTGTGTGCGCGCCACTTGCGTTGCGATCGTCAACGAGCTTGAGAGCTGGATAGGACATGGCTATTCCTTTCTCGCTCAAAGCTAATCACGGTTTGAGTTCCTGTTAAGTACGCACTCGGCGGTGCTATAGTATCTATTGAGTAACCAAGGAGAACGCGATGAAAGCGACCGATAACAAGTGTCCGGCTGAGTTTACCTTGGCGATGATTGGCGGGCGCTGGAAGATTCCGATTATTTTCCACTTGTTGGGCGGCAGGAAACGTTTTACGGAACTGGCGCGCGCGCTCAACGGCGTGACGCAAAAGATGCTGACGCAGCAGCTCCGAGAAATGTCACGCAACGGCCTGGTGGAGAGAATAGTATTCGCTCAGGTGCCGCCCAAGGTTGAGTATTCCCTAACAAACTTGGGAGTTAGTCTTCGCCCGGTGGTCGACGCGATGTGTCGGTGGGGCGAAGAGCATGGCGTGAGATAATAATCATCAAAAAGCTCCATTTCCTAAGCATCTTACCTCCGGTGGTGCAAGGTTGTGTTAAGGAGAGCGCCTGATGTAAAATTATCTTTGGGAGGAGTTTTTATGCGTTACTCCGTGTTTCTTGAGCCCATCAACGAACCAGAATTTTCGGGTTATTACTACGCTCACATTCCGATTCTCGATTTGACCACTCACGGTCAGGGTGTTGACGGTGCATTGGCTGCCGCCCAAGACCTGATCGAAGCGTGGATTGGGGAGAAACGCGCGCGCGGCGAGAGCGTGCCGGTTGAAACGAAATCGTTAGTCGCTCAAGTCGAGATTCCGGATGCCATTCTCCGCCCGTGAGGTTCTCGCTAAATTGCTCCGCGCTGGATTTGTTGACGTAAGGCAAACCGGCAGCCACAAAGTCCTGCGCCATCCCGATGGAAGACAAACCTACGTAGCCATGCATCCCGGCACGCTGCCAACAGGAACGTTCCGCAAAATTCTGAAGCAAGCCGGGCTCAGCGAAGAACAGTTTCGCGATTTGTAAGAATCGCGTCGTTTTGACTTGTCACCAAATCGACAGCCCTTAGTTATCTCCTCATCGCTTCCGCGTTTTCTCTTTTCATTTTGCCTTTTTACTTTTTCATTATCGAATCACCCTGTCCGCCTTCATCAGCGTCCACTGCGGGATCGTGACACCAATCTGTTTTGCCGTCTTGAGGTTGAACACCAGGTCAAACTTCATCGCTTGCTCGACAGGCAGGTCGGCGGGCTTGGTGCGCTTAAGACTTCTATCCACGTAGGAGGCGGCGCGCCGGAAACGCTCAGAATCGATCGTTGCATAGGACATGAGAACGCCGGCCTCCACAGGATCAATTCTCTCATGCGGTTCTGCTGAAAAACTCGCGTTCACCCTTCGACAGTGCTCAGGGCGAACGGGAGGGGATTGATAATCTTAAGAATTTTCCGTTCATGCTGAGACCTGTATGATGGATGTTCGGTGTAACCACAAGTTCTCTTTAGCGAGTATAGTGATTGATCAAATCGCCATTGAGCGAAGGAGGACA
>Ga0208454_1000030_pt1 | contig 110443 bp, 93 predicted proteins | sample EasRivMeERMZT100_FD_187530 | JGI IMG/M metagenome (GOLD analysis project Ga0208454, IMG submission 187530) | Soil microbial communities from meander-bound floodplain in the East River, Colorado, USA - East River MetaG ERMZT100 (SPAdes) (version 2) | ecosystem: Environmental > Terrestrial > Soil...
CCCGCTTTGAAACGGCCACCCCTTGAAATTACAAAACTTTCTCGCACTCAAACCCGTAAAATATTTTTATTTCGTTACGAGTTGAGAAAGTTGGGCTAGTTTGGGCACAGCGACGGGCACAGTTTGGGCACGGCACCCGCTTTAGAGAGAGTGATGGGTCTCGACGTTATGAATCAGTGAGCACCCTACGTTCTCAACCCCACCAAAAAAATTCAGAGTGATAAATGATTCGTAAGTGAAAACGGGCGCCAAGCGTCGACCGAATGAATCAGCGTGAGCCTAAAGTTACGTGAGTTACCACTCGGGCAACTCGCCAATTTCCCCCATCATCGTAAGAAATGCATTTAGGGCTTGTTGGACAAATATTGCCTTTTCACGATAGGGATAAATTAATCCATATATTCTAAGAAAACCAAGCACTGTATCTCGATTTCTTTTCAGAAAACGATCAATGTTGGTAGCGTTAGGGATTCCGTTGGGCTGGGCATAAAGCAGTTCATTTCTTTTTTTCGCGATTCTTTCGAGATGTTTGACGATATCTCCTCTGGTGCTTGCCGAAGTTATTTCCAGAAGTTCTTTTTCGAAAAAGTATTGTTTGTCGTTCAGAATTATTGAGAAACCGAGAGGAGGAACACATGTGACCATCCCGCCTTTATAGTTGAATGATAGGGATAATCTTTTCTTGTCGCCTTCCCCGTCAAAAGATAAGACGTACTTCTCGCCGAACGGGAATCCGGGATCCTTCGCGCACTTATCTAGGAACTTGGCGATGCTTCTTAGAAACGGCTCTAATGCCTGTTTGTAAGAATGTTTTTTAAATTTAATTTTTTCTGCGTTTTCGTATCCATGCTCTTTGAGCACCAAGAAAATAGCCGTAGCCGCTTCTTCTTCGGCGGTTATCGCTCGGAACGCAGCCATTTCTGGATCAATTTCTCTAATCCTCCACGCCCGTTCCAAGTGGCGAATTGCATTACGTGCGCAATGTTTTGAGTAACCCTTAGCATTTTCATTGATGCACGCAAAAAGCTCCTTGTCGAAGTCGTTTTCAAAGATCATTTCTTGGTCCATAACTACGGCCCGTCGACACAACAACCCAATAAAAAGTATAATGGATAAAGTCGATTTGAGGGGTTCACTATGGCCGATGAACAGCGGCTCGAAAGAACAGATTTTCTTGGCCGACATAATATTTCAGTTTCGGACTTTGAATCAACCGGCTTAAAATGGGAGACGCTTGAAGAGATCTTTTTGAGATACCTCTCAACCGTTGGGGAGCTAGAAACCACGGCGAATTATATTTCTGGACGCTTGCGTGTTCTGCCATCAGTTCATTCATTGAAACTTCGCATTAAGCACCCAGAGCACCTGTTGGAAAAAATCATTCGCAAAAAGAGAGAAAAGCCAGAAATCGATGTAACGCCCGATAATTACAGCGAAATTATCACCGACCTAATTGGGATTAGGGTACTCCACTTATTCAAAGAGCAATGGCAAGATATTCACACCTTCGTGACAACGACGTGGGACCTGCATGAAAACCCGACTGCATATATTAGGGAAGGCGATTCCGATCCAATTCTTGAAATTTTTCGAAAACACAATTGCTGCGTTCAGGAGCATCCTTTTGGTTATCGCAGCGTTCACTATCTGGTTAAATCACAACCAGCGAAACAGTTATACTTGATTGAGCTCCAAGTGAGGACAATTTTTGAGGAAGGATGGAGTGAAATCGATCATCAGATTCGATATCCCCAGCATAGCAGTAATCCATTCCTGTCCGATTTTCTGCAGATTTTTAATCGACTCGCGGGAAGTGCTGACGAGATGGGAAGTTACATAAAAGCGCTTAGTCAACACGTGCGCGAACAGGACGCCCGACTCGTCGCACTGCAAGAGAATTTTGACAAAACAATTTCCGAATTGAACATTAGCAAAGCAGAAAAAGAAAAGTTACAGTCGCAGGTCAACGAACTACGAAAATCGGCCCAGACTAGGAATCGGTTGCTGATAAATCCGCATCTCCTGCCGCAAGGTCCTAGCGATCTAAAACTTAAGATGACGACTTTCCCGGAACTTAAGATGCCGACTATTCCCACTCCCGGTTCAATACTGGAAAAATTTTGGCCGGCTAGTGACCATACATGTGCGCGGTGCGGAAAGCCCTTCAAGACGGAGTTTCCGAACTTGCCTCAGATGATTTGCCCCGATTGCCGAAAACCTGGTTTCACTGTTGGTTAAGTGACCTTCAGGTTATCTTCTTTAAGCGTTAATACGCTATCGATTGAGTGCGGCATGGAAAACCGAAAGCGTACTTGGCCGTACAGCGGCCACAGATGGAAACGCTGGAGCGTGAAACAGGGCGTAAGGGTCGCCACTTTTGTTGACCAGAATACGCTTCTTTCGGTGAAAAACCTTGCAAAAAAGTCGGGAAAGGCAGAGTGGCAGATTCTACGGTCTGCGATCAATTACGGGCTCGCGACCGTATGGAGACGGGGGGCTTAATCGTGTGGGCGTAAACGCCTAATTGTTTGATCTCCCGGGATTCTTTGGGATGGCGTGTCGATTGGCTACCCGAGAAAACGCGGCGGACGCGCAATTGAGGGGGAAATTGGTGGGGCCACATTTCGTGCGCGCGTTGCAAAAAAACTGGTTCAATAAGTTTCACTATTCTCCCAGCCTTCAGAATCGCGCCGACGGTCGGCTACACAGATTCTTCCGCGCCTCACTTGTCAAAGTCCGGGAACTTCTCCTTCAACCGATCTACCGTAGAGCGCCATTTTTGCGTGGTAGGTTTACAGACGCTATTTTGGTTGCCAAAGAGACCGACCTCTTGCACAGCATTTTCCAAGGGCACCGTCTGCAGCCATCGAACTGGAACAAAATATTCGCATTTCTCCGGGTCATTAATAAATTCAGTATGATATTTGCCACCGGTCGCAACTTCTAGCACGGATCGGGCGCCTGATGGAGTTGTAACTTTGAAGTCCCTCGCTTGTTGTGCTTGACCCGTCACGCGCGCAACGCCCACGAAGCCGTAGCCAGGTGCTTTAACCCAGATGCGATCTCCGGTATTAAGCAAGTGCAGCGTCCGACTGTAAAAGGCGCCACCGCCCGCACAAATGAATCCGTATTTCACGGCGTCTGCCCAGGAGCGGACTCCGTCATAGTGCCCGTAATTACAGTAGAATTCGCCGTTCCACGGCTCATTTGCATCATCCTGACCAGTTGCAGCGTTTACCTGGGTTCGTACCGGGTCCAACAGCCATGCTCGACTAAGGAATTGCTCGGCGCCATTACTGAAGACCTGAAAACACAATACGTTGATCGGGATATCCCGCTCGCTTAGGTAAGCAATTATACGTTCTGTGGCCGGGTCGAGTGCCGCAGCTACTATGATGATCTGGTGGGCTTGGTTGAGAGTCTCTTCGTCGAGATCCGCGCCAAACTTCTGTCGGAAGTCTTGGGCAAGGCTGCGTCCAGGCGCGAACCGGGAGTAGATGGCGGCGATGTCTTCTGGGTGAAGTTTTGCCACCCACCCGGCATAATCTAACGCCTGTGCCACAACCTCGCGCGGTGTCTGGTTACGCTTTAGTTCAATCAAAACGAGCGAGCCGTCGGGCGCAATGGCCAGGAGGTCGATGCGTCCAGCCCCGGTGTCTTCCTGCCGGCCAATTAGCATCCATTCCTCAGAGAGCAAGCGGGGGGCGGCAACGATCATGTCCTCCAGCAGTTGCTCTTTCGCCAGAGACGATTCCAGGAGCGGCACGGGCTTGTCGCCAACTTTCCAGATTGCGATACGAATGGGCATGGCGAAATCTCCTCCATCTGGTACTGAACTTCTTGGTCACACAGCGTCCCGCGAATTGTTTCGTGATTCGCCTCGATCGCATTTTAAATCCAATGTTTCGTGAACCGGGCGTAATTGTATTCGTCAATAAGTTTTAATAGCGACTTGCCGTGCTCTCCTGGTGCGACGACGTTTCCCAACATCGCGACGAACTCCTTCATCTTGCGAAGGAATAGAATGTACTGCTGTGCCGGCTGTTGTGAGTAAGGGCAGCCGTAATGCTTCGCTATTGCCGCATCCCAAAGTGGAAAGAAGCTCGGCCCAAGCAAATGGAGCGCCTTGGCAACAGCAACTGGACTGCTCGTGCCTTTTTTTGGTCCTTCGCAAAGCCGCAAAGCATCCAAGAAATTATCGAAGAGATTTTTGACCACTGCGTCGTCGTCGAGAATGTAGCTCACGATGTTCCGCCGCCGGAACAGGTCCAATGTTAATTCATTTTTGCCAATGCAATCTTCAAGCTTTTGGAAGTCGAACGGCCCGTACCGATAAAACGCTTGGTTCCATGTGAGCAGCAAGACGCCAAGGCCGTCGGCCATGTCCGCTGGCTTTCCCCAGAAGTGATTAACGAGAAAAGTGGCGGTCTCGTACATAGCATCTCGTCTCTCGCGTTTTTGGAACGCTTGGTATCCACGGCGAAAATCATCAATGGCAGGAATATCATCCATGGGATGGCGCCCAAACCCGCGCCTTTTAAACCTTTTATCGCCAAAGTTCAGCCACCAGGAGCGTCGTTAATCAACTTTCGTTCATAACCAAGATTGAACGGATCTATCAGTAATTCCACGTTGCATGCGCCAGCGGCGCCGCGTTCAGTTCGCTTCGACGAGATCGCCATTGCGGCAGATATTGATTCATCAGCGCACTGAACTTGTCGTTATGATGTCGCTCCAACAGGTGGATCAATTCGTGGACGATAATGTATTCCAAACACAGCACGGGTTTCTTTGCGAGTTCGAGGTTTAGCCAGATGCGGCGGGCTTCGACGTTGCAGGCACCCCACTTCGTTTTCATTTTCTTGATCGCCCATTCGTTCACTTGAACATCCAAGGCGGTTTGCCACTTTTGGAGCAGCGGCGGAATCAGTTCTTTGAGCTGCTGGCGATACCACCGTTGCAACACGCGTTCGCGCTGCGCACCGTTTAGTTCGCGTCGTATGTGCAGCTCCATCGTCGAGCCATGACGCACAATCACTTTGGCCGGCCCGTTATAGTTCACTACGCGCAAGCGGTAACGCTGTCCGAGAAAATAATGAGTCTCGCCGCTGACCATCTCGCGCTCGGATTGCCGCGGCTGACTATCAAATCTCGCTCGCTGCCGCTTTATCCAGCCGAGCTTGCCGATCACTGCCAGCCGGACAGCGTTATCGGAAACTCTCAGTGGCGCCGCTACTCGGACGCGACCATGCGGCGGATAAACACCGAGATGGAGGTTTTTGATTTCCTTTCGTACGATCTCCACAGGCAGCCCGTTGACGGTAATTTTGTGCTTCTCAGTAGTCATGCTGGTTTTTTACCAACTCAAGAATTTCCTCCGCCAGCGCCTCGGTCGATTTGCTGTCCTTTCCTGCGTAGCCGTCCCGTTCTTCACCACTTATACCAATGCTCTCGCCCGTTTTAGCGAAAATGTAGGATTCAATGGCGTTTTTGATGGCGCCCTTCACCATCTTAATTTTGACGGGGTGACTACGCCACTCGTCTTGTTTCTTTGCTATGACGGCAACATCGATCGCCAGCGCAAGCCCCTCCTTTTTTCCGAGGTTGTCGTAAAGTGCGCGTTTCGCCGCGGTGTTGAGTGTCTTCGGGTAGGAAGCGCCTTCGGTTGGGTTCTTTACCCTTTTGGTTAATTCGACAATCTGCTGCAAATATTTCTGGTAGTCGAGGGCCAACGCTCTGCGCTGCGCGATTAACGCATCGAGTAGCTGCGACATCTTTTCATAATATTTTGGATTGATAGGCTGCTCGTCGATGATCAGCCTGCGGACATTGTTTTCGATAGTCTCGGCCACAGCTTCATTATTCTCACGGAGACTCTTGGGCAGCGAATTTACCGCGTCCGCCCCGCGCTCGACGATGAGTTGCACCAGCGACATGTCGTCGAAGCGCACGAGTTCCTTGCTTTCCTCAGCGCGGATATACGTGTCGATCAGGTGGCGCATGGCTGGTTCGTACATTTTGAGGTCGATATAATCGCCGCTGGCGAGCTTCACTTCGCTACGAACCTTTTCGTAGTAATCTGCCTCTGACTCCAGGGCGCTTATCTCGGCGGCCGTATAACCAGCTTCCTCTAGTTCGTTGGCAAGGTTGGCGAATGCTCGAATAAAAGCCGCGACATGCTTGTACAGAGCCAGTCGATTCGGTTCGTTCGCTTTGAGTTGCTCCGCGTTGCCAGATTCTTTGGCGCAAAAATAACGCAAATACGCAGCGGTATCCTTGGGCGGCTCTACTGGTTCGCACAGCGCCTTGACCGTTTCGCGCGTTTCTTCCAATCGCTCACGTGCTTTTTCCAACCGGTCTTTCAAAAGTCCAGACACATCTTCCGGGTCGTAACGGTCGAAAGCTCCCGACGTGTAATCGTGAACGGCAGTTTCTAGACTCTTAAATAGATCCTTGTAGTCGATGATGTAGCCGTATTCCTTATCGTCGCCATGTAGCCGGTTTACCCGGCAGATCGCTTGGAACAGCCCGTGATCCTGCATCTGCTTGTCGATGTAAAGATAAGTGGCGGGCGGAGAATCGAAACCGGTCAAAAGTTTATCGACCACGATGAGCAGCTTCATCTGTCCCGGCTCTTCGATAAACTTTTTCTTCACCTCCGTCTCAAATTTTGCCACCTTGTTTACCGCCGTCTCCGGCGCTTCGTTGAACCACTCGGCGAGCATCTTCTTGTAGATGGCGTACTGGTGCAGCTTTTCCGTTTCGCCTTCGCCGCTTTCCTCGCCCTTGATGTTTGCTATTGACGGTACATAAGAGGTGACGATGGCGCACTTGCCGTGGAGATCGGTTTTGTCGAACAACTCGTAAAATTTGCACGCCCCGTAGATGCTGCCGGCGATAAGCATGGCGTTGCCGTGCCCGCTCTTCAGGCGGTCGCGGGTCTCCATGTCCAACATGATGTCGGCGACGATCTTTTCAAGCCGGTCCTGGCAACTCAACACCTTCTGCATCGTGCCCCAACGCTGCTTGAGCTGTGCCTTAGCGAGATCGGTCAGGCCTTTGGTTTTCGCTTCGAACCACTGATCGATCTTTTTCTGTGAGGTGATGTTTTGGTCGATGTCGCGCGCTTCGTAACGTAAGTCTAAGATCACGCCGTCCTTAACGGCCTCGTCGAACTTGTACGTGTGTATGTAGCGGCCAAACACTTCGATGCTTCTTTTTTTGTCCGCCTTGAGCAGCGGCGTGCCTGTAAAGCCGACAAACATGGCGTTTGGCAGAATGGACTTCATTGCGTCGTGAAGTGCGCCGGACTGCGTGCGGTGGCATTCATCGATAAATACGTAAATGTCCCCCTTGGCCTTGAAGCCCCGCGGTAGGGCCTTCTTCACGTCCTCGATAAATGCTGGAATGTCGCCGACATCTTCGCCGTCTTCCTTGCCCCCGAATTTGTGTATCAGCGAACACATGAGCCACGGGTTCGTCGTGTTCAGCTTAGCGATCAGGTCCGCTCCACTCTTGGTTCGATATATTTCCTCGCTGACGCCGAGGAACACTCTTTCGATTTGCTCATCCAGTTCCGTACGGTCCGTTATGATCAGCACGCGCGGCCCCTGCACATGCTCGCGTATCCACTTGGCGAGCCACACCATGATGAGGCTTTTCCCAGAACCCTGGGTGTTCCAGATAATGCCGCCCTCATGACGGCGCACTCGGGCCTGCGAAGCCCGCACCGCGAAATACTGGTTATGGCGGCAAAGCTTTTTGATCCCCGCGTCAAATAAGATGAAATCATGAATCAGTTCGAGGAAGCGTTCCTTACGGCAGAGCTGGGTGAGCCCCCGGTCGAGCGGATTATCGATATCGCTGTCTTCTTTCCAGGTGAGGTAATACTTCTCCGGCGTCTGGATCGTCCCGTAACGTAGGCCCTCGGTATCGTTGCCGGCCATAACAAACTGCATCGTCGAAAAGAAGTGCTCGATGAAGATTTTTTTCTGGTTGTCCAGATTCTGCCGGATGCCTTGGGCCACGGAAATCGTTGAGCGTTTCAGCTCTAGCACGCCAAGAGCGATGCCGTTCACATAGAGCACCACATCGGGGCGCTTGTCGTGGGCTTTGAGGTCCGCGGCGGTTACGGTAACTTCTTCGGCTACACCGAAGTTATTATCGAGTGGCCGCTTCCAATCGATAAGCCAGACGGTTCGGGTGTTCTCGCCTACATCGGCCTTGACTTTTACACCGTAGCGCAGCAGTTCGTAGACGACTCGATTGCGATCGTAGAGGCTTTTGCTCGTGTCGCCCGCGGCTTTTTCGAGTTGGAACAAGACTTTGCCGATCAGGGAGTCATCGTGACCTTGCTTTTCGAGAAACGCACTGACCTGTTCCGGTTCGATATTGCGGTTATCTTCGCGATCGATCCAGTTGCCGAGATAGTCATAGCGCAATGTTTCGCGGAACAGCTTCACGACCCGATTCTGCGTGGCGCGTTCGGGTATGCCGATGTCGCTCATGGCAGAACCTCCCAGTAACCAGCTTTCGTTGGCCCCACGTGTCGGATGCGGCGAGCTGCTTTCAGCTTGTCCAAGTGGTACTTGATACCGTCGGCAGTCAGTCCAATTCGACGCGCGAGTGCCTCGCGTGTCAGAGAGGGGTTGGCCAGAAGCAGCGAGACTATTTTTTCCTGTGCGGTTTCTTGGGTAGTTTCTTGGGTAGTTTCTTGGGTAGTCCCCGGAGTCGTCTTCCCGGATCCCGCAGCGTCCCTTCCGGCCAGAATCTTTACATAGTCGGCGGGAAAGCGGAATTCGATAGATAAGTCACGAGGTTCATATTCGATGCGGGGCGCGGGCGCTCTTGCTTCTCGGCATGCGTCGTAAATCCGCTGGATACCCCGACCCCACGCCTCGATTTCCCCTGCCCGGAAGAAGGCGTTGGCGACCGACGGATTGAAAGGGTGAGAAGAATGCTGTTTGAGCAACTTTTTCAGCGACCAATGCTCGGGCAACTCACCTGGATTCCAGATGCGCAGGCGATCCTCGTACACTCGCATCTGGATCGGCGCCCCGACGGCGTAATCTCGATGGATAATTGCATTCAGGATCGCCTCGCGCAACGCGTCCTCGGGCACCGGCAGGGTTTCGACGCGATGGATGCCGCGGTAGCTGATCGCAGCCTTCAGATACTTGCTGAGCAACACCTCCAGAGTCTTCTGCGCCTGCGTGAAGAGATCGCCGTGGATTTCATCGTGGTAAAGCAGCTCGGACTCGGTGCGAAAATAGCCGATCTTGACGAATGCCCCCGTGAACCAGCGTTCCGGGTCGGGATGGAATAGTAGGATGGCGGCTCGTTTCAGGTACGTGCCGTCGAGGAGGTTTAGCTTTTCCACCAATGCGGCATTCGATTCGCGCAAAACTGCTGCGCCCAGCCGTCGGCTCTGCCGGGCTAGCTTGCGAAAGTTGGCAATGGCATCTCTGGACAAGTCGCGGATCAACACCCGCGGCACCGGCACGCCGTCCCAGGTGCGTCCCTGCTTGCGCAGGAGGAAGCGGTCGAGCGCCGTGCCTTTGAGCTCCAGCTTGGTGCTCCCACTGCGCACATGGTATTCGCCCTTGTAGCTGACGGGATAAGAGTGCGGCTCGACGACGATCTCCAGCCAATCCTTGCCGCGCTCAGTGTGCAGCCTCACGTCAACGACGATGCCCAAGATGTCGCGCACCTTGTTGGGGATCTCCTCGAGCAGCCGCGCCGCGTTGGCCACGCCGACCACCACGCCCTTGTTGTTGCGCCCGATGTGCAGCACGCCGCCCTCGGCATTGGCAAAACCGCATATCCACTTCAGGTATTCGTCCCGCCAAGATTCCTTCCACTCGATGTGCTGATTCTCTTTGCTCATAATGGATAGTTGAGAGTGGAGAGTGGAAAGTTATTTGGCTCGAATCCTCGCCCTGGTGGTTTTCACGATGGAGACCAATAGTTTAACAAGTTCCTCGGCATCGGTTTGAATCGACCTATAACTCTGGTCGGTGATGTATTCAGCCTGATAAAGCAATTCCAACCAGTAAAGTGTCTCGTTCGATTCCTTCAGTGCGATGTTCATCTTGTGGGCAAAGTCTGCTTTGCTCTCGGCATGTTCCGCCTCGCGCACCAGCGCGCCAATTGCAGTCCCGCTGCGCAACACCTGCTTAGACAAGACATATTCCTTTTGCTCGTTCGCTAAATATTTTGCCAGTTTCACCACCCGCAGCGCGAAAGCAAAAGATTTATTCCAAAGAGGGCCTTTGGTTAGTTGAGAGTTGATAGTGGAAAGTTGAGAATTTTTCATACTCGGCTCCTGCTCATCGTTTTTCACTCTCCACTATCACGTTTCCACTCTCAACTAATCTGATTCTTCCGGTTAATAATTCCTGCATCATGCCCTGCTTGAGAGCGCGGGTCTTGTCGCGGCGCTGCTCCAATGTCGCCACCTCCGCGTCCATGTCCGACAGCACCTCGGCGATAGCGGTTTGTTCGGGGAGTGGCGGAATTCTGATCTGCATCTTTCCAAGTTGGCCTCTTGCGATTCTCGTTCGGGTAGAACCGCCGCACCGCTCGTTAACACCTTCAAACCATTGACGAGTGTTGAATAAATTCACAAGGTAACGCCGGTCAGCAACGGAGGGTAGCGGCCGGAATATCGTCACATCGACGGCCGTGATTACACGCTCCTCTCCGATGTCGGGCAGAATGCACGCCCTTCCCGCGGGCTCAGCCAAGCGGCAGATCAAAATATCGCCAATCTGTAGATTTTTGCATCCAAGCTTCTTGAACGAGTCCGAGGAGATGTATTTTTTGGCGTTTTTATCGACGAACTTTCCCTCGCCGATGTTTCCCGTCTGGACGAGCCGAATGCCGCTCTCGGTCAGATACTCCGCCTCAATCCAGTCGCCATCGTCGAACAGTTCCTTCCTGCAATCAGCTAGTTCAAAAAGAGTCTTGGTTTCCCACTCGCCGTGGAAGCCGGGGAGGCGTTTTTTGCCGGTGAGGAGCTGCTGCATGGCGGCCTGTTTGAGGTCGCGTTTCTTGGCGATGAGCTGGTCCAGCGCGCCGATCAGTGCATCCACATCGCTCATCGCCCCCGCGATGGCGCGTTGTTCGGGAGGCGGTGGCGTCGGCACCGAGAAGTTTCGGATTTGCTCAACGTTGACCCGCTTGAAGGTCGAACCGACCATCAAGTTAGAGAGTTGGTTAGCAATGACTGATGATTGAAAGACAGCTTGGAGAAACTCGGTCGAGTGGTCAGGTGATTTTTTCCGGAGAAGGCAAACGTCCTGGCCCATCGCGAACGGTGGATGCCACTCTGCTACTTGTGCAACTTCTCCAACTGTCGCATTTCTGCTGAGAATCAAATCGCCGGGACAAGGCTTTCGACCACCTTCTATCAGCAAGCTGTAGAAGTAACTCGTTGTCTGCTTGGCGGTCGTGAGATCGACGAAACGGCTTTGAACTTCCTTGATACTGGCAACAGGAAAGCCGTTGGGCACGAACTCGGCAGTAACATGCTTACAGTCGGTGACGCTCCAAAAGCGACCGAGCCCACTAGCGTCCCACTCCTCTGGGATCACCCCCACCTCGGTCTGCTTGTAGCCGGGCTTCACTTCCATACCGCCCCCATCTTTTTCAGGTGTTCATCCACACGGGCGGCGAGCGACGCGACTTCGCCGGTGAGCTGCGGCAGCGGGGTCACGTAGCGCTCAGCCAGTTGGCGGATGCGGCCGGTGAGGGTTTGCGAGACCCGGTCAAGTTCGCCCTGCACGGCGGCGGCGAGCGTGGCCAGCCATTTGTCGTCTGCCACGAGCATCTTGATCTCGTCCTCGGTGAGCTTGCCATACTGCGCGGCGACGTTGGCCAGCAACTTTTCCTGTGCGTCTTTGTCCTTCGCGCTGGTCGCTGCTTCCTTTTCGATGAGGGCGAGGTACTCGTTCAGCACCTTGCGCGCGTCAGCCGCGTCGGCGTCGTCTTTGATTTCCTTCAGTCGCGCCGCGACCGACGCCTTGGTGAGCTTGTCCTTGTCGTTCTTCGCCTCTTCCAGCAGGCCTTCATCGCCGCTGTGTTCCTCGGCCATTTCTTCCATCGCCTGCTCAATGGCCGCGACCTCCGCTTCCAGTTTCTCGATGGCCGCTTGCTCTGCAGCGAAGTAGCGAGCAATAACCAGCGAGGTCGGGATCAATTCGGCTTTGTATTTCATCTTGCCAACAGTGAAATCCGGCTCTCTCCTTCGTCTTCTTCTGCTTGTCCTCGATGATGAGCCGGGGCTTGGCGGCTTCGTGCCAGCCGTCGCTGACGATCATGTAAACGTCGTCCTGCATAGTCTCGGCCCAATAGTCCATCAGGTGTTGATACAGATCGTAGGCATCGAGCAGCGGGGCCTTCTCGAAAGTGGCGAGCAAGTCCTCGGAGAGCATTTCGATAAGCGCCTTGGGCTTGCCGCCCTTGGCAATGGTTTTCAGGTGCGGCGTGTTAGCGGTCTTCCACTTCGCAAACAGTTTGGTTGCGGATTCATTGAACGCGGTAAACTCCGCGTGGCCGAAGATGATTTCTTTAATGGATAGTTGAGAGTGGATAGTGGATAACGTTGCGGGAGGAATGCCTTTCGTTGTCAATTGTCCATTATCCATTTTCAATTGTGAGTAGCCGGGGCGCTCCGCTGGCTTGAACAAAGCAGCGCGCACGCCGGGAATGACTTTCCAGTAGCGTTCGAGCGCGTCGATGTCGCGCTCCGGGATGCCGCCGTTAAGATGGCCGTCAATATCCTGCAAGTCTTCGGGCTCGCTGCTGTCGATGTAGCGCGGTAGATTGAGGTTGAAGTCGTTTTTCGCATCGCTGATCTCGGCGAGTGGCACCATGCGCGAGTAGCGCGGGATTTCGACCAGGCGAGTGAAAGTGTCGACGATCTTGTGGATGTCCTGGGCGCGCAGGCGGTTCTTGTTGCCGTCTTTGATGAAACCTTTTGACGCGTCGATCATGAAGATGCCCTTGCGCGCGGCGGCGTTTTCCTTGTCGAGCACGATGATGCACGCGGGAATGCCGGTGCCGTAGAAAAGATTTGCCGGCAGGCCGATGATGCCTTTGATGTAGCCCCGGCGCACGATGTTCTTGCGGATATCAGCCTCCGCGCCGCCACGGAACAATACTCCATGTGGCAGATTGACCGCCCCCTTGCCGGTGCTCTTCAGCGTCGTGAGGATATGCAGCAAGAAGGCGAAGTCGCCGTTCTTCGTCGGCGGCACACCGAACTCGAAGCGTCCATATTCGTCGTTGGCCGGATTGAAGCCAGTGGTCCACGATTTAAATGAAAACGGCGGATTGGCAACGATGAAATCGAATGTCTTGAGACGCCCGTCACGCTCTTTGAAATGCGGACTGGAAAGAACATTGTCCTGCCAGATTTCCGCCGTGGCACAGTCGTGCAGAATCATATTCATCCGCGCCAAGGCCGCCGTGGCGTTATCCATTTCTTGGCCATAGAGAGTTAGATCGAGGCCGGTAGCGCTCTTGGCTTCGTCGTGCGACTTGAGAAGCAGCGAGCCTGAGCCACAGGTAATATCATGGATTGTCTGACTAGCGCGCTTGGCGCTACCGACACCGATGACTTTGGCCATGACGCGGGAAACTTCCGCCGGCGTTAAGAACTGTCCCTTGCTCTTGCCCGACTCCGTGGCGAAGTTGCGCATGAGATACTCATAAGCATCGCCGAGAAGATCATCGCCCTCCGCACGGTTGTTTCGGAAATCGAGCGCCGGGTTGTCAAAGATACCGACTAGGTTGGAGAGGCGGTCCACCATTTCCTTGCCCCTTCCAAGTTTATCTTCATTGTTAAAGTCCGCGACATCGATCACGCCCTTGAGATCATTGGCCTCGGCGAGCTTGGCGATGATCTTGTTCATCTTTTCGCCGATATCTTTGTGACCCTTGGCCGCTACCATATCGTCAAAGCGGCCGCCCTTGGGCACGTCGAGCAGCGCGTCCTTCTGACCGGCGTACTTGTCAGAAACGTATTTCACGAACAGCAGGACCAACACGTAGTCCTTGTACTGCGAAGCGTCCATACCGCCGCGCAGTTCATCGCAGCTCGCCCAAAGGGAGGAATAGAGTTCAGATTTCTTAATGGCCATGGGTTATTTACGAAGTTGTCCTGTTGTTTTAAGAGCGGCGCAACCCTGAATTTTTTTCGATTGTATGCGAAACTATAGCTCGCTGCCAAGGGTGATTTTGGCGCGTGATTTTGGCACGGATAAGGCGGGGCGCTGGGGTCGAGGAGGTTACCAGATCAGGGCGGACGCTAGGGCAATAAATTTACATAATACCTGTTCCCGTGATTATCCCGGCATGCGCCCTTTCTTAACCCTAGCGGTTGGGTTTCGCCGAAGACGCATTCCAACACTGTTTCGTTGTTAGAGACCGTTGATATAAACCATGTAAACGGGGTCAGACATAACAATCGTTACAATCTCTCGCGGGTTTTTAGGCTCAGACCTTTACATCTTGACAATCCTTGTCATTGATAACCGTTATCATCGCTTCAAGATCAATGATCCGCACTTCACCACAACTCCGAGTCCTCGCTCTTATTCAAAATTCAAACCTCGCACACCGTCTTTGACTGTGCTGATCCGCAAATTTAAAAATTGGGGTCAGAAAATTCTTTACTTGAGGCTAAAGTTCTAGAACATTACCCTGAAGATGCAAAAGGCGAAAGCTGCTTGATCCTCGGACAGGCGGGCGGACGCGTCATCCACGTGGTTGGCGGTTAAACTTCGGCCCGCGCCGTTCGCGTGCGTGATCACGGTGTATTTGCCAAAGCCACCGAAATGGATCGATGAAAGAACTAGACGACAGAGGGGAGCTGCCGATGCATAACCAGGGGGATCCACGGCAGTTATCTCCGCGAATTCCATGTGAAAGGTTGCTAATCCGACAAGAGCTTTGCGTTAAATTATTGGGGTGCTATTTCGTCCCGCCTCTTGGCTATAATCAACCGGTATGGAGGCGTCAATGGAAGTTTACCCGGACATAACGATGGACTCGGAAGTTCGCTTTGGCAAACCTTGTATCAAGGGCACAAGAATCGATGTCGCAACAGTACTCGGTAGATTTGCCGCCGGCGATAAGATCGAAGACATCCAGGAAGATTATCGGCTCACCCGCGATCAAGTCATGGCCGCTCTCGCATACGCGACACATGTAGCCGAGCATCTTCCGCCCGCAGTCAAATCCGCATGATCATCTTGCTGGATGAAAAAAAACTTCCCGCTGCGGTTTTAAACCCGCCTTCAACAAGAAGGGCTTGCAGCACAACATATCCTACTAACCGACCGAGGCATTCACGATAAACAGATCATCGCTCGCCTAAAACAGGAGGAACTCCTTTTCCTGACGCAAGACGAAGACTTTGTCGAAGCCGCGCCCGACTGCAAGGCCAGTATCATTTGGTCTCGTGTCTCACAGTCGATGGCAATTGATGCGCGCGTCGAAATCTGGCTAAGCGCAGTGAAGCAATTCTTTGGCAAACAATGGAGTGAAAAATTCTTTGAGCTGTACGATGACGGACAACTGTACCCGATTGAGATTGTAAAAAGATAGATCTGGAAAGCGGGCCAATCCCATCTTTTTAAACTGGCAGTGATGGTGCCCGGAGCCGGACTCGAACCGGCACAGACCTTTCGGTCCGAGGGATTTTAAGTCCCTTGTGTCTACCTATTCCACCATCCGGGCTGCATGGAAGCTACGAGGATATTTCCTAGCACAAAATCACTGGCCAGAAAATGCGAAGGCCTCTCGCGGGAGAGGCCTTCTTGGATTGTGATGCGAATTTAGACGAACAGCGGCGCCAGCACGAGCGTGATCGTCGCCAGCAGCTTGATCAACACATGCAAGCTGGGCCCGGCGGTGTCTTTGAACGGATCGCCCAAGGTATCGCCGACGACCGCGGCCTTGTGCGGATCGGAACCTTTGCCGCCGCCCGCGAACTGGCCGCTCTCGATGAACTTCTTGGCGTTATCCCAAGCGCCGCCGCTGTTATTGAAGAAAGTCGCCAACAAGATTCCAGCGATCGTACCGACCATCAAGAAAGCCGCCACTGCCTCCGCACCGATGCCGAACATACGGAAAACCAGACCGACGGCCACGGGCATGGTCACCGCGAGTAGACCGGGAACGATCATCTGCTTTAGGGCGCCGACGGTAACGATATCGACGCAGCGACGGTAATCCGGCTTCACCGTCCCCAAGAGAATGCCTGGATTCTCTTTGAACTGCCGGCGCACTTCGTTGATGACGTAATAGGCGGCTTTGCCGACGGCCCTAATGGCAAAAGACGAAAACAGAAAAACCAGCATCGCGCCGAGCAATCCGCCGACAAACACTTCCGGCTTGGCGATGTTGACGACTTCTAAAGGATGACCGTAATGGGCAACTTCATCGAGATAGGCCGAAAACAATAGAAAGGCCGCGAGCGCCGCCGAACCGATGGCATAGCCTTTGGTCAACGCCTTGGTGGTGTTGCCGACCGCGTCTAAGCGATCGGTCTTGTGGCGCACGGCTTCGGGCTGGCCGCTCATCTCGACGATACCGCCGGCGTTGTCGGTGATCGGACCGAAGGTATCCATGGCGAGAATATAAGCTGCGGTGCCCAACATACCCATGGTCGCCACCGCGGTGCCGAACAGGCCGGCGTGCTTCACGCCGCTGGCGATTCCCAGGTAGTAGGACGAAATAATGGCCACCGAAATGACCAACACGGGGATGGCCGTGCATTCGAGGCCGACTGCAATACCGGCAATGATGTTGGTCGCTGGCCCAGTCTTGGAAGCCTCAGCGATTTCTCTGACCGGGCGGTATTTGTACTCGGTATAATATTGGGTGATGTAGACGAACGCCTGGGCCATCAAGATACCGATGACGCCGCAGAGGAAAAAGTAAAACCAAGCGGACTCCGCTTCGGGGTATTTCGCCGCGTCCACCCCCAGCAACGATTTAGCGGTAATAAAAAAGCCGACGATGGCGAGCGCACTGGTGACATAGTAGCCCTTGTTGAGAGCCGCCATGGCGTCGCCATCTTCTTTCGTTTTCACGACCATGATGCCGACGATCGACGCAATCAAACCGAGAGCGCGTGCGACCAAGGGAAAAAGAATTCCTTTCAAGCCGAAGTAGGGATACAAGCCGACGCCAAGAATCATCGCGCCGATATTTTCGGCGGCGGTGGACTCGAAGAGATCGGCGCCGCGGCCGGCGCAGTCGCCGACGTTATCGCCGACCAGATCGGCGATGACCGCCGGATTGCGCGGGTCGTCTTCGGGAATGCCGGCTTCGACTTTGCCGACCAGATCGGCGCCGACATCGGCGGCCTTGGTGTAAATACCGCCACCGAGCTGCGCGAAGAGCGCGACAAATGACGCGCCGAATCCATAGCCGACGATGGTGAATGGGATTTTCTGCGGATCATGACCGAGCGCTTCGAGCAAAGCGTACAGACCGCCGACGCCGAGGAGGCTCATGGCAACGACGAACAAGCCGGACACCGCGCCGCCGCGCATGGCGATCTGCAAGCCTTCGTTCAAGCTCGAACGAACCGCCGCCGCCGTGCGAATATTGGCGCGGATCGACACCCACATGCCGACATACCCCGCGATCACCGAACAAGCCGCGCCGAGAACGAACGCGAGCGTCGTCCAAAAAGCCAGTTCCAGCGGCGGCGCCGGATCGGCCTTGCTCGGCGTGCGCACGAAGGCGTACAGGAGAAAGATCAGCAGGGCTAATGCCGCCGATAAACTGACAATGGTGCGGTTTTGCCGCGACAGGAAAGCTTCGGCGCCCTCTTTGATGGCGTTCGAGATGTCCTGCATCTTCTCCGTGCCGGTGTCCTTGCTCAGCACCTGGCGCGCCAAATACACGGCAAAAGCCAGCGACAGGCAACTAATGGTTATGACTAATACGATCATTACTCCTCCTCATCCTTTTCCAATCTGTCAATTAAACGAAGCCGCTTCGCGGCCGGGGTATCGACCCCGGCGCTGATTTCAATCTCGCAAAGGGGATGCTCGCCCCCCTTGGGAAACCCCATTGAACGGTTCCACGCTGAAATCAGAGTGGTCGATTTCAAAAAATCATTCCGGCCGGCGCCAAACGTAAGCGACGCCGATGCTCACGACGTAGAGCACCAACATCGGCAGCGCCAACAAGCTTTGGTTGATCACGTCCGGTGTCGGCGTCAGCATCGCCGCGGCCAGGAAAATCACCAAGATCGCATAGCGAAAGTTTTTCAGCATGAAACGATGATCCCAAAGCCCAATTTGTACCAGAAAAAAAGTGAAAACCGGCAGCTCGAAAGTCGCCCCAAACGCCAAAACCATGCGAAAGAAGAAAGTGAAATACTCACCGACCCGAATCGCCGGGTTGACGCCCATGGTTTCGTATTGCTCGATAAAATACTTAAACGCAATCGGCAAAACGAAGCGGTAACAGAAATAAGCGCCGCCGATAAAAAACAGCGTCGCGCAAAGCACAAACGGCAGAACCCATTTCTTTTCCCGGCTCGACAATCCCGGCGCGATAAAGCGCCAAATCTGAAAAAAAATAACCGGACAGGAAAATAACGCGCCGGCCGCCAGGGCGACCTTGATCTCGAAGAAAAACGCTTCGGTGACGCTGGTGCCGATAAGATTCTGGCCGGGCTGCAAGTTTTGCCTGAGCGGCGCTACCACGAAGGCAAAAATCGCGTCCGAGAAATAATAACAAACGCAGGCGGCGACCACGATCGCCAACACCGACTTCAGCAGGCCCCAACGGAGATCTTCGAGGTGCTCCGTCAGCGTCATGTTAGAATCGCGCGCCACAGTCCACGACCACCCAGGGAAATTGCAAAAAAGGGGAAGGTTTCAAAACCTTCCCCTTTCTCGGTAGCATCAACCACGGTAAGGCAGGATATCCTTACTTGGTCTTTGCCTCCTCTTTCTTCTCCGTTGGCGCATCCGCACCCGGAGCACCTGCTTTCCCCTCTGGCCCTGCTGGACCTGGTGTTCCCTCTTTCCCTGCTGGCCCTGCTTGTCCCTCTGGCCCCGCTGGCGCGGCTGGCGCTGGCGGCGGTGGAGGCGGAGCGGGTTCTTCTTTTTTACCACATCCGATAAACGTTAGAGTAAAAGCGAAGAGGGTAATTGCCGACAATGAAACGAGTTTCTTTCCCATCCTTGATTCACCTCCTTTCCCGTCACACATCTAAACCACAATTGATTATTGTCCAATTTTTATCGCACAAGTCTTTCACAGATTCAAGCATTGGTCCGGCGAAAGAATCACCGACTTTAGCGTCGCGCCGCGCGCGTTCGCCACTTCCCAAGCCTCCGCCGCTGCAGAATTTGTCGTGCCGTCACAACGATCGCTGATTAAATCTCACACGGCGCCGCAACATTCTTCGCGGCTCATTGGCGTACGCGCGGCACCGACGGCAGCGGCGATTGGAAGTTATTGAGCTGCGCCAATGATCGCCACGGCGATGCATGATGCCAGCACCAAACCAGTTGGCAGCAACCTTCATGCGACGCGATTGCCGTCCGGACGGTATGCGATCATGAGAGAGATTCACCACAACCCACAAGATTTTGTTAATAACTTGTTGATAACCGCCCGCCCCTTTGGCGCGCGCCGGCAAAGATTGCGGCGCGGAGCGAATTGCCTAATTTCCTTGCGTTCGAAGTTTAAATTTTTCTACCACTTGGCTCGCTTCGTCAAATCTCCGCTTGGCCCATGACGACGGCGACGGGAAAAAAACAAGCCACTTCGCGGGGGAGACTTTAATCACTCCGCCACTTAAAAAAATCGCCAGGGGATGCTCGCCCCCTCTCGCCCCCTTTGGAAACTCCATTGAGGCGATAACCGAACTTGACCGTGCGGCTCATTCGTCTTGCCTGCGATGGTCCAGTGCCGCGCTAACAACATTGACTCCCTCGGTAGTGGATGGTACAAAGCCTAAATCTGACTTTTGGAGGAATTCATTGGCTGCACATCCCTCGGTTATAAAGCGACATCAACAAAGCCTAACGCGGCGGATTCGAAACATCGAGACCAAGTCAAAACTTCGAACCTTGATTAAACGGGCCCGGCAAGCGATTGACTCGAAAAATTCTGAAACCGCCCAAATACAAATCCGCGAGGTCAACAAAGCGCTCGGTAAGGCGGTGAGCAAAGGCATCATCAAGAATAATACCGCATCGCGTTGGCTCTCTCGGCTGGCCCGCGGCGCGGCAAAAACCGCCTCGGCAGGCTAACCATAAACAATGCCACGTCTTATTTCGTCCCGTCACGGCCACGGCGAGCGGCGCTTCAGAACATTTCCATGATCCGTTGATAGAGTTCCTTGGCGAACCGCTCCATCAACAGATTGCGAGTATCTCTCTTCTCAGCTTCAGTCAGCTGGATATCGGTGAGCCGGCGCACGTCCGAGGTATTCAACGTCCCGGTGCGAAAATCCGATGAGGTCGGCACCACCGCCGCCCGCGAACCGGCATAGTATTCGGTCAGGCGGATCCCGTCGCCGCGCCACAGAGTCACATTGGTTTGACGCTGGCGTAACGTCATATCGACGGTCATCGCCGCCAAATACTGCAACGCTTCGTCAGAACTATTGACCGAAGCCACAATACTCTCCAAGGGCCGAATGACACCGCTGACGATGACGTCGGCGAGCTCGGACTGATCGACCACTCTGAGCGGTCCGCGGCGATAAAATTCGCTGCGCATGGCTGACGCCAGCTCTTTTTCCAGGCCAACGTCGCGGCTCCGATTGACGAACGGTTCGACAAATATCGTGCGCGCGTCTTTTGGCAACACGGAGCCGTCGGCGACGAAACGGTAACCGCAACCGCTTTGCAGCACCAATCCGGCGAGAACGAGCAGTCTTAGGGTGAGTGGCAATTCTTGTTTGCGGCGCATAATCTTATCCCTCCACGACGATATTCACCAGGCGGCGCGGCACATAGACGACCCGCTGGACCTTTTTTCCTTCGAGGAAACCAAGGACCTTCGGATCGGCCAACGCATCGGTCTGAATGCGCTCTTGGGTCACGTCCGCCGGCACGGTAAGTTTTCCGCGCACCTTGCCGTTCACCTGCACGACGATCAACAATTGTTCTTCTTCCAGAGCCGCGGCCGAATAACTCGGCCAAGGCACCTGATCCAGGCGCGTGCCATGGCCTAGCTGTTGCCACAGTTCGCTCGCCACGTGGGGCACAAAGGGCGCGAGCAGCATGATCATCGCCTCCAGACCTTCTTTGACCATCGGCGCGGCGCGCTTGAGCTTAGCGCCGTCCTGCGCCACAGCGCTTAACGTATTGGATAGCTCCATGATTGCCGCGATGGCGGTGTTGAAATGGAACCGGCCATCGATATCGTCCGTGACTTTTTTGATGGTTCGATGGATCATCCGCCGCAGCTCACGTTCGTCGGTCGTCGGCGCCGATGCTGCGCCATTCGTGGCAGGGTTGAGCCAAAGTTCGCGCTGCTGATAGACCAACCGCCATAGCCGGCTAAGAAAACGGAACGCACCTTCAACCCCCTGGTCGCTCCACTCGAGATCCTTCTCGGGCGGCGCAGCGAAGAGCGTGAAGAGGCGAGCCGTATCGGCGCCATACTGACCGATCAAGTCTTCCGGATCGATGATGTTCTTCTTCGACTTCGACATCTTCTCGACCCGGCCTTTGATGACCGGTCGATCGCAGTATGGACACTTCCAACCATCTTGCTCGGAGCCCGTCAGTTCGCCTGGGAAAAGCCAGTTATGCTCGCTACAGCGATAGGTCTCTTTCGACACCATGCCCTGGGTGAGCAGATGGGTGAACGGCTCGTCGACGTGCGCCAGGCCGAGATCGCGCAAGGCCTTGGTGAAAAAGCGCGCATAGAGCAAGTGCAGCACCGCGTGCTCGACGCCGCCGATGTACTGATCCACCGCCATCCAGTAGCGGCCTTTGTCGACGTCGACGGGCGCCTCGGTAAATTTCGCCGAAGCGTAACGGAGAAAGTACCAGGACGAATCGACGAACGTGTCCATGGTGTCGGTCTCGCGCCGCGCCGCGCCGTGACATTTTGGACAGGCCACTTGGGAAAAGGATGGGCTTTCACTTAACGGCGACCCACCTTTACCGGTAAACGGCACATCTTTCGGAAGCGCCACCGGCAATTGCTCCTCCGGTACCGGCACCATGCCGCATTGGTCACAGTAGATGATCGGGATCGGCGTGCCCCAGTAACGCTGCCGTGACACACCCCAGTCGCGCAGGCGAAAACGGACCGCTTTTTTGCCGAAACCTTTTTCCTCGGCAAAAGTAGCGATTTTTTCTTTCCCGGACACATTGGCCGTACCGGAAAAATCGCCACTATCGGCCATCACCCCTTCGTCGACGTAGGCTTCGGTCATCGCCGCGACCGTGAGTTTGCGCTCGTTGGGCTGGATGACAACGCGGATCGGCAACTGATATTTCTTGGCGAACTCAAAATCGCGCTGGTCATGGGCTGGCACCGCCATCACCGCGCCGGTGCCGTATTCCATCAACACGAAATTGGCCAAGTAGATGGGAATGTTTTCACCGGTGAAAGGGTTAAGGCAGTGGGCGCCGCTAAAAACACCCTCCTTCTCGCCCTCCTCGGCGCCCCGCTTTGCTTGGCTTATGTTTTTGTAGCGATCGATGAAAGTCTTGACCGCCGATTCCTGCGCCGTGCCGCGCGAGAGCTTTTCAGCTAATGGATGTTCGACCGCGAGCGAAACGAAGGTCGCGCCAAAAATCGTGTCAGGCCTGGTCGTGAAAATTCTCAGCGCGCCCTCATGGCCGACGAGTGGAAAATCGATCTCAGCGCCGATCGATTTACCGATCCAGTTGCGCTGCATGGTCAAGACTTTGTCGGGCCAGCCGTTTAGCGTATCCAAATCACTGAGCAGTTCCTCGGCGTAGTCGGTGATGCGAAAGAACCACTGATCCAATTCCTTTTGCACCACCGCCGAGTCGCAGCGCCAGCAGTTGCCGTCGATTACCTGCTCGTTGGCCAACACGGTTTCACAGGACGGGCACCAATTGACGAAGGAACTTTTCTTGTAGGCCAAACCTTTTTTGAAGAATTGCAAAAAGATCCACTGATTCCAGCGGTAGTATGCCGGCTCGCAAGTGGCGAATTCGCGCTCCCAATCGTAGGACAGCCCCATGCGCTTGAGCTGGGTTTCCATGTAGAGGATATTTTCTTGAGTCCATAATTCGGGATGAACGCCGCGCTCGATGGCGGCGTTTTCGGCCGGCAAACCAAAGGCGTCCCAACCCATTGGATGGAGCACGTTGAAACCGCGCATGCGCTTGTAGCGCGCCACCACGTCACCGATGGAATAGTTGCGCACATGGCCCATGTGGATGCGGCCGGACGGATAGGGGAACATCTCGAGCACATAGTACTTGGGCATGGCCGCGTCCTCAGTGACCGCAAAGGCTCGGTTCTCCGCCCAAGTTCTTTGCCACTTCTCTTCGATCGCTTTGGCTTGATAACGCTCGTCCATGATAGATATATTGCTGCGTCAGACTTCCGTGTGGGTCATCTGCCGATCAACTAAGTCTTGTTCACCACGAAGGACACGAAGCGCACGAAGTTCGGAATTTTAATCATCCGAACCCGTCGTGTCCTTCGTGATCTCGTGGTGAATACTCCTGCCACACAATATCCAGAAAACCCCAAATACTATTCAGTTTTGACACAGCTCGACTGGGCGACGTGATCGAGCACACCATTGATAAAACCCGCGGATTCTTCGCTGCCGAAACGTTTGGCGATCTCAATGGCTTCGTCCAAGGTCACCGAGGCCGGAATATCGGCGCAAAACACCAGCTCATAGGCCGCCATGCGCAAAAGCACAAAATCGACCTTCGCCAGCCGCTCGATCTTCCAATGTTCCGTCGCCTGAGCGATCAGCCGATCGATCTCGGCGCGCTGGCTCATCGTGCCGGAAACCAGGCGGCGGGCGAACTCCTTCGCCTTGGCGTTCCCTTCAAAGTGCTGCAAGAACAAATCGACGGCGCTCCCCGATGGATCGCCGGTCATTTCGATCTGATAAAGCGCCTGCAACGCCAATTCGCGTCCTTTGCGCCGGTTGCTGCGCGGCGACTGGGGCGCGTTATCTGAAGGAATTTCTGCCAAAGCTTGCTCGAATGTTTGCGGGCTGACTGGCACGGTATGTTACGAAACCTGTCGCAAGAGGTTGACCATCTCGACGGCGACCAACAGAGCTTCGTAGCCCTTGTTGGCGTCCTTGCTGCCGGCGCGATCCATCGCTTGCTGCACGTTGTCTGTGGTGAGCACGCCGAAGCCGATCGGGATTTTGTGATTTTGCACCGCGTCGCCTAGGCCGCGGGTGACCGCGTCGCAAACATAATCGAAATGCGGCGTGTCGCCGCGAATCACCGCGCCCAGACAGACCAGCGCGTCGAACCTGCCGCTCGCCGCCATCTTGTCGGCGACGATGGGAATCTCGAAGGCACCCGGCACGCGCACGACGGTCAAATTCGCCTCGCTGCCGCCGTGACTATTGAATCCATCCAACGCGCCTTCGAGCAGTTTTTCGGTGATGAAATTATTGAATCGGCTGACCACGATGCCAATCTTGAGTCCATCGGCATCCTGCTTACCTTCGAGAATCTTGGACATGAATCGTCTGCGGTCAATCAATTTAATTCGCGAGCGGGGTCTGAACCCCGCTCGCGCCCAAAGGGGATGCTCACCCCCCTGTGGAAACCCCATTTAATTGTGCCCGCCTCAAAAGGCGGGGTTTACATAGAATTAATTTTTCGCCGATTTGCCTTCGAGATTTGACAGCATATGGCCGAGCTTGCGCTGTTTGGTGCGCAGGTAGCGGATATTGGTATCCCGCGGCGAAATTTCCAACGGCACGCGCTCGACGACTTTGACGCCGTAGTTTTCCAGACCGGCGATTTTGCGAGGATTGTTGGTCAGGAGCGACACTCTACCGACGCCCAAGTCACGCAGGATTTGCGCACCGATGCCGTAATCGCGCAGATCCTCTTTGAAACCCAGCTCAAGATTCGCTTCTACCGTGTCGCGCCCCTGGTCTTGCAAGGCGTAGGCCTTGATCTTATTGGTGAGACCGATGCCGCGCCCTTCTTGATGCATGTAAACCAGCACGCCGCTCCCCTGTTGATCGATTTGGCGCAGCGATTGGCGAATCTGATCGCCGCAATCGCAACGCTCCGAGCCAAACACGTCGCCGGTGAGACACTCCGAGTGGAGCCGCACCAACACGCATTCAGCCGAATTGATCTTGCCCTTTATCAGCGCCATATGCTCGGCGCCGTCGACCGCGTTGCGGTAAACGATCGCCTTATATTTGCCGCCGTGAAGCGTCGGAAACTCCTCTTCGGCCACTCGCGTAACTAAACTCTCGTTGCGCAAACGGTAGGCGATCAGGCTTGCTACCGAGAGAATTTTGATGCCTTGGCGCTCGGCGATCCGCTCCAGAGACGGCAGCAAGGCGATGGAGCCATCTTCCTCGAGAATCTGGCAAATCACACCGGCCGGCTTGAAGCCCGCCAGCCGAGCCAAATCTACCGACGCATCGGTCCGTCCGGAGCGGGCCAATACCCCGCCGCTGCGCGCTTGCAGCGGTTGCACATGGCCCGGAACGACTAATTCGCCATGCTTGATTTGATCCGAAATGACCGCCCGGATTGTGTGCGCCCGCCCCTGGGCTGAGACACCGTGAACGCCGGGCAAGTTGACCGAGAACGACGCGCCGCAAAGCAATCCCGACAGCGGACTATTCTCTTCGGGAACCATCGGAATGCACAGTTCGCGGATTCTCTCGTCGGTCAGGGTGACATAAATAATGCCGCGGCCATGGTGCATCATATAATTGACGCTCTCAGCCGAGACCTTTTCCGCCGCCAGGCAAAAGAAGCCATCGCTGTCGGGCGCATCCTCGTTGACCAGGATCACCGTCCTGCCGTTACGGATCTCGTCAATACCTTCTTCAATGGTCGCGATCGGCATGAGTTGAGCTTTGCTGCTTAGAACAGTCTTTATTTAGCGTTTGGCTAAGAAACTATGGACGTATTTGCCAATCAGATCGGTCTCGACGTTGACCTTATCACCAACCCTGCGCCCCTGCAAATTAGTGTGGCGCAAGGTAAAAGGGATAATCGCCACCGAAAAACCGTCGCGCCGACAGTCGTTAACCGTCAGGCTGATGCCATCCACGGCGACCGAGCCCTTCGAGACCAAAAACTTAGCTAAAGCCGGCGGCACGCGAAAACCGAAGAGGGTAAACTCTCCCTGTTTTCGAATTGACGAGACCGTGCCCACGCCATCGACATGGCCCGTGACCAGATGACCGCCCAGCCGCTCTTGCAAGCGCATCGGCTGTTCGAGATTGACCAGGCTGCCGACGGATAGCTGCTCCAAGTTAGTCCGTGCCAGGGTTTCCGGCGAAACGTCGACCGAGAACGCGCCCCTGAGCTTTTTGACTACCGTCAAACAAGCGCCGTTCACCGCGATGCTAGCGCCGAGCGGCATCGCACGCGCCGGCAATGTGGTCTTAACCGTCAAAACCGCCGAGCCGTTTTTCAAGCGCAGCGCGCCAATCTTGCCGACATCTTCAATCAATCCGGTAAACATGATGGCAATTTCGACTCTCGCTGGGTTTCAGAGATATGCCGAAACCAACATATCCTCGCCCACTTGCCGCACAGAAATATTTTTTAACGCAATCGCATGCGTCATTTTGGCAATCGCCAATTCGTCAATCATCACCCGACCGTCACCCCCAATAATCTTGGGCGCATAGAAAAACTGCACTTTGTCGACAACCCTGTGCTTTAGCGCCGAAGCGGCGACGGCAGCGCCGCCTTCGATGAGCACGCTGACGATGCCATGCCCGGCAAGTTTTTTTAACAAGGGCTGCCAAGCCACCTGATTGCCTTTTGCCGGTAATCGCCAGACTTGTGCGCCGCGCTCTTCGATAGCGCGGACTCTTGCCGCCGAGGCTGCCGTCGTCGTGGCGATAATAGTTCTGGCAGCGTCCTTTTGCTTGAACAGCTGCGCTGTCAGCGGAATCCGCAGGCGGCTATCGAGCACGACGCGGTAGGGATTGCGCCCGCCGGCTATGCGGCAGGTCAGCTGCGGATCATCGGCGCGCACGGTCGCCGCACCCACCAAGACGGCGTCCACTTGATTGCGCCAGCGATGTACCAACGAGCGTGACGGCGCGCCGCTAATCCACTGCGAATCGCCACTGGCGGTGGCGATTTTGCCGTCCAACGTCGCCGCCAGCTTGAGTGTCACGAAAGGCACGCTTTGGGTGATGAACTTGGTAAAAGCTTCGAGTATTGTCCGGCACTCCGTCTCCATCAAACCGAGCCGCACTCTTATGCCGGCACGGCGCAGTTTTTTAAAACCCCGTCCGGCAACTCGCGGATTGGGATCGCTCATGGCCGCCACGACTGCCTCGATCCCGGAGTGAATCAATGCGTCCACACAAGGCGGAGTGCGCCCGTAATGACTGCAAGGTTCAAGGGTGAGGTAAAGCGTCGCGCCTTTCGCTTTGGCGCCAGCTTGTTTGAGCGCGACGATCTCGGCGTGATCGCCGCCGGCGGCTCGATGGTAACCGGCGCCGACGACCTTGCCGCGGCGCACCAGCACCGCGCCGACCATGGGATTGGGGCTGGTGCGGCCCGCAGCCTTTCGCGCTAGGCGGCAGGCCATGCGCAGATAGCGCCGGTCTTCAGCGCTCCAAATCGGCTCGGCCAACGGCGCTAGTCCCTTCTCTGGCGCGGATCAGTTGAATGGGGCGGCTTGGCGGCCTTTGCTAACGGCCCCTTGCGCTCTTTGATCAGCTCTTCCAACTCGACCATGAACTCGCTGATATCCTTGAAAGAGCGATAGACGGAGGCAAAACGCACATAGGCCACCGGATCGGTGTCGTGCAGCTCGCGCATGAGCGCTTCGCCGATCACCGAGGCCTTGATTTCTTTTTCACCGCGCTCTTGCAGCGTGCGTTCGATGTTATCAGCGATCGTTTCGATGGTGTCGATGCTGACCGGGCGCTTCTCGCAGGCGCGCTTGAGACCATTGATGATTTTCACCCGGTCATAGCCTTCGCGCCGGCCGTCCTTTTTGACGATCAGCGGCATCATCTCCTCGACTCGTTCGTAGGTCGTAAAGCGCCGCGTGCAGCGCTCACATTCGCGCCGGCGCCGGATCATGTTGTTGTCCTTGCTCAAACGCGAATCGATGACGCGATTCTCTATTTCATGACAGAAGGGACATTTCATAGTTTAAAAAGTCGCGGATCGAGAATGGAAGATCGAAAGTCTTAAATGGCCACCCTTCATCCTCGGTCCTCCATTGTCGCACCAAAACCTTCGACTAAGCTTTCGCTAAACGATGCGGATAAACCGGAAATTTTTTGCAAAGCTCGCCAACGTCATCGGCCACCGCACGCAGTTTGGCTTCGTCACCGACGGAACTGAGCGCGCGGGTGATCAATCCGGCGATCGCCGTCATCTCCTTTTCCTTCATGCCGCGGGTGGTCACCGCCGGCGTACCGATGCGAATGCCACTGGTGACGAACGGCGAGCGGGTGTCGAAGGGAATGCCGTTCTTGTTAACCGTGATGCGTGCCTTGTCGAGGGTTTCCTGAGCGACCTTGCCGGTCAACTCCGACTTGCGCAGATCGATGAGCATTAAATGGTTATCGGTGCCATCGGAAGTTAGGCGAAACCCATTACCCATCAGACCCTGAGCCAAGGCTTGGGCATTCCTGACGATCTGTTGTTGGTAGACTTTAAACTCCGGGCTGAGCGCTTCCTTCAGCGCCACCGCTTTGGCCGCGATCACATGCATGAGCGGCCCGCCTTGCATGCCGGGAAACACCCGACTGTCTATCGTTTTCGCGTGCTCGGCCTTGCACAGCACCATGCCGCCGCGCGGCCCGCGCAGCGTCTTATGGGTCGTGGTCGTGACGAAATCGGCGTACGGCACCGGGCTCGGATGCAGCCCGGCGGCGACCAAACCGGCGATATGCGCCATGTCGACCATAAGATACGCGCCGACATCATCGGCAATTTTGCGAAAGCGCGGATAATCGATAACGCGCGGATAGGCGCTGGCCCCGGCGATGATCAGTTTGGGCCGGTGCTCCTTGGCCAACCGCTCGACTTCGTCGTAATCGATGGTCTCGGTCTTTTCCGAAACGCCGTAAGGAATAACCTTGTAAATAAAACCGGAAAAGTTCACCGGGCTGCCCATCGATAAATGGCCGCCGTGGGCGAGGTTCATGCCGAGATAAGTATCGCCGGGTTTAAGCACCGAGAGGTAGACGGTCATGTTCGCCTGCGATCCCGAATGGGGCTGCACGTTGGCGTGATCCGCGCCGAACAACTGTTTCGCCCGCGCGATCGCCAAAGTCTCGACTTCGTCGACAAACTCGCAGCCGCCGTAATAACGCTTGCCCGGATAGCCTTCGGCGTATTTATTGGTCATCACCGAGCCTTGGGCTTCGAGCACCGCTTCGCTGACCACGTTTTCCGACGCGATCAACTCAAGATTGCCTTCCAGTCGCTGGGTTTCTTTTTGGATCGCCGCGTAGACTTCATGATCCGTCTGTTCGAGAAATGACATATTTTCTTCCTGCGCTGTTTAGTCCTTGCTTGGCCGGTTGATCTGGCTAACGAGATCCTGCTCCACTTGGGCGATCTTATCGACCCGCCGCTGATGCCGGCCGCCGGCAAACGGCGTCGTTAGCCAAGTCTCGACGATTTGCTGCGCCAGACTCGCCGCGGTTTTGGCACCGCTCAAAACCAGAATATTGGCGTCATTATGCTCGCGGCTCGAGCGCGCCGCGTCGATATCGAGAACCAGAGCGGCGCGCACGCCGGGGAATTTATTGGCCACGATCGACATGCCGATGCCGCTGGTGCAGATCAACACGCCGCGCTCTGCCACGCCGGTGGAAACCCGTTGTGACACCTCGCGGCCAAAGTCCGGATAATCTACCGAGTCCGGCCCTTGGGTGCCACAATCGCGCACCTCAGCGCCTTGCCCACGCAAGTAACCGACCAAGAAATCCTTAAGCTCCACTCCGCCGTGGTCAGAACCGATGGCGATCATGATTTCGCGCTACCTTCGTCTCACGTCAGTAATATTGCAGTTGTCAAATAAAGAAAATCGCAGGAGCATGGCGCTTGGCTACCACCGCCCCTGCGATAACGATTTCAGCTTAACCGAACCGTTGCGACTGGACCGATAACGGTGCGCAACGTACCGGGCGCGTTTAGCGGTGCGCCTCGATATAGGTGATCACATCCTGGACGGTCTTGATCTTCTCGGCGTCTTCATCGGAGATTTCCATTTCGTATTCCTCTTCCAACGCCATGACCAGCTCGACAATGTCGAGCGAATCCGCGCCCAGATCCTCGATGAAAGACGCTTCCGGCGTCACTTCTTCCGCGCTCACCCCCAACTGCTCACAGACGATCTCTTTCACTCTGGCTTGTACCGATGCCGCCATCTTCACATACCTCCTGCTACGAATTGTTTACATGTAAAGCCCGCCATTAATGCTAAAAACTTGTCCGGTCACGTAAGCCGCGCCCGGCCCGGCTAGAAACAACACCATTTCAGCAACCTCGTCGCAAGTGCCGAATCGGCCGAGCGGAATCGAGTGAAGAAACTCCTCGCGCAGCTTCTCCGACAAGCGCGCGGTCATCTCGGTCTCGATGAACCCCGGCGCCACGACGTTGACCGTTACACCGCGCGATGCCACTTCCCGCGCCACCGCTTTGGTGAAACCGATGACCCCCGCCTTAGACGCCGCGTAGATAGATTGTCCGGCGTTGCCCGTTTGGCCCACCACCGACGACAGATTGACGATCCGACCGCCATGTTGGCGAATCATCACGCGCGAAACAGCTTTAGTGCAGAGCACCGTGCCTTTGAGATTGGTGCCGATGACTTGGTCCCAATCCGCCGACTTCACGCGCATCAGTAGATTATCGGCGGTCACGCCGGCGTTGTTGACGAGAATATCAAGTTTCTGGTGCCGGTCAACGATATTCTTGACGGCGGCCTCCACCTGGCTCTCATCGGCAATGTCGAAGGGGCAAAGCCCACCGCGACCGCCTTGTGCGGTGATCGCGCTTAATGATTCTTCGGCGGCGGCCTGGTTGCCGCGGTAATTGATGATCACATGGGCGCCGGCGCGGCCGAGCGCAAGCGCAATCGCTCTGCCGATGCCGCGGCTGGCGCCGGTCACTAGGGCAACCTGTCCTGAGAGATTCATTTTTGCGTTAGCTGGCGGCCATTCTGGCGAGATCCGGCGGCGCTTCGAAATTTTCGGTTTCCAGCGCCGGCGCGATGCGCTTGATCAATCCCTTCAACACCTTGCCGGGGCCGATTTCCAAAGCGCGCTGACAGCCCAATTGCCATAATTTCATCACCGATTCTTCCCAGCGCACCGGCTGCACCGCCTGTTCGATCAAAAGCTCTTTGACTCGGCTGGCCTCACGGTTAACCTCGGCCTCGACGTTGGTCACAATGCCGACGGTAAAGGGCTGGACCTCCACATCGCGCAAGACTTCTTTCAACCCGTCCGCCGCGGGGCGCATCAATGGACAGTGAAACGGCGCGCTCACCGGCAAGTCCAAGGCCCGCTTGGCGCCGCGCTCTTTGGCGAGTACCATGGCCCGCGTGACGGCATTTTTGCTGCCGGCGATAACGATCTGCCCGCCGCCATTGTAATTGGCCGGCGCGACCACTTCGTCTTGGCTGGCATCGGCGCAGAGCGTTCGCACTCCATCCATCTCCAAACCTAAGATTACCGCCATCGCGCCGCTGCCGGCCGGTACCGCCTGCTGCATCAAACGACCACGCGCACGCACGACTTTCACAGCGTCGGCAAAGCGCAGCGCGCCGACCGCCACCAGCGCGCTATATTCGCCGAGGCTATGCCCGGCGACCAACGCCGGGCGCAGCGCGGTCTCCGCTTCAAGCACGCGCAACGCGGCGACCGATGCCGTGAGGATCGCCGGCTGGGTGTTTTCCGTGAGCTTCAGTTCCGCTTCGGGTCCGGTGAAGCAAAGCTGACTGAGGGCAAAGCCGAGGGCGTCTTCCGCCTCGGCAAAAACTTTTCGGGCCAAAGGAAATTGCCTGCAAAGTTCCTTGCCCATACCGACGTATTGCGATCCCTGCCCGGGAAAGACGAACGCAATGTTAGGACTCGCCACCGCGCCTCCGGTCTTCGGCGCCGCTCGCCGGTTCGGTTTTTTCGCCCATGGATTCAATCTTTGATTTGAAACGGTTCCACAGTTTTTGCGGCAATCCGGCTTTCTTTTCGCCGGCGCCATGATCCAACTCCGCCAATGCATCGGCGATGTGGTGGTTCATCTTTTGATCCACAGCGCCGCACGCCTGGCGAATGGCATTTTTTATAGCGAGCGGATTGGAGCCACCGTGGGCGATGATCGCCACGCCGTCCAAGCCGATCAACGGCGCGCCGCCGTACTCGGCGTAATCCAGCCGCCGATGCGCTTGCTTGAGCGCGTTGCGGCTAATCAAATAGCCCAACTTGCTCGAGAGATTTTTTTGAAACGCGTCCTTCAACACATCGCCGGCAAAGCTCGCCACGCCTTCCATGGTCTTAAGCGCGATATTACCGGTGAAGCCGTCGCAGACAACCACGTCCACTTTGCCGTTGAAGATATCTCGGCCTTCGACGTAACCGATGTGATTGACCGGCACGGACGCAAGCTGTTCGCTCGCCGCGCGGGTTAATTCGTTGCCTTTGCTTTCCTCTTCACCGTTGCTCAAGACACCGACCCTGGGACGGGTCACGCCGAGCACTCGTTCGGCATAAATCGAGCCCATGAGCGCGAACTGCACCAGATGAATCGGCTTGCAATCGACGTTAGCGCCGGCGTCGATGATCACGGTGCCTTTGTCCAAACTCGGCACCACGACCAGAATGGCGGGCCGCGCCACCTGCGACAACGTGCCCAGGACGAACATGCCGAGCGCCATCATCGCGCCGGAATTGCCGGCGCTCACCACCGCGTCGACCTCACCGCGCTTCATCATTTCGAAGCCTACTCTCATCGATGAGTCTTTTTTGCGCAGCGCGACGCTTGGCGACTCATGCATCGGCACCACTTGGGACGCGGTAACAATGTGAAACTTGGGCGGGTCCGGATGTTTGGCGAGTTCCTGCTCGACGGCTTCTATTTGACCCACAAGCACGAGTTCAATGCCAAGCTCTCGAGCGGCAAGTATCGCGCCCTCAACCACGACTCCCGGGGCGTGGTCTCCGCCCATCGCATCGATGGCGATTTTCGGCATGGGGTGGAAGGGAGTTAGCTTTCCTCGGTTTCTATCACCGCGCGGCCCCGGTAAAAACCGCACTTAGCGCAAGCGCGATGGGGTAGCGTAGTCTCGCCACAGTTGGAGCAGGTGCTCCACTGGGGTTTGGTAAGATGGTCGTGCGAGCGCCGTTGATTCTTCACTCGCTTAGAGGTTCTTCGTTTCGGTACTGGCATAGTCTGATCCTGTCTTTCTCTTATTATTGGCTTCTTCAGTCTTTTGTGCGGCTAATGTGTCACGTTCAGTTTGTTTTGTTCACCGCGAAGAGCACCCTTCGACTGCGCTCAGGACAGGCTCCAGACACGAAGGTTTCGGAAGATTAATACTCCGAAATTCGTGCTCGTAGCCAGGGGTGAGCGTAGTCGAACCATGTCCTTCGTGGTGAAAACATCTTCACGGTAAACCCGGAAGTGCCGCATTTAAAAATCGTCTACCTGCGTGTGCCGCAAGGAGGTCCCGCGCCTTGCCGCGGTACGCCAGTGGCGTTGCTTGGGTAGCCTCTAACGTAATTGAGCTGAACCCGACGGACCGGAGCAACATAGGCGCGGGCTGCGCGCAAACTAACGGCGCAATCGATCGCCCCACAACAGTATCACCGGGCTGGCAATGAAAATCGTCGAATAAACCCCGGAAATGAAGCCCACCAGCAACGAAAAAGCGAACGGCCTGATCACCGCGCCACCGAGAACGTAGAGCGCCACTAAAACCAACAACGCCGTGCCGGTGGTCAAAAGCGTTCGGCTCAAGGTTTCATTGATGCTGGTGTTGATGATGCTCTCGAGGGTCTCGCGCTTGATCTTACGCAGATTCTCGCGAATGCGATCGCAAATGACCACCGTGTCATTAACCGAAAAACCGACGATCGTCAGCAGCGCGGCGACCACGGTTAAATCGAATTCATAATTGGCCAGCATCAAGGCGCCGACAGTGATGAGCACGTCGTGGACCAACGCGATCACCGCGCCGAGACCAAAGTGCAAACCGAACCTGGCACCAAACGCCGACGCGAAACGAATCCAGATGTACACGCCCATCATGATCGTCGAGGCGATGACCGAAATCGTGCCGCGCCAGCGCAAGTCCTCACCGATTTTCGGCCCGACGAACTCGACCCGGCGGATTTCGAATTTCTCGCCGCCAAATTTGTCCGAAAGCGCTTTTTTTATCTGATCGCCAAGGGCTCCGATCTCGATGCCGACCTTCTCGACGCGCACAAGGAATTCGTTCGATCCCGCTTGACCGAAGTCCTGAATCACACTGCTGCCGAGTTGGACGCTTTCGAGCGCCTGGCGAATATCTGAAATCGCCGTCTGCTGTTGGAACTTCAACTGCACCATGGTGCCGCCGGCGAAGTCGACGCCTAGGCTCGGCCCCTTGATCAACAGGAAGGCCAAAACGATAAGATTCACCAGGGTCGATAGGATCACCGCGTGTTTGCGATAGGTTGTAAATGGTATCTTGGTTCCGGACCTGATCAGTTCCATTGCGATTCCCTAAATGCTGATGCGCTCCAGTCTGCGCGCGCCGATGCGATAGTCATAGTAGATTCTGGTGAGATAGACCGCCGTGATCACGGTGGTGAGTATGCCGATGCAGAGCGTGACGGCGAATCCTTTGACAGGGCCCGTGCCGAATTGGAACAAGATCACGCCGGATAGGAACGTCGTAATGTTGGAATCCAAGATCGCCGGCAGGGCGTTCTTATACCCCGCTTCGACCGCCGAACGGACCGCCCGGCCGGCCCGGATCTCCTCACGAATACGCTCGTGGATCAAAACGTTGGCATCAACGGCCATGCCGATGGTCAGCACGACGCCGGCGATACCGGGCAGAGTGAGAACCGCTTGGAAGCCGGCCAACAGCGCGATCATGTACAATACGTTAAAAAGCAGCGCCACCACGGCGACCAAACCCGCGCCTTTATAGTAGGCGATCATGAATATGACGACTAAGGCGCCGCCGACTATAAACGACAGCACGCCTTGATTGATCGAATCTTGGCCCAAGGATGGACCGACGGTGCGCTCTTCGGCGATCTCCACCGGCGCCGGGAGCGCGCCGGCGCGCAGCACGATCGATAGATCGCGCGCTTCCTTGATATCGAAACTGCCGGTGATCGAGGCGCGGCCGCCGCCGATGCGCTCCTGAATCACCGGCGCCGAGTAAACGCTATTGTCCAAAATAATCGCCAAGCGGCGCTTGACGTTCGCCGCGGTGATCTGCTCAAACAGCCGAGCGCCTTGATTGTTGAGGATAAGCTCGACGGAGGGGCCCTGGAGCTGCTCGCCCGGCCTCACCCGCGCGTCCTGAATATATTCGCCGGTCATCAAGGTGCGCGATTCCAAGACATAGGGCACCTTCTCAACGTTCACTCCGGTACCGGCCTTGCCCACTTGGCCGTAAAGCACCTGGCGCCCAGGCGGCGCGCCGCTCTTCGCCGCCTCTTCAACGTTGGCGTTGTCATCGACCAGCTTGAACTCCAAGAGCGCGGTCTTACCGATGATATCTTTTGCTCGTTGGGGGTCCTGAATGCCCGGCAGCTGCACCAGAATATTCTGCTGTCCTTGGCGTTGAATGATCGGCTCACTTACGCCGAATTGGTCGATGCGATTGCGAATGGTCTCCAACGATTGATCGACGATGGTATCGCGCAAATTGCGCAATTCCTCTCTGCTCAGAATCAGAAAAAACTCCGTGTTGCCGCCGCTGGTTTGCGGCGTCTTGGCCTCGGTGAGGTTGCCAAAGTCACCTTTGATCACGCCCCGCACCCGCTCCTGGTCGACAGCCGGAACTTTGACGGAGAGTTGCGTGCCTTCGACCCGCTCCACCGAAACTCCAGGGATGGCTTTTTCGCGAAAGTTATTGGTGAGGTCGCCGCGCAGCCGCTCAACATGATGCTCAACCGCCTTATCCACCTTCACTTCGAGAACCAAGTGACTGCCACCCTGGAGATCGAGTCCCAGATGAATCTTCTCCGCCGGCAAAAAGCTGCTCCACCAACTGGGCAGCGAGCCGATAAAGTTCGGCACCAAATAGACCAGCGCCACCACGGTCACGATGCCGAACAAGATAAGGCGGGTGAGTACGGACTGCCGCATGCTGTTAATCCTTTCCTTCCTTCGCCGCGGACTTCTCGGCGACGATCACGGTGGCGATCTGCGCCCGAGCGACACGGATGCGCACGTTGGGAGCTACCTCGATCGTCAAAACGGTGTCCTTTAAGTCGACCACCTTACCGTAAATTCCGCCGGAGGTCATCACCTCGTCGTTCTTTTTCAGCTTCTTGAGCAGCTCTTGATGCTCTTTGGTTTTTTTCTGCTGCGGTCGGATCACCATGAAATACATGATGATGAAGATCAGAATAAACGGAAAAATCGTCATCATCGGTCCGGGACCGACCCCACCTGGAGCCCCCTGAGCAAAGGCAATATCGAACATAATTCCTCCTGAAATGTTTGGTTCTTCCGGGTTTACCGTAAAGAAATTTTCACCACACAGGCACAGAGCTCACAGAGTTCGGAGAATTTCTTAATCAAGAACTCTTTACTCTGCGCCCTTCGCGCCTCCGCGGTGTGATTTCCGAGCCCTGCTTCACAGGAAAGCCTGAAGAACCAAATTTATCAACTCACGTCGGCGCGTCGGCTTCGAGCCAACGTGGCCAGAGCTCGGGCCGACCTTCGCGAATAGCTTGCCGACACTTATCCATGAGCCGATGGTAAAAGTAAAGATTGTGCAGGCTATTTAGTTGCGCAGCAAGAATCTCCCCGGCCATGTACAGGTGGCGCAGATAAGCGCGTGAAAAATTCTCGCAGCAGTAGCAGCCGCAGGTCTCGTCCAACGGGCGCGCATCGTTAGCATACTCGGCGCGCTTGATGTTGATCTTCCCCTGCCAGGCAAACAGCGTGCCGTTGCGCCCGTTGCGCGTCGGGATCACGCAGTCGAACATGTCGAAGCCGGCGCGCACGCCGTTGACGATATCCTGCGGCCGTCCCACGCCCATCAAATAGCGCGGCTTATCTTCGGGTAGCAACTCCACCGTAAAGCCACCGACCGAATTGAGCTGCAACTCGCCTTCGCCCACGCCTAATCCACCAACGGCGAAGCCCTCGAAAGCCATGGGCGCCATCTCCTCGACGCACCAACGGCGCAAGTCTTCGAACAAACCGCCTTGAATGATGCCGAACATCATCTGATCGGCCTTGCCGCGCGCGTTGAGACAGCGTTTAGCCCAGCGAATCGTCCGTTCCGTCGAACTGTGAACGTAAGCGCGCGCCGCGTCGTGCGGGATGCATTCGTCCAAGATCATCGCGATGTCGCTGCCCAAAGCTTCTTGAATCTCCACCGCCTTTTCCGGCGTCAACAAATGCGACGATCCGTCCAAGTGTGACTGGAAACGCGCGCCGTCTTCGGTAATCTCGCGCATCGCAGCCAAACTAAACACCTGATAACCGCCGCTATCGGTCAAGATCGGCCCGTCCCACGACATGAAGCGATGTAAACCGCCCAAGCTGCGAATCAGTTCATGACCTGGCCGAAGATAAAGATGGTAAGTGTTGCCGAGGAGAATCTGACAACCCAGTTCGCGCAAGTCCCGTGGCAACACAGCTTTCACCGTCCCCTGCGTCCCCACTGGCATAAAGCAAGGCGTCTCGACCACCCCATGGGCCGTGACAAGTTGGCCAAGGCGCGCCTTGGTGTTCTGATCTTTCTTGATAAGAGTGAAGTGATTACCCATCAACCTATTTTGGATTTTTGTCCGCAGGGCCGCTTTTGGATTTTAGATTATCGGATCGAAGCCACTGAATTGCAGTCCGAAATTTCTTTACCATGTCCAAATCCCCCAATCCAAAATCCAAAATCCAAAATATTAAAGGATCAGCATCGCGTCGCCGTAACTGTAAAATCGATATTGGCGCTCGATCGCTTCACGGTAGGCGCGCCGAATGAGTTCGAGCCCGGCAAAGGCGGCGACCAAAATCAGCGGCGTCGAGCCGGGCAGATGAAAGTTCGTGATCAGCGCGTCGAGCACGTTAAAGCGGTCGCCGGGCCGGAGATAGAGCCGCGCGATGCCCTCGTCGGCGACCACGTGTCCTTTTTGCAGCGCAATCCATTCCAGGGTGCGCGTGCTTGTCGAGCCGACGGCGACAATGCGATGGCCGGCGGTTTTGGTCGAATTAATCTTTGCCGCCGTCGCCGCGTCGAGCACATAGCGCTCGCCTTCCATGCGGTGATTTTCGATCTCTTGATCGCGCACCGGTTGAAAAGTACCTGGCCCCACATGCAGCGTCAACAATGCATGGTCGATTCCCTGCGCCGACAACTTGGCGAACAGCTCCGGTGTGAAATGAAAGCCCGCAGTGGGCGCCGCAATCGCACCTGGGTGAGTAGCATAAACCGTTTGATAGCGCTCGCGGTCGAGCGCTTCGGCCGCGCGCGTGCGCCGCACATAAGGCGGCAGCGGCGGTTCACCGAGCGCTTCCAATTGCGCGCTAAAATCACCTTCGTGATGAAACTCGAGACCGAACCGGCCGCGACCGAGGTCGCCGATCACTTCGGCGCTCAGACTAGCACCGAAATGGAGAACGCTGCCGACACGTGGTTTCTTCGCCGCGTCTATCAACGCCAGCCAAAAGTTTCGGCCATCTGCGGGAAAGCGCTCCAGCAACAACACTTCAACCTTGCCGCCGCTGTCTTTGGTGCCAATAAGCCGAGCTGGAAAAACTTTGGTGTCGTTCAGCACCAACAGATCACCGGCGTCGAGAAAGTTACCCAGCTCGGCAAACACGCTATGAACGATCTCTCCCGTGCTGCGCCGAATCACCAACAAGCGCGAGCCTTCGCGCTCGCGGCTCGGAAAAGCCGCGATCAAAGAATCGGGCAGCTCGTAGTTGAATTCTTCGAGATTCATGATCGATTAAAACGCCGTAGGGGCGCAGCATGCTGCGTTCTTACGGCATTTCAATTATCCGCGAATGAGAATTGTGGCGTGGGTGCGGGCTAATCTGCGACTAAGTGTCCTTCTTCAAGAACGGGGTCAACAGATCGATGGGCACCGGAAAAATCGTCGTCGAATTTTTCTCCGAGGCTATTTCGACCAGACTCTGAAGGTAACGAAGCTGCAATGCCATCGGTTGTGAAGCCATCACTCCGGCGGCATCCGCGAGCTTCTGCGAAGCCTGGAATTCACCTTCGGCGTGGATGACTTTGGCGCGCCGTTCGCGCTCTGCTTCCGCCTGCTTGGCCATGGCCCGCTGCATTTCCTGCGGCAAATCGATATGTTTCAATTCCACCAGGACGACTTTGATACCCCAGGGATCGGTCTGCCTATCCAAGATATCCTGGATGCGGCTGTTGATCTTTTCCCGCTCGGACAGGAGCTCGTCTAATTCACCCTGGCCACAGACGCTCCGCAGCGTCACTTGCGCGAGCTGGGAGGTGGCGAAAAGATAATTCTCTACTTCCCTGACCGCCAGATTGGGATCGATCACCCTGAAATAAAGCACGGCGTTCACTTTCACCGAAACGTTGTCACGGGTGATCACGTCCTGCGGCGGGATGTCCATCGTCACCGTGCGCAGATCCATGCGCACCATTTTTTCGATGCCGGGGATGACATAAACTATCCCCGGACCGCGCGCGCCGACCATGCGCCCGAGCCGAAAGACGACGCCACGTTCATATTCTTTGAGTATCTTGATGCCGCTGACGAGCGCGGCCACGACAATAATCAGAAATGTAAACGGTACCCCGAATCCAAACATCGTTGCCTCCTAATTATCGAACGCTTAACTTTTGGAAGAACGTCGCACTTTGAGCCGCATGCCCTGATAGCCGATGACTTCGACCTTTGCGCCGACGTCAATCTCAGCATCGGCTTCCGCGTTCCAATATTCGCCGTGGACAAAGACCTTGCCCGCCGGCTCAAGCTTTCCTCGGACTTCGCCAATCTCGCCGATCAGTCCGTCCATCCCCGTCGTCGGCGTCAATTTTTGCGACTTAAATACCAAATAGCTGAGCGTCAGCATGATCGCGCCGACGGTGGCCACCGCGGTAAACACGATCGACTTATCAACCGCTAAATCCGAGTTCTCCGTATCGAATAGCAAAAGTGAACCGATCGCCAAGGCGATGATCCCGCCAACTCCCAACACACCGAAGCTAGGCAAGAACGCCTCGCCGACGAGCAGCCCGATGCCCAGCGCAATCAGCGCCAGGCCGGCGTAATTGAGCGGCAGCAGTTGAAAGGACGCCAGCGCGAGCAATAGACAGATCGCCCCGACCACGCCGGGGAAAATCACGCCAGGATGAGAGAATTCCATGTAGAGACCGAGCAGCCCCGCCATCATGAGCAGATAAGCGATGTTGGGGTCCGCCAACGTGTTAAGAATCTTCTGCTTGAGACTCATCTCATGACGGTCGATCTTCACGTCTTTGAGCGCCAGCACATGCGCCTTGCCGTCGAGATCGACCTTTCGGCCATCCGCCTGCTTGAGCAGATCGTTAATATCCTTCGCGACGATGTCGATGACGTTTTTCTTGAGCGCTTCGCTCTCGGTGATCGCCACGCTTTTGCGCACCGCTTCGATCGCCCACTCGGTGTTGCGGCCGCGCTTTTGCGCGATGCTTTCGCTAAACGACGCGGTGAAGTTCTCGATCTTCTCGCCCATCACGCCTTTGACTTCCTGGCCGCCGCCGGCCACCGGATGGGCCGCGCCGATGTTGGTGCCCGGCGCCATGGCGGCAATATGCGCGGCCATGGTAATGAACACGCCCGCGGAGCCCGCGCCGGCGCCGCTCGGTCCGACCCAAATCATCACCGGAACCTGCGCGCCGAGCATCTCTTTGACGATCGTCCGCGTCGAATTGAGCAAACCGCCCGGTGTATCCATCTGAATGATCAGCGCTCGAGCGCCGTTCGCCTTGGCGCGCGCGATCCCTTCGCGGATGTAATCATCCACAGCGGGATTGATGCTGCCGTCGATGGCGATCAGATCGACGTGCGGTACCACGCTGTCCTTTGACTGCGCCAAAACGGAAAGTGCGACAGCTAGACACGAAATGAAGAAAAAAACTCTAAGTGTTTTCATTGCATCTCTTTGATGACTTTCTTGATATCTTCCCAGACCAATTTTTTGTCCGCTGGATTGCGCAGCAAATAAGCCGGATGAAAGGTCGGCATCAGCTTGATGCCGTGATAGCTATGCCAATTGCCGCGCAGCTTGGAAATCGCCACGCTGCTTTGCAGCAAGGTCTGCACGGCGAACTTGCCCAGGCCAACGATGATCTCCGGCCTGACGATGTCGATCTGTTTTTTGAGAAACGGTTCACAGCTGGCGACTTCGTCCGGTTCCGGATTGCGGTTTTCCGGCGGACGGCACTTCACCACGTTGCAAATATAGACATCTTCCCGTTTGATGCCGATCCCTTTGGTAATGATGTCGGTCAGAAGCTGCCCGGCCCGGCCAACAAATGGCTCGCCTTGAAGATCTTCATCGCGTCCCGGACCTTCGCCGACAAACATTAGCCTAGCCCGCGGATTGCCGACGCCGAAAACTAAATGGGTTCTTCCCGCGCAAAGCTTGCAGCGCTGGCAATCGCCGATGGCGGCGCGCAGTTCGTCGAGCGTATTCGCCTGCATGCTCGCCGCGGTGTCGGCAAACATATCGTCCACCGTGCCGCCCAGCAAATTTTCCTTGATGACGCTCACCGGCTTGGATTCGGCTTGATCGCTTTTCGCCAAGTAATGGATACCGGCGCGCTGGCGCCGTTGGAGATGGCGCTTGAGCGAGGTCGTTAACGCGGTCAACTCGTCGGCGTCGTTCGGTTCGGACATCGCGGCGATCCCTACTATTAAGCGAAACCACTTCGCGGCCGGGGATTTGACCCCGCCCTTGACCAAAGGGGATGCTCACCCCCTTTGGAAACCCCATTTAATGGTTCCACGCTGCAAACAGCATGGTCCACCTTAAACATCCGGATCGTACCACCCGACACCGAGCCGAAGCAACAACGCTCCGGCAGGAAAATGAGAAATGAACGAGCCCACGGCAAGCTGAGCGGGATCAGTCGATAGGGTTTGTCGTAAATGCCTCACCCCCGAATGTTTATATATGGGGGGCCAATTCCGGACCCGCCTGTGGTGAGCCCAGTCGAACCACCGCTTAAAGCATGCGGGAATGACGGACTTCGGATAGGCAATGAACTTAATGCAGCGAGCTAAGCGGAATCGACTCACAGCGATTGAATTTCGCTCAACCGGTGTAACGCAACTGTTCCAAATAGACGGTGCGCAGCCGCGTCAGAAACGCCAGCGTCTCAGGCCACAGATAATCCGCGTAGGTGTACGGCAGGCCATGAAATCCGCCGGTGTGATAAAGCAGCGTCGCTTCCGCGTAGATACCGCGGTCGAGATAGATCCGCTGATTGGCATTCTTGGTCGAAGCGAGCACGACTTTGAACGAATCAAGATAGCCGGGATCGAGATTGACTTGCCGCCCGTCGCCGTCCTGGCGGCGGAATCGTTCTTCAATCCGTTGGGTTGCGAGTTTTAGCGCGGTGAGCTCGGCGGGTGAGCGCAAAGGAGCGAACGAGAAAAATCCCCGCAGTAAATTCTCACCCATTTCTCGATCATAAAACTTCGACGCTGTCCAGGCCACAACCTCACTCTGACCGTCGATAGCGCCCAATATTGGGCCTAAATCGTTCTGGACCAAAGGAAGCAGGGCGACGTCCGAGGTGAGAAAGGCGACAAAGTACTTCGCCGGTTTGGGCTCTTGGGGAGTCCCCATGTCAGAGTTTGGCTTTTAAGGCGAGAAAGTGATCGTAAATGCGGTCGGCCAGCTCATCCTTGCTCAGCAGCGGCAACGACTGGGTCGCGCCGGTGCGGTCAAGAATGGTCGCGATGTTCGTGTCGCCGTCAAAACCGCTGCCCGCCACAGCGACGTTGTTAGCGACGATCATGTCGAGGTTTTTTTCGCGCAGTTTTTTCGCCGCGTTGGCGGTCAACTCTTCGGTCTCGGCGGCGAATCCGACCAATATCCTGCCGGCTTTTTTATGACCGAGCTCTTGCAGGATATCAGGATTTGGTTCGAGCCTGAGCTCGATCGCTCCTTTGCCCCGTTTGATTTTCTGATCCGCGGGCGCCGCCGGACGATAATCGGCCACCGCCGCCGCCATGATCACAGCCGTAGCCGACGCGAACTCTTTATTGACGGCATCGCGCATCTCAGCCGCCGTGGTGACGGCAATTGTGCGCGCCCCCGCCGGCGGTTCCAACGCTGTCGGACCGGTCACCAACGCCACTTCCGCGCCGCGCCGCACCGCCGCGCGGGCCAAGGCATAGCCCATTTTTCCAGACGAACGGTTGGAAAGGTAACGCACCGGATCGACCGGCTCGCGGCTGGGACCCGCGGTGATCAACAAGCGCTCGCCGGTCATATCTTTCTTCCGCAACAGCCGTTGGATCTCTTCGGCAATCTTTTCCGGATCCGGCAGCCGCCCTTTACCTTCGTAACCGCAAGCGAGAAACCCTTCCGCCGGTTCGATCAGGTGATAACCGACTCGGCGGAGCTTGCGCAGATTTTCCTGCACGATCGAATTTTCGAACATGTGAATGTTCATCGCCGGCGCGAGCAAAACCGGCGCCTGCGTCGCCATGATAACCGTCGTCAACAAATCGTCAGCGATGCCATTGGCGATCTTACCGATGATGTTCGCCGTCGCCGGCGCGATCACGAACAGATCCGCGGAGTCGGCCAAATTGATGTGGCCGATTTCCGATTCCTGGGTCAGATTGAAACTCTCCGTCGCGACGGGATTACCGGAAAGGGTTTGAAACGTCAGCGGCGTGACAAATTCCATCGCACCATGGGTCATGATCACCCGAACCGAAAAACCGGCCTTGACCAATAAGCGAACCAGCTCCACCGCTTTATAGCAAGCGATGCCGCCACTGACCCCGAGCACGATCCGCACCTGTTTATCGGCATTGGCCACCTGGTGAAAATAACCGATCCGCCCTGGCCGTGCAAACTTTGACCCACAGGCAGTCATCAGGGGTGCTGGTCCGATAGCGACGCAAAGTTGACCCGAACGCGACTTTTTGTCACCAACGGCGATCTAATCACGACAGGAGAAAATCCAACCCGAAGACGGAACTTCCTTGATTTCATCGTCTTTCAGTCAGACCTCTGCGCATACCGTGATGGCATAGTTTTGGCTTTATCAAGCGAAATCGAGCAGAATCAACCAAGCGACGATCTTTTAGCGCAATGTTTTACTTGACCGTCAATATATGTTGATATAAGTCACAAGCAAAGTTGCGAAGGAGTTAGCGATGAGGAGAGCTTTAGGGCGTTGTACGCGGTTTTTAGCCCCAATGTTAGGCGCTTTGGCAATCATGCTAGTTGGGCTTGCCGGCTCAGTGCCAGCGCAAGAGCCCCAGGTGCAAAACGACAACTTCGATCTTGGGACAGCGGTTGCGATGGCTGAAACCCTCGCTGCGCCGGAGAGCCCTCGAATCGCGCCCGCTGCGGCCATTCCCGGTGAAGACTTCGATGAGGATCCCTGGGAAGGTTTCAATGAGAAAATGTTCAATTTCAACCGGGAGGTTCTCGATCGTTATATATTGAAGCCCATCGCCACCGCTTGGGACTTTCTGCTACCCGATCTTGTTCAGCGGGGCGTCCATAATATCTTCGATAACGCCGCGGTGGTGCGGCGCGTGGTCAACAATAGTCTGCAATTGAAATTTGCCGGCGCGGGCATCGAGCTTGCCCGTTTCACCATCAACAGTACCATCGGTCTCGCCGGCTTTTTCGATGTGGCCAAAGACGGTTTTGGTATCGAGCAAAAGGACGAAGATACTGGACAGACCTTTGGCGTTTGGGGCATGGGACCTGGCCCCTATTTGGTTCTGCCTCTGCTTCCGCCACTGTCAGTCCGCGATGGCATTGGTTACGCTTTCGACGCGGCGATGACGCCCTACTCCTATTTCATCCCCTGGTGGGGCTCGGTTGCTGCCACCGGCAATAACACCGTCAATGAACGGTCCCTCAACCTCGATCGTTTTGAACGAGTTGCCGAATCTACCGTCGACCTTTACGGTGCCGTGCGTAACGCCTATCTGCAGCGCCGTGCCGCGGCGATAAATCAATAACCGGTCAAGCTAGTTTTTTTCATTTAAAGCGCGGAAGGTCGCCGTTGGCCTTCCGCGTTGCCGTTTTTGCGAGCCGATTCCACCGGCCCACGAGTTTCCGCACTCCGCTCGCGTTCGATTTCGCGTCTTCCTATTGACAAGTAACACACCGTTCATTATGAAATGATTCCAAACCAGCGGCGCGCGCCGCGGTTGAGTTGATAGCAGTCAGGGAGCTTAGAGCGAGAAAAATGCCACGGACAAAAAAGAAAAGCGCGGGACGGCCGGCCAAGGACCGCACCGCCGACTATATCGACGACGGCACTCACGACGAGTCGGAAGACGAAGATCTCCCAAGTGACGAAGCCGGCCGGCGCAAAATAAAAAAGAACTACGAAGATCTCCTCGGCATCCGCATCGATAAGCTCAGGGGACGCGTGCTCAACCGCGAGAAAATCAACAAGAGCATCGACGGCCTTTATTTCATCTGCTTCGAGTGCAAGAAAATCTGCCACAATCTCGACGAAGGTTGGATGGAAGAAGCGATCACCCTCAACAACTACTGCGGCCCCTGCGCCAAGTTGAAAGGCGTGCGCACCAGCGCCGCTTAAAACTTTATCCCCAGCCGCTCTAACACATCGGTCCATTCACTCGGCAGCTCGGCTTCGAGCTTGATCCGTCGTTGATCGCCGGGGTGGCAGAACTCCAACCTTTTAGCATGCAGGAAGTGTCGAGATAATCCAAATCTTTCTTTCGCCTCAGCTCCATACAAAGCATCGCCGACAATTGGACAGCCGATTGCCGCCAAGTGGACGCGAATTTGATGGGTGACACCGGTTGTCATGACGATGTCTAACAAACTCATTCCTTGCGCCGCGCCGAATTTGCGATACTGTGTGAGCGCGCGCCAACTGCGTAGGCGCTTGCCGCTATCGACTGGTTTAACCGCGCGCATTTTCCGCCTGTCCGAACCGTCATGCGCCAACGGAAAGTCGATGACGCCCTCAGCATCGGCATCGCCCCAGACCAACGCCCAGTAGGTCTTGCTAATTTCGCGTCGGCGAAACTGCAACCGCAGACGATCGAAAGCAGCTTGAGTCTTGGCGACGAGAATCAAGCCCGAAGTTTCAACGTCGAGCCGGTGCACCAAACCGGGCTCCCACCGGCTCTTGCCGACTTTGAGCAATTCCGGCCAGCGCGCCGCTATTAAATTAGCCAGTGTCGTGTCGTCTCGCGCTGAAAATCCGTGGGTCGCCATGCCGGCCGGCTTGTCAAGCACGAGGATCGAATCATCCTCGTAAATGACCGGCGGTTCGAGTACCGCCGTGGGCAACGGCCGCTCGGCCAACCAATCGACCGGTCCGGCAAATAGCAAGCTATCACCGGCAGCCAGCCGATCGCCCTTCTTTCCGGCTCGGCCATTGAGCAAAAACAGCTTGGCGCCAATCGCTCGATCGAGCACGCGGCGCGAGAGATGCGGCAAACAGTGGCGCACAAACACGTCGAGACGTGCCGCGGCAAATTCCGCCGGCACCAACCATGATGGAGTATTTGCGCTTGCGACTTGATCCACCCTGCCACCTACCGTACTATAATTTTTGCTCTCATCAACCACACTGACCCATGAAAAAAGTTCTCCTGGGTTTAGTGTGAAGGAGTATTCACCACGAAGAGCACGAAGTTCGAAGTTTTTATCGTCTCAACCCTTGGTGAACTTCGTGGTGAACAAATCCCAGCTGATCGTGCCAGCTTACCCACACGGAAGTCGAAGAACCATGAAAAGTAATTGTTACAGCGTCATCATCGCCGGCGGCAAGGGCACGCGCTTTTGGCCGCTCAGCCGAGCGCAACGGCCCAAACAACTGTTAAAGATTCTCAGCCGCAAAAGTCTCATCGATGAAACCGCCGAACGCGTGATCGCACTCGGCGGTCGCGATCAAACTCTGGTCGTCACCGTAGCCGAGCAAGTCGAGGCCATGCGCAAAGAACTGCGCGCTTTGCCGCGCCAGAACTTCATCGCGGAACCGCAGGGCAAGAACACCGCGCCGTGCATCGGCCTCGCCGCGCTGGAAATTCTCCGCCGCGATCCCGATGGTGTAATGATCGTGCTGCCCGCCGATCATTGGGTGGCGGATGTGAAAGTATTTCAGCGAACTCTCAAAGTCGCGGTCAAATTAGCCGTGCGGCAAGATCGCTTGATCACCATCGGCATACGCCCGGACTATCCGGAGACCGGCTACGGTTACATTATGAAAGGCAGAGTGATCGCCGGTCATGGAGCTGGATCGGCTTATCAAGTTAAAAGATTCACCGAGAAGCCGACCGAAGCGGTGGCGAAAAAACTGATCCGCCACGGCTCGCTGTGGAATAGCGGCATCTTTGTCTGGAAAGCGGCAACGCTAATCGAATTGTTACAGCGCTATCAACCGGAAATCGGCGCCCGGTTGAAAGCGATCGGTGCAGCGGCCGGCAGCAAATCACTCGGCAACCCGAGCCCCAAGCTCAGCGCCGTCATTGCGCGCGAGTATAAGAAAATGCCGAGCATCTCGATTGACTACGCCGTCCTAGAAAAGGCCGGCGCCGAAGGTAAAGTCTTAACGGTCGAAGCCGACTTCGGTTGGAGCGATGTCGGCAGTTGGGCCGCCGTCCATCGCATGATGCACAAAGATGTCCATGGCAACGCCGGCGATGGCCGCTGGCTCCAGCTCGGCGCGAAGAATTGCCTGATTCACTCCCCGGACCGTTTAGTCGTACTGCTGGGAATCGATAACGCGGTCGTCGTCGACACGCCCGACGCGTTGTTGGTCGGCGATCTCAGTCGTTCCCAAGAAGTGCGCGAACTGGTTGAAGAGCTGCAGCGTAAAGGGCTCGGCCGGTACACCATCAAGTAAATTCTCGCTGGCCATGAACTCTCGCTATCGCAAAGGCCCCTTTCAAGCTGACGAGCCGGTCGTCTTGCTCGATCGCAAGGACCGCGAATACTTGTCTCGGCTCGACCAACGGCGCCCCATCGCTATTCGCGGCGGCAAGATTTCCGTCGACGATATCATCGGCAGCGACGAAGGCAGCGTCGTCAAGTCATCCTACAACGAGCCTTTCTTGGTTTTCCGACCGAGCTTGCCGCAGTTGATCCCAAATTTACCGCGCACGGCGCAAGTGATTTATCCGAAAGATCTGGGGCCGATATTAATCTGGGCCGATCTGTTTCCCGGCGCGCGGGTCGTCGAAGCCGGTGTCGGCGCCGGCGCACTCAGCATGGCGCTGCTGCGCGCCATCGGCGACGACGGCTGGCTTTTCTCCTACGAGGTTCGCGAAGATTTTGCCGACTTGGCGCAGAAAAACGTCAGCCGCTACTTCGGCCCGGCACCCAACTGGCGTGTCACTCTCGGCGATATCGCCGCCGCCCTCGACGAAACTGAAATCGATCGAGTGATTTTAGATTTGCCGGAGCCCTGGCATGTCATCGAGCCGGCGTGGAAAGCTTTGCGCCCTGGGGGCATACTGCTTTGCTACTTGCCGACGGTAATCCAGGTGAAAAGTTTGGTCGACGCGCTGCGCGACGATAAGCGCTTCGCCTGCATCGAGACATCCGAGACATTGATGCGCTTCTGGCACATCAAAGGCATGAGCATTCGCCCGCAGCACCGCATGGTCGCCCACACCGGTTTTCTCACGTCGGCGCGCCGCTTAGCTGACGGCCAAAAAGACATTCCCCGAGCGCCGTGATTTGCCGATCAAGTTTCGGGTTGGTGGCGGCAAGGGCGACCAGCCGGTCGCCCTTGCGACCCGAAACCGTTTTTCACGCATAACCCTTTTTGAGCCACCACTCGGCGATTTCGATGCGCCGGGCGAACCATACTTTGGGAAAGCCCTTGGCGTATTGAATAAACTCGTCAATAATCTTGGTGCGGAACGGCACGCCGGAGACGAAGGGGTGAAGATTGAACGCGAAGTATTTCGGCGCTCCTTGTTCACCTTCCCAGTAAAGATAATCGAACTGATCCTTCATGATCTGCAACAGATCCCGCGGCGTGCGCCCGGTGCCGTAGGTGGAGTAGTCGTTGCAGCCCGGCACGTTGTAGGGAACGACGACGACTTTTTTTCCGCGCGCCTCGACGATGTAGGGATTATCGCTGTTGAGCGGATCCGCCCACCACACGAAGCCGGCCTCGGCAACCAGTTCCAGCGTGTTCGGCGTCGAAGCATGTCCCGGCGACAGATAACCGGTCGGTTTTTGCCCTAAAACTTTTTCAAAAGCCGCCACCGTTTTTTGGATCGATTCGCGCTCCTGCTCTTTGGTATACATGAAAGAATATTCATGCTCGTAGCTTTCGGACGAAAATTCATGGCCCTTGGCCTTGAATTCTTTGCATTCGTCGGCGAACTGCTCCACCTTCAAGCCGTTCATCAGAAAGGTCACCTTGAGGTTATGGCGGTCGAAGAGATCGGAGATTCGCCAGATGCCGGCCCGGTCGCCATATTCTCGCTCGGTGATGAGTGCCATGTTCTGTTTAAACACCGCCTTCGGCGGTGGAATCGTCGCGCCGCCTTGGCGCTGCAGCGATTCGTGGCTGGCAAAATTCTCCGGCCAAACTTCCCACGGCACAATGAAAGTCACGCAAATCTTGGCTTTGTCCGGCCATTCAATCGATTTTGGTCTGCCCATGTTTGCTCCTTTTTTTAAAGATGTTAAACGGCAAAGAATTTACAAATAGCGGCGCAAGCCAGAGATATATGGTACGTGAAGTAGATCGTCAAGTGGGTTAGCGCAACAACAGGTATTGTTGCTGCGCGGCTCAACTTGACATCCTTGGTGCGCGCATCTAATCATTGAGCGCTGAAAGACCAGATGGAAACCAGAATACTCTTATTTACACTTTTCCTGTTTGTCATTCTTACCTCCCAGGTACACGGACAATCGGCGCCGGAAAAAATCGTCATCACCTATCCCAGCCGGAGCATCGCGTCGGTTGATTTATACATCGCCCAAGAGCGCGGCTTTTTCCGCCAAGAAGGGCTGCTCGCCGACGTCGTGCAAGTGCGCGGCAACATTGGTGTGACCGCATTGCTCAGCGGCGACGCCCATGCGATCAACAACGTCGGCACGCTGGTTCGCGCCATGGAGCGCAGCGATCTTCCCGCGAAAGTGGTTTCGCAGAGCCTCAAGAAAAATTTGTTTTGGTTGGTCACCAAGCCGGAAATCAAGAGCGTCACCGAGCTCAAGGGAAAAACTTTCGGCACCACGACCTTGGGCGGCTCGCAACACTTGGCCGCGGTGCGTTTCCTTCGGAACGCCGGCCTCGACCCGGACAAAGACATCACGGTGCTCATCGGCGGGGATGTGCCGGCGCAGCTGCAAAGTCTCGTGAGCGGCGTCATCCAGCTTGCCGCGCTTTCACCGCCGACGGTCATCCTGGCGCGCGACAAGTTCAAGCTGAGAATTCACGGCAGCACCCTCGATGATTTGCCGAGTTTACAGAATGGCTTGGCGTTCTCAGAGAAACTCTTGCGCGAGCGCCGCGACTTGGCCAAACGGATCGTCCGCGCCCGCACTCGCGCGCACCGTTATCTCTGGGAAAACGAACGAGGCACGGCGGAGGTTTTGGCGAAGTATCTGAATGTGGAAATGCCGGTTGCCCTCGAATCCTATCGTCTCGCCCGCCCAGCATTCACGACCAACAGCGTTGCCACCGACAAAGAAGTCGAAGACTTTCTCCGTGCCGACGCCGAGATTCTAAAACTCAAAGAGCCGGTGCCAGCAGCGAAGATTTTCGATTTCAGTCTGCAGAAAGAAGTCAATCAGGAGTTGGGAATCAAATAGCCCGGACGGTATCGATCATGGCGTCGTTCATCCAAGCACAAAACCTCACACTCTCTTTCAGACCGAAAAATCGCGAGTCGGTCACTGCCCTCAAAAATTTTAGTCTCGAAGTCGGCAAAGGCGAATTCGTCAGCATCGTCGGGCCGTCGGGCTGCGGCAAAAGCTCGTTCCTCAATATCCTCTTAGGGCTGATTAAACCTGACAGCGGTGAAATCCAGTTGAACGGCACGCGCATTACGGGTCCCGGCCAAGAACGCGCCATGGTCTTTCAAGAATTCGGGTTGCTCCCTTGGCGCACCGTGACTGCCAACGTGGAACTGGGACTCGAGTTGAAAGGCGTTGCGCCGACGCGAAGAGCCGAACGGGCAACCGAACTGATCAAGTTGGTTGGTCTGAAAGATTTCGCAAGCCACTATCCGCACGAACTCTCGGGCGGCATGAAACAGCGCGTCGGCCTCGCCCGCGCGCTGGCGACGGACCCCGAAGTATTGCTGATGGACGAACCCTTCGCGGCGCTCGACGCCCAGACGCGCGACCTGATGCAGATGGAATTACTGCAAATCTGGGAACACACCAAGAAGACAGTACTGTTCGTAACTCACAGCATCGAAGAGGCGGCCTACCTTTCAGACCGAGTCATCGTCATGAGCGCAAGACCAGGACGCACAAAAGACATCCTCAAGATCGATCTGCCGCGGCCAAGGGATTACGAGATGCGGCTTACGCCCAAATTCAATGAGATCAAGTTGCGCATCTGGGACGTGCTGAAAGAAGAGCTGACCTCCCGAGGTTAGACATGACGGTAAAAAAATACTTGGCGGAACATCGCCGGCTCTGGCTCGCACTGTGCTCGGTGTTTTTCCTGGTCACCGCCTGGGAACTGGTGCTGACGTACGTCTTTCCGGTAAATCCCTTCTTTTTTACTAAACCATCGTTGATTGCCGTCGCGTTTAAGGAACAAATCCAAGGCGCCAAACTTTGGCACGATCTGGCGGTCAGCAGCCAGGCATTCCTATGGGGCTTCAGCTTTGCCGTCATCGTCGGCATCCCGGTGGGCCTGGTCATGGGTTGGAGAAGAAGAGTCGAATACACCCTCGATCCTTTCCTGACCGCGCTCTACGCTAGCCCGCTGGTCGCCCTAGCGCCGATGTTCATTATTGTTTTCGGCGTCGGCGTCCTCGGCAAAGCCGCTCTGGTCTTTTTGCTGGCGGTTTTTCCTTTCGTCTTCAACGCATTTGCCGGGGTAAAGTCGACGGACTCGCTGTTGATCAACGTGATCCGATCCTACGGCGGCAGCGAGAAAGATCTTTACTTGAAAGTCATCCTGCCGAGCACCATGCCGTACATCATCGCGGGGGCACGGCTCGCCATTGGCCGCGGCCTGGTGGGAATTATCGTCGGCGAGTTTTACGCTGCGTCCGAAGGTATCGGTTTCGCTATCACGCAGGCGGGCGACACTTACCGGCTACCGGATATGTTCGTCGGCATCATCATTCTGTCTCTGATCGCCGTCGGGCTGACCGAGCTAATGCGCAAGCTGGAGCTTATGGTCGCGCCGTGGCGGGCGACTGATGAGGTGCCCTGATGAAACTTAAGAATTTTTACAGCGAGTACGAGTCCATCATCCTGGGAACCGGTTTTATCGTCTGCTTGCTCATCATCTGGGAAAGTATTCCGCTTTGGCACGCCCTGCCGAGAGGGATGGCGCTCTTCTTTACCACGCCGTCGAAAATCGCCAGCGCATTCTATCAGCTGCTTCTCAACGGCGAGATCGAAAAACACTTTTACGTCAGCGCGATCGCATTTCTCGCGGGCCTCGGGCTGTCAATCGTCGTCGGACTCCCTTTGGGATTGATCATGGGCAGGTCAGCAACCCTGGAGAACTTACTGGATCCGTATGTCACGGCATGCAACGCGACCCCGCGCATCGTTTTTTTGCCGCTTTTGATGCTCTGGTTTGGTATCGGCATCTGGTCGAAAATCGTCATCGTCTTCGCCGGGGCCGTGTTCCCGTTGCTGATCAACACCTATGTCGGCGTCAAGAACGTCAACCGAGTTCTGGTCAACGTGGTGCGCTCCTTCGGCGCCAACGAATGGCAAGTGATGAAGATCGTGGTGCTACCAAATTCGGTGCCTTATATCATCGCAGGACTAAGACTCGCCATCGGCAGAGCGATACTCGGAGTGGTCGTCGGTGAGTTCTTCGGATCGAGCCAAGGCTTGGGCTACATGATCGCGACCGCCGCCAGCAATTACAAAGTCGATGTCGTTTTCGTCGGCGTCGCCATTTTCATGGCGCTCTCAGTAATCCTCACCTTCTCCGTCAAAGCTTTAGAAACCCGCCTCGCCAGTTGGCGCCCCGAGACGGCGAAGACGTTCTAATAAATTATCTTAACGCTCTTGGTGATCAGCGACACGGGCCGGACGAGCCTGTAGGATGCGGTAACCAAAAAGAACCGCATCAATGGTAACCACTCGCTGGCTATCAAGACTACCAGCCCGCGCGCTATGCAGCTATTCAAACGCCCTTTACTTCCCACCCGGCTTCTTTCCCATTTCCTTCAGCACTTCGTTAGCGATACTGCGGTCGACGAACTGTTCTAAATCCGGCAGCGGTTTTCCTTGCGGCCAGCCGAGCTCTGGTGTGGTGCGAGTCTCGAACAATTCGCGGATCATATCCGGTGACATGTCGGGAGCGAATTTGTCGTACACCTGATTGTAGATGCTCTCGACCACCTTGGCGTCTTTGATCTCGAAATATTTCTCGATAACCTCCATGGTCCCTTTCTTGTTCGTCTTGATGTAATCCTCGGCTTTGATGATCCCGCGCGTAAAGCGCTTCACCACGTCGCGTTTTTCTTTGATGAAATCCTTGTGCGTCAAAAAGGTGCCACCCAAGCGTGGCATGTGGTCACCGGTGCGCATGAGAATTTTCATGCCTTCCTTCTCCGCGCGCGCAGCATGGGGAAACGACAGTACGCCGCCTTGAATCGATCCCTTGATCAGCGCCGCGATGCGGTCGGGCTCGCCGGCGAAGCTGATAACTTTGTAGTCCTTGCCCGGATGCATGTTGAAAAATTTTCCCAGAGTGATCACCATCTCGCTGTAATCGGCGGAACCGGGCCGGCCGAGCCCCAGGGTCTTGCCGCGAATATCTTCGACGCGCTTGATGTCGGGCGTCGTCGTCAGCGTCCATTGCGAGATCAAGGATTGACCGACGAAAAAAACCAGCGGCGCACCCTTGAGCATCGCCTCGGAACCGCCGCCGGGGATCGGCGTAAATTCAATTTCCTTGGCGATGGTCGCCCTGACCAACACACCGGCGGTGGCCGCGATGAAATTGGCCTCCAATCCTTCGGCCTTGAGCAATCCTTTGTCGATGGCGACATAGGATGGGATGTGGAAGCCGCTGCCGCCTACCGTGCGTCCGACTTTGACCGATTGCGCGAACAAAGCGCTCCCGGTTGACGACAATAGCAGGAATAATAACAGCGCCGTGAACAAGGCGCAGCGATGAAACAGCCAATCAATCAACGTGATTCTTTGCATGAATGCTCTCCCTTCCAACCGAATACGCGATCCCATATGAAATCAAGATAGTCCCACAGTGATAGCTAAGGCAAGCTCATTTTATTCACGGTTTGACAGCTCGCCAGCACCACCTTAATGTAGGCTTTCATTTGAACTCTGGAGGAACTGATATGAACATTCTCATCACCGGCGCCGGATTGATCGGCACCCATGCGGCGCGTCACGCGGTCGATGCGGGACACAAGGTCGTGCTCTTCGATCTGTCGCCCAACCGGGACTACATCGCGAAAGTCGTCGGCAAAGACAAAGCGGATGTGGTCGCCGCTAACATGCTCGACTTGCCGGCGTTCTTGACCGCGCTGGAAAAATTCAACGTCGACACGATGGTCCACACCGCCGGGTTAATCGGCGGGCGGGTGCAAGAAAACTCTTACACCGGCGCGACTAACAATATTCTCGGCACCATCAACATCCTCGAAGCCGCGCGGCTAAGAAAGCTGCGCCGCGTCGTCTACGTCAGCACCTTTGGCGTTTACGACCGTGAGAAAATTTCCGACAGCGTCATCCGCGAAACGCACCCCATCGGCGGTCACAATCTCTACACCGTCACCAAGCTCTGCTCCGAACATCTGGTTCATTCTTACACGGAGCAGTACAACCTCGACACGATCATCATCCGGCCCGGTGGGGTGTTCGGCCGCGGTTTCTATGTCGGCGGCTCAACCGTCGGCAAAGTCATGCGCGACTTGGCCTTGAGCATGATCAAAGACGAGCCGATCACGATTGACGCGAAAACCTACGGCCCCAACGAATATGTCTACGGCAAAGATGTCGGCCTGGCGCTCTCCCTAGCCTGCCAGGCGCAGAACCCGAAACAGCGCACCTACAACGCCGGCACCGGCGCGGTACACAACGCCGAACAGTTGGCTCAAGTCGTCCGCGAAGTCGCGCCGAAAGTCGAAGTCAAAGTCAGCGGTTCAACCACAGCGGATAAAAGCAGGAGCATCCCGATGGACATCAGCGTCTCCAACGCGGAACTCGGCTACACACCAAAGTTCCCGCTCAAAGAAGCACTGAAAGATTACATGGACGAACTATGGAATGACGGCGCAAGAGGCTAGCCGTTTTTGAGATTCTCGTTCGCTAAACTTGCGGATCGGTGTACGGGCGCAGCATGCTGCGCCCTTTTTTTACCGCAACAGGTCAGTCAAAGAACTTGAACCGTATCATATAATACAGCGCCGCCACGCCGTCCTTCCAGGTGATCTTCTTGCCCTCCTCGTAGGTGCGGCCGTGATAGGAGATCGGCACTTCGTAAAAACGGCAGCCTTTTTTGGCGAGCTTGATGGTGATCTCCGGCTCGAAGCCGAAGCGCTGCGATTTAAGCTCGATGCCTTTTAAAGCTTCGGCGCGGAAAACTTTGTAGCCGACTTCCATGTCGGAAAGATTCAAATTGGACAGCATGTTGGACAGTAGCGTGAGTAAGCGATTGCCCATCGAGTGCCAGAAAAATAGCACACGGTGCGCGCCACCGCCGGCGAAGCGCGAGCCGTAAACGACATCGGCGAGTCCCTTTTGAATCGGCTCGATCAACGTCGGATAATCCGCCGGGTCATATTCCAGATCGGCGTCCTGAACCAACACGATATCGCCGGTCACGTGGCCGAGCGCGGTCTTGAGCGCGGCCCCCTTGCCCTGGTTAGAAGGCTGAAAATATACCTTGATCTGATTGAGCGGATCGTTCACCCGTCGATTTTCTTCTTGCAGGCGCGTGAGAATCTCGTGGCTACGGTCCTGCGAACCGTCGTCGACAAGAATGATCTCCTTGGCCATCGGAAAGGCGCAGACCCGGCGCACCACTTCCGCCAACGTGCGCTCTTCGTTGTAGACCGGTACCAGGACGGAAAGCTTCACTGTTCAAATTCGCGCTTCTTAAGCTCGCGCACGAAGGCGGCGAGTTTCGGATCGGCGTTGACCGCCTCGTTGATCTTAGCTTGAAAGTCGGCGGCGGCGCGCTCCAGTGGACCGGTATCGACACGGAGGCCGAGCCACTGGTTCAGCCGAAGCAAGAGCGCCAAGGTGCCGCGCGGATTGGGCGACACCGAGAGATAGTGCGGCAGCGACGCCCAAAGGCTCAGATGAGGCAGGCCCGCCACGCGGCAAGCATCGGTCAAGACGCCGACGATCCCCGTCGGCCCTTGATAGCGTGACGGCGACAATTCGAGTTCTTCCATCAGTTTGGGATCGGTGGAAAAACCGGTGAGCGGCACGGGTCGCGTATAGAGCACTTCGTCGAGGTAGGCACCCAAAGTCACCACCATCTCGATCTGGCACTCGCGCGCAAAGCGCAGCATGGTTTCCGAGAAGGTGCGCCAACGCAAATGCGGCTCGGCGCCGATACCGAGAACATAATCCTTGTCCATCCCCATGCCCGGCCCGGTATAGAAATCGTAAGAGGGCCAGTGAATCTCACGAATCTTGCTATCGTTGATGCGCACCACCGGGCGCTGCCGGTAAAAATCATAAAAATCTTCGGGATCGATGGTGGCGAATTTTTTGCTGGTCAGCTGATCGGCGAGATAGCGCACCGCCGTGGTCGCCGCCGCCCCAGCGTCACTCCAACCGGCGAATGCGAGCAGCAAAATCGGACTCCGCAAAGCAGGGCGATCTGTGAAACTGAGAGCATCCATAGTGATAATAATGTAGCACATCACGACCCCGCGGCTCTAGTGGAAAAAGACCACGGAGAAACTATTCACGACACTGCCAAGACAGCACCATCGCTTCAAGCATGCGGCTAGGAGTTCACCACTGGGTTTGCTATAGTGCCGGCAACGGCCATGAACGAGCAAAAACATCATCTGCCACCGCTATTTCAAAAAAACGAAGTGCTGTTTGGCCACGACGGCACGACCGGGCTGATCGCCTGTGAAATCGCCGGCGACGACAGCGTTAAACTCTTCTCGCGTGACGGCGACGCGACAAAAAACGACGTCGTTTCGTTTCAACCGCTCATGTTGTTGGAAGGCGATGAGCCGCTCGCGGGTTGGCACGGCGAGGTCAAAATCGAAAAACTCGCCGGCGACGGCGCTTTTAACCGCCTCGCATTATTTCCAAATCTCAAACAGCTCGACGACGCTAAAGGCCATTTGCAGAAAAAAACCGGCAAAACACCGTCGGCCGGCGATGCGCCCTACTGGTATTTTAGCGATCCTCTGCAGCAGTTCTTCCTGCTTTCCGGGAAGACCCATTTTCTCGGCATGACCTTCCGCGACTTGAAGCGCATGCAGCTCGATATCGAGACTTACTGCCAAGCGGGCTTCTCATTTCCCAACCCAGCGCGGGACACCGACCGCATCACCGCCATCGCCCTGTCGGATTCCACCGGCTGGGAACGCTTGATCTCCGGCAAGGAGTTCAGCGAAGCGGAAATGCTCAAAGAATTGGTCAAAGAGATTCAACAACGCGATCCCGACGTCATCGAAGGGCACAATCTGTTTCGCTTCGATTTGGAATATATCGAAGCGCGCGCCAAGCGCCACAAAGTGGTGTTGAACTTCGGCCGCGACGGCTCTCGCCTGGGTGGCCACGCCTCGCGCATGCAAATGGCGGAGCGGACGATTACCTACCGAAAATACGAAATCTTCGGCCGCCACATCATCGACACCTGGATTCTCGCGCAGCACTACGACGTCGCCACCAGGGAATTGGAAAGCTTCGGCCTCAAGGACATCGCGCGCCATTTCGGCATCGCCGGCGCCGAGCGCACCTATGTGCCGGGCGACAAGACCAGTTGGTATTTTGATCACGATCCCGACACCTTGTTTCGCTATGCCTTGGACGACGTGCGCGAAACCAGGGCGATCTCGGCGATCCTCTCGCCCAGTTATTTCGTCGAGGCGCAGATTTTTCCGTTCAGCTACCAAAACATTCCTCTGCGCGGCAACGCGACCAAGATCGACGCGCTGTTTCTGCGCGAGTACCTCCACCAACGTCACGCCGTGCCCTATCCCGACGAAGGTCGAGACGTAGTCGGCGGCTTTACCAACATGGAATATCAGGGCACCGCCAACCGCGTGCTGCACTGCGACGTAACCTCGCTCTATCCGTCGATCATGCTGGTTTATAAATATCTGCCCAAGAAAGACCAGCTCGGCGTATTTCCCGGCCTGCTCAGCGACCTGCGCACCTTTCGCGTCAAAGCCAAGGAGCTGGCGCGCGACGCCAAAGACGATGAAAGCCGCCTCTACTTCAACGCGCTGCAATCGACGTTTAAAATCCTCATTAACTCGTTCTACGGCTACCTGGGTTTTTCCATGGCCCACTTCAACGACTTCGACGCCGCCAATCAAGTGACGGCGAAAGGCCGCGAGTTGATCCAGTCCGCCGTCGCCTGGCTCAAAGACAAGCACGCCAAGATCATCGAAGTCGACACCGATGGCATTTACTTCGTCCCGCCGGACAGTGTAAAAACGCCGGCAGATGAGGAACGGCTGATCGCCAATCTCGGAGAAATTCTGCCGAAGGGCATCGAGCTTGAACTCGACGGCCGTTATCCGGCGATGTTCAGTTATAAGATGAAAAACTACGCCCTGCTCGACGAGCAGGGCCGGCTGCGCATCAAAGGCTCTGGGTTGCGCTCGCGCGGTCTAGAGTTGTTTCAGCGCGAGTGGCTGGAAGAAATGCTCTTGCTCCTACTCAAAGGCGAGAAGGAAAAAATTCCCGAGCTTTACGCCCAATACCAGAGCGACATTGAGCAACACAAGCGAGATATCTCTTGGCTCGCCAAGACCGAGACGCTGCAAGATTCCCTCGATAGTTATCAGGCCAAGGTAAAAGCCAAAAAGCGCAACGCCGCGGCGCCCTATGAACTCGCGCTCAAGGCCGAGCGGCCGTACCAACCCGGCGATCAAGTTTCCTATTACGTCACCGGCACCAAGGGAAAAGTAAAAATCAGCGATAACTCCAAGCTCGCGTCCGATTGGGACGTCGAGAAACCGGACGAGAACGTGGAGCATTACAAAGCGAAGCTCAAGGAACTGTACGAGAAGTTTCGGCCATGGATCGACGGCAACGGCAGCGAGGATTTAATCGGCGGGTCTGGCGAAGCTGGCAGCTGAGTATTAAAATCTGGTTCTTTCGGAATTACTGTGAAAAACGTTTTCACCACGAAGGACACGAAGAGCACGAAGTTGTAGGGCCAAGGCGTGCCTTGCCCTCATCCGAACCCTTCGTGATCTTCGTGATGATTAAAACAATCTGATCGTCAGACATGATCCGGACAAAAACCTGAAGGTGCTAAAATCTAGATAATTCCATGAACCGAGTCGCACTGATCACCGGCGGCGCCCGAGGCATAGGCCGCGCCGTCGCGTTAGACTTAGCGTCCGAAGGCTGGACGGTAGCGATTTGCTATCGAACCAGTGCCAGGGAAGCGGCTGAAGTCATCGACACAGTTAAAAAGAATGGGGCTACCGGTCTCGCCGTCGAATCCGACGTGTCGAATCCCGACGCCGCGAGGAACTTAGTCGAGCGCGTGCGGCAAGAGTACGGCCGCGTCGACGCGCTGATCAATGGCGCCGGCCCCTATCATCGCGTTTCCTTGCTCAAGGAAACCAACGACGGCTGGCACTCGATGTTCGACAACAACCTGCACCCGGTATTCTATCTGACTCAAGCGGTCATACCGATCATGAAAGAGCAGCATTGGGGCCGCATCGTCAGCTTCAGCATGGCCAACGCCGAGCAGTTGATCGCCCAGCCCCAGCTTACGGCGCACTACATCACGAAGGTGGGGTTACTCGCCCTGTCGCGCTCATTCGCCAAATTGATCGCGCCGGACGGCATCACCATGAACTGCGTTTCCCCTGGGTTCATCGATTCCGGCAGCGCGCCCAAAGAGGATCTCGACAAGATGATAAAATTAATACCGGCGGGCTATGTCGGCAGCGTCGACGACGCGGTGGGCGCGGTTCGTTACCTATTGTCTGAACAAGCGCGCTATGTTAATGGCGCGAATATACAGCTCAGCGGCGCTTGGGGGGTCTGAGGAAAAAGCTTGAAGGCGAAGCGATAACGTAAGAGAATAATTCAATCGTAACATTCATGGCTATCAACAAAGATCAAGAACGCGCCATCGAACTCATCGGCGAGGCGATGAAACTGCAAATGGCGCAGGAGTTCGACGGTGCGATCCGGCTCTACAAACAGTCCATCGAGCTCTACCCCACCGCTGACGCGCACACCTACCTCGGCTGGGCCTATAGTTTCAAAGGCCAGCTCAACGAAGCCATCGCTCAGTGCGAGATCGCAATTCGCCTCGATCCCGAGTTCGGCAATCCCTACAACGACATCGGCGTTTATTTAATGCAGCAACAAAAACTCGACGACGCAATCCCTTGGCTCGAGCGGGCCAAGAACGCCAAACGCTATGAGCCGCGCCATTTTCCCTACATCAATTTGGGTCGAGTCTATCTGACCAAAGGGATGATCCAGAAGGCGATCGAGGAGTTTAACGGCTCGCTCAGCATCAATCCGGACGACAACGAGCTGGCACAGCTGGTTGACGAGTTGAAAACCAAGTTGCAGTAGCCGGCAAGGCTTACGTTACCGCCCTGATCGAGGCGTAACTCCGGAGGAAAGACGGCACCGGCGCGAATGATTCATATCGTGCTCAGCGCCCGGCGCGATGTTTGACCTCTTCACTGCTGATCTCATAAGCAAACTCGCCGCACTAGCATCTTCAAGGCACATCCGCTTTGCCTTGGCTCCGGCAGGGTTACAAGCCAACGTAATTTGCCCGCAGTTTGACGGCGCAAATTCAGAGCTAGCTTACTTGACTTCACCGATCGCCACGTCAAAGATCTCAACCGCAGTCGCGACATCTTTCGCCGTCACAATCAACGGCGGACAAAAACGCAGCGTGCTTTCGCCGCAGCTGAGCAGCAGCAAACCCTTCTCGAAACATCGTTGCATCACGCGGTCACGCAAATCGCCGTCCGGCCGGTGCCCGCCGTCTTCGAAATCGACGCCAATCATCAGGCCCAAGCCGCGCACGTCGCCGATCGCGGCGTGGCGCCGTTTGAGCCCGGTCAATTGATCTTTGAGAACCGCGCCGACTTTCGCTGAATTGGCGACCAAACCTTCTTCCAGAAGCTCAATCGTCGCCAGCGCCGCGGCGCAAGCAACCGGATTGCCGCCGTAAGTGCTGCCATGGGTGCTGGGCGTCCAGCTGCTGATTTCGTCGCGCGCGATCATCGCGCCGAGCGGCATGCCGCTGGCGATGCCCTTTGCCGTGCAAAGTATATCCGGCTCGATGCCCCAGTGTTCGCTGGCGAACATCTTGCCTGTACGGCCGAAGCCCGACTGGATTTCGTCGGCGACGAGCAGAATACCATGCCTGCGGCAAAGCTCTTGGAGCATCGGCAAATACTCCGGTGGCGGTACGATGTAACCGCCTTCCCCTTGCACGGGCTCGACAAAGATCGCCGCGACTTCTTCGGGCCGCACATCGTGGCGAAAAACAACCTGCTCCAAGACATTGACGCACTCGATGCCGCAGGAGCCATATTTCAATTGATAGGGACACCGGTAGCAGAAGCCGTAGGGCACATGATGTACGCCGGGAATCAGTGGGCCGAAATGCGCGCGGTGCGACGACCTACTGGCGGTGAGCGACAGCGATCCCATGGATCGGCCATGAAACGCGCCGTAAAAAGCGATCACGTGCTGGCGCTTGGTGTGATAGCGCGCCAGTTTGAAAGCCGCCTCCACGGTCTCCGTGCCGGAATTGGTGAAGAAAACCTTCTTAGCGCCCTTTCCCGGCGCCAATCGAGCGAGCTTTTCAGCCAGCTCGACCATCGGCTCGTAGTAAAAATCGCTGCCACAAATGTGCAAAAACTTGCGCGCCTGCTCCTCTATCGCTTTGACCACGCGCGGATGGGCGTGGCCCGTGTTGGCCACGGCGATGCCTGCCATAAAGTCGAGAAATAAATTTCCGTCGACATCTTCGATCACACAGCCGCGTCCCTCCTTGACGACCAAAGGATAAACGCGGCCGTACGCCGGCGCGGTAAACTTCTCGTCGCGCTCGACGATCGCTTTGGCCTTGGGGCCGGGCAGAGGTGTTTTGATGTGGGGGATTTTCATAAATGACCAGTTTGAGTGAATGGAGGCCTGGAATAATGGTTGTTGCGGGCTGCCTGTAAAAAAGAATTGACCACGGAGGCACAGAGTTCGCAGAGTTTGGAGAATTTCTTAATCAAAAACACTTTACTCCGCGCCCCCGCGCCTCGGCGGTGCCATCTCCGAGCCGTGCTTCACAGGAAAGCCTGAAGATTTGGAATAATAAGTAACCATCCGCATTTTTCCATCACTCCCATACTCCGTCACGCCATTTCTCCATTCTATTCCGCGTTATCGATCTGTGCCTTTTGCAGTTTGCCTGAATAGTCGACGTAGATCGACTTCCACTCGGTAAAAATATCGTACACCGTCGTGCCCGCTTCGCGGTGGCCGTTGCCGGTGTCTTTGACGCCGCCAAATGGCAGATGCACTTCGGCACCGATGGTCGGGCCGTTGATATAGGTAATGCCCGCCTCGATGTCGCGCATGGCGCGAAACGCGCGCGTCACGTCGTTGGTATACATCGAGCTCGACAATCCGTAAGCCGTGCCGTTGAGCACCTCGATCGCTTCCTCGAAGCTGGAAATTTCAATGATCGACAGCACCGGCCCGAAAATCTCTTCCTGGGCGATGCGCATGCCGGGCTTGACCCGATCGAAGATCGTCGGCTGGAAAAAGTAGCCGCCGGCGCAATTGTCTGAATCGTCAATCGCTCCGCCGGTTAATAGGCGCGCCCCCTCGCTCTTGCCGATCTCGATATAGCGCAGAACTTTTTCCCGCGCCGCTTGATTGATCAGCGGCCCCATCTCGACGCTTTCATCGAGACCGTCGCCGATTTTTATCTTCTGCGCGCGCTCGACGAGTGCGTCAGTTACTTTTTTAGCGACGTCACGATGGACGATCAATCGACTGGTGGCCGTGCAGCGCTGGCCGGTGGTCCCGAAAGCGCCCCACAGCGCGCCTTCGACCGCGAGATCGAGGTCGGCATCTTCCATGACGATCTGCGCGTTCTTACCGCCCAGCTCCAGCGATACGCGTTTTAGATTCTGCCCGCATACCGACGCGATCTCGCGTCCCACCGCGGCCGAGCCGGTGAACGATACCAACTGCACGTCCTTATGGCGCACCAGTGCCGCGCCCACCTCTTCACCTCGGCCGTGAAGCAAATTAACCACACCCGGAGGGACGCCGGCCTCATTGAGAATCTCGACGAATCGGGTGGCCGTGTGCGGCGTATCCTCGGCCGGTTTTAGAATCACCGTATTGCCGCAGATGAGCGCGGGGAAAAGTTTCCAGGTGGGAATCGCCAGCGGAAAATTCCACGGCGTGATCAGCGCGCAAACGCCGATCGGCGTGCGCACCGACATAGCGAACTTGTTGGGCAGCTCCGCCGGTGTGGTCTCGCCGAATAGCCGGCGCCCTTCGCCGGCGTTGAGAAAAGCACAGTCGATCCCTTCTTGGACATCGCCGCGGGTTTCTTTCAATACCTTGCCCATCTCGCGCGTCTCGATGCGCGCCAGTTCTTCTTTGTATTTTTTCAAAAGCTCGCCGACACGGTAGAGAATCTCGCCGCGCTTGGGCGCCGGCACCAGCCGCCAACTGGCGAAAGCCTTCTTGGCAGCCTGTACCGCCGCGTCGATCTCAGCAATGTCCGATGCGGGGAATAAACCGATCAGATCGTTGTGGTTGGCCGGGTTACGGTTTTCGAAAGTTTTTTCGGACTTGGCTGCCAACCACTTGCCGTCGATATGATTGAAAAATTGTTGCGCCATCATCATTCTCCCAGGCGATTTCCCGTCCGACCAGCCAACTTCCGCTGCTAGGTCAATTGTAAGTGTCTCGCGGCCTGAACACAACGTCATTTTGCCGCCAAGAGCCCTAGCGGAAGGCTCAACATCGCCCCCCTCTTACAGGATTTTATTGATTTTTCGCGGTCAATTGGATAGCTTCTGGCCACCCATGCGGTCAGCACCGTGACCAAGAAAGAAGGACTTAGAATGAAGTCTCGAATGTTTTGCAGACTCAGCGTCTTGGTGGCGATCTTATCGGCTGGCAACGCCAACGCCGCCGAAGAGTTTTACAAAGGCAAATCGATTCGCATCGTCGTCGGATTTTCCGCCGGCGGCGGCTTCGATACCTACGCCCGCGCTATCTCGCGCCACTTGAGCAAGCATATCCCGGGCAACCCCAATATTGTCGTCGAAAACATGACCGGTGCCGGCAGCCTGATCGCCGCCAATCATGTCTTCAAAGTCGCCAAACCGGACGGCTTGACCATCGGCCATTTCATCGGCGGCTTCTTCCTTGGCCAAGTTCTCGGCCAACCGGGCGTCGAATTTGACGCCCGCAAGTTCGAGTTCATCGGCGCGCCGGTCAGCGATCACGTCGTCTGTGCCCTCACCAAAGCGAGCGGCATCAACAGCGTGGAAAAATGGATGGCGTCCAAAACTCCCGTGAAGCTGGGTGGCCTCGCGCCCGGCACTTCGACCCCGGACAACGCCACGCGTATCTTGAAAGCCGCCCTGGGCCTGCCGATCCAACTTGTCACCGGCTACAAAGGCACCGCCGACGTGCGCTTGGCCGCCGACGGCGGCGAGATCGCCGGCGGCTGCTGGGGTTGGGATTCGATCAGCGTCACTTGGCGCAAGGCCCTCGATACCGGCGACGCGGTCGTCGTGCTCCAAGCCAACCGCAAAAATCACCCCGACCTGCCCAACGTGCCGCAGGCGATCAAGTTTGCGAAAACCGACGAAGGCCGCAAGATGATCGAAGTCGGCATCCACGGCGATAGCGATATCGTGCGCACCTACACCCTGCCGCCCGGCACGCCGAAGGATCGCGTGCAGATGTTGCGCAAAGCATTCGAAGCCACTCTCAAAGATGCCGAGTTCGTTGCCGATGCCAAAAAAGCCCGCCTCAATATCGACTATATCCCCGCCGATGAGATCGAGAGGGATATCATGGGGCTATTCAAGCTCGATCCAGCGCTGGTCGCCAAGCTCAAGGATGTTCTTTACAATTAGCCGCCACACTGATAATGAGCGGCGACTGTTTTCGCTAAGAACACGACGGGACATAAGTTCATATGGATTTGGTCAGCGCGCTTTTTTCCGGACTGGTTCAAGTTTTCAACTGGTCGACCTTTAGCTTGATGATCGTCGGCATCGCCGTCGGCTTCGTCGTCGGCATTCTTCCCGGTCTCGGCGGCCCGACGGCGATGGCACTCATGTTGCCGTTTGTTTTTAAGATGAACGCCGTTGAGGCTTTCGCCTTCTTATTGGGCATGACGGCAGTCACGGCGACCACCGGCGACATCACGTCAGTTTTGTTTGGCGTCCCCGGTGAACCGACCACCGCATCGACCATCGTCGATGGCCACGCCATGTCGCGCAATGGCGAAGCCGGCCGCGCCTTGGGGGCGGTGCTGATGAGCTCCCTGGTCGGCGCCGTATTCGCCGGCGTCGCACTCGGCGCCGCCGTGCCGATCATTCGGCCTTTAGTTCTCTCCTTCGGCTCGCCCGAATTCTTCATGCTGGCGATTCTCGGTATTTCTTTCGTCGCGTCGTTGAGCGGCGAAGATCCATTGAAGGGGATTATTTCCGGCGGCATCGGCCTCATGCTCGCCACGATCGGCTTGGATCCGATTTCCGGCATTCAACGCTACACCTTCGGCCAGTTATTTCTTTGGGACGGCATCGGCTTGGTGCCGATCACCATCGGCTTCTACGCGATTCCTGAAACCATCGAGCTCGCCGTCCTCGGCAGCAGCATCGCCAAGAAAGAAGTCGGCGAGCTCGGTGGGGTCATGGAAGGCGTCAAAGACACCTTCCGCCACTTTTGGTTGGTCATTCGCTGCAGCGCGCTCGGCACCGTCATCGCGATCATTCCCGGCATGGGCGCAGCGACAACCCAGTGGCTGGCATACGCGCATGCCGTGCAAAGCTCGCCGAACAAAGAGCGATTTGGCAAAGGCGATGTGCGCGGCGTGTTAGGACCAGGCGCGGCGAACAATTCAACCCTCGGCGGCAGTTTAATCACGACCATCGCCTTCGGCGTTCCGGCCAGCGTGGTCATGGCGATCTTACTGGGCGCTTTCATCATCCAAGGCATCGTGCCTGGCCCTGACATGCTGCTACCGCCACCCAAGGGCAAACTCGATCTCACCTTTTCGTTTGTCTGGGTCATCATCATCTCCAACATGATCACGGTAGCGGTCTGTTTTCTGTTTTTAAAACCGCTGGCGAGAGTGACTCAAGTGCGCGGCGGGATCATTATTCCGATCATCCTCATCTTGATCTATCTCGGTGCCTTCGCCGAGAAGAACGCTTTCGAGGACATGATCATCGTGCTCTTTTTCGGCGCTCTCGGTTGGATCATGGAGAAACTCGACTGGCCGCGGCCGCCGGTGCTGTTGGGACTTGTGCTCGGGCCGCTGTCAGAAAACCGCTTGTTCCTATCGACCGACAATTACGGTCTCGCTTGGACGCACCGGCCGGGGGTCATCGGCATTTTTATCGTCACCCTCTTGGGCATCATTTATCCGATGATTAAGAATCGCCGCGAGCAGCGCCAGCAAGCTGAAGCAGCCGGTACTGGACAAACGAAGATTGAAGTGTCCGGCGATCGACGGCTGCATATTGGAACGGCCGCGTGGTTTACCATTACACTCATCGTTCTCCTCGCCTGGGCGCTTTGGAGCAGCCGTAACTTTGGCTACCGCGCCGGACTATTTCCCTGGGTCATCGGCATACCTACGTTTGTTCTCTCGATCTTGCAGCTGGCGCGGGATATCGGCGGCAAGCAAAAAAAGGCCGTCGCAGTCGCGGGCGAAGAAACCGAGGTGGAAATCGCCCCGGCGGTGGTCCGTCAAAGGACCATCGCCGTGATCGGCTGGACCGTCGGCTTTTTCTTGGCCATCTGGCTCCTGGGCTTTTCCATCGCCGTGCCGCTGATGATCCTTTCGTATTTGAAATTCGCCGGCAAAGAGAGTTGGCTGATGACGGCGCTAGTGACTTTTTTCTCGTGGCTATTCTACTGGGGATTGTTCGAGAAGCTGCTCAACGTGCCGTTTCCGGAAGGACTGCTGATCGGTTTGATCAGAGGCGGACAGTAGGGACGATAGCTAGCAGAGGTCAGATGTCGGAAGTCAGAGGTAAAAAGTCAGCATGCTATTCGGAGGCAATTGCTGACATTTGATCTCTGGTTCGTCAATCGCTCACCTCAGCTCGCGCCGCCAAACCGCGCCAGACTCTTTCCGGCGTGAGCGGCAAGTCATACAAACGCAACCCCGTCGCACGGCACAACGCATTGCCGATCGCGGCGGCCACCGGTAACAGACCACCCTCGCCCGTGCCTTTCGAACCGTACGGACCTGGGCCGTTGTGGCTTTCGACCAGAATGGTTTCGAATTCCTTCGGCAAGCTGTCAAAGTTCGGCACCCGGTAGTCGACCAGATTCGGATTTAATAGCTGGCCGTCTTTGTAGATCATCTCCTCCATCAGGCTGTGACCGATGGCGTTCATCACGCCGCCTTCATCCTGGCCTTCGCACAGCACCGGATGGATCGCTCGGCCGACGTCGGCGAGGGAAACATACTTGAGCAGTTTTACTTCACCCGTATCGCGATCGACTTCCACTTCCGCCGCACCCCAGCTGATTTCCCAAAAATTGGTCGGCGAGCCAAGCGCGGCCTTGGGACTTTTGATCGATTGATAGGCGCCGCGGCCGATTAGCTCTCCCGACCTCGATAAGAAAACTCTGTGCATCAATTCAGTAAATGTCAGTGTTTGGTTCTTAGCGCCGGCAATCTTGCCGCCGCTCAACTGAAGCTGCTCGGATTTAGTTTTTAAAATCCGCGCCGCGTGGCGCAGCAGTTGCCGCTTTAAATCCTGCGCCGCCCGCTGCACGGACAGGCCCATGACGACCATGGAACTGCTCGCATTAGTGTTCACATCGTAAGGCGTGACTTCGGTGTCCAGGGTTGCCACGGTCACAGCATCGAATGGAATTGCCAATTCCTCGGCAACGACCTGACTCAATGCGGTGCGTGCGCCTTGTCCGACCTCGACCGTGCCGGTTAACAACACCACGCTGCCGTCAGCGTTCATTTTCACCGCCGCCGATGAAACTTTATAGGTGCCACCGCCGTCCTTCATGCAGACGGCGAGCCCTCTGCCGCGATTGGGCTCGGTGATTTTTCGCTTCCAGCCGATCTCCTCCGCCGCCTGCATCAAGCCGGCTTTGAGATCGCAATCCACCGGCGTGTCGCCGGGCGTGTAGAGGTCACCCTTCTTCAAAAGATTCTTAATCCGGAAATCGAGCGCATCAAGGCCAAGTTTGTCGGCGATGATGTCCATCTGCGACTCGTACGCCCAGGTCACTTGCAAAGTGCCGAAACCACGATAGGCACCCGCCGGCACGGTGTTGGTGTAAACCGTGTAGGCGTCGGTTTTCATATGTGGAATACGGTAGGGACCGAAGCAGCGATAACCCGCCTTCTGCGTCACCCGCGGGCCGGCATCGGCGTAGGCACCGGTCTCCATGTGAATCAAGCATTGGCGCGCCACCAATTTCCCGTCCTTGCTCACGCCGGTTTTGATCTTGACCCGCGCCGGATGGCGCGTGACGGTTTTAAAACTCTCTTCGATGGTATGCGCCAAACGCACCGGCCGCTTGGCTTTCCACGAGAGCACCGCCGCCAACGGTTCAGTTTTTACCGCCAGCTTCCCGCCGTAACCTCCGCCGACGTAAGGCACGATCACACGAATCTTGCTAAGCGGCAGGTGAAAAATATCATGGAGATGTTCGCGCAAGGTGAACGGCTCCTGGGTGCCGGCCCAAAGCGTCAGGCGGTCGCCCTCGAAGTGCGCCACCGTCGCGTGCGGCTCCATGGAAAAATGCTGCACTCTCGGAAAAGTAAAAATATTTTCAAAAACATGATCGGCTTTCTTGAATCCTTCGTCGACGTCGCCGTTGGCGTAACTGAAGCGATAGCAAAGATTGGTGCCGGAAAATTCCTTGGGCGCCTCGTAGCTCTGCCCCATGAGCTCGCCGCCTCTGGCCGAGACATCGTGCACCAATGGCGCGCCGTCAGCCAACGCCTCGTCCAAATTCGTCACCGCCGGCAGCTCTTCATAGTCGACTTCGATCAATTCCAGAGCCGCGCTTGCGGTTGCCTCATCGATCGCCGCCACCGCCGCCACCGGATCGCCGGCGTAACGCACTTTGTCCACCGCCACGATAGTTTGATCCTTGTAGGCCGCACCGAACATGCGGAGATTTTTCTGATCCTCACGGGTCACCACCGCGTACACGCCGGCGAGCTTTTGCGCTTTGCTGGCGTCGACGCGCTTGAGCTTGGCGTGCGCATAGGGGCTGCGCAGAACCTTGCCATGGGCCATGCCCGGCAGATCGACATCGACCGTGTAAAGCGCATCACCCGTGACTTTTTCCGCGCCATCGTTGCGCGGTTCGGCGTGGCCAATGACTTGGTAAGCTTGTCCCTTCTTCATTCACAAACCTCGTTGCCAAAATTTCTCTTCACCCACTCAAGCGCTTGTTCCCGGCTGGTCAATTCGCCGCCCAGCTGCGCGTCCTCGACTTGCCGCATGATCTGTGCGAACAGCGGGCCGGGCTTGAATCCCAATTGAATCAAATCACCGCCGCGCACCAACGGCGCCGGGCGAATCTCATCATCCTTCAGTTCGGCTAGCCGTTCCCCGCAAAATTGGTAGTATTGTAAATCGCCGTTGGACGATAGCGCATCGATGCGCGCCAGCTCCAACAGCTCAGCGATCCCGTCTTCGCGGAGAAAGCGCTTGAGCGTGCTCAAGCGCATTTGCGGCGCCTGCACATGGCGCAAGTGATTGCGCACCAGATAAGCGACCCGCTCCCACACCGCGCGGCCGCGCTTGAGCCGCTTAAGAATATCCTCCGCCATCGCCGCGCCCTGTTCGGTGTGGCCGTAAAAAGTGATTCGATGCGCCTCCTGCCGTATACAAACAGGCTTGGCGATATCGTGCAATAGACAGCCGTACGCCAACGTTTCCGACGGCGACTCCAATTGGCTGAGCAAGAGCAGGGTGTGCGTGAAGACATCTCCTTCGGGGTGGTAATCCGGACTCTGCGCCGTGCCTTTCATCGCCACCACCTCGGGCAACAACACCGTGAGCAAGCCGCTCCGATCGAGCAGCTCGAAGCCGCGCCGCGCGCCGCCCTCGGTTAGGATCCGCGTCACTTCGTCGCCGATGCGCTCCCATGAGATTTGCGTTATCGTCGCGGCCAACTGCTCGATCGCCGCGAAAGTCGGCGGGTCGATGTCGAATTTGAGGCTAGCGGCGAAACGCACCGCGCGAATCATGCGCAGCCGGTCCTCGGCAAAGCGCTCATGGGCGTTGCCGATGGCGCGCACACAGCGCCGCTGCAAGTCTCGCTTGCCATCGACCAGATCGATCACCCGATCCACCATCGGATCGTAGATCATTCCGTTGATGGTAAAGTCGCGCCGCTGGATATCTTCTTCGAGGCTACCGTAGCGAACCTGGCTCGGATGGCGGCCGTCGAGATAAGGTCCATCGAAGCGAAAGCTCGCCACTTCGAAGGGCTGGCGGTCGACGAGCACGAGCATGACACCGAACTGGGCGCCTACGGGAATGGTTTCGCTAAAAAGTTTTTGAATCTGCTCGGGGCGGGCGTTGGTCGTGATGTCGTAGTCTTGCGGCGTCTTGCCGAGCAACATATCGCGCACACAGCCACCGGCAAGATACGCTTCATAGCCCTCCTGCCGCAACCGTTGAACGATAAAGATGGCGCTCTCACGCGAAGACATCGGCGAAGTCACAACCGATGGATACTCGATTGTCTATCAAAAAGGTAGCGACGGGCAATAAACGAATCCACTTCGCGATCGGGGTCTTGACCCCGGTCTTGACCAACAGAGATGTTCAACCCCTTTTGGAAACCACCATTAATGGTTCCACGCTTAAATCAGCGTGGGTAAGTCGGACTGAGCGACGGCAGCAACTCCTGAACCTTGGCCTGAAGTTCCTGGAAGGTGAAGGGCTTGACGATGTAGCCGTTGCAGCCCGCGGCGGTGCAGGCCTTGAGATCGGCATCGCGAAACATTGCGGTTGCCGCAAGAATCGGTACGTCTTTCATCTCAGGTTTCTCCCTGAGCTCCCGCGCCGCCTGCCAGCCATCCATGCCCGGCATCATGATATCGAGAATTATCAGATCGGGTCGATCGGCGAGCGCCTTGTCGATCCCCTCTCGCGCCAGCTTGGCGACTATTGGGGCGAATCCCATCAGCTCCACCTGCCAGCTCAGCAACTCGCGCATATCGGCATGGTCTTCGATGATCAGAACTTTTTTCATGGTCGTCAACCTCGTTACCGATCAGCAACGGATCCCGGTATCGAGACACGCCGACTATGCCATGGCTAGGTAATTCCGATCAAGCGGCGGCTGCAAGGCTATGGTTTACTTCACCGCGATTTTTTTCTGATCGCCGACGATGACGGTGATCAGCTTATCCGGTTGCAAGAACTGCTTGGCGACGCGCAGAACGTCGTCGGCGCTCACTTTGCCGATGAGTTCGCTGTAACGATCGGCGAAGTCGAGTCCGAGCCCAAACAACTCGACCTGCCCGAGAAAGCCGGCGACCCGGCGATTGGTGTCGAAGCGGAGCGGGAAACTGCCGGTCAAATAGTTTTTGGCGTCGCTCAGCTCTTGCTCACTGACCGGCTGCTCGCGTAGCTTGCGGATCTCGTCTTGGGCCAGGCGAATCGCTTCCGCCGCCGACTCATTTTTGGTCTGCATGATGAACTGAAACGAGCCGTGGCTCTGGTCCGCGCCAAAGTAGCTATAGACGGAATAGGCCAAGCCGCGCTCGTTGCGGATCGAGTCCATCGCCCGCGACGAGAAACCACCGCCACCGAGAATGTAATTCATCACTTGGATCGCGTAGTAATCCGGATGGCGCCGCGCCACGCCGGCGTGTCCGAGAATGATATTGGCTTGGGTAAGCTCCTTGTTCAGCCGGATGATCCGCGGCGCACCAATGGTGGATGGAGCCGGCGGCGGCACGCTTTCGGCGCCTTTGCTCCAGCCGCGTAGAGCTTGATTGAGCGCTTGGCTAATCTCGCGCTCCGAGACATCGCCAACCACCGAAATGATCGAACGGTTGGGCCGGTAATAGCGGGTGAAGAAATCTTTCAGGCTTCGCCCCTGCAAACTCTTCACCGACGCCTCGGTCCCTTCAACCGGCCGGCCGTAAGCCGTTTGCGGAAACAACGCCGCGGCGAATGCCCGTCCAGCGACCGTGCCGGGATCCTCTTCTTGCGCCTTGAGGGCGGCGATGATCGCTTGCTTTTGCCGGTCAATCTCGTCCTGCGGAAAAGTCGACGAGGTTAAAATCTCGGCCAACAGCTCCAAGCCGGTGGCCAAGTCTTTCTTGAGTATCGTCATGCTGATGCTGGCGACGTTTTCGCCGGCGCCGCTGGCCAAGCTCGCGCCGATGAAATCCAGCGTCTCGCTGATCTGCAGCGCGCTACGCCGGGCGGTCCCGTAGGTGAGCAGCTTCGAGGTCAAATTCGCCAGCCCCGCTTGATTCGCCGCTTCATGGCGCGAACCGGCGTCGATCAATAATTCGATCGCCACCATCGGCAATGCGCGCTGCTCCGAAGTGAGCAACACCAAGCCATTGTTCAGCACCGAACGCTTCGGCACCATGCTCGCCTGAGCCGTCAGCGCTGACAGACCGAGAACAAAGACCGCGATCAGTTTGAGCATAGGTTTTTTCATTTACCGTCGACCACGCTGCTCGCAGCGTGGAACCTTTAAATAGGGTTTCCAAAGGGGGCGAGCATCCCCTTTGCGATATTTCAATAGCGGCGGGGTTCAATACCCCGCCCGCGAAGTAGCTTCGTTTATTGACGTTTCGCTTTGGTGGGAATCAAGATGCCAACCGTACGCCGGTCCCGCTCAAGATATTTCCTTGCGACGCGGCGGAGATCTTCGCGGCTGACTTTCCGGATGCCGTCCAAATAGTCGTTCATCTGGCGCCAGCCACCCGCTATTTCATAGTATCCGATCTTCATCGCCTGGCCGAAGATCGAGTCCTGGGCGAAGACGAACGCCGCCTCGACTTGGTTCTTGGCTTTTAGTAGCTCTTTATCGCCGACCAGATCGTTTTTCACTTTCTCCAGCTCGCGATCGATTTCGCGCTCCAACTCCGTCGCGTCCTTGCCCGGCAAAAGCTGCGCCGAAATCGAAAAACCGGTGGGATCGATCGACACGGCGCTGTAGTCGGCATCGATTCCATTGGCCAGCCGTTTCTTATAAACCAACTCGTGGTGCAGCCGCGAACTGCGCCCGCCGGCGAGCACGACGGAGAGTAAATCCAGCGCGAAGCTATCCGGGCTCGTGTGATTGGGCGCGTGATAATACATCGTGATGAACGGCAGCTCGGCTTCTTTCTTGAGCGTGACGCGCCGTTCGCCTCGCTGCTCCGGTTCCGTGACTTTAACCTTCGGCGCCTCGGCACCGCGGGGAACTATTCCATAGGCCGCCTTAATCTTAGGCAGTATCTCCGCCGTGGAAAAATCGCCGGTGACGACAATGAAGGCGTTATTCGGCGCATAATAAAGTTTGTAGAAGTCGATCAAATCCTGGCGCGAGAGATTCTGAATGTCTTCCATCCAACCGACCACCGGCCGGCGGTAAGGATGAACCGTGTAAGCGACCGCGTTGGCCACTTCACCGAGGGCCGACGCCGGATTGTCGTCCGTGCGCATGCGCCGTTCTTCTTGAATGACTTTTTTCTCGGGCTCGAAGTATGTTTCGCCCAACAGTGCGTTGGCCATTCGGTCCGCTTCCAATTCGAGCTGGATATGAATCTTATCGCGGCTCATGGTCGCAAAGTAAACCGTCATATCGGTGGAGGTAAATGCATTGGAGCGCCCGCCATTTTTGGCGATGATGCGCGAGTATTCTTCCGGGCCCGTGGTCGGCGTACCCTTGAAGAGAAAGTGTTCGAGGAAATGCGCCAAGCCGCTCTTGCCGTCCTTTTCATTGCGCGAGCCGACCCGATACCAAACCTGGAAAGTGACCGAAGGGCTCTTGTGGTCTTCAAGGAGCAGCACTTTGAGGCCGTTGTCGAGAACGACTTCTTGAACCGGTTCGGCGTAAGAAAGAGCAAGACTCGAGGCGAAAAAGTAAAAAACCAGGAGCAAACCGAATCGTCGTCGAAACATCATGCTTAAAGTTAATGGATGCGCACTCAAAGTCAAGCGAGCTGCCCGCCGGCGACTTACACTTCACCAATCGCCAATATTTGACCAACGCTCAATCCACTTGCCTCCATCCGCGATCCTCGCCTTGCCAACACTCGATCATTTCATCACACCATTACTCCAGTCTCGGCGCCGGACGCCGCGCCAAGAAAACCAGCAACGCCGAGCAAAAATAAGAACCCATGAAACAGAGAAAGATCAGCCGATAGTTGCCGAAATAATCGAAAGCCACGCCGGCGAGCAGCGCGCCGAAGCCGAGCCCGCCTTTGTGGAACGGGTCGAGAACGCTGCTGATCGCGCCGAAGGCGCGCCGGCCGTAATAACGCGCGATGAGAATTTGTCCGAGCACGGCCGCACCGCGCGCATTGGCGCCGAATAGAATGGCAAAAATAAAGGCGCCGGCCGGTCCATCGACTTGGGTCAGAAAAGCCACCGTCACTGCGGCAGCCAGCATGGTCACGACGTTCAGGCCGCGCGCGCTGACCCGCTCCGCCAACGCGCCCCACAGGCCGTTACCGAACGCGCCGCAGAGCGCCATCAGGCTTACCGCGCCGGCGGCGATCGCCGGCGCGATTTTCACATCGGTGAAATACGCCGCAGTATGAAACGCGGTGCCGCCGGTGCCGACGGACGCCAGGAAGGCGCTCGCCACCAGCAGCCAGAGCGTGCGCGTGCGCAGCGCGTCGGCGCGCTCCCAGCTGGACTCAGACGCTTCATCAGTGGCATTTTTATTCGCTGCATCCAACTCGCCATCCGCCGGCGCGATGCCGTCCGGAAACAATCCGAGGTCTTCGGGCTGGCGGCGTAAGAAAATCAATCCTGGGATGACCACCAGCAGCCACAGTGCAATTCCCAGCGCCAAAAACGCGCTGCGCCAACCATAATGAGTCACGAAAAATTGATAGACTAAAGACAGTCCCGCCGAGCCCAACGGCGTCGCCATCGCCACCAACCCCATCGCCCGCGGCCGCTTGACATGAAACCAATTGGCCACCGCGGTAAACGCGATCATGCCGCAGAGTAAAAACTCGGTCAGCGCGCGCGCCGGAATAAACGTCGCGTAAAACTGCCAAGGCGCGCTGCTCATACTCACGCCAAAGGCGAGCAATCCCACTAACGCGCCGCCGAGCGGCAACAACAGCCGCGGCCCGAGACGATCAGCAAGCGGTCCGAACAACGGCGACAGTAAACCACCGGATAGCGATCCGATCGTAATCGCCGCCGCCATCAGGGTTCTACTCCAGCCGAGATCCTCGCTGATCGGTTTCAACACCACGGCCATCGTGATGTTGCTCACCCCCGCTGCGAGCACCCCGGCAATCATCGTGATCGCGACGATCACCCAGCCGTAGAAAAAAGGCAGTTGCACGAGCCAGTCTTACTACACTTTGGAAAAGGAGAAAGAGGAGATTCTGCTTTTTTAGAAGTTTGCGCGGCCAAAGCAACGGCGAGCACCCCTAGGTCGAGTTAGCGCAGGGTAACCCGACACGCTTTAGCACCGGTCATTTGACTCGCCTGCTCCTGCACCATACTATGCTGCCAACTTAGGAGGACATCATGGCTGACGTTACCGACATGCGGGGTTATATCGAACTGCTCAAAGAAATGGGCGAGCTGCGCGAGTTTGACGGCGTGGATCTGAACTTGGAAGTGGGCGCGCTGACCGAGCGGGCGGCGGAGAAGGAAGGGCCGGCGCTGCTGTTTAATAATTTCAAGAATTATCCAGCGGGTTTTCGCGTGATCACAAATGTCTTTCGCACTTGCAAACGCACCGGCCCGGCGATGGGAATTAACGAAGAGAACGGCATCGATTATCTTTACGCTTGGAGAAAAAAACTCGCGGCATACAAACCCGTCCCCGTGCAGCAGGTCGAAGGCGGCCCGGTGATGGAAAATCAGATGGCCGACGACCAAGTCGATCTGTACAAGTTCCCGACACCGAAATGGCATGATCTCGACGGCGGGCCGTTTATCGGCACGGGCTGCGGCGTTATCACCAAGGACTTGGACACCGGCAAGATCAACGTCGGCACCTACCGCGTCATGGTGCAGGACAAAAACCATGTGTCGGTAAAAATGAACATGGGCAAGCATGGCCGGCTCTCCTTCGAACGGGCGCGCGACGCGGGCAAGCCGCTGCCCGTCGCCATCACGCTCGGCCAAGGCCCGGCGGTTTTCCTCGCGGCGCAGATGCCGCTGCCGCCGGACGTAAACGAATTTGAATTCGCCGGCTACTTGCAAGGCGCGCCGGTGGCGGTCGCGCGCGGCGCTGTGACTGGATTGCCGATTCCGGCCAATGCAGAAATCGTCCTCGAAGGCGAACTGCCGCCGATGAAAGACGAAGACATGCCGAAGGAAGGACCCTTCGGCGAGTGGCCAGGATATTTCACCGATGAGAATGTCGGCGAGACGCCGGTGATGACCGTGAAACGCGTCTACTATAGAAACAATCCTATATTGCTCGGTGCGCCACCGCTCAAACCGCCGGCAAGTTATTTGCCAATGCCCCTCGGCGCCGCGACTTTGTGGGAGCAGTTGGAAAAAGCTGGCATACCGGAAGTCAAAGGCGTGTGGGGTTTTGTTTACGGCGGACAGCCAGGACCGTTTACCGTGGTTTCGATCAAACAACGCTACGCCGGGCACGCCAAACAGGCTTTGCTCGTCGCCGCGGGCGCCCGCGCCGGCGCCTACGGCGGTAAATTCGTCGTCGTGGTCGACGATGATATCGATATTACGAATCCTGGCGAAGTGATCTGGGCGATCGCCACCCGCTGTTACGTGCGCGGCGGCATCGACATCATCAAAGACGTGTGGGCGTCAGTCTGCGAGCCGGCCATGCCGCCGGAAGAACGCTCGCCGCGCGGCTACACCTCCGACCGCGTTTTAATTGACGCCTGCCGGCCCTATAAATGGATGGACCAGTTCCCGGCGGTCAATGCGTTTGAGAAAGAATTCAAAGACAAGATTGAGAGCAAGTTTAAAATTTAGGTTCTTCCGGGTTTACTGTGAAGATGTTTTCACCACGAAGGACATGGTTCGACTAAGCTCACCACAGGCTACAAGAACGAAGTTCGGAGTTTTAATTATCCGAACCCTTGGTGTCCGGAGCGTGGCCTGAGCGACGTCGAAGGGTGCTCTTCGTGGTGAACATAATTAACTGAACCTGACACATTATCCACACACAAGCCTGAAGAGCCAAAATTTAGCCAATCTTGCCAAGCCAACTCGGGGCAACGAAATGTTTTGCCGGGTGCAGCGTCAAACTAGATAATATTCGTCCGCGCGGCGGCCTAAAGAAGGGAGTCGTCTCATGGGTACAATCGAAGCGCTCAGTTTGGCGATGGGCACGGCATGGACATCCGGCATCAATCTCTACGCCACGGTGGCGGCATTGGGGATCGCCAATCAAGCTCAGCTGATTCAGTTGCCGCCAGATCTCCAGGTGCTCAGCCATCCGGCGGTTATCGCCATCGCCTGCATCATGTACGTGATTGAATTTTTCGCCGACAAAGTGCCCTACGTCGACAGCGGCTGGGACGTGCTCCACACTTTTATCCGCATACCTGCAGGCGCGATTCTCGCCGCCCGTTCTCTTGGCGACATGAATCCGGCCTTGGAGCTTGCCGCCCTGTTGGCCGGCGGTTCGATCGCGCTCGCCGCCCATGGCGTGAAGGCGACAACGCGCCTGGCGATCAACGCCAGTCCCGAGCCATTCAGCAACTGGGCCGCCAGCGTCACTGAAGACGTCGCGGTTTTCGGCAGCGTGTGGATGATGTTCAATCATCCGATCATCATGCTGATCTTCGTCGCCACATTCGTTGCGCTTTGTTTTTGGCTGGTGCCAAAACTCTTTCACTTGGCCAAGCGTGGTTTCGTGGCGCTGCGCGACAAGATTCGCGGCGTGAAGCCGGATCAGTCCGCGCCCACCGGCTCGTCACCGCAACCAACGTAATTCGTCTTCGTGTTGAGAAAAATGATTCTTTCGGGTTTCTTGTGAAGAAGAATTCACCACAGAGACACAGAGCTCGCATGGTTCGACAAGCTTACCATGAACGGAAATAAGCCGATCACCCTGAGCCTGTCGAAGGGTTCTGCGTCTGGAGTCTGTCCTGAGCGAGGTCGAAGGGCTCCTCCGGGGCAATTTCCGAGCCCTGGTTCACAGGAACTCCTGATGACAGAGAAACATTTTTGAAAGGCCCGAATAGCCATGGCGCAGACACCCAACAACCCGCTGCCCGCGACGCCCCTGACCCTCGACGGATCTTATATCTTGCATCAAATGTTTCGCATCCGCTGGTCGGCGTGGAAGGCGCTCGGCATCGCAGTACAAAAATATGTTCTTGGCAACGCCGACGCGGTCTTCGCTGCGATGGAGCAGAATAAGCAAGAGCCCACCGGCCTTTTCACCCTGCTCGGCCACAAGGGTGATTTGATGCTGGTGCATTTTCGCCGCAGCCTCGAAGAGCTGAGCCAAGCCGAGTTAAACGTCACGCGCGCGGAGATCTACGAGTATCTCGAACCGACGACTTCTTATGTCTCGGTCGTCGAGTTGGGTCTCTACGAAGCATCGGTAAAACTCTTCGGCGAATTGACGACAAAGGGGTTGCGGCCCGGCACCGGCGAGTGGAATGCCGAAGTCGAAGCCGAGCTTGCCAAACAGCGCCAGGCTGCCGCGCCGCGTTTGTGGCCGGAGATCCCGCAGCGCCGCTATTTGTGTTTCTATCCAATGAACAAGTATCGCGGCGAACAAAAAAACTGGTACAGCGAGTCGATCACCGACCGCCAGCGCATGATGCGCGACCACGGCATGATCGGCCGCCACTACGCCGGACGGGTGACCCAGATCATTTCCGGCTCCATTGGCTTCGACGATTGGGAATGGGGCGTGGATCTGTTCGCCGACGATCCGCTAGTTTTCAAAAAATTGGTCTATGAAATGCGCTTCGATGAAGCCAGCGCGGTCTTTGGCCTGTTCGGCGCGTTCTTCATCGGCATGCGCTTTCCCGTGGCCCAGCTCGGCACCTTGCTCGACGGCAAGATACCGAGCTTTAGCTGACCGTCTTTCGTGTGGATAATGGGTCACGTTCGGGTGGTTTTGTTCACCCCGAAGAGCACAGCACACGAAGGGTTCGGATGATTAAAATTCCGCACTTTGTGCTTGTAGCCTGTGCTGAGCTTAGTCGAACCATGTCCTTCGTGGTGAAAACATCTTCAAAGTAAACCTGGCAAAACCGTAATTCACAACCATCCGTTTGTGGGAGGCGCTATGCGACTCAAAGACAAAGTGACGATCATTACCGGTGCGGCCCATGGCATCGGCAAAGCCTACGCGCGCCGCTTCGCCGAAGAAGGTGCCCATGTCGTCATCGCCGACATCGACGCTCAAGGCGGTGACGCGACGGCGAAGGCGATCCTCGACGCCGGCGGTTCGGCATGGGCAAGAACCACGGATGTGCGCAGTTTGCCCAATCTCGAAGGGCTGATGCGGGAGACGGTGAAGAAATTTGGCCGGATTGACGTGCTGCTCAACAACGCGGCGATTTACGTGACGCAGAAACTCTGGAAAGGCCCGGTGGAAGAGTTGGATCTGGACGAATGGGACCGCGTCATCGAAGTCAATTTGAAGGGCGTATTCCTATGCAGCAAAGCGGTGATACCAACCATGAAACAGCAGCGGGCCGGAAAAATCATCAACATCGCTTCGGGCACCTTCTTCAGCGGCTCCGGCAACATGCCGCACTACACCACCGCGAAGGGCGGCGTGGTCGCGCTCACCCGCGTGATGGCGCGGCAATTGGGTGAGTTTGGCATTAACGTAAACTGCATGACCCCCGGTTCGACCATGAGTGAAGAGTCAGTCTCCGACGAAGTGCTCAAGCGGCGCGAAGGCAGCATGGACAAGCGCGCTTTCCGGCGTATCGAAACTCCCGCCGACATCGTCGGCACCGCAGTTTTTCTAGCGAGTTCGGACAGCGACTTCGTCACCGGCCAGTTGTTGGTGGTGGAAGGCGGCGGGATCATGCACTAATAAAAGTTAGATTCTAAGGTTCTTTAGGCGTTTATGTGGATGGCGAGTGACTTATGAATGATTTTTCACCACGAAGAGCACGAAGGACACGAAGGTTTCGGATAGTTTAGAGTCCGAACTTCGTGCTTGTAGCCTGTGGTGAGCTTAGTCGAACCATGTCCTTCGTGGTGAACCCTTCTCCAGACAAAAACCAGGAGAGTCAATAAACGGAGCATTTCGCGTACGGGGTATTAACCCCGCACGCGACTAAAGGGGGTGCTCGCCCCCTTTGGGTTCCCCATTTAATTGGTGCCCGCAGCAAGCTGCGGGGAATTATTAGATTTTAACGGTGGAGCGTCCGGGCGTAGGGCGAGTCGACCGGGCTCAGCCGGAATTCAACGTCACGCCGTAAACATGACCACAGGCATCGCAAAAAATCACGTTAAACGGCGCCAGGACAAATTGCTTGCCGCGCGTGCCGCCGCCGCCGCCCTTGCGGGAAATAATATGATCCATGCCAACCGCAGAGCAGGATGGACATTTTGGGTCCGGTTCGACCTTGCCTCTAAACTCCTGACCTGTGAATGACTGGGAAAAATTAAAGCCGTTATTTGCATCACCGCTGAACCGCTGCTTTTGTTCCTGTTCTGGCTGATCATCGGGCTCTTCCTCGGCGTCGGCTGAACGACTTACCGCATCGTAAGCTCGCCTTTTGACGCTGTCGGACAAGACCGCGTAGGCATCCAGCACTTCTTTGAATTTGCCGGCTGCCGCTTCGTCGCCGGGGTTGCGGTCCGGATGGTAACGAAAGACCATCCGGCGGTAAGCCCGCTTGATTTCGTCCGGCGAGGCGGCACGCTTGACGCCAAGCAAGGAATAGTAGTCGAAATCGGTGTTCAACTTCTCGGACCTTACAATGACTCAGTCAGTTACATGCGCGAGAGCGAGGATCACATAGTCTAAATGATCTTATTGGCGCCAGCGCGAAAACCGCCCTTCAGTTCCAGTCAGCCTACCGCGCTGCTTATACATCGCGACGCACATGTCATAGAGCGCCGAGCCCGTGCGGTCGGCAAGCACGCTCTCACCGTCGCGGCTGATGTATTCGATTTTCACCGATGGTTCGGTGGCCGCGGACTCGTTGTTGGTAAGGCGAACCAAGCGTGCCTCGTTTTTATCCAGGAAACCACCGACGGTCCGCAGGATCTGCACTAGATTGAGAAATTCTTTGGGCGGAGCTGTCTGGCCCTGCTTTTCCGCACCGGCATCGTCGATGTCGGCCAGGTCCACCGCACGGTAGCGAATCGTCACGGGAGTGTCCGCCGGCGGCTCTTGGTATCCACAGAGCGCGAGGTATTCGTTTGCCTCGAAACGAATGTCGAAACATTTGATACCCCTGCGTTCCAGATCTTGGCCGATACAGCGCAGCGCCATGGCAAAATTGATTCGGGACATAGGTGGATCTCGAGGATGGTGCGCCTAACTCTCGCTTTTCACTCCACTGGCAAAATTTAGCTACCGTAAATGGTAAGTGTAGGGGCTGGAAAAATCAACCGAAAAGTTACCGAATGTGTCCCCCTTGAGGCACACATCCGGTGAGTTGGGGAGGTAATTATGGGGCTTCTGCGGGAATTTCCGGAATTGCTGGGACTATTGGGGAATCTCCGGTAGCGCGTCCATCACGCCGATCATGCTGTCGCGGGTGACCAGCTTTTCTAGATCGGCGGCGCGCCAATTCTCGGTGCCGGCGGGACGCAAGGGCAAGACGATATAGCGAATGTCGGCGGTGCTGTCATGTACCCGCACTTCGACATCGTCGGGTAGTTCCAAACCGAACTCGCGCATCACGCCGCGCGGATCGGCGACCGAGCGCTGGCGGTAGTTGAAACTCTTATACCAATCGGGCGGCCGGCCCAGGATCGGCCGGGGGTAACAAGAACACAGCGTGCACACCACCATGTGGCGCACTTTTTCGCTGTTCTCTAAAACCACGAACTCATTGATCGCCGTGGCGTCGATTCCCATCTCCGCGCAAGCGGCCTTGGGATCGGCGATGAAGCGCGCCTTGAATGCCGGATCGGTCCAGGCGCGCGCCACCAGCTTGGCGCCGTTAGCCGGCGTGCGTGCCTCCTGATATTCAATCTGGCACTGAATATCTTTCTCACTGATCACGCCTTTTTCGACCAACAGCTCACGAATCGCATAGATGCGCTTGGCGAAGTGGCTCAACTCATGTTTCGGATGTTCATGTCCATCGGCATCGGTAACGCTATCAGCCATTTTTAGATCCTCCTCACGCCAGTGGTTCTAACCAGTGATCGTAGATATCGACCAGCAGCTTATCCTTCGGCACCGCCGATTTTTCCCATACGTCGGCTTGGTTGAAAGCAACGAGATAGAGAGTTTTCTTCGGCAACCCGTCTTTGCCAAACGCGAGCGATTCAGGGTTTAAAAAATCGCCGTAGACTTTTTCGATCCAGCCGCTCTTGCCCCGGATATACCAGGGTGTGCGCAAGTGTCCCGGACGGTCTTCGAATTTGACCTTCACTCGATCGCCGGGTCTAAATCTGCCGGTGGCGGAAGTCACGGCTCGCCCCATTTGGATTCGAACTCGGCGAGCTTCTTGTCAATCTCTGCTTTGGTGAGAATGTTTTTCTCGATCAGAATTGTTTCGATACTGGCGATCCAGCGCTCATAGTAGGTCATGTCGCGATAAGCCGAGGAGTCCATCTCTTCGCGCGCCCGGCGCATCTCATCGGTGCGCTTGACGCCGCGCGCGCCGAGGGCTTGATTGACCGCGTCGGCAAGAATTTCCCAATCGGCAAGCTGGTGCTCCGTAACATCGATGCTTCCCGCCCCGGGAAGCCCGCCGATATCGTGATGACCGCGCGCCATAATTAAACCTCCGCTAACCTAACTTTTGAGACGGTTGGCGAGTGATTGATGCTCCTCTTTCATGCCCACCGGCAAATGATCGCCGAAGGTATCGAAGAAGTCGCTCTGGCTCTTCAAGTTATTTTTCCAGGCTTCGCGGTCGACCGAAACCAATTGATCGACATCGGCCTTGGAGATTTCCAGCCCGTCGCCGCTCAGGGTCGCCGCCTTGGGCACGTAGCCGATCGGCGTTTCATCCGCCTGGCCGCCGCCCTTCGCACGCTCGATCACCCAGCGCAGCACGCGAAGGTTTTCGCCGAAACCGGGCCACAGGAACCGGCCGCGCTCGTTGCGCTGAAACCAGTTGACACGGAAAATTTTTGGCGGGTTGGTGGCGTGCGTGGCCATGTTTAACCAATGGCCCCAGTAATCGGCCATGTTGTAACCGCAGAAAGGCAGCATGGCCATCGGATCGCGCCGCACCACGCCCACCGCTCCGGTGGCCGCCGCGGTGGTCTCGGACGCCAAGGTCGCGCCGAGAAAAGTACCGTGCTGCCAGTTGAAGGATTGATAAACCAGCGGAATCATTTTTTGCCGGCGCGCGCCGAAAAGAATCGCGCTGATCGGCACGCCTTCGGGCTTTTCCCATTGGGAGGAATAGCTCGGGCAGTTTTTGATCGACACGGTGAAACGTGAATTGGGATGCGCCGCCGGGGTGCCGCCCTCGGGATCCCACGGCTTACCGCGCCAGTCCTGGGCATTGGCCGGCACTGGATCATCATGCCCTTCCCACCATACCGTTCCGTCCGGACGTAGTGCCACATTGGTGAAGATCGTATCTCGCTTGACCGTTCGCATGGCGGTCGGGTTGGTATTCGATCCGGTGCCTGGCGCCACGCCGAAAACACCCGCCTCGGGATTGATCGCCCAGAGTCTGCCGTCGGCGCCGACGCGGATCCATGAAATATCATCGCCGATGGTGTGAATCTTCCATCCCTTCATGCTTGCCGGCGGCACGAGCATCGCCATGTTGGTCTTGCCGCAGGCGCTCGGAAAGGCGCCGCAAATATAAGTGATCTCGCCGTCCGGGCTTTCCACTCCGACGATCAACATATGCTCGGCGAGCCAGCCTTCTTTTTGGCCGAGTTTGCTGGCGATGCGCAGAGCCAAACACTTTTTCGCGAGCAAGGCGTTGCCGCCGTAACCGGAGCCGACGCTCCAAATCGTATTGTCCTGCGGATAGTGGCAGATGAAGCGCCGTTCCATGTCGAGATCGGCTTTGGCATGAAGACAGCGAGTGAAATCGTCCGAGCTGCCCAAATGATCGAGCGCGACTTTACCCATGCGCGTCATCAAACGCATGTTGAGCACGACGTAAACGCTATCGGTGACCTGAATGCCAACTTTGCTAAACGGCGAGCCCTGCGGCCCCATGAGAAATGGAATGACATATAACGTGCGTCCGTGCATCGAGCCCGAGAAAATTTTCGACAGCTTGTCGTAGGATTCCGCCGGCGCCATCCAGTTGTTATTGGGACCGGCCTCTTCCTGCTCGTCGGTACAAACGTAGGTTAGATTTTCCGTGCGCGCCACGTCGTTGAGCGCGCTGCGATGAAGATAACAACCCGGCAATGCTTTCTGGTTGAGCGCTATGAGATCGCCGCACTGGATCGCGACCTGGGTCAACTTTTCCCGCTCGTCTTCCGAGCCATCGCACCAGTAGAGATTATCCGGCCGGCACATCGCCGCCACTTGGTTGACCCATTGTTGAATGTGAACGTTGTTCGGAACCGTGCCAGAGACATTACTCATGGGTGGCGGCTATGTCCTTTCTAAAACGCAAAGTGTGAGAGACCAGACCAGCAAACACGAAAGGGCTCCAGAAAACTCCCGCGAGCAGGCCGTGAATTATTTCGAAGAGGCTAAAGTCGTTGAGTTTTCTTCTAACCGGGCAGCCTACTGATTCACTGCCGCGAAGTCAAACGACGAGATTGAAATCGGCGACGGAAAATCGAGAGCGATCCGACGATCTAACATCTTCGAGCGACTTCAGCCAGACCACTGAATGCACGATCTTATTTTTGAACGCCGAAACCGCCAGAGACTAGGAGATTTCAAAAAACAAATGAACTACCCCACAGCAAGGTGCGGGCTATCAGAAGGACGCGATAAGAATTTTCCCGAAGGCGTCACCCCCGAATGTTTTCATCAGGGGTCCAGTCCGGGACCCGCCTGGATTCCCGCTTAAAGCATGCGGGAATGACGGACTTCGGAAATGAACTTAGATTAACGCAGCAAGTTGCGGGGAATCGACCCGCAGAGATTGAAATCACTTACACGGAATCTCGAAAAGCAGTGTGCCTAATTTCACACACTATGTGTTACTTCCAACACAGCCGGCTGTTATTCCAGTAAAGTTTCAGTCATTTTTCTCACATTATCTTTATCTTAGGAGCTTGCAGAGCGTCATTCGCTTTGGCACAGCTCTTGGAATCCTAAATTTACGGGACTATAAGCTCGAACTGTTCGTTTAGACTCCTCGAAAAAATGTCGCACCGTGAGACTTCACTTCAAGAGTCCTCCCCACGAATTTGCCCTAGCGATAAAGATCGGCGCTCTGCTGCTTCTGTTCGCTCCGATCCACGGCTACGCCGCCTCCCCTTTCAGCGATGGATGCGACCGGTTCGCTAAGGAGAACCTCAAATCAAACGATTCACGACGACGTTTACTTCCAGAGTCGGCACCGGCTATCTCGGCGATACCCTACTACCCGATATTTTTGTTATCTATGATCGCGAGGTTTATTACGCCGTCAATCCAGCCACCACCTACGCCCCGCCCTGGAATGAGACAATGCGCGTGGGTTTGATCGCCGCGATTTATGGCGGGCGCAATAAGTTTAAGTCGATGGGTGCCTTTGACGAGAAAGACTCGATGTTTCTCAAATTGCGCTACCAATTCTGACGACGTTTGCGATAGGATCGGCTCGCTTCATTTCTCAACACAGGGTCGCCAAAAATGTTTTTATCGAAAATCGTTCTCGGACTCGCTCTGCTTTTATTTATTCCTGCGCAAAGCCCGGCTGCGGATGCCGATCTAAAGCCCGGCGACGTGATCGGGCCGCATAACTGGCAGCGGGTCCAGGGCATGGTGGGAGAGGACCTGCTCAACCGCATCAGGGGTGGTTATACTTTCAAAATCAAAGAGTCGCGGCCGCGCCGAGATCCAAAGGAGTACGTCGCGGCCACGAAGAAGTACGCTGGTAAAGTTACCTTGGGCAGTAGAGGCGATCTTGTTAACTACGTTGCCGGGCTGCCTTTTCCTAATATCAGCCCGAGCGACCCCCAAGCCGGGTCAAAGTTAGCTTGGAATTGGCAAAAATCATGGGACGGTGACGATCACAAGGAAGGCGGCGGCACAGCCAGCGGAAAAGCCGTGGGCTATACTATTGAAAAAGACGGCGCGGAACGACGAACCGAAATCGCCGTCCATGTGCTGCGCCCTTCGGGTCGGGTCACTCTCGCTCCGATACCAGCATTTCCGGGATTCGAACATGTCGAGATGATGAGCCTGCGCGCCACCGAGTATCCCCGCGACACCTCCGGCTCCACCACTTTGTCAATCCGCTATCACGACCCCGAACGCGAAAATGATTTTCTTGTTTACGTGCCGAGCATTCGGCGCGTGCACCGCGCGCCCCCGACGCAAAGGTGCGTGACTCTGGTGCCATCGGAATTCATATTTGACGATATCCCCACTTTTGCCAGCCCAGTGACCGACTACAACTATAAGTTTCTCGGTGAAAGGCAGATGCTCGGCAACTTTTCTCAACCGGCGGGTGCCTATCATCGGAAACCGGGGGATTATCTTGCTATCGACACAGCCTGGGAAGTCGTCAATTCTTATGTTCTAGAGATCACGCCCAAGGACTCACGCGGCTGCTACCCGCGCAAGGTCATTTATCTCGATACCTCGACCTCCAAACCGTTCTGGGATCAGAGTTTCGGTACCGATGGCCGTCTATGGAAGGAGCGCTGGGTTTTTTGGGCGCCGGTTAAACTCGTTGACGGACAGGAAGTTCTCACCTCCACAACATCGGTGATCGTCAACGTTCAGAATGGCAGGTCCTCGATAATGATTTCGGCGAGGGCCTTCAACCAAGGTTACCAACCAAGCCTATTTACCCTGCAGACGCTGCAAACAGTGATGCGCGGCGGGTCGCTGCGTTGAGCGGAGAGGGTTCTAGCCGATGAAATTACGGCGGTCACATGGAACTGGGATGAAATCGCGAGAGGATTCTCTGACGACTTTCCTCTGGAGGTTGCCAGTCGCGCTCTATTTACTGCTGGCCAACTCAAGCTTTGGTGGAGATTCCAGCTCGCAGCCCTATCGCTTGGCTTTGCTTGGCATTGGCAAGCCGGAAGTCATGTTGCCGCAAGTGAGAGGTTTGAACGATGGCCTCGAGGAAGCGGGATACGTAAACGGCAAGAATATCGCCATTCATCATCTTCAAAACGAGAGCGTCGATGAGCTGCGCGAGCGTCTCAAGCAATTGGTCCGTCAAGGCGTCGACGTGATCGTCGCCCCGTCCGCCGGCGAAACCGCCATCGCCCAGCAAACCACCAAAGTGATTCCGATTGTCTTCGCCCCGTCAGTCGATCCCGTGCGCATGGCCTTTGTCAAATCACGCTCCCGTCCCGACGCCAATCTCACCGGCTTGAGCTTCACCCGAGACGTACAAGACAACTCCAAGCAGCTCGCGGTTCTCAAACAAATCGTTCCGACCATGCGCCGCGTGACTATGTTCTACGATCGTCGGCCGACTTATGAGCCGTCCGTCGAGGTTCGCGCCTCCATCGAACGCGTCGCCCGACGGCTCGGCATCGAACTCACGGCAGCAGGCGTCGTTTCCAGCGCGGACGCAGTGCGCGCACTCGAACAGATGCCAAAGGGCGCCACCGACGGCGTGTTTGTGATCTGCACGGCTCTGTTTAGAGGGATGAAGCCGCTGGCCTTCGCAGCGGCGCACAAAGGCGTGCCGCTATTTGGCTGCACGACGTCCCAAGTCGCGGACGAAGGCGCCACGATGACTTACACGCCGGATCTTTATTTGATCGGCTACCGCGGCGCGTGGTACGTGGACCGCATACTCAAAGGCGCCAAGCCGGAACAACTTCCGGTCGAGACCCCGAGCAAGTTGGAACTCATAATAAGTCTTAAAAACGCTCGGTCGATCGGTCTAAAAATACCACCGGAGCAGCTGATCTTGGCCGATAAAGTGTTCCAGTGATTTTGGATTTGCGGAGATTTCACCACGAAGGAGCTAGCGCGGCTACGCCGCACTCGAACTTCGGAATATTTCCCGCAAAGCACGCAAAGGGCGCAAAGGAAAGAAAAATTAAGATCCGAACTTGGCGCGCTTGGCGCGAGACATATCCGAATCCGAGCGGTTTCAGCTCTAACTGAGTTAGCACACACGGCGATGAACTCCGAAACAATCCAAAATCGTACTGGCCGGCTGTCGCGCCAGTACTTTCTGGTCTTCGTCGTGCTGCTCGGCGGCGGCTTAATCACCAGCGGCTTGCTCGAACTGTACTTCCGCGACCATGAAAGCCGCGAACAAATCGCCGCCTTGCAAGGCGAGATCGCCGAGAAAGCGGCGCAGCGTATCGCGCAGTTCATTCTCACCATCGAAGATCACATGAAGGCGGCGACGGTGAGCAGCGTGGTGGCGCGCGAGGGCATTGTCAACGACTATCAGTTTGAGCTGGCAAAACTCCTCGCTACCACTCCGGCCATCACCGATGTATTCGCCATCGACGGTAATGGCCAAGTGCACGCGTTCGCGTCGCGCTTCCGGGTGGAGCCGAGCGCCAATGAGCAAAACCTTTCCAAGGCGGCGGGTTTTCTCCGGGCAAAGCAGGGGATTACTTACTTCGGTCCGGTGCACTTCGTCGATGACGCCGAACCTTCGATCGCCATCGCTGTGCCCATCGAGCGCTTTCCCGGCCGCGTGATCGGCGCGCTGCAAGCTAAGGTCGACCTACGGCAGATCTGGGAAGTCGTGCGCGATCTCAAGTTCAGCGACACCGGCTACGCCTACGTAGTGACCCGTTCCGGCGACCTGATCGCCCACTCCAATCCCGGTCTGGCCTTACAACGCCTGCGCGTCGAGCACATGAGCCAGGTGCAAGCCGCTTTTCAGCCGAACCCACTGACAAGCGCACCGCGGACCGCCACAACCCGCAATTTTGCCGGTCAGGACGTTCTAAGCTCGTTCGTATTCCTGCCCAACCTCGAATGGGCAGTCTTCGTCGAGCAACCGGTCAGCGAGGCGTACAGGAATCTGTATGGATCGATCCTCCGCACTTCGGCATTGCTCCTGATCGGTATCGGCATGGCGCTGATCGCCAGCATCTTCGTCGGCCACCGCGTCGTGCGGCCTCTGGCAATCCTGCGCGCCGGCGTCGAGCGCATCGGCAGAGGTGATCTCGATCATCGAATCGAAATCAGAACCGGCAACGAGATTGAAGTGCTCGCCGACGAATTCAACAAAATGGTTGGAGAAATTAAAAACGCCCACCAAGGGCTGGAAGCTAAAGTCCATCAGCGCACCAAGGAATTGTCGGCCCTGTTGGATGTCACCGCCACCGCAACTCAATCCCTCGACTTCGATCAAGTATTGCAGCGGGTGGCTGAGAAAATTAACGAAATTTTCGAACTGGACGCGACGCGAATCTATCTGTTCGATCGTGAGCGTCAGAAACTGCATCGGCGCGCCGTTGTCGGGGACGGCGCGGATTTTTATAGAGAATCCTTTACGAGGGGCATGGGCAGCGTGGGCAGCGTATCGGAGAGCGGCGAATCGGTTATCTTCGCCGATCTACAAACCGATCGCCGCTACACCGAGTTGACCGATGATGGGACCTTAAAGGCATTGGGATATCGCTTTTTCGCAATTTTCCCGATCAAGGCCAAAGGTATCACTCTGGGCACCATTTCTTGTAATAGCAGACAGGCTCGACTGCTTAGCACGGACGAAATCCGAGTGATTAGTTCGCTCATCGACCAGATCAGCCCCGCCATCGAAAATCTCAATTTGTTTGAAGAGCTCAAAGATAAAACCTCCGAGTTAGAGACTGCGAACCGCGAACTCTTGGACTCCTTGGCGCGACAGACAGCCGTGGCCGGGACGCTGCGTGTCATGGCGAGCTCTCCGAGTAATCTTCAGGCGGTATTCGATGCGATCCTTTCGGACGCGGCGCGGCTCACCAGGGCGACCGGCGGCGTCATTCGCCTTCTAGATGCCACGGGCACGCTTCGCTTCGTCGCTCATTATAGTCACGGCGGGCAATCCTTGGCGAAACTTCAAAATGCTTCCTTACCTGTCGATGAAAACAGCGCGTCGACGAGGGCCATGCGCGAACAGCGCGCTGTGCAGATAAACGATATTCGGGGCGAAGGACCCGAGTGGTGCGCCCCCTTTGAACCTGGACCTTGGCGCACCGCGCTTGCCATTCCCCTGCTTCAAGACAACGATGCCATCGGCGTGATCGTCGTCTTCCGCGATATTGTTGAACCTTTCACAGATCAGCAAGTGGAACTGCTAACCACTTTTGCGGATCAGGCGGTGGTGGCAATTAAGAACGCTACCCTGTTTCATGAGCTTCAAGCGCGTACGCGCGAGCTCGAAGGAGCCAACGACCGCTTAACCCAAATCGATAAACTTAAGTCCGGATTTCTCTCCAATGTATCTCATGAGCTCAAAACGCCGCTGACGGCTATCGGTAGTCTGGTCGACAACATGCTGGACGGATTGACCGGCACACTGAACGCCAAGCAAACCCATTATGTCAGCGGCATCAAAAACAGCACCGAACGCTTGGCGCGCTTGATTCACGACCTGCTCGACCTCTCGGTGATCGAGTCCGGCAGGATCGAGCTGAAAATGGCGCAGTTTTCCCTGCCCTCTTTGATTCGCGAGGTCGCCGAAGTTTTGACACCGGTGGCACAGGAAAAATCCATTGCGCTGGTTTTACCCTCGATGATGATGAACGGCGATCATATCGCCTGGGCAGACCGCGATAAGATCACCCAAGTACTGACGAATCTGATAAGTAACGCGGTCAAATTTACCCCGTCCGCCGGCAAAGTGGAGCTGGGATTAGAAACAACGGGCGACGGTCGATGGTTGCAAGTGGGCGTCAGCGACACCGGGCCCGGCATTCCGCCGGCAGAGGCTCGGCTCATCTTCGACGAGTTTTATCAAATCAACCAGCCTGGACAGGAGAAAGCTAAAGGAGTTGGCCTAGGTTTAGCTATCTGCAAAAAGCTGGTCGACATGCATGGGGGACATATCCGCGTCGAAAGCGCGGTCGACCAGGGCAGCACCTTCTATTTCACCGTCCCAGCGCATCGAAAAATACTTGAACCTAGGATTATGGAATCGGCACAACCATGACTCGCGCAAAGGCGCCAAGCGTGCGAAGAAAAACTTTTGCCGACTCATCCGATCTTGGCGCGCTTTGCCACTTGGGGCGAGAAACTTTCTTCGCGTTGAGTAACTAAAGGCTCAAAAACTATGGAAAAGGTCAAAGAAACCATTCTCGTTGCCGACGACGATCCCTACATCCAGGAAGCGCTCAAAGACCGTCTGGAATCGCTCGGTTATCAAGTCATGCAGGCCACCGATGGGAAACAGGCGCTGGGCATGATGCTCCGGCAAGCGCCGCACATGGCGTTTTTGGATATCGAAATGCCGGGCATGAAGGGTATCGATGTTTTGAAGGAGACGCGCCGGCGTGAAATGGATTTTCCCGTGGTGATGATCACGGCGTATGGCAGCATCGATCTGGCGGTCGAAGCGATGAAGGAAGGCGCCTTCGATTTCATCCCCAAACCATTCAAGGGCAATCACGTCGGGCTGGTCGTGCAGAAAGCCTTGGAACAGCAACGTTTGAAACAGAACATCGCCGTCCTCAGTGAAGAAATCGACAAACGCCACCAGCTAATCGCCGGCAAGAGCGAAAAAATGAACAGCGCCATCGAAGCCGCGAAGAAATCGGCGGCGAGCAGCAGCACGGTGCTTTTGCTTGGCGAGAGCGGCGTCGGCAAAGAACTTTTCGCCCGCGCAATCCACAACTGGAGCGAACGTCGCGATCGACCTTTTGTCGCGATTAACTGCGTTGGCTTATCGAAGGATCTGCTCGAAAGCGAGCTATTCGGTTACGAACGGGGCGCGTTCACCGGCGCGCAGCAACGCAAGAAAGGTAAGATCGAGCTCGCTGACGGCGGCACGGTATTTCTCGACGAGATCGGCGATATCTCGGAGGCGCTTCAGACCAAGCTCTTGAGATTTCTCCAGGAACGCGAGTTCGAGCGGGTCGGCGGCACGGAGCTGATCCGCGTCGACGTGCGCATCATCGCCGCGACCAACCGCAACCTTCAAGCCGCGGTCAGAGACGGCCGCTTTCGCGAGGATCTCTACTACCGGATCAACGTCGTGCCGCTCGCCCTACCACCGCTGCGCGAACGCAAAGAAGACATTCCCGAATTAGCGACTCACTTCGTCCGCCGTTTCGCCGGCGCGTCGAAACGAAACTTTACGGAACTATCCCAAGACGCGATGGCGAAACTATTCGCCTACGATTGGCCCGGCAACGTGCGTGAACTCGCCAACATCATCGAGCGCGCCGTCGTCCTCGGCCAGCCGCCGGAGATCCAAGCCGATGACTTGCCGATGGAAATCCTAGCTGTCTCGAATCAAGGTTCGAAGAGCACCCGCTTAAAGTATCAAGAGACCATCGACGAATACCGCCGCGAAGTGATCGTCAAAGCGCTGCAGCAATCCAACGGCAACCGCACAGCAGCAGCCAAGCAGCTCGGTCTCGAGCGCGCCTATTTTCAAAAGTTGCTCAAGTCGTTCGGCATTAACTGAACAATACTCGGCAAAACGCCGAGGGATTCTGATTGCGTCGACTCGAAATCGACTTTCTCTGTTTCGTCTTTGCCGCGAAACCATGTCCTGAGCCAAGCCGAAGGGCGGGAATCCGGACTTGCGGTGTTTCGCCTACCCGCCCCCGCAAGATACCGCGTGCGCGTGTATGACCGAAGGAAATTCAATATCACTGCTCGGCTAAATCTTTTTAGCTCGCTCGATCAACGTGAGTCGTCTTCCACACATGACTGTTTCCATTAAGACACACGACTGTTTCCATTAAGACACTTCGCCACCGCGATTTCATTTAATCGCAATCATCCCGCAATTAGATTCTTCTTATATTTCACCAGCGTCGAGCTGACAGGCAGGAAAACTTCCTCTTGGCACGGGCGATGCTCTAGAGAGCATCATCCCGAGGAATAACCAATGAGCCAGCAAGTTCTGGTGCCCATCAAGGGCCACGATAACATCGAGGAAATCCTGCCCTATATCGAAGATATCGCTCGACCCGATATGAAGATCGTCTTCCTGGTTCACTTCGGCACCAATCGTTTTGCGGAATTGGCGGGACAACTTCTAGAAGTTCAAAGCGGCCTGCCGGCCAACTTTTCAAGCGATACCGGCGTGTCGCCATCGAATTTCACCCGCCGACTCGAGCGCGCCGGCCGTGAGCTAAGCGATCGTGGCGTACAGATCGAAGTGATGTTTTACAGCGGGCGGTTATGGCCAATCTTGCGCCAGTATAGCGAAGTCGAAGGAAGCAAGCTGGTCATTATGCGCCCGGGGAAACACCGAGTTGGACGTTGGTTCCAAAGGTTATTTTCCGCTTTACGGCTCGCCAAACCATCACCGGCCATGCCGGTTATCTTATGTCACCCGAGCAACATCGACCGGAGGTCGCTATGAAACTTATCAAACGAGTTGTTGGGTCGGCGGCGATTTTCGCTTTGTGGTGCTTTGCTGGGAACTCACTCGCTGCCTCCGCGCCCGACGAGCCATTGAGCGCCGAGAAAGAAGCGGCCTTCGGCATCGATACCGAATCCCTCACCCGCATGGAGCAAACCGCCGATGGCTATAAGCGACGAGGCCTTTACTCCCGTGCCGAAGCAATTATCCAAAAAGTTTTCGAAGTCCGCCGAAAGATAAAAGGCGTCGACGATCCCGAGATGGCCTACTACCACAACAATCTCGGCTGGCTAAAGGCCGAACAAGGCAAGTACGCCGAAGCGGAGCAACACTACCTGCGCGCGGCGGCGATCACGGAGAAGAATTGGGGGGCGAATCATCCAGACCTCGCCGATCAGCTAAATAACCTCGCCGGCGTCTATCGCTCCCAGGCGCGCTTTACCGAAGCTGAGGCGCTGTACCAGCGCTGTATTGCGATTTGGGAAAAATATTCCGGCTCCGATCATCCAAACGTCGCGTTGGCGTTAAACAATCTCGGCGGACTTTACGCATTGCAAGGCAAACTTGAATCGGCGGTTGGTTTATTTCAGCGCGCCTTGCTGATTCAAGTGAGTGCATTGGGAATAGACAGTCCTGAAATCGCCACCGGGGTTAACAATCTTGCCTGGGTCTACAACAAGCAAGGCAAGTACCCACAATCGGAAACCCTCTACAAGCGGGTGATTGAAATCTGGGTCAAGCAGTATGGATTCGAGCACCCCGATGTCGCGCTTGGTCTCAACAACCTCGGCAACGTCGAGCGCGCGCTCGGCAACCATGCTGAAGCAGAGACGCTTTTTCTCAAGTCCCTGTCGATTCGCGAGAAATTGCTCGGCAAGGATCACCCCGATGTCGGCACAACGCTGAAGAATCTCGCCGGACTGTATCGCGATATTGGCCGCAACGGTGAAGCTGAATCACATTATCAACACTCTGTTGCGATTCTGGAAAAAGCCCTGGGACTCGATCACCCGGTGGTCATGGAAATGAGAACGGGCTACGCGCAACACGACGAGGGGAAGTAATGTTTGACAGGAGCATGACCGTGCCGCGACCCAAGGTTCAAGCCGATCACGTGTGAGGATTTTCGAGCGCGAAAGCGACTCTGATTTCTAGTACAGCAAGCAGGAGAGACCTCGTGAAAGCGGAAACTGAAGTATTGCCGGTGAATCTATAGTCGATCGCAAATTCGCAATCGCTAGTCGTGCAGAGCAAGGACACTCTGATAATACTCCTTGCGCTCGCAGTCGGCGCTGCGGTTTGGTCAATGCCGCCGCTCGCTCCCTTGACTGCACAGGGAATGCATTTCCTCGCCGCCATGATCGTCGCAGTGACGCTCTGGGTGCTCGAAGTATTCGACGAATATATCGTCGGGCTGATGTTGCTGCTCAGTTGGGTCGTTTTCGGCATCGTCCCCGCCAAGGTGGCACTCGCCGGCTTTTCTGAAAACTCCTGGTTTTTTACAGTCGGCGCGCTGGGTATCGCCGCTGCCATCGGCAAGACTTCGCTGTTGCAGCGGTTGGCTCTCAAACTACTGCGCTGGATACCGATTCATTGTCAGAAAACCTACACCTTGTTCCTGCTCAGCGCCGGAGTGCTTTCGGGGCCGCTCTTGCCAACCGGCAAAGCTCGGGCCGCGGTCGCCGTGCCGGTGAGTCAAGCCATAAGCCAAGCTGCAGGTTTTGGTCCACGCTCCAATGGCTCCGCCGCCATCTCGCTTTCGGCGTTTATTGGTTTCAGCCAAATGTCATTTATGTTTCTGACCGCCGGCGAACATTGTCTGATCGGCTGGAATTTTCTCCCGCCGCCGGTCAAAGCCGAATTTGGCTGGCTATCCTGGTTCATCGCCGCACTGCCCGCCGCAGCGACCATTTCCCTATTCATGTTTTTCGCAGTTCATTTTCTGCTTCCAATGTCGCGACAGGACAAGGCAAATCTCGCGGTCAATGCTGTCCAAGCCGGGCTTATGGGAGCCGGCCCCCTCAGCCGCAAGGAGTGGGTCACTTTGACCACCTTGACACTAACCGTGGTCGGTTGGCTGACGACTTCGTTTCACGGCGTCAACGAGGCTTGGGTAGCGCTTGCCGCTCTCCTGGTTTTTTTGTTGACCGGCGTGCTCGATGAAAAAGGGTTTCGCAACGATCTCGACTGGGGTCTTATCCTGTTTTTCGGCGTCCTGAACAGTCTCGCCGTGGTGGCCTCAAACCTCAAAGTCGATGCTTTTTTCACGACGGTCAGCGGCCATCTGCTCGGCGGATTCGCCGGCCAACCATTCGGTTTTTTGCTCGTCGTGTTCTTGCTCGTTTCAGCCGTACGCTTTTTTCTCCGCAAAACTCCCACCGCGGCATTATTCACCGTCACCCTACTTCCACTGAGCGAAAGCGTCGGCATCCATCCCGGCATTTTAGTTGTCGCCGCGATCATGATCGGTGAGTGCTTCCTGCTTGGCTATCAAGATGGTCCGTATCAGATTGCGTATGGCGGCGGAGGCGGCGCGGCGTTTTCCCACGGCCAAGCGCGTAAAATTCTTGCCGCCAAATATCTTGCGACCTTGCTGGCGCTCGCCGTGAGCGTGCCCTATTGGAGATTTCTCGGATTCATTCGCTGAACCGAGACTCTCAAGGTAGGAAACCCAACGCGAGAGGAGATCACATGAATTTAAGACCAGGTCTCAAAATCATCGTGATGGTAATTCTACTAAGTACGTCAGTGCCGGCGCTCGGTATGGAAAACAGATGGTATTTTTCAGCTCAAGAAATCGACGCCGCCTATCGCTACCAAGAGCTGTTTGGCGGCCGCCTGCGCCACCCCCTTAAGCCGCAGGCTTGTTACCACGGCAAGAGTGAATTCATTGCATCCCTTCAGGGCAGACAGTTTGTCGCGCCCTGCCGATTTATCACCGAAACCACGCGCCACCTAAAACAGATGTTGGAAAACGGCGCAGCGCGCTATCTGTTCCCATTGGACGCCGACCACGCCCATCTCTCCGTCCCTAAGGAGCTGTGGGCCGAGAAGTATAGCAAGCTGTCGATTGGCGAAGTGCTGCCGGAATTGCTACGCGAACCGAAACTCATCGCGCTCTACCATACCGCGGAGCACTTGGCGATCGGCGAACCAAATTACGGACCGGAATTTGTTTTGATCAAGGAGTGGCATGCCAAACGAAACGTGCTGGGTTTCTTTGATGGCCGACCGATCAAGATCCTCCCACCGCTGGCTAACGGCGGCGCGTATGACAGGCTGGAGGACTCCCAAACCATTGGCACGGTTTATTTCGTGGCCCATCGACTCGGCGAAATTGTTTTTTCGGCCCGAGGGAGGGGCATGTCAATCGATATCTCCTTTGACGAGGATAGCACTGGCGGTCAGTAGCGCAAGAAACTCGTGATCGATGACCGTTCCGTTCCTGGCTTCTCCCTTTGGACCCACTCGACCGAAACCATCGCGCTAGCTCACCCAACGCTAGCGTTCCCAAGGGAGACAGGCCAGCAATGATGTCGGCGCAGAACTACACAAGATTCGAACGGTATCGACGCTTTGGCCCGGCCATTTCGACTTCGATGCGGGGTTTTTCGTAAAAGCGCCTATTACAACTTTGGCGAGGTGACATCAGGATGAGACTGCGCGTGATGCATTGGGACCGGGTGTGCTGGAAGTTACAACTCATAATCGCTCTGGTTGGATTCGTTCTTGCGCCGCCGCTGGTTGCCGCGCAACCTTCTGACGGCGTTACCAGCAAGATCACTTCGGTCGCAATATCCTCCGAACGCCGCGCGGTGGTGACGTTTACCGCGAGCGACGCCACAGGCAAGCCGCTCGAACTGGCGGCGCTCGATTCAGTTGGCCTGAAATTTACCATCGCTACGCTGCTAACTAGCAAGAGCGGCGGCGGCGAATATCGCAACTACCTCTTAACCAAGGTCGCCGGCAAGGAGTACACCTACAAAGGCGAAACCAAGAAACCGGCGCTCGTCGAAGCGCTCCAGCCAAGTTTCAACCAAGGCGGCGCGCTCAAACAACTTCGTCCCGGCATCTTCACTTATACCTTCACGACCGCTCTACCGGCAAACTACGACCGCAACGCCACTCATGTCGTCGGTGGAGAAATTACCCGCGAAAACGGCAAGTATGTCGCCAATCCGCTGTTTGAATTCGTCCCCAGCGGCGCAAAAGTCAGAGTTCAACACTCGGTGATCGAAACCGCGTCCTGCAACAATTGTCACGATCCGCTCAAAGCCCACGGCGGCACGCAACGCGAGGTCGGCCCCTGTGCGCTCTGCCACACTTCTCAGTTAATCGACCCCGAAAGCGGCGAGAGCCTCGACTTCAAAGTCTTCGTGCACAAGATTCACCGCGGCAAACTTTTGCCGAGCGTGAAGGAAGGCAAGCCATACTTCATCGTCGGCGCCGGTCAATCGGTCAAAGACTACTCCAACATCCGTTACCCCCAGGCGATGCTTGCCAACGGCAGCTATAAAGAACTGCGAAACTGCCTTGTCTGCCACGCCGATCCAAAAAAAGATCACTGGAAAAAGTTTCCCAGCGCCGGATCGTGTACGTCTTGCCACAACAACGTCGATCTCGCCTCGGGTAAGAATCACAAGATGGGTCCCGCCAGCGAAGGAACCTGCATCGGCTGCCATCAACCCGAAGGCCCGGAATTCGGGCCGTCGGTTGCGGGGGCTCACACCTTTCCGGGGTTCTCCGCGCAGCTCCCCGGCGTGGTCTTCGAAATATTGAAGATCGATGGCGGCAAAGCTGGAGACAACCCAACCGTCACCTTCAGCATAAGAACCAGGAAAAGCGAACCGTTAGATGCCGCGAAAATGGCTAATCTCAGACTGGTCGTCGCATGGCCAACGTCGGACTACCAAGTCGCGGTCGAAGAGGACGTGAGGAAGGCGCAACCGGTGGGCAATGGTGTCTATGTTTACAAATTCAAGTATTCGCTACCGGCTGACGCACAAGGTTCCGGAGCGATTGGCATTCAGGGTTTCACGCAAGTGGATCTTAAGAAACCCAATGGCGAGATCATCAAGGGTCAGAGAGACGCGGGAAATAATGTTGTCAAATATTTCGCCATCACCGACCAAGAGCCGATGCCTCGGCGCCAGGCGGTGAAAATTGAAAGCTGTAACGTCTGCCACCTTAAGCTGGCAACCCACGGCGAAGCGCGGCGCAACACCGAGTTCTGCGTCATGTGCCATAACGCCGGACAGACCGACGCCGAGAAACGCAAAGCGGCGAAAGGGCCGATGCCGCCGGAGAACGTGCATTACAAACGGCTGATACACCGCATCCATACCGGCGCGGCGGCGGGCGAGTCTCTTATTATCTATGGCGGCCCGCCGGTCAAACCCGGCCCCATTGAAATGGGCGATATCCGCTTTCCCGGCGACCGCAGGAATTGCGTCAAGTGCCATCTCCCCGGCGCTAACGAGCCGCCACTGGCGGCCGGACTCTTGCCGACATTGATTCCGCAAAAAGACGGTACCGTTAAAGCGATCCAGCCAATCACCAGCGCCTGCATCGCTTGTCACATCAAAGAGCCGGCAAAGATTCATATGGACACGATGACTGCTGCGACCGGCCAGGAAGCTTGCGTCACCTGCCACGGTGTCGGCCGGACATTCGCAGTCGGAAAAGTGCATTGGCGATGACCTCCATTTGGTGGAAAGCGATTGCCCTGCTACTGCTCGCTTGGGCTCTGTTCGTGAGTGTGATGTTGGCCATGGCGCAGGAAGAAACTAACGGCAGAAAAATCTATTTGACCTACTGCTCGGGCTGTCATGGTGCTTCCGGCAAGGGCGATGGCCCGGCGGGAAAAGGGTTGCCCGCGAAACCAGCGGATCACACCAACGGCAAAGTAATGAATCGCTACACCGATCAGTATCTTTTCACCGTCATCGCGAAGGGCGGCGCGCAAGTAGGCAGGTCCGCCGCCATGCCGGCCTGGGGCGGAGTGCTTGAAGAAGACAGGATCAAAGAAGTCGTTGCCTATTTGCGAACGCTGTCTGGCGCCGCCCGTAGCACACGGGGGCGTTAGAACCGATATCGCGGTAATCGCATGATCTCTCAACGGCTTTATCTATGATGGTAAATCACCGGAGGTGGCTCGTGGATGCGCTATCCAAAGCGATCGATCATCTTGCCAAAAGTCTGGAGTTTCGTTCGATGCGCGGGCAACGCCGCTGGAGATCGTTTCGGGATCTAATCTTGTTGATCCTCACTAATTCCGATCGTGATCGCCGTCCCCCACCGAGTCTTTGACAGCTTGCCCCACATACGCGTTACTCCTTGAAAATCCGCAGCAGCCGCCAGCGACCCACCGTTACGTCGTCGGTCCACTCGGCGAGAGCGACTAACGCGCCTCGTGGGTCGAGGACACCGAGTAGTTTTTCTCCTTCACGCGGCCGGCCGATTTGCGCTAGAACTTCTTGCTGGCCGAGGCGCAATCGCGAAATCAGTTGGCTGCGCCAAGCCACCGCCGGCAAATGACTTAACGCCGAGCGCAAAGATAGCAGCGGTGTCTCGCCCGTGGCACAGCGCTCCGCCAACTGGCCCGGCGTAAGCGCTTGATCAACGCTCAAATGATCGCACGCCGTGCGCCGGAGGCTTGTCAAATGCGCACCGCAGCCCAATTCCTGCCCCATGTCGGCGGCTAGGGTGCGCACGTAGGTGCCCCGCGAGCAGGTCACCTCGAACTCGATCTCCGTATCGCTGAGTTGGCGCAGCGACAGTGCATCGATGCGAATCGAGCGTGGTTCGCGGTGCACTTCCTTACCCTGGCGCGCCAACTGATAAAGCCGCACGCCGTCTTTCTTGAGCGCCGAAAACATGGGCGGCACTTGCTTGAGATCACCGGTGAATTTTTGTTCCAGCGTGCTCAAATCGGCCGCACCCAGCGGACTCACCGGCCGTGTCTTGATCACTTTTCCCGTGCCGTCCTGGGAGTCGGTTTCCACCCCTAAAACCATCACACCGCGGTAGCACTTCCTCCCACCGAGAAAAATATCCGCGATCTTGGTCCCTTCATTCACGCCGATCAACAGCAACCCCGAAGCGAACGGATCGAGCGTTCCCAGATGGCCAACTTTCTTAGCACCCAAGATGGACTTGACCCGCTGCACCACCTGGGCCGAAGACGGCCCCACCGGTTTATCGATGAGCAGCACACCGCTTTGCGTCGTTATCATCGGAGTCAGTTCGAAATTAGCCAAATTTGATTTACCACGAAGTAATTCATGTACCACTCGGTACAACACTGCGCATGAAAATTAAAACGTTACAAATTTACTGACACTTGTTGGCTCTTTAAACCTATTTTCATAAGAGGCACGAAGAGCACGAAATTCGGAATTTTATTTTTTCGAAGCCTTTGTGTCCTTCGTGGCTTTGTGGTGAAAACGGAATTAACTTTTGACCTGCTTCAACAGTTCATCGATGCGCTGGGCTTCGTCTTCGGTGTCGTCGTAGGTAAATTCGATCGCCGGCACAAAGCGCAGCTTGAGCTGCTTAGCGACCTTGGAGCGAACGAAACCCGTGGCGCTCTTGAGTCCGGCCAAGACTTCGCTGGGGTCGTTTTGTCCGCCGAGCAAATTGAAATAAACTCGCGCGTGGCGCAAATCCTTGCTCACCTTCGCGCCGGTGAGTGTGACCGCTTGCACGCGTGGATCGCGGATGTCTTTGCGCAATAATTCCGCGATCACTTCGAGGATCAAATCCCCGACCCGGTCCGAGCGTTGGTATTCCATGAGATTTCAATGTGCCAAAAATTTATTCACCACGAAGGACCCGGCGCGGCAGGGCCGCAACCGAATGTCGGAATATCTCCCGCAAAGTCGCCAAGGCGCAAAAGTTTAAAGAAAAAATTTCTTTTCCGAACTTGGCGCCTCTGCGCCTTGGCGGGAAGGTAATCGATTTCTTCTTCTGCGTTCTTTGCGGCCATCGTTACAGCACACTCAGCAGTAAAAAAACTCCACGCCGGCTTCGCCGACTTCGGCCAAACCTAATTCATCGACAAAGTCGACGACTTTGTTAAGCGTCGCTTCGATGATCGGCCGGCTATTTCCGGCGACGGCGAAGCCAAGAACCGTGCTCTGCCACAAGTCTTGATCGCCGCACTCGGCGACGGAAATGTTGAAGCGATGCAACACCCGCGCCTGGATTCGTTTGATGACTCCCCGTTTACCTTTGAGCGAATGGTTTTCGGGAATGACCAGGTTGAGTTTGAGAACACCCACAACCATGGTGAAGAACCAGACCGAACTGGCTCCGCCGGCGGCTTACGCGCCGCTTAACCGTTGCGCTTCGCGGCTGGACGGATTCGGGTTGATCCTACGAATGACGGGGATTTTCTCGAAGCTCTCGATGATATCGCCCTGTTTGAGATCTTGAAAGCCTTCCAGTGAAAGACCGCATTCATAACCGGCGGCCACTTCACGAGCGTCGTCTTTAAAGCGCTTCAAGCTGGCGAGCTTGCCTTCGTGCACCACCACTTGGTCGCGCAACAGCCGAATCAGATGACCGCGCGCCACTTTCCCCTCGTTGACATAGCAGCCGGCGATGGTGCCGATGCCGGCGATGTTGAAGATCTGACGAACTTCCACCCGGCCGAAAACCTGCTCGCGGAACGTCGGCTCCAACAACCCTTCCATGGCGGCGCGCACATCGGCCACCGCTTCGTAGATGATCGTGTAGAGCCGCACGTCGACTCCCTCTTTGGCGGCCAACGCGGCGCCCTTGGATTCCGGTCGAACGTTGAATCCGATGACGATGGCGTTGGAAGCCGCGGCGAGCAAGATATCGCTCTCGGTGATGCCACCCACCGAACCGTGAATGACTTTGAGCTTGACGTCGCCGGTGGACATGCGGGTTAAAGCCTCGGTCAAGGCTTCGACAGAACCCTGCACATCCGCCTTGAGCACGACTCTGAGTTCCTTGACGTCGCCGGCTTTGATCTGACTGTAGAGCTCGTCGAGCGAAATTTTGCTCGACTTGACCAATTCAGTTTCGCGCTGCTTGCTGTGGCGGAATTCGGCGACTTGGCGCGCTTTGGCTTCATCGGCCACGGCGACGAACGAATCGCCGGCCAGGGGCACGCCCTGCAAGCCCAAAATTTCCACTGGAAACGATGGCGGCGCGGAATCGACTTTCTGCCCGTGATCGTCGATCATCGCGCGCACTTTGCCGTGGAACACACCGCAAACGAAAGCATCGCCGACATGCAGCGTGCCTTCCTGTACCAGCACCGTTGCCACCGGACCGCGGCCCCGGTCAAGCTTGGCTTCGACGATGGTGCCGCGCGCGAGTTTTCCCGGATTGGCTTTTAGCTCCAAAATATCAGCTTGCAGCTGAAGCATTTCTAGTAAATGGGGGATACCTTCGTGGGTCTTCGCCGACACCGGCGCGAACACCGTGTCGCCGCCCCAATCTTCAGCAGCCAGGCCGTATTCGGACAAACCTTTTTTAACTTTTTCCAGATTGGCATCGGGCCGATCCATCTTATTGACCGCGACGATGATCGGCACCTCGGCCGCGCGGGCGTGGTTGATCGCTTCCACGGTCTGCGGCATGACACCGTCGTCGGCGGCGACTACCAACACGACAATATCGGTGACCTTCGCGCCGCGCGCGCGCATTGCGGTAAACGCCTCATGGCCCGGCGTGTCCAAAAATGTCACGCTGCGGCCATCGACCTGGACGTGATAAGCGCCGATATGCTGGGTGATGCCGCCATGCTCATGGGCCGTCACATTGGTGCTGCGAATGGCGTCGAGCAAAGAGGTTTTGCCGTGGTCGACGTGACCCATGATCGTCACCACGGGTGATCGCGGCAACAATGTGCTCTCCTGCTCTTCCGCCTGATGCTCGACCTCCAACATGCTGTCGGCGTCGAAGGCGACATTTTCTACCTGGTGATCGAACTCAGAGGCGATCAAAGTGGCGGTGTCGGCGTCGAGCACTTGGTTGATCGTGGCCATCATGCCCATACCCATGAGCTTTTTGATCACGTCGCCGGCCTTGACGCCCATTTCGCGGGACAAATCGCCGACGGTGACAACTTCGGAGATCTTGATCACCCGCTTGCTCGCCTTGGGAACGGTGATTTCGGTTTTCCTAACTTCCTTGCCCGGCAGTACGCGCCGCTTCTTCTGAAACCGGCCGCCGCGCACTTCGCTTTCGCGAGTCTCCAAAACATCCTGTTTCTTGACCACACGCTTTTTGTGGCGCCCAGTTTTTGGCTTGTCGCCATCGGCTGGAGCGGGTTGCGCCGGTTCTCCCGGACGGGCTGTTTCGGCCGGCCGAACGCCTGGAGCACCTGGCGGCCGGCGCACCGGTGTCGGCGCGGGCTCCACGCGCATGGTCTGTTTCAAATCGATACGGCCAAGGATGCGCGCGCCGCGCGGCATCTCTTGCTGCATCATTGGCGCAGCCGTTGCGGCCACTTCTTTAACTGGCTCAGGCGCAACTGGTGAAGCAACTTGGGCGGCGGTTGCGATCGCCGAAGTTGCTTCGCTAGCCGCAGTAGATGCTTCCGCCTCGACCAACACTTCAGCAGGCACAGCGGTCTCGACCGGAGCTTCGCTTTCGGAAGCGGCCAACGTTGGAATTTCTTCTACTGATATTGGTGGAACTTCAGGCTCGACGGGTGCCCGCAGCGCTTCGAATGCCGGAGCCTGGGCGACTTCCGCTGTCTCGGCGGCAGTCTCCACGGGCGCAACTTCGACACGGCTAGTACGGCGCCGAATTACATTGGCGCGCACGCGCCGTTCGACCACGGTTTCGTGTGCAGCGATGCCGCTTTGTCCCTCTTCTTCCGCTTTGACCACGCGGTCGACGACGACCTTTTCCTCACCGACATGGACCTGCGGTTTTTCCTGTGCCGCCAAAGCGGCGCGAATACGCGCCACCTCGTCATCTTCCAGCGAGCTTTGCGCCTTGCGCCCTCTCATGCCCATCTTATCGAGCTGAGCGATAAGCTCTTTGGTCTCGATCGCCAATTCTTTCGCTAATAGATGGACTCTCATCTTTCCCATCTCGTCTTACTCCCAGTTCCGACCTGCCAAATCCTCGATTAGTTTTGCTTTAACCGCCCGACTGACTTCCACGTGAAACGCCCGGTATTGTCCTTTGCGGCTGACGAACGCTTTCTGACATTGTCGATTGCGGTGCAAATAGCCGCCACGCCCTTGCCGCGGCTCAACCGTTAACTGATCTTGACCCGTCACCGCCAACCGAATGAGTCTATCCTGATCATCCCGCGCGCCGCAGCCCAAGCAAGTCCGCTGCGGCCGGTGCGCTCTGTTCGCCATGCGCCGCACCTAAATAGTAAGAATTTACGAACTACCTTCCGGTGCCGCTCCCGGCGTCGCCTCGGCCACTACCTCCGGCGTTGCCGCGGCGATCGCCGCGAGCGCCGCCAGCTCAGCCTCCTTGGCGCGTTTCTCGGCGACATACTGCTTCGCCGACTTATGCAGCGCCTCGGCCTTTTCTTTGCTGATGCCTTCGACGTCGAGAATGTCTTCCAAGTTGCTGTCGGCGACATCCTCCGCCGATTTAAACCCCTCTTGGTAGAGCAACTCCCCGGCCAGATCGCCGATACCCGGAATGGCATTGATCGACTGGCGCGCCTTTCGGGTCGCTTCTTCCGCCTCGGCTTCGCTACAGACATCAATGCGCCATCCGGTGAGACGCGAGGCAAGGCGAACGTTTTGGCCCTTCCTACCGATGGCAAGCGACAGCTGATCGTCGGGGACGACGACTTCCATGGTATGGTCATCGTCATCGATAATGATCTTGGCAACCTTCGCCGGCGCCAATGCGCGGCAAACATATTCCGCCTGATCGGGAATCCAGTGCACGATATCGATTTTCTCGCCGCGCAGCTCTTGCACCACGGATTGGACCCGGGTGCCTTTCATGCCGACGCAAGCGCCCACCGGGTCGACATCGAGGTCATGCGACACCACGGCGATCTTCGCTCGGCCGCCCGGCTCCCGCGCCGCCCCTTTAACTTCAACGATACCTTCATAGATCTCCGGCACTTCCTGGGCGAATAATTGAATTAGCATGCCCGGATGAGTGCGCGACAAAACGATCTGTGGGCCGCGGCTGGTGATCTCGACGCTGACAATAAAAGCGCGGATCCGGTCGCCCTGGCGGTAGCGCTCGCGCGGCACCTGTTCTTTTTCCGGCAGGATCGCGTCGGTGCGGCCGAGGTTAACGATGATGTTACGCTTCTCGAATCGTTGCACGATGCCGTTGACCAGTTGGCCTTCGCGGCCTTTGAATTCGTTGTAAACAATCTCCCGCTCGGCGTCGCGCACCCGCTGCACGATATTCTGCTTGGCGGCCTGGGCCGCGATGCGGCCGAACACGCTCGAATCGAGTTTGCAGAGCAGCTCATCGCCGACCTCCGCGTCGGGATCGAGATTCTCGCGGGCATCATCCCGGGTGATCTCGGTGGCGCTATCCTGCACCGACTCGACCACGGTCTTGGCTTCGAAGAGCTCGACCTCGCCGATCTCGGCATTGAACTGCGCCTCGATCTTGCGCTGGTGACCAAAGGTTTTCTTCGCCGCCGAAATCATCGCATTCTCCAAAGCGCTGATCAGAATCGCTTTGTCGATGCCTTTCTCTTTACTCACCTGCTCGATGACTCGATTTAAATCTTGCTGCATAGTTAGGCACTCCAGTCGTGCTCGTAATTCGACTTCTCAATTAGTGAAAACGGAATCTCCCAGCGCGCGCCATCTTGGTTCACCGCGATTTTTTCCGCCGACACTTCAAGCAACTCACCGAGAAACGCTCTTCGGCCGTTGATCATGTCACGGGTGCGCACGCGAATCTTCTTGCCGACAAAGCGGGAAAAATGTTCGGGCCGTTTGAGCGGTCGGTTGATGCCCGGTGAGGAAACTTCCAAAGTGTAAGCGCCGTCGACGACATCGTCATGCTCGTCCAAGAGATCGCTCAGCGCACGGCTCACCCGGCTCAACTCTTCCAAGCCCGGGCCGCCTTCCTTATCCATATAGACGCGCAACACGCGGCCACTCCGGCCGCCTTCATGTTTGAGCTCGATATCGACGATTTCCAAGCCTTCGTTCGCGGCCAAAGGCGCCACCAGTTGCCAAACCCGGCCAATGCTATCGTTGCCTGTGTTCATCACTTTGGAATCGATTCAGACCCCAGAAACAAAAAAAGCGGGCAGAGCCCACTTTGAGTACTAACTCCTAAAGTGTAAGAAAATTTGTACCACAGTGAACAACGGCAATGCAAGGCCCGTCCCGCTGGCCGCACGTTGGCGCGGCCAGCGGGATTTGCTATGGTTTCTTGGCCATCGGTATAAAAAATATGAAAGCCGCGAATCAAAAGAAACGGCGGTCCGCGCCACAAGTCTCTTGGGAACAGATCCTGAGCAATCTCGACGACGGCGTGGTCACCATCGAACTCGACGGCAGAATCGGCTTCTTCAACGAAGCCGCGGAAATGCTCACCGAGACTTCTTCCGCCGCCACCGTGGGCCATCCGCTGGAAAAGATCTTCAAACGCGAACCTTGGCTGCTCGACCTGGTCAAGAAAACCCGGCCGCCGGGCCAAGAAAGCGCCCGCGGCGAAGGCGACTTCGTCACCCGGTGGGGGCGCAAGACCCCGGTCAGCGTCACCGCTTCACCGCTGCAAGACACTCAAGGACAGTTTCTCGGCACGATCATGTTGCTGCGCGACGATAAGCACCGAAAGGTTCTGGAAGAAGATTTGAAACGAACCGACCGGCTTGCCCTGATGGGCACGCTGGCCGCCGGCCTCGCCCATGAAATCAAAAATCCCCTGGGCGGGATCAAGGGGGCGGCGCAATTGCTGCGCCGGACCGGCCACGGCGATCCATCGGTGGCGGAATTCACCGACATCATGATCCGTGAGGTCGACCGAGTCAATCAATTGATCGAGCAGCTCCTCGACCTTTCCCGACCCGCCGAGCTCGAGCTCGCTCCGGTCAATATCCATGAAATCCTCGATCAGGTCCTTTTACTCGAAGGCCAGACCGTTGGGGCGACAGAAGTACAGTTGCGCAAGCGCTTCGATCCAAGCCTCCCGCCGGTGCGCGCCGACCGCGCCCAACTGACCCAAGTTTTTTTGAATCTGGTAAAAAATGCCTTGCAAGCCATGGGACAATCCGGCGCGCTGACGGTGACCACGCGGCTGGAAACCGATTTTCATGTTCGTGATCGAGGCAAGGCGACCAACCGCTTTATCTGGGTCGATATCGCCGATGAAGGCGCGGGTATCCGCGACACAGATCTACCACAGATCTTCTCGCCCTTTTTCACCACCAAGACCAACGGCACCGGCCTCGGCTTGGCGATCTGTTATCGAATCATTAAAGAGCACGGCGGCACGATACGAGTCGAGAGCGCCGAGGGCAAAGGCAGCACGTTCAAAGTTTCTCTCATGGTGGCGGACTAATCAATTTGATTCGCGAGCGAGGTTTGAACCGCGCTCGCGGTCAAAGGGGATGCTCGCCCCCTTTGGAAACCCCATTTAATGGTTCCCGCCTCAAGAGGCGGGGTTGATTGGAAATTTATGGATCAAGGCAAAATTCTGGTTACCGAAGATGAGGAGTCCCTGCGCTTCGTCTTGCAAAAAGCTCTGGAGGCGGAAGGCTACTTTGTTCAGACCGCGGCGAATGGCGCCACAGCCAGGCGGCTGCTCGGCGAAAGCCACTTCGATGTCTCACTGATGGACATCAAGCTGCCCGATGTCGACGGCTTGGAGTTGTTGAAGGAATTCAAAGACAACGGCGTTGACACTGCGATGATTCTCATGACCGCCCAGAACACCATGCGCAATGCCATCGGCGCCATGAAATACGGCGCCTTCGATTATATCACCAAGCCCTTCGACCTCGACGAAGTGTTGGTCCTAGTCAAACGCGCCATCGATAGCCACAAACTCAGCCGCGACTTTCGCGAGCTCAAAGAAGAGGTCAAGAAGCGCTTCGAGCCCGGCGTCAACATCATCGGCACCAGCTCGAGCATGCAAAGCGTTTACAAAATCATCGGTCAGGTGGTCGATACCCAAGCGACGATCTTGATTCTCGGCGAGAGCGGCACCGGAAAGGAGCTGGTGGCGAAGACCATCCATTACAATTCGCCGCGCTGGAATCAACCCTTCGTCGCGATCAACTGCGCCGCGATCCCGCGCGATCTGCTTGAAAGCGAACTGTTCGGCCACGAAAAAGGCGCGTTCACCGGCGCTCTCGACCGCCGCCTCGGCAAGTTCGAGCTGGCCGAGAGCGGCACGCTTTTCTTGGACGAGGTCGGCGACATCCCCGTCGAACTTCAACCAAACTCTTGCG